>VFQN01005108.1_pt1 | contig 16466 bp, 15 predicted proteins | sample 3512371 | NCBI WGS metagenome assembly VFQN01 (sample SAMN10412370, study PRJNA504923) | tailings metagenome | isolation source: Replicate 2 from Balatoc abandoned mine | place: Philippines: Itogon, Benguet | collected 2017-08-28 | reverse complement strand
GCATCCTGTCCACCAGGTGCGTGGGTTAGCTGACCGGCATCCTGTCCACCAGGTGCGTGGGTTAGCTGACCGGCATCCTGTCCACCAGGTGCGTGGGTTAGCTGACCGGCATCCTGTCCAGCTTCACAGCCGTTGCCACGGCATACCGATATCGCACGCATGGAACGCCCGGGGCTCCGTGCTAACACCTTCATCACGGACACAGAATGCCATTAATCACAGTGCCGTACCTGACCGCCCGACTACCTGATAGACACAGCAAGCATGTATTGTACCGCTCGCCGCCCGCCCGCAGCGTCGCGCCCGCCGGCGAGGCCGACCCGCCGTACGGCGTGCGCGTGGCGATGGGCGTCAATGCCACGTGCCACCAGCACTTCTTCTGCATGCGGCTGGACCCCGCCATTGACGACGAGCAGGGGGGCAGGTGCGGCGGTAGGGGGACCTGAGTATGTGGGGTATGTGGGGTAGGGGGCACGTGGACGGCAGGGCGTGTGGCGCCCAGGGCCGTGCAGGATGGATTGGGGCTGGCTTTGATGTATGTTACACTGCATAAGGCTGGCATTCGCCATCAGGAATGGTGGGGGAATGGTGGGGGAGCGGGGTCGGCGGACGACGTCAGGGACGTGTAGCCTGGTAAGGCAAGACAAAAGGTCCAAAGTGTGTGGCTTGCACTTTCCAAGGCACTGTGCTAAGAGCCCGCAGGGAGCGGCACTGCTTGTTCGGGTGTAGCGTATGCAGTTGCGTGGACAAAATAGCAAAATAGCAAGCAGGTTCTGCTTGTTCGTGTGTGCCGGGGAGTGGTGGTGTGCGAGGTGGAGGCGGTGCCGCTTTCGCCCGGCCCCACTAACCCACTCCCCAGCATTCATGTGTATTAACCACTCTCGGTGGCACGTGTGACAACGTGCGCGCAGGGACGTGGTGGTGTGCGAGGTGGAGGCGGTGCCGCTGCCGCCCGGCCCCGCTAACCCACACGCCAACGGCTTCCGCATGGTGGAGACGGAGCTGGACCGCGTGGGCGTGGCGCAGCGCACACACCACTTCAACACGGCGCGGCACTGGTGGGCGGGGCTGGGGCTGGGGCAGGGGCTGTTGTGTGTGGGGCAGGGCGAGAATGGTGTAGAGGGCGGGCGGGACACAGAGGGAGGGCAGCTACCTTCAGGTCGATGTGTGACGTGCGTCGCGGCCGGAGGCCCCCTGCTCCGGTGTTAACGTACAGCTGCGGTAGCACATTCGCATGAGCACGTGGCGTGGGGAGCTTGTACCTCAGCAGAAAAGCGCAAACGGGATCCTTTTCCTCCATTGCTTCAAGTTGTATTGCGTATCTGTCGTCTCGACTGTGCGCAGGACGTTCAAGAACCCCTTCTCCATCAACCCCGTGTCGCACCGCCCCGTGTCGTACCGCCTGCTGCCCGCAGCCAGTGAGTGCCGTACTGGCGGTTACCGTGGTGGTTGCCATGGTGGCTGCCTTGATGGTTGTAATTTCACGCGAAAAGCTTTGCTTGGATGAGGTAATCCCGTGTCGTACCGCCTGCTGCCCGCAGCCAGTGAGTGCGAGGGGCTGGAAATGGTGGTTGTGGACTTGTGGTCGTACTGGTGGCGTCACTGCGGACACCGCCACGACGGCCGGCCCCAACTTTCTAGTGTCATCCCACAACCCAGGACACACGTCTGCAGTGTTGCAAATCACTTCGGACAAACACTTGGCTCCACTGTCTTACCCCTGCAGGCCCCGCCATATACGGCCGGCCCCACCTCCCTCGTGGCGTGCCTGACCCTTTGATCCACACAGTCAAGAGTGCTACACAGCACCTCACGGAGTACTGGACTGCTGTCCCTCCCTCCCTTCCCCTTGCAGGCCCCGCCATGATGGCCGGTTACACCTTTCTGGTGAAATTCCCTAACCCACAGTTTGCCAATGCTCTCGACCATACATACATGACAAACGGGCTCTTCCCTCTCCCCCTGCAGGCCCCGCCATGATGGCCGGCCCCACCTCCCTGGTCGCCCGCCGCGCGCTGTTCGCCACCCGCCAGCTGTGGGTCACGCCGCACGCCGACGCGCAGCGCTACCCCGCGGGGGAGCACGTGGTGCAGAGCACGCGCTGCCTGGGGCTGGCGGAGTGGACACAGAAGGTGGGAGGGGTGCAAGGCCAGGGGGGCAATGCGTGGAGACGGTGGGTTGTCTGGGGCTGGCAGAGTTGACATAGAAGGTAGAACAGGGCACCTGCATTCAGGCAGAAACGGTGCGTTGGCGGGTTGGCGGGTTCGTGGGCGTGGGCGATGAGCCAATGGGGGTGGCGGCGTGGACGGAGAAAAGGGTATCTGTACATTTCTGGGTGGGATTGAGGAAAGCGGTTGGTACACTATACTACCGCACTGTGACACCCATCCTAGGGCGTTTACGGAGTGGACCAAGGAGGTAGATAAACCAGCAGCGCGAGGAGAGCAACGCTAGCTAGAGGATGTGGGTTGGTGGGTGCGGGTGCTACGCGACTGCGGCTGGCGAGTTGCCAGTTCAAGGCCACTGCGCTCGGGATGGGACAGCGCAGAATACGTGTTACGCACGTGTTTGCGTGTTAGCCTCTGCGCTATTGCAGAGTTGCAAGTAACACATCCTTCTCTAGTCTCCCCAGGACGCCAGCCTCCTAGGTACCGACCCCGTTGGGTGGTACTCCTTGCATTCGCTGTTTCCAAGTGCATAACACATATCTGTCCATGATGGACTGTCTGCTGGCCCCTGCTATCCACAGGACGCAAGCCTGCTGGGTGCCGACCCCGTGGTGTGGTACTCGTTCGGCGTGACGCACGCACCACGCGTGGAGGACTTCCCGGTCATGCCCGTGGAGGTGGGTCCGGGGGGCATGTGTCTTAGCGCCCGTGTGTATTAGCATGTGGCGTACCGGTGTGCCTAGCGTGTCGCACGCACCACGTGCGGAGGACTTCTCGGTCATGCCCGTGGAGGTGTGTTGCCCGGCGTGGTGTGTGGCACGTGTATAAGCACCAGTGAGTCTTAGCATATTCGCGTATGGCTGGTATCGGCACCCACCACGTGTGGAGGACTTCCCGGCCATACACATGGACGAGGGTATGCAGGACACCGTGCGGCATTTGCCTGGCTACTAGCCGCCTGCGTGCTGTAGTCGCGGCAGTTTAACGTCTCAACCAGCTTCCTCCGCCCGCCCGCCCCCCTGCGCTTGGCACTCTTTTCGGTGCCTCATTATCTCTACAATCACCTCTTTGAGTTACCCTTTCCGATCCTCTGTCCACCCTGCTTGTCAGGTGTGCGGCTTCGCGCTGAAGCCCGACGGCTTCTTCACCTGCAACCCCGCCATCGACCTCCCGCCCTCGCGCGACACAGCAAGCAGGGAGCAGCTGCCGGGGGGAGGAGGAGGCGGGGGCGGTGCTGCTGCGGGCGCCTGCTGCATCAAGTCCAAGCTGTGAGGAGACAGAGGCAGCACAGCACAGGGAGCAGCTGCCGGGGGGAACGAAGGCGGCAGATGCAGTGTTGGCGGCACTTCTACGAGGAAAAGGCGGGGGCGGGGGCGGGACCGGCGGGGGCGGGGGCGGCGGGGGCGGTGCTCATGCGTGCAACTGCTGCATCAAGGCAGAGCTGTGATACGACACAGTCAGCAGGGACAGCTGCTGGTGGGCGGTGGCGGCGGCGGTGGCAGCGGCAGCGGCAGCTTTGCTCCCGCGTGCGCCGGCTGCAGCAATGCTCAGCTGTACGGAGGGAGGCAGCAGCCAGCAGGGGGTAAGCGGCGGCGGTGGCGGCAGAGGCGGTGCGCGGTGGCGGCAACAAGGGGGCTGGCGTGGGCGCCTGCTGCATGGAGGCAGAGCTGTGAGGAGGGAGGCCGGAGCCTTGGGCAGGAGCAGCAGGAGCAGCAGCTGCATAAGGAGCTGGGGCAACCCGGCGTAATTTGGTTGGGGTGCATACAGGGAGTGTGTGAGGACTGCTGCGCGTCAGGAGCGCTGTTTAGGACGGAGCTGGGGAGACAGCTGCAGTACGGCGTTGAGCAGGGGCTTGAGTTGATTCTGCGCAGCAGGAGGCGTACCTTTCACGGAGCAGCTGAATGAGGATTTGGGTGTGTATGACCATGGTCGGTGGGGGTCTTGGCTGGATGGAATGCGGCTTTGCATAGCTATCTGTGCTTGTATGTGTCGGTATCATCAGGGGACGAACATACCCGGCCTGATGGGCGCATTGCGAGGCGGGTGGAATCTTGCTTGAGGCTTGCAGGGTAGCTAGGCCTAGCATGCTCATGTCCCGTTGTGGGCTGGAGTCCGACTCCGGCTGACGGAAGCCCAGTCAGGCCGTTGTGCGCTATGTAAGGAACCATTCATCTGTACCACTATACGCCCTGGCACAATTAGCAACGTCTGGCCCTACCCAAGCCTTGTGGAGGGTGCTGACTGCTATGGTGCACCGCGATTTAGCGCTGCTTGAGGGAGCTACTGGTGTGTAGGAGTAATTGTTTTGCGGCTGCAAGGGCATCATATTTGCTGCCGCAGCATGCCGCATTCGCAATGTCTGAGAGGTTAGCTTGCTGACACTCAATGTTGTACGATTGCCCATTTTCCATTTCGCATTGGACCGTTGCCTGCCGTTCGGCCAGGAGCATGTGGTGGGATACCGGTACCAGCTGTTGTACAGTCAGTCAGTGTTACACGGCGAGGGTTATTTACCCTCCGCAAGTGTAACGACCCATGTACGAGCCGGAGCCCGGAGGCTCAAGGGTCTCCATTCGTAGAACCAAGAATGTTTTGTCTCTTAGACCAAATCTGCGATAGCAAACCTGCTAGCTGTTGTACGTACGGTGGCAGAAGCAATGAAAGCGCCATGAAAGAGGTTTTCTTTTCGTGAAGCGCGTCTCTTGGCTGGTGCGCGTATATGGCTTGCGGCTTGATGGTCAGTCAGGCGTGTTTGCTGCTCGGAACGGCATTGCATGGTACGGCCTGTCGTACGGCTTCCGTGGCTTGCTGGTATGTGTGCCGTAGCACTGGTGAGCAGTGAACCGGTGCCGTACAGTTCCAAGACAGGGGTTGTGAACCCAGCAAGACGCAGCGGCGGGGTTGCGTAGGAAGCGAGCGAGCAAGCTGCAAGACTCGCACCGTGTGTACGTGCGTTGGCAGGTGGTCTTGAGTTGAGCCTGCTGCCAGGTGAAGCTCAGGTACCGTTATAATTCGCCACCATGTTGACCTATGTAACCAGCGTTTCCCTGAATGTCCTCTGTTGCGGATTTGCTGCACGTAGCAGGGCTTGCCCCAGGCCCCCACGGCAGCCCCATCCGGCCCGCCGGACTAGGCACCCTGCTGCCATTTGGCACACACGCACAGGCTGAATCAATGTAGTTTCCGGGGGCCTGGTCATCAGTAATTCAGCAATTACTGTAGGAGCCCACGCATGTGGAGTCTGGCTGCAGGCAATAGAGAGGGGCTTTGCTTTCGGCCCTCCACCTGGGCGTGCGGCATGTGGGTTACGGACCGGCAACGAGAGTCATTGCCCCAAAGGGGCCTTTGTGGTGGCCGACCCATGGGTCATGAGGGCAGGGGCAGACTGCGAACCGTCGCCGCCGCGCGCCACAGTCACAACGGAATTCAATGCCAGACAATGAAGTATGTGGGATACCATATCAGGCATGCAATGGCCACGCGCATCCCCCTGGGTTTACTGAGCTGCATTGTATTTCCCGCGCTTGCGCTTCTCTATCTGCGATTGGCCGGTCAGGCCGTCACATAGGCCTACACCCCTTGCTTGTGCAGCAAACGTGCTGGGATTACTATCTTCTTCTCTTACAGACAAATCAAGAGCATGTTGTTGGGGTCTAGCTGCTTGGCGTATGCCCCAGACAGGCGGCTTTCGGGGTGCCGCGCGCTGCACAGCAGGCGCCTGCCTTCTGCGCCACGCTTACAGTCAGCAACAGCTAGGTTCTCATCCAAACCCCTGGACGATGCAGCTGATCGCAAGCCTCGCATCGCCTCTTCAGCATTCTTCTCCGGCCGGCGGGAGACTTCAAAGCAGGATGAGGGCTCGCAGCAGCTGACCGACCCGTCTGGCGAAGAAGAAGAAGCTGTGCCTGAAGTGGAGGATGAGCAACAGCACACCGCAGCGGCGCGGCTTTGGGACCTGGCGCCCAAGGCTTTCGGCTTCCTCGGCTTTCTCGGCCTGTTCATCTACATCGCGTTCTACGTGGACTCCGCGCTAAAAATTCCGGCACTATCAGTTATGTGCTTCATCACCTGCGCGTTCATCTGGTCGGCGATATTAAGCGCACGGGCCACCGTCGCCGTCAAAGCGCCGCTCCCCATAGTGCGCTTCCTCACAGCCGTGCATGCGCTGGACCTCGATGCAGTGTTTGGCAGCGATTCCCCGCAGTACACAGCTCTCACCGTGGCCTGCATGACCGGCAACAACGAGCGCATTCGCGGCCTGCTGTCCCTCGGCGCCGGTCCCGACGTCACCAGCAAGGACCTCCCCCGCCCCCTTCTCATCGCCTGCTGCGAGGCAGACGCAGAGGCCGCTGAAGACCTGCTGCGCGCTGGTGCCAACCCCGAAGCCCTACCTGGCGAGATCAACTCCCCTCTGGAAGTTGCCGCCACCCAGGGGCACGTGGAGGTGGTGGGTGCGCTGCTGCGGGGAGGTGCAAACCCCATGGCGGTGAGCCAGGGCAGCAAGGGTAGGACGCTCATCGGCATTATGTGCGGAGGCCTCGGGAGCGACCTCCCGGGTCCGGTGCGCGCGGAGATCGTGGACCTGCTGCTGCAGGCTGGGGCCGACCCACGGGTCGGCGGGGCAGGGGCACCGCCAGGGGAGTCCTCTCGTACCGGTTCGGTTGCCATGAACACCCTCAACGGCGACGGGGGCGGCAGGCAAACGGCAGGCGGCGGTCCGCGTCCCATTGAGCTGGCGGTTTACAACGGCATTGCGGAGGTGATCCCGTTGCTGGTGGCGGCGGGGGAGGACCCGGGGCGGGCGCCTGCCGGCGGCATGTCGTTCGAGGAGTATCAGGCGGGCGCCATCCCGCCGCTGCTGATCATGGCGGCGATGAAGGGGCACGTGGGTGTCGTACAGGCGCTGGTGACGGCGGGCGCGGACATGGAGGTCACACTTGGAGGGACGCAGGGGCGGCAGGAGGGCAGGGCTGGCGGCGGCTGGGGCGGCGGCTTTGGGTTTGGCGACGGCGAGTGGCGCATTGGTGATGGCCTCACGCCGCTGTGTGTTGCGGTGCAGCAGGGGCACGTGGGCATAGTGCGGGTGCTGGTGGAGGCGGGGGCTGACACGCAGGTGCACGGCACGACCCTCATGCAGATGGCGCGTTACAAGGGCTTTTTTGAGATTGAGGAGGTGCTGCTAGCGGCGGGGGCGGCGTGGAACTGAGGGTGGCGGTTTGGATGGCAACTACGGTACCGTTTGTGCATGGATCAAGAGTAGGAGCAGCACGGACAACTGGGTTGCTGTGGGGGAAACCGCAGATAGAGTGGCAAAGAGGGGTCGCAGTGGGGGAGGGACGCACGGTCATCGGCTTCTAAGGCATCGCTTTATGGGTGTCGTTAGGTCAGGTTAGCTGTAGGTAGGCTAGCTGCTTTTTGGGCAGGTACGACAAGCCTGCCTGGTTGTACGGTTGGCATGCTGTCCGGGCGGGGGGTAGAGCGACGGAGGCAAGGCAGGTCCCCTTGCTGCCATTGTGTAGCGGCGTGTTGAGGCAGCGCCTGCTGTGTGTTTCATGCTGGCTCTGAGTGTGCAATAGCACTGACGGACATACATACGCCGTGGCTAGCTACGTAACTCCTGAAGCATACCGGTATGCAGCGTACGTAAGGCCTCAGACGTACAGAGCTAGGCGCTGTACCGTATTCGTACTTGCGTGTGCATGTGTTCGCAGTAGCAGAGCACCAGAGCATATGCCTTTAAACCAGTTGTACTTTGTCGGAGTAAGGCCACACACCAACCTGCACCAACCCATGCATGCACTCCTGTACCCAGTCGTCGCAAACCCACGTTATTCCGGTGCATCTGGCCGCTGTAAACAACGGAAAGGGGCCATGTGCGTGAACCTGCTGTGTTGGGCATCAGGTTCAGAGTTCCATCCAATGCTGCGCTGCGCCCACCCTTGTTAGGCCTAAGAAGAAGGAGGTAGGGGCGTTTCGTCCAGCTGACGATCCTGAGGGGTGCTGTGGTGGGGCTGCATGCCGTGCCTTATGGCTGCGTGCAGCAGCAGGATTGTCACCACCGTGCCATTTGGCACAGGCACGTGCGCAGGCTGAATCACGTACCACACCGTAGTTTCTAGGACCAGCCCACCGAGAGGTGAAGGGCCCACACAATTCGGCTGCCAATGAGGGAAACAGACGGGCTCTACTTGCTGCACTCGGCCCGGGCATGCGGCATGTTGGGCCACGGACTGTGGTGGTTGATCGATGACCCATGGGTCGCAAAGGCAAGGCCGCCTGTGGTTCGGCTGCCGCCGTGCACTAGGGCCCCTATGCAGGTAAAATAACATACAATGGTGGTATCAATGCAAAATATCTGAGGCGTGTGAGTGATGGGTAGGCCCGCGAGGCGCAAATTGCAGCGCTTCCGTCATCGACACGTACAAGACGGCACGCCGTTTAACGCTTCTGCAGCAGACCAAAGCAGACTGAACAATACTTCTTACAGACAAAGCAGAGAGCATGTTGTCGAGGTTCATTTGGTCGGCGATATCAAGCGCACGGGCCACCGTCGCCCTCAAGGCGCCGCTCCCCATAGTGCGCTTCCTCACAGCCGTGCATGCGCTGGACCTCGATGCAGTGTTTGGCAGCGATTCCCCGCAGTACACAGCTCTCACCGTGGCCTGCATGACCGGCAACAACGAGCGCATTCGCGGCCTGCTGTCCCTCGGCGCCGGTCCCGACGTCACCAGCAAGGACCTCCCCCGCCCCCTCCTCATCGCCTGCTGCGAGGCAGACGCAGAGGCCGCTGAAGACCTCCTGCGGGCTGGTGCCAACCCCGAAGTCCTACCTGGCGAGATCAACTCCCCTCTGGAAGTTGCCGCCATGCACGGGCACGTGGAGGTGGTGGGCGCGCTGCTGCGGGGAGGTGCAAACCCCATGGCGGTGAGCCAGGGCAGCACGGGTCGGACGCCCATCGGCATTATGTGCGGAGGCCTCGAGAGAGACCTCCCGGGTCCGGTGCGCGCGGAGATTGTGCGCCTGCTGCTGCAGGTTGGGGCTGACCCACGGGTCGGCGGGGCAGGGGCACCGCCAGGGGAGTCCTCTCGTACCGGTTTGGTTGCCATGAACACCCTCAACAGCGACGGGCGCAGCAGGCAAACGGCAGGCGGCGGTCCGCGTCCCATTGAGCTGGCGGTTCACAATGGGATAGCGGAGGTGATCCCGCTGCTGGTGGCGGCGGGGGAGGACCCGGGGCGGGCGCCTGCCGACGTGTCGTACGAGGAGGTTCAGGCGGGCGCCATCCCGCCGCTGCTGATCATGGCGGCGATGAAGGGACACGTGGGTGTCGTACAGGCGCTGGTGGCGGCGGGAGCGGACGTGGAGGTCACACGGGGTGGGATGCAGGGGCTGCAGGAGGGCAGGGCTGGCGGCGGCTGGGGCGGCGGCGGCGGCAGCGGCTTTGGGTTTGGCGACGGCGAGTGGCGCATTGGTGATGGCCTCACGCCGCTGTGTGTGGCGGTGCAGCAGGGGCACGTGGGCGTGGTGCGGGCGCTGGTGGCGGCAGGTGCTGACACGCAGGTGCATGGTAAGACCCTCCTGCAGTTGGCGCAACGTAAGGGCTTTTCTGAGATTGAGGAGGTGCTGCTGGCGGCGGGGGCGGCGTGGAACTGAGGGTGGCGGTTGGATGGCAGCTACCGTTTGTGCATGGAGCAAGAGTAGGAGCAGCACGGACAAATGGGTGGCTGTGGGGCAGTAACGCTGTGGGGGAGGGACGCACGGTCATCGGCTTCCAAAACATTGCTTTATGGGTATCGTTAGGTTACCTGTAGGTACGCTCTGTTTGGGCAGGTACGACAAGCCTGCCTGTTTGTACGGTGCTGTCCGGGCGGGGGAACGAGCGAGGCAAGGCAGGTCCCCTTGCAGCCATTATGTAGCGGCATGTTGAGGCAGCGCCTGCTGTGTGTTTCATGCTGGCTCTGAGTGTGCAATAGCACTGACGGACATACATACGCTGCGACTACGTAACTCCTGAAGCATACCGGTATGCGGCGGCGTAAAGCCTCGGATACTGCACCTCTGCACGTGGACGTACAGAGCTAGGCGCTCGTACTTGCGTGTGCATGTGTTCGCAGTAGCAGAGCAGCAGAGCATATGGCTTTAACCAGTTGTACTTTGTCGGAGTAAGGGGGGAAGGGCGGTTCATTCGAACCTGAGGAGTGCCATAGCGTGGCGTGCGTAGGGTCGTCACATAACCATTTGGCACAGGCACGTGCACAGGCTGAATCACGTGCAGTTTTGAGGGCCAGCCCATCAAGCGCTTAGTGGACCAGACAATCTGGCTGCACTGAGGGAGGGAGACGGGCTCTGCTTCCTAGCTAGCACTCAGCCTGGGCGTGCGGCATGTGGGGCTAAGCGCTGTGGTGGTTGATGACCCGCCCATGGGTCACAGCGGCAAAGGTCGCGTATGGTTCGGCTACTGCCGTGCACCAGGATCATGATGTAGGTAAGGAACGACAATCGTAGTAATAGGGCAAAGCATATGAGGCATGTGAAGGATAGTTGGGCCCGCGACGCATTGCAGTGCCGCGCTTCCGTCACAAAACGGCACGCCGTTGAACGCTTCTGCAGCAGACTTGCCGAACATTATCACCTTGTTACTCTTTACAGAAAGAGCAGAGAGCATGTTGTCGAGGTCTACCTGCTTATCATACGCCCCAGACAGCCGGCTTTCGGGGTGCCGCGCTGTTCACAGCAGGCGCCTGCCGTCTGCGCCCCGCTTACGCTCTCCCAAAACAACCGGCGACGCAGCTGATCACCAGCCTCGCACCGCCTCTTCAGCCTTCTTCTCCGCCGGCTGGCGATCCACCGCACGGACTGCCATCACCCTCAAGGCGCCGCTTCCCCTAGTGCGCTTCCTCACAGCCGTGCGTGCGCTGGACCTCGATGCACTAGTTGGCAGCGATTCCCCGCAGTACACAGCTCTCATCGCGGCCAGCTTTACCAGCAACAACGAGCGCATTCGCGGCCTGCTGTCCCTCGGCGCCGGTCCCGACGTCACCAGCAGCAAGGACATGCCCCGCCCCCTCCTCATCGCCTGCTGCAAGGGCAACACGGAGGCCGTTGAAGACCTGCTGCGCGCTGGTGCCAACCCCAACTTCCTGCCCTGCGACATGAACTCCCCGCTGGAAGTTGCCTGCTGCACCGGGCACGTGGAGGTGGTGGGCGCGCTGCTGCGGGGAGGTGCGAGCCCGACAGCAGTGGGCGATATGGGCATGGCCCCCATCGGATTCATGTGCGCAAAACTCGACCACGACGTCCCGGGGCCGGTGCGCGCGGAGATCGTGGACCTCCTGCTGCAGGCTGGGGCTGACCCGCGGGCCGTTTACGGGCCACAGGCAGTGGAGTCCTCCCGTATCGAGGCGGTTGCCGTTGGTGACCTCAGGGTTGCCAGCGGTGGTGGGGCCAGCGGCCGCGGGGCCAGCAGGGGCAGGCGGGGCAGGGTGGGCAGGAAAGGGGCATCCGCAAGGAAGTCCTATCGTACCGGTTTGGCTGCCGTTAACTCCCGCAACAGCGGTGGGGCCAGCGGGGGCAGGCAAAGGTCAGTCGGCGGGCCGCGTGCCATTGAGCTGGCGGTGCAGTATGGGATAGCGGAGGTGATCCCGGTGCTGGTGGCAGCGGGGGAGGACCCTGGGTGGGCGCCTGCCGACGTGTCGTACGAGGAGGTTCAGGCGGGTGCCATCCCGCCGCTGCTCATCATCGCGGTGGTGAGGGGGCACGTGGATGTCGTACAGGCGCTGGTGGCGGCGGGGGCGGACGTGGATGTTAAACTTGGAGGGATGCAGGGGCGGCACGAGGGCAAGCTGGCGAGCGGGGTGGAGGGCGGGTTTGGCGGCAGCAGGGGTGGCGGCGGCGGGGTTGGCGACGGCGAGTGGCGTGCTAGCGATGGCCTCACGCCGCTGTGCGTTGCGGTGCAGCAGGGGCAGGTGGACGTGGTGCGGGTTCTGGTGGAGGCGGGGGCTGACGTGCGGGTGCACGGTACGACCCTCCTGCGGGCGGCGTGTTACGAGGGCATGGAGGAGATGGAGGAGGTGCTGCTGGCGGCGGGGGCGGAGTGGAACTGAGGGGGGCGGGGTCGGAAGGCGATTGCCATTTGTGTCAGGACGAAGAGTACGGTAGGAGCAGCGCCGACAACTGGGTCGCTATGGGGTAATGACGCACGGTCACCGGCTTCTACAGCATCGCTCTATGGGCATGGCTACGTAGGCCATGTTACCGGTAGATAGGTAGGCTAGCTGCTGTTTGGGCAGGTGCGACAAGCCTGTTTGCCTGTTTGTACGGTAGGCATGCTTTCCGAGTGGGGGATACCGGCAGGGCGCGCGAGGCAAGGCAGGTGCGCAGGTCCCCTTGCTGCCGTTGTGTGGAGGCGTCTTGATGATACATCCGCGGCATCATCTGCTGCTGTGTGTCACCTGCCGTGTGTGCCATGTGTGCAATAGCGCTGATGGACCGTCGTACGGTGCGGCTACGTAACTGCAGAAGCATACCGATATGCGGCGAAGGTCTCACACGCAGCACGTGGACGCATTGAGCTAGGCGACGTACCGTGCTCGCACGTGCTTGCATGTGCACGTGTGCGATAGCAGAGCACCAGAGCATATGCCTTTGACCAGTTTGAGCTTTTTCCGAATACGGTAAGGCCACACGTTAACCCATGCACGCTCTCCTGTACCCAGTCGTCGCCCAGTACACTATTCCGGTACATACCGGCCATTGTAAACAACGGCGGAAAGGGGCAATGTGGATCTACTGTGTTGGGCATCAGGGTCCAAATTCCATCTAATGCTGCGCTGCGCCCACCCTTGTTAGGCCTACGAAGAAGGGGGTAAGGGTGTCTCGTGCAGCTGACGATCCTGAGGGGTGCTATGGGGAGGCTGCGTGCCTTGCCTTATTATGGCTGCGTGCAGTAGCAGGGTTGTCACCACCGTGCCATTTGGCACATACAGGCACGTGCGCAGGCTGAATCACGTACCACACCGTAGTTTCTAGGACCAGCCCACCGAGAGGTGAAGGGCCCACCCAGTCTGGCTGCCAATGAGGGAAAGAGACGGGCTCTGCTTTCTGCACTCAGCCTGGGCGTGCGGCATGCTGCTTGGGCCACGGACCGTGGTGGTTGATGACCCATGGGTCGCAAAGGCAAGGCTGCCTGTGGTTCGGCTACTGCCGTGCACTAGGGCCCCTATGCAGGTAAAAGAACATACAATGGTAGTATCAATGCAAAATATCTGAGCCGTGTGAGGGATAGGTAGGCCCGCAAGGCGCAGTGTAGTGCCGCGCTTCCGTCATCGACACTTACAAAACGGCGCGCGGTTGACCGCTTCTGCAGCAGACTTGCCGAACACTACGTACCACCTTGTTACCGGTACTTATTACAGACAGCGCAGAGCGCATGTTGTCGGGGTCTTGCTGCTTAGCATATGCCCCAGACAGGCGGCTTTCGGGGTGCCGCACTATGCACAACAAGCGCCTGCCTTCTGCGCCCCGCTTACGGCCAGCAGCACCAAGGTCCTCTTCCAAACCCCTGGAAGATGCCGATGATCGCGAGCAGTCTCGCACCGCCTGTCCAGCTTTCTCGTCTGCTGGCTCGCGGAACGCTTCCGAGCAGGGTGAGGGTTCACGATTGCAAAGCAGCTCGCCTGGCGAAATGAAGTTACGGTACCTGAAAACATAATAAGCGACGGGCTCCCATTGCACGTCGCAGCGGCGCGGCTTGGGGACTCGGCGCTCAAGGCCACCGGGCTCCTCGGTTTCCTCGGCCTGTTCACCTACATCGCGTTCCACCTGGACCTTGCGCTCATAATCCCAATCCTAATGATCATGTACTACATCATCAGCGAGTTCGTGTGGCCGCCGACACCTCTAGCCCTGGCTGCCGCAGTCGCCCTCAACATGCCGCTCCCCGTTGTGCGACTGCTCAAGACCGTGCGTGCGCTGGACATCGACGCACTAGTACGAGATGATGGCCCAGAGCTCACACCCCTTCTGATGGCCTGCACTGCCGGCAACAATGACCGCGTTCGCGGCCTGCTGTCCGTCGGCGCCGGTCCCGATGTCGCCCCCCACAACGAGCCCCGCCCCATCGTCCTCACCTCCTACACTGGCAACGCGGAGGCCGTACAAGACCTTCTGCGCGCTGGTGCCAACCCAAACTTCCTACCCAGCGACCCCAAGTCCCCGCTCGAGCTTGCGTGCGGCAAGGGGCACGTGGAGGTGGTGGGGGCACTGCTGCGGGCAGGTGCGAGCCCGACAGCGGTGGGCGGAACGGGTATGACGCCCATCGGCATTGCCTGCTCAGCGGAAGACATCCCGGGGCCGGTGCGCGCGGAGATCGTGGACCTGCTGCTGCAGGCTGGGGCTGACCCACGGGTCACGGAAGGGCCACCGCCAGGGGAGTCCGCCAGTGCCGAGGCGGGTGCCGTTGGGGCCAGCAGGGTTGCCAGCGGTGGCGGCGAGGCCAGCGGCGGAACAGCCAGCAGGGGCAGCAGTGGGCGGCGTAGGGCAGGCAGGAAAGGGGCATCCCCAAGGGAGTCCTCTCGTACCGGTTCGGTTGCCGTTAACACCCTCAATGCCAATGGGGCCAGCAGGGGCAGGCAGCGCAGGGCAGGCGGACCGCGTGCTATCGAGCTGGCGGCGCGTTGTGGGGCAGCGGAGGTGATCCCGGTGCTGGTGGCGGCGGGGGAGGACCCCGGGCGGGCGCCTGCCGACGTGTCGTTGGAGGAGCTTATGGCGGGCGCACCTGTCCCACCCCTGTTTACTGCGGCGGGGGAGGGGCACGTGGGTGCCGTGCAGGCGCTGCTGGCGGCGGGCGCGGACTTGGAGGCTACTGCGGGAGGGACGAAGGGGCTGGGGGCTAAGGTGCTGGGCGGGCTGGAGGGCAGCTGGTTTGGCGGCGCTGGCGGCGGCGAGGGCGGCGGCGAGGGCGGCGGTGGCGGGCCAGTTGGCAACGGCGTAACGGCACTGTGTTATGCGGTGCATTCCGGGCACGTGGACGTGGTGCGCACGCTGTTGGCTGCTGGGGCTGACACGCGCGTGCACGGAGCGAAACTGCTGGCGGTGGCACGGGAGAAGCGCATGAAGGAGATGGAGGAGCTGCTGCTGGCAGCGCAGGCGGCGTGGAACTGAGGGAGGGAGGGGCGGAGGCGCCCTGGGTCAGGCAGGGTGGCAGGACCCTCCGGCACGCAGGTGGCGCGGGATGGGGGCATGGTGGAGATGGAAGGAGGTGCTGCTGGCGGCGGAGGTGGAGGGCAACTGAGGGATGCGGGGGTATGGACAGCGCTTGGATCAAGGGCGAGTAGGAGCAGCGCGCGTGGGCAAAGGCGGGGTTACCGTTACCGTTACCGTTACTGCTTGGATCAGCGGCGTGTGGGTGCAGGGTCTGCATGTTGCAGCACATCAACGCCGTGCCGTTTTTGGACAAAACGTGGTCGTGAGGGCGTGCATGTACGCCAGGGCCTGCAGGTCGTGGATTGCGGGTTGTGGGTTGAGGGCTGTTGGCTAGGGTGGCTTATGGGCTTGCATGTACACCAGGGCCTGCGGGTCGTGGGTTGTGGGTTGTGGGTTGTGGGTTAAGGGTTGTGGGCGAGAAGGAGCAGCGTGGGCAAATGCGTTGTTGTGGGGAAGGGACGGACTGTCATCGGCGTCTTAGGCATCGCTATGTAGCTCGTGTTAGGCTGGCTGGTTGCTGTCTGGCATTCTGTTGAAAAGATGCGGCAAGCCTGCCTGTTTGTACGGTAGGCATGCTTTCCGTTGGAACGAGCGAAGAAAGGGTGCCTTTGTTACTTCCTCTGCGGCACTGCTTGCTTGCCTACCGTGGGTGTGCTGCGTGTGCGTCTACGGCACTGCTTGCTTGCCTACCGTGGGTTTGCTGCGTGTGCGTCTACGGCACTGCTTGCTTGCCTACCGTGGGTGTGCTGCGTGTGCATTGCAGTTGCTGGACCGTGACATGATGTGGCGACGTAGCTCCTGAATGCGTACGTGCAGAAGGTCGCAGGCACTTGGAGGGATTAGGAGCGCGCCGCCGCGCCTGCGTGTACATGTGTGCTGCAGCAGAGCACCTGAGCCTGCTTGCTTGTGGACACTGCGTATGGAGGCAGTGTTCCGGTCTTACACAATATTACGGATTTTCCGGCCGTCCATGCCGGTTCTTAGGATTTTTTGGGGCCAAATTGTAAGCGAAATTAGAATTCCTAGGCAGTTTCCCGTATAAATTGTAAGCGGTACTCAGACAATCCCTCCAAGGCAGCCGCGAGAATTGTAAGC
>VFQN01005107.1_pt1 | contig 16469 bp, 30 predicted proteins | sample 3512371 | NCBI WGS metagenome assembly VFQN01 (sample SAMN10412370, study PRJNA504923) | tailings metagenome | isolation source: Replicate 2 from Balatoc abandoned mine | place: Philippines: Itogon, Benguet | collected 2017-08-28 | reverse complement strand
TCCCTCTCCCTCTGAGGAGGAGTGCCGCGTGTGCGCCGAGGTCTCAGTTACTCCATCCCCCAGCACCCCTACTCCCATCAGCTTCAACAGCACGTATTGCCGTACGGTCTCTAACCGAATGATCGAGCTGTTCAACGCCGCAGCGGAGGAGAACGGCGCGGTGATTTCCGAGGCCTTCATTCAGACGGTTTGCGACACTACCTACGTGCCCAGTCGGACCGTCCCACGGGTCGTTATCTGCGGCGCCTTCGCGAGCGTCGAGGACTCGCAGAAGCTTGACGGAGTTGCGCCACAGCTCGCGCAAGAGCTGGTCTACACCGTCACCGGAGGACCCTCGCAGTGCCCCCCCTGGGTGAGAGCGGTTGTCAGGGTCTGATGACGCGTGCCACGTGCCCTGTGACATCAGGAGGGGAGGTCTCCCCTGTGTGACGCGTGCCACGTAGCTTGTGACGCCTCCCTTTGCTGATCCGCCCCTCCCCACCACCACTGCCAGGGAGCCCAGGGCTGCACGTGACTGACCCCACCACCACTTACCACCTCCGCGGCTTGTCTGCATGATCCGCGTTTTGCATCAGCATCCACAGTAACAAAGCATCCGGATAGAGAGTCACCTCTGGTGCTTGCCCTTGGTTTTTTTGCGCAGCTGGCCGGCCACTCCATCCAGAGCGACATCACCCCCCGCGACGGCGACGAGCGATGCCTGCGGGCCTCCTACCAGGAGGGCTGCAGCGACGCACACACCCCTGCGCCCAAGCCGGCGCCCGCCCCCAAGCCCTCCCCCTCGCCCAAGCCCTCCCCCAAGCCGTCCCCCAAGCCCTCCCCCTCTCCGCCCTCGCCCCGCCGCCCAGCCTCCCCTCGCAGCCCTGCCTCCCCCGCACGCCCCTCGGTGCCTTCAAGCCCCGCCCCCGTGCCGTCCCCCTTCATCAGAGTAAGGGCGCGCAAGGAGCGATATGGGTTGCTGCAAGGAATGGTTTGCGCTTACAGCCTGGCATCGGGCTTCGGGCGGGGCAAGGGCTAGTCCGCCGCACATGTGTACAGCGTTTGGTACAGCTGATGGAAAACTGATAGTCGCACAGGCGGTACTCTTGAGAAGGCCTTCACCGCCTGCAACCTGGTGGTTGGCTGCTCAAGAGCCGCAGCGTGCTTCCTGGCGTGTTCTCTTTCTGAACAGCTGCCCGCGCAGTGCACCGGCAGTGGGCCTTCAACGGCTGGCGGTGATTAACTAACTGTACGGCCAACCTCCCCGCAGACGCACGACTGCGTTAACGCCTACCGCGAGATCCCTTACGGTCTCACCGACCTCAAGGTGGGTTTCACACCAGTTGGGCGTAAGAGATACATTGCGTGGAGCATGAACGTGCCATTTGGGGATGCAGGAGCAGCCCAATGCAACTACACGTGCTTGTGCTTTCGTTTAGACCAAGGCTCCTATCTTCTTGGGGAAAATCTCATATTTTTCGTTTAGGGCAACTTTGACCGCCTTGACCAGGCCCTTAATCAATTCATCTGGTGGTGTAAGTGTGTGCAACGTGCTGCTCTCACTGTGCTGCACCTGCTGGTGCATCTCCCGTCCCCAAACACCCTTCCCATCGTGAGATGAGCCCAGCCACCTAGGGATGTTTTTCGAAAAAATGAAGTAAGATAGGAGCCCTCTAAACTTTAGACTGGCCAGTATACATGTGCTTGATGCCTTTGTGTGCGGGCTTTGTACAACGCAGATGAAGGACACCAAGGACCAGTACGGCAACAAGGCGGTTGCGTTCTGCTTCTCCGTCACACAGCCCCTGGAGTGCCGCAAGGGAGCCTACTGCTGCGGCATGGACGTGGCTAAGGTGAGCCGTGTGTATTAGCATGTGTGTTAACAGCACGTGATGCCTTGTGTGCCAGCAACGGCGATTACGCGACGCACTGGCATAACACGTGCTCTGCTGTGGTAGCCTTGCCGCGTGCGCCTGCCGCAAAGCCTGGGCTGTTTGTTGCCGCCGCACTAAAGTAGTGCTGCCATCCTGCCGGTACACCCGTACTGTACGACAGATCGAGCTGGCCTGGAACCCCGACTGCAAGACCGCGCTGCGCTACATCACCATCAACGGCCGCAAGATTGACTACAGCTGGGGCCTGTACAAGACCACGGTAAGCATGCAGTAACACAACGGCTTCACAGGGACGCCAGAGGGAATAAAGGGAGAAAGTGGCCAGTCCAGCAAGTTCTGATGTGCAGTATAGCCCACTCCAACTGTACGGCGGCTCTTCTGTTGTCAACGTACTGTGAACTGACGTGCCGCGCGGTGCTCCTCCTCGGCTTTCCCATCCCCCAGGACCTGATGACCCTCAAGTGGGTCGACGTCCAAGAGTGAGTACCTCCTTGCTATGGGGGCCGGGTCTGCTATGGCACGGAGCTCGCGGGCTATATAACATCGTGCGCAGTCACTGTCGGACAACTCCCGCACGTGCACGCACCAGGCTTGCCCCACCAAGCCCCTGGGCCTCCTCCCAGGAACCTGGGTCCTTGGGATGCAGCCGTCTCCCCCGTCACGCACTACAATTTTTTCATAAACTGCCGAATCCGCTGGCTCACCACCTGGCATTGCCTGACTCGTGTGTGCTCCTCGCACGTGTGCGTTAACCCACACAGCTACGTTGGCTGGCGCCCCGCCGGCACCGAGTTCTGCTGGGTCGTCAGCGCCGGCCCTTGCGCCGCCCCTGGAGCTTCTTGCTACAACGCCGGCTGCCAGGCCAACATCTTCTCGTCCAACAACAAGTGGTGAGTCTTCAGCAACACCGTACGTACCGAATGGCGCATTGCGGCTGCCCTGGTGTCCTCCGCTTAGGCGCCTGCTGCATGTGCTGAGCTTGTTGAATGCTACCGGTATGTGGATTAACGATATAGAGCCGAATGCGCTGGTTGCGTTGTCTAGCATTTGTGCTGTACCGGAACTGTTTCAAAGCCGTAGCCTCCCAGTGGAATCTCTTGACCGTTCTGGTGGCTGATCTCCCCCCTTCATCCCGCGTTGCCCTTACCCCGCAGCTGCCCTGGCCGATTCCTCAACACCAACCATTAATTCGTGGACTGACCAGTCCACACTTCGTCTGGGAGCCAAAGCTCCAAATGAGTCGGACTGTGTGCCGTGGCTTACCTTTTTGCAAGCACCACGCACAATAGGCCTCGGACAAGTTTGCGCAGCGTGGACGTGACACCAGTTGCTGTAGGATTTGCATTAGCTTCGCTTGCTGGGAGTTTGCTGGGGTTGGTGCATGACAGTTGCTTCAATAGTTGGTGCTCAAAGCAGCGTCCCAGGTTGGATTCTTTGCTGGCGTTTTCAGCAGCGCCATTTCCGCTTGACGTAGGGTTGCATCGGGCGTAGGGGCAGGATGCATGGCTTAGTATGCTGGTGTGCAGGATGAGTGCCGTAGAGCCGTACCTCTGTGGAAGCAGAGTACACGTGACCATACCCGCCGTCACGGCTGACGCGTTTGTCGGTCCGTAAGCGCGTCTCGTTCCATACCTCCTCTCTTTGCACCATATTTTTACCCTCCCCTGGCGTTCGTGCGTGCGGGGTACATGCACCCTTGTCTACCAGTCGTGCATTTGGGCCGCTTGGTTCACATTCTCTGTGGCATATCTTCTTTCCTGCAGCTCACGAGTACGTAGCTCCGCATTGGGACTTGCGCATGTCGATTGATAGTGATAGTAAGCACAAAGCACTTGCGCTAGGGTACGATGTCAGGAAGGACCAAGTTGTTGGGCTGGGAGTCTTGGCCATCGGCGCCACCTGGTACTGCCTGGTGCGTCCGGCATCTGGCCGGGGCCACCGGGGCTTTGTCTGACTCGAAACTGCGTCAGATGTAACCACGAGGTGCCGTCACGCATGCTCCGCAGGTGTACGCTACGGTACGCATTAGTCAGCAGCGGCTTTGTCGTACATGCCGAACCAGCAGTTCGCAGGCGCAAGCACGTATGCAATGTTGCAGGCTTGCGCCCATTTGCCGATGCACGCAGTGCAGTGCAGTGCAGTGCTGCCACGTGTCACCCTCGGTCCACGACCACATGCGCCCACGAACGCAGCCCCTTGTGCAGCCAGTCATTCGCGCGGCGCGGAAGCGCTAGACCGGACCGGACAACAGTATTGATTGGCCGTGAGCACAAGCGTCAGCATACCGCAATCCGTGTCACGCGCCTATCACAATCACCACCACATCAACAACCCGTAGCACCGGTACTAGGTGATATCACAGAGCGCATCACGTCCCAAGCATCACGTAATGATGGCATGTCGGTCCATGGTCCATCCGCGGTACGATGACAGCGCGAAGCACGGTACGCCATGCCGTCACATCAGCATACATCGCACAGCCCGTGTCATCATGCAGTAGATCGTGCAGCAAGTCCTTCGGCCCATGTGCCGACATCTGCCGCTGAATAACTCGCGGTGTTGGGGCAGCCTCTCTGTGGGTTGCGCCACAGGCCCACAGCCCTCCTAGTGGCAGCGCCGAGGTGCGTCACATCCCCAAGCAGCAGTGTCCTCCAGCCCGTGTGTTAGCAGCATGGCACACTGCCTAGGTACAGACTGGGGGTCGTCACATCCCCTCTAGTGCGGCAATGGCGCGCAGCAGGTCCTCCGGCGGCGGCTGCTCGAAGGCCATGCGCCGTCCCGTTACGGGGTGGTCGAAGCCCAGCGTCTGGGCGTGCAGCGCGGGACGCCCCAGCGCCTCCAGCGCCTCGCGGGCGGCTTGTTGCTGTGTGGGGGAGCAGGTAGGGTGCACAGCGCTGGGGTTGAAACGAATTAAACAATGAACTGCAGGTATAGAGGGGATTCTATGTCTGTGAGGCCGGGTGGAGCATGCCAGGGCAGGGACAAGGCTGTGCGGCCGCTGGCAACATGCGAGTCGATGGGGGCGAGGGGCCTGGTGCGCGCGGCACAGTGAGTGAGCACGGGCAAGCCCAAGTGGCACGGGCCTGTCCACGAACGCCCGAAACACGCAGGATGCAGGGCATGCCATACCAGCAGCAGTTCAAGTCGTGGCTCAGGCAAGCATGGGCGCGTGCGTGGCTATACGTGCTGCATGCATCTGCGTTGCTGCGTACCCACCGCCGTTGAGCTGCCCGCCGCCTGGCCCCCGCGACGGGCCACCAGGGCCGCGGCTTTGGGTCCGCTGCCGCCGTAGGGCTCGTCGCCAAACAGCGGATGGCCAATGTGCTTCGCGTGAACCCTGAGGGCCACCAGAAACATAGGCTGCTTAATAAAGCGCGGCTTGTGTTTTAGAGGTGGTGCCAGAGGGGGTGGTCATTGTGCTTCGCGTGCACCTTGCACCGGGCAAGGGCCACAGCAGAGATGCATTGTGTAATCGTGATGTGCAGTGCTACCAGGAGAACAGTGGCGTACGGAAGGGGCATCGGTCGTACGTCTCGTCGCCAACAGCGGGTGGCCAATGTGCTTCGCGTGGACCCTGAGTACGGAAGAGATGATAGCTATACTTGTCAGGCTAAACACGAAGCCAATAGCTATATGGACAGATGGCGACAGAGGGGTGGCCAATATGCTTCGCGTGGACCCTGCGCCGGGGAAGAGCAGCAGCAGAGTTGCGGCGTGAGGTGCAGCACTGTCAGGAGAGCAGTGGCGCTTTGAAAGGGCCTCTCATAAAGAGCTCAAGTACTAATAAGTAGTGCTTCAATGAGATAAGATATGTGTCCTTCGCGCATGCTAGCGCTGCAAGAGTTAGGCACCTCGCTCCCATCACCAACTGCCGCCTGCTGACTACAAGGCCCCTGCCCGAGCCCACGCGCCTGATCTGGTGTGTCCGCCCCGTGTCCAGCTTCCAACGAACAACCGCCGCGCCGCCGCCCGCCAACGACCTAACCACCGTGTAGTTGCTGGCGGCGGTTCGCCCCCTGCCGCTGCCGTACGCGGCAGCTGGGCGGTACAGGCACAAGGGAGGAACGGGACAAGACGTGAGAGGGGACAGGGAACCGGTTTCCTAAGCGAAAGAGGGGGAATAAGAAGGGGCGTTGCTTATACGCGCGCTCCAAATGACCCATGCAGCTGTGCTCCGCGGGCTACCGTGCGAGGCAGCTGTACCAGCAGAGGGGGTACCAGCGTGAACATCCCACCCAGGTCACGGACAACAAGGGCCACCCGGCACACCCGCAACTTCTGCCGCTCACGGCACAGCTGTGTTGGCACGCTCTCAGCCGCTTCCCTATGGCAATGTCTCTCACTCGTGTTTTACCCTATCTCCGCCAAATCCATTGCTTCCTTGATTGTCGGGAGGCTGCACCACCGCCCCACCTGCCATGCGCTTGCGGTCCGCGGGGTCCCGCACGATGTTGGTCTCCACACGGCCCTGGGCAGCGGCCGGACAGCCAACCGTCACTGACGTGTACAGCCTGTCGACCTGTACGGCAACACACCGACTTGTACGTTTCAAGGTACGGCATATGACAGCCGGTCGACCTGTACGGCAACACCGACTGTACGTTTCAAGGTACGGCACATGCCAACCACCAGCCCTCACCGTCCGCGCCTTGAACTGCGCCTGCAGCCGCGTCAGCGCCGCCTCGCTCTTGGCCACCACCAGCAGCCCGCTGGTGCCCTTGTCGATGCGGTGCACAATCCCCGGCCGGAACACACCCGCCCCCGCCCCCGCCCCGGAGCCGGCGCCGCCCTGCAGCGACCCCACCGCCGCGGGGTTCCCTGCCCCCACGCCGCCTCCATGCAGCAACCCACTGCCGCTGCCGCTGCTGCTGCTGCCGCCGCCGCTGCCAGCCGCCGCGTGCCTCCCACTGCCGCTGACCGGCACTTCCCAACCCCCGCTGCCACCAGGGAACACAACGCCGCCCGAGGTGTCCGCATCCTCGTCCTCATCCAGGTCCGTGTCTAGGTCCGGTTCGTCCAGCGCACCACCATTGTTGTTGCTGCTGCTGCTGCTGTGGTGGGGCGCAGTGCCGGGTGCCAGGTCGATGGCCGGCATGCCGCAGTGGTGCAGCAGCGCGTTGACCAGGGTGCCGCTGTGGTGCCCCGGGGCGATGTGTACGACCATGCCGGGGGGCTGTACGGCAAGGGGGTAGGTGGCGGGAGTGGGTGGCAGCAAGGGGTGTGTTGGGTGTGCGGTTTTCGGTAGAGGGGCATAGGTGGCATAACGGGGGAGTCGACAGCGGGCTGTCAGCTGTCCAGGTGAGGGCAAGGCGAACCCCAGGAGACGAGCCAATGGCTTGCGGGGGGTGGGGGCCGACCACTGTACGGAGGTCGTTCGTCAACGGTCAACGGTAAACGCACCTTGTTGACCACGATTAGATGCTCGTCCTCGTAGTGGATGTCCAGGGGGATGGCCTCAGGGGCGGCCTGTGAAAGGGGGGGGAACAAAGTACTAGTAACGCGAGGTAGAGGTAGTAGTAGTAGTAAAAGTACGGGAAGAAGTAGTTCGACCCACTGTAATTGAGGTCCGCCTGCTGCTCCAGCTCCCATAGCGCAGCGCCGGCAAGGGGCGGGGGGCGGGGGTACGGGAGCGGGCAAAGGGCAGGAGTGGATGCGAGTGGGGTAGGGGCAGGGGTAAGGGGCAGGGGCAGAGGCACGATAAGGGGTATGGGCAGGAGTAGGGGCACAGCCCCCGCGTCGCAGCCACACCCGTAGCGGAGAGTGAGGCAACAGCGGCCGCTCGTTGCCCCTGCTGCAACAGCGTGTTAGGTAGGGGAACCGGCCGCGTGGTCCCACCAGTCGTACTGCCGCACTGTACGGAAGGGCTCTGCTTCACGTGACGGGGGAGAGCTACTGAACAGTAAGGGTGTGGTGACGGTGGCAAAGGCTGGTGCACGCATATTGGCGTATGATTCCCAGTCCCCAGGAACAACAGCAACGCGGTGCCCCTCACCCGCACAGGCACTAGCGTTTCCGTGACTCCCCCTGACGCCTCACACGGCTTACTCACGTTCCACGCGTGCCCCTCACCTGCATGGGCGGCGGCGGCAGGATGCGGGCGGAGACCACGTCCCCGGCACGCAGCTGCGCCGACGCCTTGGCGGCGGGCCGGCCGTTGACCAGCACCAGGCCCGCGGCGATGCTGGCCTGGATCTTGGCGCGGGACACGTCCTGGTGGGAGGGTTTATTGGCGACAAGGGCATGACAAGCACACGTTGCACAGCTACAGGCCTGCTGCGGTACGACAGGTGCAGTACAGGGGGCCATGATGGGGGACGTGACGTGGAGTACCGTACGGTATACTCTGCTTGCGTGGCAGAGCTGCAGTACGCCGAGTGCAGTACGGGCGGCCGTGACTGCCTCTCCTAGTCGGCCGGTAATGGGCAGGGTGGGCGGGACGCGCGAGCTCATTCGCCGTCGCGGACCGCCGCACCGTAGCTGGTTTTGCATATGCAACCATGTACGGGTGACCTAAAAAGCCCAGGACCTGCGTAGTGAAGTGAGGGGCAGTGCCGTACGCGGTCCCTGGTACCAGTCCTGCTCACCTGCAGCGACAGGGGCGTCCCAGGTGGGGCCTCCTGCTGCTCCTTCGCAATTTGCGCAACCAGGAACGCGTCCAGCCGCAGCTTGGAAGCACCCTGTGTCGAAAGCCACGGGCGAGACATTGGGCGTGTTAGAATGTGGAGGTGAGCCGTGGTGCAAGGTGGGCTGTGACGCGTTGACCCAGAGGGCCGGAGTCTCCCCAGGATGGCAGCCGAACCTCTGGCTCCCTTGGCGAAGGAAGATATTGCGCACCTGTGTAGGGCTGACGCGATACTGGAATGCAGCAGACGCGTCCGCGGTTGTCGCGATTGGCGCTTGAGGCGGGAGCGAGCCCTGCGGGCAAGCAGGGGCGACCAGGTGGTTCATACACTAAAAGCAATGTTGATCCTTCAAGTTGACGGTCATATCGGCAATTCACGTTTTCCCACCTTTCGCGAAGCTCTACAGCAAGGCGACTGCCGCCAGCATGTGCTCTGCCGGGCTCTGTGCCGAGGCAAGTGGCCTCGACGTAGTGAACAAAGCTGCGACTGCATAGTAATAGTATCGAGCAAATTGGATACCAAGTTGTATCGCGCCTCGGCAGCTGGCTTGCGTGTAGCGTGTCAGTTTAGGGGCTGGGTGCAGAGAGGTGTCAAGCTGTGCACGAACAGCGAGTAAGTGTGACTGCGCAAGGACCTTCGGTGCAACAGATTAAGGTATCCCTGTTTGGGCTGTCTTGCAACGACCGGGATGCCTTGTGGCACGTGTCGTACCAGGAGTGGCATGACTAAGGAAGCCAGCGCGTACCAGGCCTCGTACTGGCAAGGGCATGTGCTGATGCGCCTGCCTGCCTGAGCATCAGCCCTAGAGCTCCTGAAAGCCGCCAGCACACACAAAATGACGGCCATCATAGCATCATTACCGTGCTCCTTACAAACCCACTTAGAGGTCAGGGCCGTCGGCAAAGCGCGGCGACGTCATTGCACCAGCAGACCAGCTTCACAGCGCATATCATCCTGCGTTCACTGAACGCGCTCCATACGAAGCAGCCATACAAAGTATCAGCACGCTCCGCTGCCATTGGTGGCCTCCGCGTCCTCCCCATACCCAGCCCCACGTCACTGCATGGAATAATAACACCCTTGTTTGCTGCAACCCCGCCACCACCCCCACGCCAGCACAGCAAAGGGCAGCCCAGCAGCCAACGCTACGCCCTTCGCACCCATCCACCACCTGCACCCCCCGCACCCCCCTTGCGCTCCTAAGTGCACGGCTGACCCACAACGGCACTCCTAGCCCACATACGCTCAACCCTCTTCAGCACCTGGTGGCCTCTCCGCAACACTCCTCACCACATCCGCGCCCCAGAGCGGGAAACACAACTACTCCGCCCTCTCTGCTCTCTCACCTAACCTCTACCCCGAAACCACGACAGCCCACAGCACCTGTTCATGCCTGCGCGCGTGCATTCGTGTACCTCCCGTTACTGCTCCCTGACGAAAACCCCCTCCCCCAAGCAGTTTCCAATTCCTTCCTGCATTGCCACGCCCAACGCCACAGCCCGCGACGGACGCTGGCAGCTCCAGCGTCGCTTGCGCAAGCTGCTTCAGTGCTTGAACGAAGGGACGGGACAGGACGGACGCTAACAGCTCTAGTGCTGCTTGTGCAGGCTGCAGTCGCGTGCTAGCTGTTTCAGTGTTTGAGCGAGCCGTCCCCGTCCCCGTCGCCACATCCCAGGACGGACGAACAGCTGCTCCAGCGCTGCTCGCACGAGCTGTTCTAGTGCTTGAAGGACCCGTCCCCATCGCCACATCCCTCGACAGATGAACAGGTGCTTCAGTGCGGCTTGGGCGTGTTGCTCTAGTGCTTGAAAGAGCCGTCCCCATCGCCGCCCATCACAAACTCCTTGGGCATGGGCGGCGGCTGGAAGGGGTCCTCTGACAGGTCCGTGGGCGTCACGGGCGCGGGCGCGGGCGCCTGCTCGCCGCCGCCAAACAGCGACGAGAAGAAGCCGCCGCCGCCGCCAGAGGACGCCGCCGCTGCGCCGTCGGGCACGGGGCCGGGGAAGGCCATACCCGGCTGGCCGGGCATGCCTAACGAAAGGGGAGGAGAGGGCGGGGAGGTGGCATTACGCGCTGGGGGGTCAATCCACAGTACCATCCAGTGTGACGTCAAACAGCAACATGGCAAAGCAAACGTACGGGCAATGGATTTTGCGCACCGGCGGCAACAGAGGCACGCAGGCACTTCGACGTGTGCATGGTCCCAAGGTCGTCATGCGGCAAGGCAGGGTTGCGCTGCCTGCCCCACCTGGCGGTGGGCCCATGGGTCCGCCCATGCCGGGGGGGCCGGCCATGCCCGGCGGCCCGGGCAGGCCGGGGGGCGGCGGGGACGTGAGCTTGGTGAGCGCAATGCCCAGGCCCTCGATCAGCGCCTGCGGCAGCAGCAGCAGCAGCAGCGTTAAGCCACTATGTCAAGAGCGACACGACACAATATGCGACTGGTAGGAGTGCACCAAGCATTGCATTGCAGCTGAATAGAATGTTCAAAAAAAAGGACGGTTGCGCGTGTGCCCAGGCGTTGGGCAGGCGTCGTGTCCAGTGTGAATGACGGCGAGGGCCCCTCCAGCAAGGCGGCCGTGTGGGCCGTGCCCACATGCAACAGACGCATCAGGACCTGCCACCAGTCCCCTGTCAACCGCCCTTCGTATCAGATACAATAGGCAAACGACGGTGTCGCACCTACGCCTCCGCCACAGCCCTGGCATCCACCCATCCCACTAGCACGGCGCGCTAAGTGGCAAGGGCCCGCCCATGGCTGGCAGAGGTCAGGATGTCAGGTTGCGAGCCTTCACGCCTTACCCCCAACCCAAAGCCAATTCCCGTTGAAGCCCTGCAGCTTGGTGCGCCCACCAACCCTTACACACTCATCCAGCGCCAGATGCACCCACCAGCAGGAAACCTCCGAACGCCGCGCTCTTGGCGGCGGACGCCAGGCCGAAGCGAAGCTGCAGGAAGCCGCCCGTCAGCGCGCCTGCGCCGATGGCGTTCCAGGGGTCCTCCTGCGGATCCAACATCAACAAGCACGTTCAGGCTTTCTACTAAGCAGTAACACATAGTGTATGTCGCACAATCACCCCTTGGCCTGAAAGCCCATCCTGGCCCCAGTGGGGCCAAAGGGTTTGTCGCGTTCCACTGGTCCCGTCCACTGACAGGCATGTTTACTGCCTGCCTCGTGGACAAAGGGCCAAGTCATGCTGGAAGACCTCATCACAGTACAAGCGGCAGACTGCGGTGGCCCAGTAGCGCGCTCAGCCTGCACGGCGCTAACCCACTAAAGGCAGCGCCTGGATGCGCCTCGGGTGCCAGCTGGTCCCCTGCCAACAACGCCCATACCAACAAGCCGTGCAGCCATTGCGAAGCACGCCAGTCATGGGATGGCCCGGGTGTGCGTGCACATGGGGTACGGTATCTAGGTCCAGACACATGGGGTATTTGGGTCCAGTCGCATGCGGCATGCACGACTGCCCACCTTCTTGCGGATGTACTGGAGTGAGCAGTCGAACAGCGCGAAGGACAAGCCCCAGTTGGCGAAGCTCCCGCCCAACCGGGGTGCTTCCCGCCGTACGCTCTGCGGCAGCGGGGGCGCAGCACGCTCAGCACTAACAGAAGCGTGTAGCAGGGCAAGCACTCCTACATGCGTTTTGCCAACACCGCTGTATGCATATGTCCATGGGGGAAGCTTATGCTATTTGGTGACCGCTTAGCGGGGGCAATGACGCGTGGATATGTGCCTCGGCTGTTGCTGGCAGGGGGGCAGGTAGGTACGGCTTCCCCGGGGCCCCACCGACTCCCACGTAAGCTGGCGCACAGGTGTGGGTCGCTTCCTCTGTCGTTCCCCTCAGCTGACAGGCTACGTCCCTTACCTCGATTGCTCCCCGGACGCGATACCCGGAAGGCGAGTTCTTGCTGCCCTTGATCAGATGCCACACACCGCCGCCGAGAGCGCCCATCGCGAACGCTCCGCCAATGTCATTCAGAATTCTATCTGGGCATGGTTCCCGCTTGTGATCCACCATGGGCTGCTGCTGTTGTTGGGCCATCGTGGCCCGCTTTTCGCCCTACCACCGGAGAACAATCAGACACGACCGCTAAGCGCAAAGTTCCCACGGCCGTTTGGTATAAAGAAACACAATATCCGTTTGTCAGAATATCTCGCTTGCGGGGGCCTTTATGTTCGGCCCAACACAAAGCTTGATGGCACTAAAGCTCTGAGGCGCGAGGGATCGACAGGAGACGATTTGAAGGCCTGCATAGGCACTGCTAATTGCTAAATGTGTGCGCCTCGTTCCTGGGAAGACCCAATCCGGCAGTTTGGGCATTCCCGCGGGCGCAAAGCATGGGAGTCCTCGGCACATGGGAGTCTCGTCACATGAGTGGAGCACTCCTTTGTCTTCTACCGAGCTTCAAGCGGAAGTTTTCTCAACTCCAGGAATATTTACATGATAGTTGAAGCAACCCGCTTCCTTGAGCGTACACGCATCGACCTGCACCGAAACACACTTACCGTCGTCAGCAAGCCCGGCAGCCGTCTGCACGCCCACGTACTTATAAAGCTGTTATTCTGTTGAAGCAAAACGTTACATCTACAAGTGTCTGCCAAATCGTGCTCGGCTTGCCATGGCGCCGTTTGAGCGCGGCGGCGGAAGAGGCGGGGGCCGCGGCCGCGGCCGAGGCGGGTTTGCTGCTCGTGGAAGAGGCAGGGGCGGGTTTGGGCTTGGGGCTCGCGGAGGCGGCGTCGCCAAGCGCGGGCGTGGAGGCGGCAGAGGTGGCGGGGGCCGTGACAAGGCGAAGGACAGCAAGCAGAAGCCGGCCTCTCTGAAGAACCAAATCCGCGGAGTGGAGCGACTGCTTGCACGGGTGAGTGCCACGCATGCATCCTGCAGAAAGGGAAGGGCGTGCACGAGTATGTAGATGGGATCACAGGCTGGCTTCAACGGCTTTAGCAGCCTCCGGAAGCCCTCATGGCTTTTGGTATCCCCTGCCCCGTCAGAGACGCACCTTGTTGGGCTCCGACTTTCATTTAAGACCATGTTGCTGCAATTAAGCAGCCTTATGCCAGCGCGTTCGCAAGCAACACTTGCGCAACACGCGGGCGTTGCGCACCGGTTCTTACAAGCACCACGTGGCAGCTCGCCCACCTCTGCAAACCGTCTCCTGGCACTTTCCCACACCATCCCGAAGCCTTCTTGCCACCTTCCTGCCACCTTCCCGCACCTTACCCCCAGGACACGCTGGACCCCAGGGCCCGGGCTGCCAAGGAGGCGCAGCTGGCTGAGCTCAAGGCGGCGCAGGCGGAGCACCAGCGGCAGGAGCTGGAGCGCAAGTACGCTGTCAAGTACCACAAGGTGTGGGTTGAACGTGGACGTGTAGTAGCTTGTGGACCGCTGAGTGTGGACTGCTGGACCTGGCTGCGGGGTACAGGCGTGGGGCCTACCGGGTGTCACCTGCTGCCAGCTTTTGGCCACCTGGGGCCCCGGTTTCGGAAGACGCCACACGGTGTGGCTGGATAGCCCGTTGGTTGCGTACAGCAGGGTGCGGGCATCACTTGGATTGGTAAAACAGGCCAGTGCCGGTTGGTACTAGCCAACACTGGGTGTGTCCCGCTGTTGGCGCACAGGGACCTCAGCGTTTGCAACGACCATGTCTTGCGTGCATTTGCCATTGCGCGCAGATCAAGTTCTTTGAGCGGGTGAAGCTGGAGCGCGCGATCAAGAAGCTGCAGCGGCAGTTGACGCGGCACGAGGGCGGGGGAACGGCAGCCGCGGGTCTGTCCAGCGAGGACCAGGAGGACACAGCCGATGGGGAGGAGGGGGAGGAGGGGGAGCAGGGGGAGGAGGGGCAGGAGGCAGGCGGCGGCGAGGCGAAGGCCAGGGAGCCCTTCGACCCCGAGGCCGCCCAGGCCCGCCTGGCGCAGCTCAAGGACGACCTCATGTACGTCATGCACTTCCCCAAGGTGCGGTGAAGGGCCGTACGGCACGGCATGGCACTGTACGGCAGCGGTGAGGGGCTGTGTACGGCAGCGCGATGGCGTTGTGGCGTGTCTGCATGTGGCCTTGGTAGGCGGGCGGGCTGGCCTTGCCGTACATTCCCGGCTGCCGGAGCGTATGGCAAGGAGCGTGTCGCTAACTGCTTGGCCAGCTGCCTTCCTGCCTCGTCGTCCTAAGCGCAACGTTCACGAGTCGCTTGCATGGCATGGACACTTCCTTCGCACAACTCGTTTGCCCACGTACCGGTGCCCCACGTACCGGTGCCCACGTACCAGTACTGTTACATCGAGCCGTTTCGTTTGGCCTCGTGGCCTCGTGACCGCAGGGCGAGAAGTACGTGTCCATCCTGAAGGACGCGGAGGACCCTGAGGCGCAGAAGCACCTCGAGGTGGGTTAACACACATGCACACGAGCAGCGGGCAGGTGTGCGGTCCTGCATGTGGATGGCCCGACATTCGGTACGGGACCGTGAGGCGCAGAAGCACTTGAGTTGCTGAGCTGCAATGCGCTACCCCTGCTTCCAGGCTGAGCGCGAGCGGCTGCGTGCCATCGTACGGCGGCAGGTGGCGGAGGTGGCGGTGGTGACGGAGGCGGACGAGGGCGTGGGGCTGCTGGGTGACAAGGTGCGTGGGTTAACAGTGTGTGGGTTAGCAGGGCAGCGTGGCAGCCTCCTGCCTCGACTGCTGAGGTTGGCGTGGGGCTGCTGGGGGACAAGGTGCGTGGGTTAATTGTGTGGAGATGCTGTTGCGGGGATCGGATGCGTGGGTTACCTGTGTGTGGGTTAGCAGGGCAGCGTGGCAGCTTCCTGCCCCGATTGCTGAGGTTGGCGTGGGCATGTTTTGGGACGAGATGGCGTGGCTTACCCTGGTGCGGGTACAGCACAACGCAACCGCCTGCCGAAGTGCTGTTGGGCCCTTTCCTTGTGTCCTGACTGTAGGCCCTTGCGGCGCGCGACGCTGTGGCGCCTGGGCCGGCCAAGCAGGCAGCCGCCCCGGCCAAGGCCACAAAGGCCACGCAGGAGCCGAAGAAGCCAGCAGCAGCGGTGGCTGCAGCAGCAGCAGCCGGTGGCAAGGGCAAGGGTGCAAACGGCGCCGGACAGGGCGGGCTGAAGGCAGGGGTGGAGCAGGGTGGTGGCGGGGACGAGGATGGGGATGAGGAGGACGAGGATGACTTTTTTCTTGAGGAGGATGAGGAGGAGCAGCAGCGGCAGGGTGGGGTGCACAAGGGGCAGGGGCTGCAGGGGCTGCAGGGGCGTGGGAAAGGCGGCAAGCAGGTGGAGGTGGACGATGAAGGTGATGGCGAGGACGACGAGGATGGGGAGGAGGGCGACGAGGATGAGGGTGGCAGCGGGTCTGATGGGGGAGAGGACGACCAGGCGGATGATGGCGAGGAGGAGGAGGAGGAGGAGCTTGCACCTCCAGCCAAGCGGGCCAAGACGGGCAAGCAGGCAGCAGCCGGGAATCCCGAGCAGCTGCTGCAGCAGAGGCAGCAGCAGAAAGGAAAGGCGGGGCGGGTGTTCGGGGCGCTTGAGGCCGGGGACGGGGAGGAGGAGGAGGAAGATGATTTCTTCCTTGATGAGGATGACGAGGATGGCGGGGTGGAGGGGGAGGGTGCGGGCAAGGGGGTGCAGCGGCGGGGCGGGGAAGGGCGGAAGGGCTGGGATGGGCGGCAGGGCGCGGCAGTTGATAGCGACGGGGCGGAGGAGGATGGTGGGGATGACGAGGAGGAAGGGGACGGGTTCCGGAGCTCAGGGCAGCAGCGGCAGCACCAGGGGCAACGGGGCGGTCTGCAGCAGCGGGGTGGGAGAGGCGGGCGCGGGGGGCGCGGGGAAGGGGGCAGGGGCAGGGGAAGAGGGGGGCCGTGGGATGGGGGGAGGGGCAGGGGGCGAGGAGGGGCGTGGGATGGAGGCCGGGGCGGGAGGCGCGGGGGTGAAGGGGGATGCGGCGGAGGGGGCAGGGGGGGCGGCGGAGAAGGAGGCCGGGGTC
>VFQN01005106.1_pt1 | contig 16470 bp, 26 predicted proteins | sample 3512371 | NCBI WGS metagenome assembly VFQN01 (sample SAMN10412370, study PRJNA504923) | tailings metagenome | isolation source: Replicate 2 from Balatoc abandoned mine | place: Philippines: Itogon, Benguet | collected 2017-08-28 | reverse complement strand
GGGGGGGGGGGGGGGGGGGGGGGGGTGGGGGGGGGGGGGGAGGGGGGGGGGGGGGTGGGGGGGGGGGGGGAAGGGGGGATGGTGGAGAGGGAGAGGGAGGCGAGGGTGGAAGGAGGGGCAGGAAGCCGGACATCTCCACAGCGTCGATCACTGCATACTTGTCCACCTGCGTCCAATAGGATAAGCCCGAAGGCAGAATGTCCTTAGCCTGTGCTACATTCTGCCAACAATGCAGCGGTACAGCAAGACGTCAACGGTAGTCACAGCCGGCGTTGCTGCGCGGCTCGAAGCATGCCAGGCTGGGTTTGAAGGCTGCCGCGTACGGCAGCCCGTTGCAGCATGCATACCGGCCTTACGTTAGTGCCCACGTACGCAAAACGGTCAGCGCAAGGGAGCTCCCCTGCTCACTCTTCTTGAGCATGCCGTTCTTTCCAACATGATGGACGCTGGTGTATTTGTCTGTTACAACTTCTAGCATGCAGGCTATGGCCAACTTTTACGTGGGACAGTTCACCACGCACCTCAAAGTACAGCTCCGTTACCAGCTGTGTGCCCAGCCAGGCAGCCCATTACAGCATGTGTATTACCGTATTGCTTACACACGCAAAACGGTCAGCCGCAAGGTCCCACGCACCTCGAAGTACAGCTCCGTTACCAGCTGTGTGCTGGTGGAGGGCGGCGAGCAGTTGTAGGTGAAGGGCACCTCCCCTGCCGTGCTGCCCGTGCAGCGGCTGGTGGTGTCCGGCGCACACGTGGTCTGTATGACACGCATGAGGGCGGGCGGTGGGGGTCAGCACCTGAGAATCTGGCGTGTGTAGGTGTGTACTGGTGAGCCCTAGGCAGCAAGGCGAAGGTGTGCTAAGGATTTGGTGACGCACGGGGCGGGTAGAGCAGCCCTCTGGCGTCACTGTCCGCCCACACTGCTTTCCAGGCACCACATGCCCTGTGCAGTGTGCGAGTGTGTTGAGTTGCTAACCCACCAGTTGGACCTCGGTCCCGGTGACGGTCCGCATGGATGGTGTGCTCAGGATGGTGCCTGCCTTGCACCCCGCGATGTAGATGCGAAACTGCGGGTGGTGGGAACACGCCCGGGCGTGAGGTTTGCGGGGACGCGTTAGCTCAGCTGTTGCTTCATTGCGGCACCGCAGAGACAGCACAGACCGTTTCCTCACAGGAGAGAGGAAAACGTAGACGCCCGCACACGGGAGGCAGGAGCGCAGGACGGAGGGTGAGGGCAGCTTCCCTGCCACGCAGCACGTTCGGCCCGCCCCCTCCCACCTCTCAGCATGTGCTGGTGCCCTGCCCTCAAGTGCAGGCAAAGACGACCGTGGTCCGTTGCGCACGCATGCATACGGACCGTCCCAAGCAGGCTCGGGGATGACTGCTGTACCTCCGGTCCGCCCTTCCGGCGGCAGGAGGACGCAACCGCGCCGGACCTGCAGCTAACCTGCCCAGCTTCCTTCCATCATGCCGCTCACCTGCTTGGCATAGAGCATGCGCGAGAAGGCTACCGCCACTTTACTGCGACCCGAAGGAGCGTTCCCGCTGCCGCTGGTCAAACTCCACAGTTGGGATTGTAGTGAGGTGGTATTGGGGGCCTCTGAAAGGCACAGCACACCCCCGCCGCGGTACGTGGGGGCGCCAAGAAGTGCCGAGTACGGTGCTGCTGCGGAGTCCATTGGCTGTGGATTTGAAACAGCTGTTTTGGCGTATGTAGTCTGCTCGCCCATAGTGCAGTAAGCGTATGCCGTGGGGCAGTCTCCTTGGCCCGACGCGGCGACGGGAGATGTCGCCAGCAGCGCCAGCAGGAGCAGCAGCAGCAGCATGGTGGCTGGCAGCAGCAGGAGCGCCGATATCCCGCTTCGTGGTTGTCGCGACGCGTGGAGAGCTGTGCGTGCTTTGCGTATCATGTTTGTGCTGCCTGCGCTCGGCTTGCTGTACGCGCGGGGAACGCTCCCGCCAGCGTCGACGGCATCCGGGTCATGCCGTCGCGAGCCCACGACATGGAGTCCCGGTAAGAGGCCAGCTGGAAGTATACTATAAGGCAGCATGGTTAACTGCACCTGCGCGCGGCCAGGGCCAGGTGCCCCTGCCCGCCGTGTCTGAGACCCGCCGATGCCATGCCCCGCGGCTATGTAAGAATCCTGCTTACGCCTTCCGCGAAGCTCGGGTTCCTTGTGAACGGCGGCACCTTCAGAATTAGGCGACGTGAACGCGCTGTGAAGTCCGCCTAAGACGAAACTCCCTCAACTGGTCTGCGCTGTGCTTCCCGCTGTTCCTCCAGTACGTAATTTTAAGTAGGGAGCTGGACACGTCACAAAGGTTGTTGAGGTAGGGCGTGTTGAGTCGGTGCGGCTCGTTCTCAAGAGGACAATTGGCACAGGGGACAAAGCCCCAAGCGTTTCTTCCTGTGTTGAGCAGAATACAGGTCAAGCTCAAATCCAAATGTTGCTTGTATTACATCACCCCTGCTGGTGTGGGATGTGCCTTTGTGCGCAGTCGAGCGTTCCGTTAAGTTGCTGCAGGATAACTGGTGAAGTACGCGTTCGAGCGGAGTAGTTTATACCATTTATAAACATTGATAGCCCTCTGAGCCTGTGAACTTAGCAAGGTACACTCTCTGCAGTACGGGTCGGATGTAACCGGTCCTACCTCATGAAGATGGATCATCTTGAAGCGCAACAAAAAACAACACTTAGTCGAGTATGCAAGAGGGCCAGACGTGTCAGTGACGTACAGGCAGGTAGCCCCTGCCCGACGACGAGGCTCTGCCGCCGTGCCGCGCCGAGCCTCTTCATACAGGCTGCATTACATCAATGCACTACCGGACAAGTCAACAAGCAGTGGGGTGCAGTAGGCCAAGCCTTTCATGCATCAGGAACTTACCCTGAACCTTGACTGCTTTGAATGCAGGTAGTCAGGCTCTTGCGTTTCACAGTTGCCATGCCAGCAAGCCTGTTTGTTACGTTCCCATTCAACACGTTTCACTACGGCGCTACCAAACGCCTGTTTCATGGCAAAGTTACCGGTATCCAGCTTCCTGCTTGTACAGGTTTTGAATTTTAACCCGGTGCGACCTGGTGCGACCTGTGCGCCACCTGTGTGGTGCGCCTGGGGCAGCAGGGTGGCAGCCGCGGACATGTCTCTCCCGCCCGGATCAGGGGAGGTGGAACCCGGTTGTGCTGCCGACACGACTGCAGCATCTCCATGGCTTTTCTACCACCACGCTGATCAGGTTCGTGCACCCAGAGCCCATCCGCCAGTCCGGCAGACCTATACGCACGTGACATTTGGGATCTGTAACTCTTAACAGGGTGGATTTACCTTTCACTGGCATGTTCTGCCTACAGTCTCAAGAGCTACCGTATGCGATTCAGAGTGCAACTGTGGGCAGAGCCGCCGGAGGGGCCACGCCCCCACGCCTACACGTGCTTTCGTTGCTGTTGCAGCTGGCGGGCGAGTCAATAACAGCCGTCCAATAACGTCTCGGCTTCCAGTCTATCTCTGCCTCTTGTAGTGATGGCTCAGAGTGGCTGAACGCGTCGGGTGAGAGCACGCCTAGCACTCGCAGGTCCCTCCTAGCACTCGGGTCCCTGGGTCCTGAACGCCGGTACGGCATCATCACATTCACCCAGCAGCCCAGGCCAACGCCGCCAACGCCTCCAACACTCTAATCGACTGAGCCGCACACAGTCAAACAACACAACACAGCACCCCCGCGTGTGCAGCAGCAGCAGCAGCAGCAGAACCTCACCCGCTCCTCAGCTCCTCCCACCACTCCTCCAGCCCGGGGGCACCAAACACCCCCAGCCACGCATCCAGCTGCGTCCACAGCTCCTCCGCCGCCCTGCCAGCAGCACCCTCCTCCCCTCCGCCCTGCCCGCCCGCCTGTCCCAGAGCCCGCCCACCAGGGGTGCCACCCCGCCCCGTGGATCCAGCACTACCAACTTGCGGCGGCCACAACGCCGCCATCATTTGCGTGGGGTGTGGTAGTGGATCCGGCAGCCCTCCCCCCCGAGGCACCTGCCTCCTCCTGCTCCTCTTCTCTGGCGCTGCTGCAGCTGCTGCAACTGCTGCCGTTGCTGCAGCTGCTGCGGAGGCAGCGGTGCGCCCTCTGCCCCCACCTGCCTCCTGCAGCTCCCCACGCGTTCCCTGCTGCCACTGCCTTTGCTGCTGCTGCTGCTGTTGTGCGCCAGGCTGAGGGACAGCTACCAGCAGCTGCCTCTGCTCGAGCCCTGCCGCCCCTGCCCCTGCCGCTGCCCCTGTTGCCCTCCCTGCAACCGCAGTGGCACCGCCCTCACCCAACAGCCCCACCACCGCACGCCCTGCAGTGCCCTCCCCATCAACAGCCCCCAACTGTTTCCCGGCGGTTGCGGCCGCCCCTATACCTGTTGCCCCTTTGCCTGCTCTGCGCCCCACACTAGTACCCCTGCCTCCGTCAAGCTTGTCCCCCTCCAGCTGTTCAAAGCGAAGCCGCTTCACGGGACGCTGGTCATCCTCATCCACCTCCTCCTCCTCCGCGCCTCCTTCAGGCCTGCTAGGGGAAGGCTGTGCCGTCGCTGCCGCCAGGGCTGCAGCACGGCTGGCTTTGGCCTCAGCTGACGCTCTCATTCCTGTCCCTCCTCCTGCTGCTGCTGCCGCCAGAGCTGCAGCAGGGCTAGCGTTGGCCACAGCAGGCGCCCTTCCTCCTGCTGCTCTTGCCGCAGCTGCAGCAGCAGCTGCTGCTGCTGGTGCTGCTGTTCCATGTGCGGGTGCAGCGCTGCTGAAGTAGCGGCCGATGTTGCCGCCGGCTGCTGCCGCTTCGTATGGGCCGAAGGAGTGGGCTGTGAGGTGCACCTGGTGTATGGGGGACATACACGGCAGAGCATGCATCTGTTTGGGTCCACGTGGCAATGATACAGGGAAGTACGGTGGCTTGGGGGCCAAACTAGAAGGCGCTGTGAGGTACTGATGGCGCCTAATGCGGCCGAAACTTAAGCTCCAATCTGCAATACGATAGACACAGGGCGTGGGCCGTGGGCTGTGGGATACCGAAAGAGGAAGGCGGGATTGAAGATACGGCATGCGGGGTGCGAGGTGCGGGAAGAGGCACGTGGCACGCGTGTGCTCGCTCGGGGAACGTGTGGGCGCCAGGTCACAGGCAAAAGCGATGCTTTTGTGGGTACGAAGCAGGCTAGCACGGTGTAAGCATCATCGGCACCCCGGTTTTCAGGGGCACGGTTGTGTACTTTGAGGCACCCTGCTGCGCACCTGGGTGAGCGGAGGCCCTGGGTCCTGCTGCTGCTGCCGCTGCTGGGCCCCCAAGATGGCGTTGCACAGCTGTAGGGCGTTGACCACAACCGCGTTGACCAGGGAGCTGCGGGAAGCAGCAGAAATGAAGGCAATGTGATTGCTGGGAGCGATGAGGACGCTTACTGACGCCAAGTAAGTGGCTGTGAGCAAGGAAGGTCGTCGTCGGGACATGAGAAAACGCACATCGCAAATACTGCTCTAGGTAAATCACAGGGACAAACAGAGACTGGAGTAACCGTCACGGCTAATCAACGCTCTTGGCGCTTGTGGCCCCACGCAGGTCACAGGAACCTGGCTCTATGGCCCAGGGGTCGGCCCTCACTTGGCTCACCTGCAGTGCTCAGCGGAGAAGTGCGCCCGTTCGCCTACGATGAGGGACGCACCCGGCACTGCCATACCACCACCAGCCGACCCGCCAGCACCGCCATGCGTGGGCGCTACCGCAACAGCGGCTTCCACCCCCGCAGACGCTCCCGCTTTAGCTGTCTGCCCTCCTTCCTTCCCCACCCCTCCGCCTCCCGCCGTTGGTGCCCCCATCGATGACCCAAGCAGTGCGGGTGAAGGGAAGGCACACGACCGAGACGCTGTGACGCTGTCTCCGATGACCCCGCCGCCCCCCGCCGGACCGTCTGACCCATGGGTCACGTGGCCTGCCGCCGTCCCGTGGGTCACGTGTGTCACCACCAGCTGCACACCTAGGCGGCGCGGCCAACGCTGCTCCTCGTGCCTGCGCCAGGGCACGACCAATCCAGCAGGCCGAGTGCCGAGGTGGACGTGGTTGCCGCACTGAAGGGTCACACCGTACGACCACGTGACACATGTAATGCTGCAAGCCGTCCACATGTGTAGGTAAACGGAAATGGGGGGAGAGCTTTTGACCCACCTGTCCAGCATGACACGTGCCACCAGGTCCCCCGCCATGGCGCGCACAAGCCGCGCCAGCCGCGCCCGGCCGTCGGCGGTCAGCGGATACAGCGGCAGTAGCATGCCGCCGCCTTCACCGTCTTTGCCGCCATCCCGGCTCCCACCAGAACCGCCGCTGCTGCCGCCCCCGCCTCCTGCGGCATAGCCACCTGCATCACCGCCCGGCCCTTCTCCGGCACCTGCTGTGGCACCGGATGTAGGAAGGTGTCCGGCAGGCAAGGCCCTCCCATGGTGACGATGGTGTCCTGCTGCTTCGCTGCTGCGTGTCCCACCTCCTGATGCGCCGGGCCGGTGGCTGTGGGCGAGCGACTGGGGCGGCAGGTGGTGAGACTCCCCTGACGCGTCGGTGGGCGCGCGCGCCGCCATTGCGGGGTGCATGGGCCGAGGCACTGGCGTGAGCGTCATCTGGACCTGCGGGTACCGGATTACACACAAGCAGCACACGCAACTCAGGGCTGGTGGCGGTCAAGGGGCGTGCGGCTGGCGCGCAGGCATAAGCTAGACCACTTGCCACTACAATTACGTCGAATCACAGTGTAAATATGTTAAGCCACACTTTACATGTGTCTAATGCGCCAATGGTGAGCGGTAGGCGCACTTCCTTGGTCTGCGCCGTACGCCCAGCGCACCGCTTCCGACGGGCGAACTGCTTACGCAACCCACCCCAGACCCACCCAACGACTACTCAGACCAGTCTAGCCTACCCCCAACCACGTACATCACTGCCGTACGTTAGCAGTACGGTACCAAGTCTCCAGCTTCTCACTGGTACGGGTTGGGCTGGGTTAAACGTTTTTACACCTCATCATTGACCACGTCGATTTAAAGACTTCGTCTGTCTTCCCACCGCCAAACCCCCCCTGGGGCCTACCTGTATGGCCTGCGGCGGGCCCTTCTCGGCCACCGGCCGGTCGTCCTGCCCCCGGCACCACCCCACCAGCGCCACCGCCGCCGCCGGCCGTAGCCCGCAGCGCGCCGCCAGCTGCTCCGGAACCAACCCCGCCGCCGCCAGCTGGCCGGCGGTGTGGTAGCCGGCGGCAGCCAGGGACTCCGCGACGCGGCCACCCATGCCTGGGGGCCACCAGGCGGCAGCGTGGGGCAGGTGCGTGGGCAGCGGCACGGGGAACGGGGCCGAGGCACAGGGAGGCCAGGAAGTCTGGCCCATCGGCCGCTCTGAACCGCACGCCCCAACACAGACCCATCAGATCTGTCCCCCACGGCCCCACGCAGACCCACGGGTCACCCACCCGGCAGCTGCGCCAGCGGCGTCTGGTCCAGCAGGGCCCGCACCTCCGCCTCCGCCACCAGCGCCCGCACCCCGTCCGGCTTGGCGGCGCGGGAGGCCAGCTTGGCCAGCAGCTTGTTGGGCGCGATGCCCACCTGTGCTTGTAAAACGCACGGGGAGCGACAGTTTACACTTTCATATGTATGACATCAAATACTTTAGGTGCAGCATGAAGGAACAGGACCCTCGCGGGGGAAAACCGGCCGCTGGCCCCTCCAGGATGCCCCAACGTCGCAAGGTCAAAGCACATCCTCATGTGCTTTCTATGCCGTAGTCACTGCGGCTGTATGGGTTGCATCACGGCCCATTTAGCATGCTGAGACTGCTGTTGATCTACCAGGGAAAACCCACCGAGAGGGTGAGGCCCAACTTCTCCCGTGCCTCGCGCCGCAGGGCCTCCGCCAGCCGCTCAGCCGCCGGCAGCGCGCCCGCCGCCGTGCCCGCCTGGTACGGCGAGAGTACGGCAGATCCGGGCCGTACGGGCAGCTCCACGTAGGCCTCGTCGATGGAGGCCTTCTCCAGCACAGCGCCAGGGGGCAGCAGCCCGCGAAGCAGCCTGGATCACAACGTTATAACGTGCTTGATTAAGAACAGTTACACTTGAGAGTTAGCGGCTTGACAGTTTTGTACGCATTCAGCCGCTGGGGGAGGAGGGCAGCTAAGGGCTGCTGCCTTACAAGCACGACGCACGCACGTACCGCATCAGCGCAGCCGACGTCTCCCGGTACGGCCTGTACGACGGCCGCGTGCCGGCCTCGCAGTACACGTGCACCAACCGCCCGCCAACCGCCGCCAGCAGCCGCCGAGCCTGTGGGGCACAGCGGAGAGGGCCAGGTACAGCAGCTGTGCTTCCTGGCTGCAGTGGCGCATTATAAGTGGAAGCGCCCCCGCCGGCTTGGTGGCCCCGCCCTTCACGCATTCCACGCCACCCGTAGTTTTCGCGCAAAGAGATACCGCAGCTGCACCCGTTTACCTCCCTCCTTCAGCTCCTGCTACTGGTCGATGTGCTGGTCTTCTATAGAGTGTCATGCTGCAAAGGAAACGCTTGGGCCTCTGTGAAGACCCTGACCCCAAATTCGCACACCTGGGCCACTACCACCACTGCAACTAACACATCCACCCTGCTCAGAAGCACCTGCCCACCCAGTGCTGGAGCGCTAGTCTCTCGCTCCCGTGCGGGCTGGCCGGCACGGCCCCGTGGCACCCTCAGGCACTGAGCCATAGTGTTCAGTTGTTCACCGCCCCCCTCCCCCCAGTACTGCACCGGCGATGGCCACCACAACTACCTCAACCATCCGGCGATGGCCACCACCACAACCACCCCCTACGCACCTCCGCCGGGGCCATGTGCTTGCGCACCCCTGCGCGCCGGGCGCTGTGCGTCACGGAAATGACGTCCTGGTGCTGCTGCACCGCCAGGGGGAGGCCCACCAGGCAGCAGCCGGGGCTGCGCAGGGCCTCCACCTGCGTGGGTTAGAGGTGGGCGGCTGTGGGTTAAGGGGGGCGTGAGCAGTGGGTAGGGGCTGCGCAGGGCCTCGACCTGCGTGGGCTAGAGGAGGTCCAAGTGTGGGTTTCGGGAGGTGCGGTTGTGGCTACAGGGAGGCCCGTCAGGCGGTTTCTTGTACTGGGGCGCTGCGTAGAGCCTCGACATGTATTGGTTGAAGGAGGTCGCCTGTGGTCAAGGGAGGTTCGTGTGTGGGTCAATGGTAACGGGGTGATGCGCAGGGCCTCCACTTGTTGAGTCAGGGGTTGGCACGGTATTGAGGGCGCTGCTCAGGGCAGTTCAGGGCCTCAGGGGCCTCTTTGGATTGGTGCTTCGCTCGTTGCCCCGAAGGGGCCTCCACCTGGTACGTGGGGCCGCGCAGGTTCCGTTGGATAAGGCTGCATGTGGGTCCACGAATGTGCACGGACGCGCGCAGGACGGGCCATGCAAGGGTGCGAGCGGAGCAGGGTGCGCGCGGTATGTATGTGTAATGCGGGCAGGAGGCGCATGGGGAGGAGCCGTGCGGGGAGCAGGGGTGGACGTGGAAGCGCGGGGGCCAACGGGCAGGGGCGGGAAGGCGCGAGTTTACCAACAGCTCCGGCTAGCTGCGAGCAGCTGTTGCGTTCACCTGGCAGAAGAATGCATCAACGTCTGCGTGCAGGACGAGCCTTGGGCCGCTGTTCACAGGAGGTTGCCGTGCGGGAGGACTTTCCGCGACCATGACACCTTCACTGCATTTTGGAGTCAATTGCGTCTCGGTAGTATCTTTCTGTAAGAGGATATGTTGCTCTTATTAAATGTTCTGAATTAGGCCTTGAGGCATCGCTGCTAGGCTTCTGGACTTCCGTATCACATAGCGCTGCAGACGGCCCAGCACCGCACCTAGTAGCATTCCACTATTGTTCATACATTTAGGATAAATGAGGCAACAGCGTCTGATGCGGTTGCAGGCCCTGGCGCGCCAGTGGCTGGGGGACGCCGGTTCATCGTGCGCGGCCAGCAGCAGCATTGCCACAAGCACAGCGTCACAGTACGTGTGCCCAGTGCTGCTGCAGCAGCGATGCGGCATGGCGGCATTGCTGCAGCGGCAGCAGCGCCACGGGCAGCAGCTGGCACGGCTGCACACCGGGCGGTTGCTTCTTTCGGCCGAGCAGGGCGGAGCTCAAGCTACAGGCAGGGATATCGCGCCAGTATCTATGCGGACGCTGATCCTGTCGCTCATGGCGGGAGCTGGGGTCCTGTACGCTACGCGGGTGTACACGGACCAGAAGATGCAGCAGGTGGTTGCGCAGAGCCAGCAGGTGGCCGGGCAGGCAGCAGTCGGAGGGCCGTTTGAGCTCGTCGACCAAGATGGGAAGCGGTTCACAGAGCGCGACCTCCTCGGCGAGTTTGCGCTGCTGTACTTCGGCTTTACGCACTGCCCCGACATCTGCCCGGACGAGCTGGAGAAGATAGCCGAGGCGCTTGACCTGGTCGAGAAGTTGACAGGCGTGCAGATACAGCCAGTCTTCATCTCAGTCGACCCTGAGCGCGACCGCCCTGCCATGGTCAAGTCCTACGTGCGGGAGTTCCACCCCCGCATGATAGGGCTCACCGGCGAGCTGGAGAACGTCAAGGCGGTCAGCAAGGCCTACCGCGTGTACTATTCAAAGACGGGCGAGAGCTCGACCGACTATCTGGTGGACCACTCCATCATCCACTACCTCATCAACCCGGCGGGCGAGTTCGTGACCTTCTTCGGCAAGAACACCACCGCAGAGCAGCTCGCAGCGCAGATTGTGCAGCACGCAGCGGAGTGGCAGAAGGGGCACCCGGAGTACGCCAAGGGCAAGGTGCTCAAGGTGCCAGCGGCACCAGCCGGCAAGGGGCAGTAGGGGGTGCACAACTGAAGGGACTGAGGAGCGGAGCGTCAGGCTGTGTTGATCAGTCTTCATGGTTTTCGGGCCTGGATGTAGCAGCATGCGTGGTATGGGGCTGAAGCCCAGGATTCATGACGAGCATGCTGGACAAAACGGCTTGCATGCCGGCAAGGGCATAGTGACATGGACAGGTGAACTGGTAGGCAATGTCATGGGGGACAAGGAGTCTAACAACGGTGGAGGTACTAAGCTCGATGGACGGCGATGTGGGTAGCGGAGTGTTAGCAGCAGGGGTTGGTGGCTATGACAAGCACCGTTGGTATGCTGAAGGGCTGGCACGTGGCAGGATGGCAAGGTGTGTTACTAAGGCGCAACCACCTGACGACCACAGCTGACATTCTTTGTTTTGCAGGGGCAGGGTATGCGTATTTGTTTACCAAATATAAGCCAGCAACGCGCTCCTGTCCGTGCTTCGCGCCATGCGCTCGTTATTGGCGTGCCTCTGAAGGAAACTGCGATACTTGCAGTAAATGCCCGTCCTATGCAGTGGTGGCTTTTTGCAATAGTGCTCATGTTATGCAGCGAGCACACAGTCAGGTGCCGCCAAGGCACAAGGCAGGGTCACACAAAGCAGGCCTACCGCTACCTGCGAATACAGGCGCTGAAAATGGTCACTACATGGTCTTTAGTCGTTACTCTATATTGGATCAGCTACGCTGCTGCGGAGCCGTTACCTAGCCCAAGAGCGGGACGACGTGCACCAGTTCGCATGGAGGCAGGTCCCAAATTCTGGACTGATGACAGTCTGCAGCCGGGGGTAGGCGACCATAGAAAACTGCTGGAAGGCGTCTCCCCTGGAAAGGCTGTGCGCGCTCCCGTGCGAGTGCTCTTGCAGGCGACGGTCGCCGATGCAGTCAAGCGGTTGTCACTGGACGGAGGCGTTGATGTCTCAGCGAACAACGACAGGCTGGCGATGGTAGTATTGCTAACGGATCTGCACTATAAAAGTAGGTGTTTGGGATTTGCGAGCACGGGCGGCTAGACACCAACGGCGTCAATACCCTTACCCTGCTTGCTGTAGGCGTGTGCCCTTGGTCTGCGTTGGCCCCTGCTGTGCATGTGTAGCGGCACCCTCTTCCGTCAAGAGCCCTTCAAGAGCCACATGCGCGTTGTGCCTGCCATCGCCTGCGGGTGTCCTGTTCTCCTGCCTGCAGCCCTGCACTGCGATGGGGGACGGACGGGAATAGGACGGGAAGGCTTTGCTCCCATTTGCCGGAGCCAGTCTCCTTGACCCGAATGGGCGGGGCTTGGGCTCTGCAAGCAGATCAACACTCTCAGTAATAATACTCATGCATGTGCTGCGTGTTCACTGCCCCACAAGGCCACAACCTCTGCCTTCCGTTGCCTTCACGCTGCGTGCAGAGTCGGACAGGCTGGGGATGCTCCGGGCCAACATCCGCCTGGTGCAGCGACACCTGTGGCCCACAACCCCCGCCGTACTATACGTCTTCACCTTCGAGCACCACGTGCCCGCCGTACAGTCTGCCGTACACGACCTCCTCGGGACCCCAACCGCCACCAACGCTTCCGGCAGCAACAGCAGCGACACTACCGGCAGCAACAATGCCACGGTTGCGGATAGTGTTACAAGGCAGAGCGACGGCGGCGGCGATGGCACCGGTACGGACGGCGCTAGCCAGCTGGCAGAGTTTCAGGGTGACGTCAGCGGCGGCGCCGCCGCCACTGCCGCCCTTGAAGCGCAACAGAACGCGTCACACGTCGGGCACGGCCGTGGCGGCACGTGTCCGGACTGCCACGTGCACGTGCTGCCCATCAGTAATGCCACGTGGGTGCTGCCGGCGGCTGGCAGCGACCGGTCCAAGTGGTACGGCCACTGGGGCGCGGGGTACCGGCTGATGGGCGACTGGCGGCTGGTCTTCATGCCGCGCTTTGCACGTGCCATGGGCCACAGGTGCGGTGGGTGCGCGTGCTATAGGACATTGGTGCGATGGGTCCACGTTCCATGGGCCACAGGTGCGGCGGATGCGCGTGCCATAGGACACAGGTGCAGCCGGGAGGGGGAGCGATGGAACACATTGCGGTAGGGTCACGCGGGTAACTGGGATGGTGGGGGCCTAGCGCGTAGAGCCTACGGTGGAGGTGTGGGTAGTCCCGTTTGGGGACGCGTGGATGACGGACGGAGCTGCTGCGGGAGACTCGGACAATGCAGGAGCCGCAGTAGCTGCAGCATATAAGGAGAGCAGCTCATCCAGTTGACTTAGGCGGGAGGGCTTCGGGCTTGCCTCCGCGTGGGCGTGACGTTGCAACGCACAGCACATATTGGCAACAATGCTCAATGTGGGCGGTATGCAGAAGCCATGCGCATTTGCCCCCGGCCCGTTGGGGCACACAGGTACGTCATGCAGTGGGACGACGACTCGTACGTCACCGGCCCCGTGCCGTACGACCTCGTACGACACATGCGGGAGGGCGGCTACGTGCTGGGCGCGCGGCGGCTGATGCGCGAGCACGCCCCCGTGGTGTGGGGCCTGGCGGAGCTGATCAAGTACTTTCTGCTAACCCACAAGGGTGGGTCTGCGGGCTATGGGGCTGCGTGTATTTTGCCACGTTCATGAATGGGGCTGCGTGTAGTACGTACTTATGGTGATTGCCACATTGAAAAATGAGTATCTTTGGGACAGCTGACCCATGAGCGTAGGCCTGCCCAATGGGCTGTCGAGTTACGTACGGTAAACGCATCTCCAATGGAATAGGTGCCACTTTGCCAACGCGCCATCGCGCATGGGACGATGCTATGGTAGGGTGCTGGCCTTTGGTTGCTGAGTGGATAACTGCCGGATCAGCAGCGGCTGCATGCATTCGCCAATGAGGGGCCATGGGCCACAACTCACAGTATCCAATCAGCCCACCATAGCAGCGCACTCATCTTGCTGCTGTGTCATCCAACCCACAGTTGAGCCCACGACCCTGTTCAAGCACTGCACTCCGTCCAGCCTGGAGGGCCTGTACTCATCAATAAAGGTGGGTAGACGGACAGCAGACGTGGCACCTGAGGACCAAAGCATTCCGCCTTCGGGAAAAGGCAGGAGAGCACACAGGGACGGAGGGACTCTTTCTTTGTTGTGTCCCCTTTCGGTCTCTCTGGATGGGTTTTCCTTTGTAGCCTAGACGAGACTGATAAGTACAACTGCCAACAGCTAACCCGGTAAAAGAGCCCCTTCAGTGTCAGGTGATCAGATGCAGAGCTTCTCATCAGATGCGTCTCCAAAGCTCCAACCCACCTTCCGGTCACCCGCCGTCACAGGCAAACGGCGACAGCGTCACCGTGGAATGCCCGTTGCGCCCCAGCTTGGTTGATCATAATATCAGGTAACTCCATCAGATGTCTCCTCCCTCACCATTTTGATATCGCCACCCTCTATCACAGGCAAATGACGACAGCGACACCGCGTCCTGGGCTCAGGAGCTGGACCCCCTGGGGCTGGGGGTCCCCTCATCCGGGGGCTGGGACAGGGAGGTGCGTCGTGCGTAGGGGGTGACAACTTGAGCGGTGGTTACTCATATGGCTTCTGGAGTCGGGTGGCCGTCCGGGGGCTGGGGCAGGGAGGTGCGCTGTGCTGGTAGTTTGGGGTTATAGGTTGTAGGTTGTAGGTTGTACTGGTAGTGACAGCTCGAGCGGCGGTACCGGTACGGCTGTGAACACCGCCTTGTATGGGGGTTGAAGGCCTCTCAGCGGCGGTATCAGTACCGTTACTAGAAGAGTAATGGCGGTTGTGGGTGTGCCGTCGCCGGACGGCTGGGACAGGGAGTTGCGTCGCGCATGGGTGGTACCACCTGCCGCCACTGATGCTGCCGGGCTGTTGGGCTGCTGAGCTGCTGGGCTGCTGGGCCGGGAAGGTCTGCAAAGGGGTTACGAGCTAGGGGCCGACTAGTACCTGGCCATCGCATGGCTACCGGTGTACGACCCACGTGATCAATGGGGGACATGCATGTGGGGCAAATGTACCGTATCCCGCTCTGCAACGTCCCTTCAGCTGTGTTGAATATGACCAAGCCGTACGCCGTCGTACACTTGCCGTTCGGCTCTGTGACTGCAGGTGCTCAACGGCAACTGCCTGGTCATCGACCTGGACTTCTGGTTCCAGCCCTTGGTGGGTGCTGAGAAGCCGTGGTGTGGTGTTGGATCAGAGGCCCCAGACGTTGTTCTTTGGTGATGTCCTGACGCTGCATGTCCCCTGACAGCTAGAGCGGTGATGCCGGTATGGCAACTAGACCGTTATGACCATCCTAAGCACTTTTGCCGTACTTCGCGTCCAGGTGCAATCGCTCGTGGAGCTGTGCCGCGCCTCCGGCGGCTCCGTACAGTACCGCTGGAACGAGCAGGGCGTGGTGGGCATGGTACGGCACGTGTTCGTACGGGACGAGCAACTGGCCCTCCTAGACTTCCCGTACACGCACAAGGGGCGGGCGCGGGCGGCGCTGCGGGCGGGCGGCCTCAAGCCGTGAGGAAGGGACGCGACGTGTGCACGCCATGTCTCAGTGTGGGGTTGCAGTCAGGACACGGGGGCAGTGAGTGGAGGGGAAGGAGTGGAGGGGGCCGGCGTGAATGCCACGTCTAGGTTAGGGTTTAGATCAGGGCAGTACCAGGGTCCACCGTGAGGCCGCTGGCAGGCTAGGTTGGCTAGGCATGCAAGGCATTCTATGTAGGCTATGCGGGCTAGGACTGATAGGCAGGCGTAGGCAGGCTGGAAGGCTAGCCGTCCGTGTTACGCGGGGTCTCGCCAGAGCTGTGTAACCAGGGGAGGACGGGATGCCGCCAAGCGGTAGGCCGGTAGCAAGCACGCTATTGTGCACACATGGCAAGAGCTTCCAAGGCTAGGTCAGTAGTCGGGGAAGGTGGACTCAAGGCCCGAACAGTCAGGCACGCGCAGCCGTGCATTGCTGCCCTGCGTGCTTTCCGCGGCTGGCATATGCATCGCACACACGCGTGTGCGGAGCACGCTGCTGGTGGTCCAGGTGGTAGCACGAGAAGAATGATTGAGTACTAACAGGGCCAGTGGCCCCACCATTCATCATTGTTCCTGATCGCGTGCGTGCGTGAGCGCTGTTTAAATTCATGTCATGGCTTGTGCCGGATTGTTAGGAGCTGAGTGTGCACCATCATGTACAATTACGGTAGCTGCCGGCGGGGGTCTGCTGGGAGTGGCGTTGTGGCTTGTGTACTTGTTGAATGTTGATGCTCGGCGTTGATACCCGTGTGACACTTGACGGCATGCAGTTGTTGAGATGCTCTTCATTACAGGTATGGCATCATATGAGGAGATTTCAGTCGTGCTGGTTGGTGACATACGTGCGTCGTGCTCTAGGTTGCCAGCAGGTGGAAGTGAACAAGCGGGCCGTTCATGCTTCATACCACTGTGGCGAGCGGGGGGAGCGCACGTTGGCAAAGGGCAGTACGGTGCGGACGGCAAGTGCAACACTGCTGGGAAGACAAGAGAAGTACTGTGTGGTGGTTGCGAGAGTCGGGTGTGTCGGGTGTGGGCCCTGGCGCCAGTGTTCCGATCTTCCGTGGGGGCTTTCGGATGGCGCGTCGAAACAGGTGCCTC
>VFQN01005103.1_pt1 | contig 16479 bp, 17 predicted proteins | sample 3512371 | NCBI WGS metagenome assembly VFQN01 (sample SAMN10412370, study PRJNA504923) | tailings metagenome | isolation source: Replicate 2 from Balatoc abandoned mine | place: Philippines: Itogon, Benguet | collected 2017-08-28 | reverse complement strand
CCCGGCCCTCGCGCCCGCGTTCACTTCTTCTGCGTGGTCTGCCAGGCAGCCTGGACGGTCTGCATGGCCGCTTCCGGCGCCATGTCGCCGGCTGCGACGGCGGCCAGCGCATCTTCCAGCGCCTGCTTCACCGCGGGCGAGCGCAGCTGACGGGCATATTTCACCTGCTCCAGCCAGCCGGTCAGCGTGTCCCAGACCTCGCGTTGGTTGTCGGTCTCGAACTTGGCCGGGGTGATGCCCTTGACCGCCGGCAGGTCGTTGAAGCTGTTGATCAGCACCTGGGCCGCGTCGCCGGCCATCCAGTCGGTCAGCACCTTGCAGGCGGCTTCCGGATCCTTGGCCGACTTGGTGATGCCGATCATCACGTCGATGCCGCCCAGCGGCGCCTGGTCATTGCCCTTGCCGGTCACGTCCGGGAACAGCATCGGCTTGTAGCCGCTCAGGCCGGCGGACAGCTCCGGCGGGTTTGGCCGCGCCGCCTGCTGCATCCACCAGGCCCCCATCGGGAACATCGCGGCGCGCCCGCCCTCGATCAGCTCCATCGAGCCCGGATAGGCGGACAAGCCCAGCGCACCCGGCTGGATGATGTTGTCGTCGAACAGCCGCTTCCACCACTGCATGGCTTCCACGAACGGCGCGTCGGTGAACTTCGCCTGGCCCGATTCGGCCTGGTAGATCAGGCCGGGGGCGATGTTGTGGATCAGCTGCATGTAGATGTCGCGGCGCAGCCAGCCGTCCGCAGCCCCCACCAGGAGCGGGGCGATGCCCATGCCGGTGAACTTCTCGGCGGCCGCCTTCAACTCGTCATAGGTCTTGGGCGGGGCGACCCCGGCCTGCTCCATCACCGGCACGGTGTACCAGAGGTTGATGGTCTGGGTCAGGATCGGCAGGCCGTAGAAGTTCTCGTCGCCGTCGTCGTTGCCCAGGCGCGCCTGCTCGACCGCGAGCGGGTAGAACTTCGACTGCCAGTCCTGGCCCCAGGTCTTGGCCGCGCAGTCCTGCACCGGCATCAGGAAGTCCTGGTACTGCCGGGTGAGCGCGCCCGGCTCCAGCCCGATCATGTCCGGCATCTCGCCGCCGCTGGCCCGGGTCTGCAGGTCGACGATATAGTCGGGGTAGTTGAAGATGCTGGCCTCGACCTTGATCTCCGGGTGCTTGGCCGCCGTCGCGGCGATCATCTTGTCGGTGTGCTCGACGATCGGCGCCCAGGAGCGGTAGGTCACGACTGTATCGGCGGCGCTTGCGAGGCTGGAGCCCGCCACGACGGCGAGGGCCGCCACGGTCGCCAGGAGCCGATACTGCCGGCCGGGAGCTGCTGCATGCTTCATGTCGTCCTCCCTGATCTTTCTTTATGCAGGGAGCTTCCTCCACGGCGGGGCTCCTGTACAGGGCCGCTTCAGGCCGGCGCCGCCAGGGCGGCATCCAGCGCTGCCCGGCGTGGCGGGACGTTGGGCTTCAGCCAGCGGCGCTGGCCGGAGGGGCGGAACGGCAGGCTGATCTGGAACGGGTCGCGGCCGTGCACGGTGAGGTCGAACAGGCCGTCCTCGATCTTCAGGTCGGCATAGCAGCCGCTAGGCTCGGGTGCCGTGGTGAAGCTCTCGGTGAGCGACTGGATCGTCACGTAGGGAATCCCGCCCACCACGGTGACGCTGTTCCAGTGGACATGGCCGGAGATCCAGAGCGCCACCTTGCCGCTCTCCTCGGCCACGCGGCGGACATCCGCATGGTCGGCGTAGGTGGCGATCCGGCTGCTGTTCTCGAAATAATAGTTGCCGATCAGGGACTGGCCGGAGACCGGCACGTGCGAGACCACCAGGGCCGGCTTGTCCGAGGCGGCCAGGGCCGCCCGCAGCCAATCGAGCGTCGTGGCGGCCGGCGGCAGGCTGCCGTTCGCGACCCGCACATGCGGCTGCCAGACGATGATCCGGCAGGGATCCAGGTCGACGACCCGGCTCCGCAGCGACGAGCCCAGGATCTCCTCGTTCTCCTCGCGGCTGAGATGGCCGACATCGTGGTTGCCGGCGAGGTGGACGCGGTGGCAGCGCAAGGAGCCCAGGCGTGCTGCCACCTCGACCAGGTTGCGCCGGTCGGTCTGCCGGTCGGAATCGGTGATCCGGTCGCCCAGGTCCACCAGGACGTCCGGCTGGGTGACGCGGGCGAAGTCGATGACGTGGCGGAGAAGCTCGACCGCACGGTCGCCCCGCTTGGTCTGGGAAACCGGGCCGCAATGGATGTCCGCGACGAGGCATAGGCGGGCACGCGCCATTTCCTGCTCCTGGCACTGGTTCCGGCCCAAAGGCGCTGGCCGGATCGGCTGCGCTTGAACCATCGCTCGGTGACAGGGAGGTGAGCGGGCCATGGGGCCGGACGACGCACCGCCAGGACGGCCGGCAAACGCCGATGTTGACCGGCCGGCGTGCCGTGGCGACTCTCAGGGGAAGGTGAGGGACCAATGACGCTGACGCTGTTCTCCTATCCCGGGCTCTACGGGTTGTCGGACAACAATCCCTACGGCCTGAAGGTCGCGACCTTCCTCAAGCTGTGCGGCCTGCCGTTCCGGCACGAGCACGTGGTCGACACCAGCGCGGCCCCGCGCGGGCAGCTGCCCTATCTCGACGATGACGGGCTGGCGGTCGGCGACAGCGATGCGATCGTGGCACACCTGACCGCCAAGTTCGGCCTGGCGATCGACCGGGACCTCACGCCGAAACAGCGCCGGATCGACCTGCTGGTCCGCCGGATGCTGGACGACCTTTACTGGGTGATGTCCTATTCCCGGTGGAAGGACGACCGGTTCTGGCCGCTCTTCCGCGACGCTTTCCTTTCCACCCATCCGGACGTGGCGGCGGACCTGCTGGAAAAGGCGCGCAGCTACAATTTCCAGCGCTACCACCACCAGGGCATCGGCCGCTACGAACCCGCGGCCGCCTACGAGCGGGGCGTGCGCGACCTCGAAGCGCTGGCGGGGCTGCTGGGCGAGGGGCCGTTCATGTTCGGCGAGCGGGTGCACGGCCTGGACGCGACCGTCCACGGCTTCCTCGCCAACATCTATTTCTACGAAATTGACACGCCGCTGAAGCAGGCGGTCCTGGCCGCACCGAAGCTGGTCGCGCACTGCCATGCGGTGCGCGACCTGGCAATGCGCGGCTGAGGGCGGATCACCGCCCGGCGAAGCCTTCCAGCACGCCCACCGCGTTCACCCCGATCTCCTCGACCGCATAGCCGCCTTCCATGACGAAATGGGTCGGCAGGTCGAGCCGGCGGATCCGCTGGCCGATCCGGGGGAAATGTTCGGTTTCCAGGCGGAAATGCGAGATCGGGTCTTCCTTGAACGTGTCGACGCCCAGCGACACCACCACCGCGTCCGGGGCGAAGGCGGCAAGGCGGTCGCAGGCCTGGTCCAGCGCGGCGCTCCAGGCCGGCCATTCGGTGCCCCAGCGCAGGGGGTAGTTCACGTTGAAGCCTTCGCCTTCGCCCTCGCCGGTCTCGCCGGCATGGCCCAGGAAATAGGGATATTCCTGAGAGGGATCGGCGTGGATGTTCAGGACCAGCACGTCGGAACGCGCGTAGAAGATCTCCTGGGTGCCGTTGCCGTGATGATAGTCGACGTCCAGGATCGCGACCTTCTTGGCACCCTGGGCGCGCAGGTACTGGGCGGCGATGGCGGCATTGTTGAAGTAGCAGTAGCCGCCGAAGAAGCTGGAGCCGGCATGGTGGCCGGGCGGGCGGCACAAGGAGAAGATCGCGCGCTCGCTGCCCTTGGCGATCGTGTCGGCGCCGGTGAGCGCCACGTTGGCGGAAGCGCGGATCGCCTGCCAGGTGCCGGCGGTGATCGGCGTGCCGGCATCGATCGAGTAATAGCCGAGTTTGCCGTCGATCGCCTCGGGCAGGATGCGGCGCAGGCCGGGCGTCGGCCAGACCAGGGGCAGGGCGTCGTACGCGCCGTGCGCGGCCGTCCACTCCGCCCAGGCGCTTTCCAGGAAGGCGACATAGTCGGGGCTGTGCACCCGGCGGATGGGATCCAGGCCGAAGTCGCGCGGCGGCTCGACCGGGCCCAGCCCCACCGCCTCGACCCGTGCCCGGATCAGGTGCGCGCGCTCCGGCTTCTCGAAGCAGGGCTGCAGCTTGCCATCGATCAGCTCGGACTGGCCATGGTGCCGCGCATGGTCCTCGCTGTAGATCGTCCTCATCCCTCGATCCCCACTTCCTCCAGGGCGAGATGGTCGCCGGACCAGGGGCCGGGCCATACCTCGAAGCCTTCGCGCCGGTGCCGGCGAATCTCGCCGACCGGCAGGTCCCTGGCGATCAGCACGTCGCCACCTGCGTCGCGCGGCTCCAGGAAGGCGAACACGCCGGTATCGCCGAAGGCGGCCTCGCAGGGGCCGAACACCGCGGCGCCACTATGGTTGGTGCGCGGGACCTCCAGCGGCACGGTGCCGACGCAGCCCACCACGCCGACCAGGGCGCCCAACTCGATGCCGCGCGCCTTGGCGCAGCCGAACACCCGGTGGTAGCCGGAGCGTTTGGCCGTGTTGGACGGGATCAGCAGAAGGTCGATGTCGGCCTTGGCCAGCATCGCCGAAACGGCAGGCAGCTCGCAGTCCAGGCAGATCAGGATCGCCATGCGCAGGCCGCGCCAGGTCACGACCTTGACGGTCGAGCCCGGGAACAGCGCCCAGTCGTCCGGATCCTTCTCGGACGGCACCAGGCAGAGCTTGTCCTGGGTGAACAGCGTCCCGTCCGGGAAGATCATGTGGGCGCGGTTCACCATGCCCGAGCCGTTGAGCGGGCGCGCCGACCAGGTGCCGGCCAGGAGCGCCACGTCATGCTTCGCCGGCAGGCCACGGACCCGCGCCAGCAGCCCGGCGCCGCTCTCGGCCATGAAGCCCGGCTCGGCGGTCGGGGCCGGCGGCGTTTCCGCCCAGCACAGGGTCTGCTCGACGTTCCATTCCGGCAGCACCAGGATGTTGGCGCCGGCCGCGGCGGCTTCGGCCATCTTGCGGTCGATCCGGTGCGCCAGTTCATCGAGATCGGCCGGCAGGTCGCTTGCATCATAGGCCCAGAGGGCCAAGCCGATCCGTTCCAAGTGATTCTCCCGCCATCTGGACGACGGTGCTGGCTATAGCGGCGTGCCTGCCAGGGCGATAGCGCCTGTGGCTCAAGGCTGCCCTGCCTCCTCGGCAGGCTCCTCCAGCGCCGCGCGGGCGACGTCGGCGGGGAAGCCGTGGCGCATCAGCCGGGCGAGGTCGGCCCGGTAATGCTCGGCGCGCTCGTCTTCCGGCCGCCGCCAGCCCAGGCGGCGCTTGCGCACGAAGGCGGCCGCGGCCGCGGCCTCGGGCTCCGGGACCTCCTCGGCCAGCGCGTCGTAGGCCGCCTCGGCGGTGTCGCGGTCGACGCCCTGGTTCGCCATCCGGTAGCGCACGCCGAGCCTGGAGGTGCCGCTCATGGTCAGGCTGCGGCTGCGCCCGCGGGCGAACGCGGCGTCGTCGACATAGCCCAGCTCCGCCAGGCGCTCGATCGCCTGCTCGACCGGCCGCGCGTCGATCGCCGCCGGGTCGGCGTCCGGCTCCGGCGGGCGCAGCTTGGCGAGCTTGCGCAAGAGGACCCGCCGGACCGAGGCGCGGCTGGCGGAGATGCGCGCCAGGTAGCGCAGCCCCGTCGTGAACAGCTCCCGGACGAGCTTCGCCTCGTCCGGGTCGGGTGCCGGATCGCTCACTTCTTCAGGCGCGTGAACACCCGGTTGCGCAGGTCGCGGGTCTTGTCCGAGCACTCGCGCGCGGGCTTGAGCCGGTCGGCATATTCCGTCGGCATCACCACGGCCGGGTCGTCGGTCAGCGCCTCGTCCATGAACTCGGCGGAGCCTTCGATGGCGTTGTTGTAGCCGGTGAAGTTGGAGGCCTGCGCGATGTTCTCCGGCTTCATCACCCAGGCCAGGAACTTCTTGGCGCCCTCCTTGTTGGACGCGCCCTTCGGGATCACGAAATTGTCCTGCCACATCGTGATGCCCTCCTTGGGGTACACGTAGACGGATGTCGGCAGGCCCTCCTTGGTGCGGTGCGCGGCACCGTTCCACTGCTGGTGCATGATCACCTCCTTGGCGATCATCCGCTCGATCGTGCCATCCGACTGGTACATGGCCAGCATCGGCTTCTGCTTCTCCAGCACGGCCAGGATCTTCTGCGCGTCCTCGGTCGACTCGCTGCAAACGTCCAGGCCCAGGTAATAGGCGGCGGCGTTCCAGAGCTCGACCTCGTCATTGAGCGCCGCGACCTGGCCGCTGAGCTCGGCCGGCGGCTCGAAGAACGACTTCCAGCTTTCCTCCAGCTTGCCGCCCGGCACCCGCGCGCTGTCATAGCTGAAGCCGGTGGTGCCCCACATGTAGGGCACGCTGTACTTGCGGCCGGGGTCGAACCAGGGATCGGCGAACGAGGCCTGGATATTATTGAAGCCTTCCAGGGATTTGGCGTCGAACGGCTCCAGCAGGTCGGCCTGGATCATGGTCGCGACCATGTAGTCGGTCGGCACCACGATGTCGTAGCCGGACGCCCCGGCCTGCAGCTTGGCGAGCAGGGTCTCGTTGGAATCGTAGACGTCGAGCACGACGGTGGTGCCGGTCTCCTTCTCGAACTTCTTCAGGAGGTCCGGCGGGAAGTAGTTGGTCCAGTTGTAGAAGTTGACCGTGTCGGCCTGTGCCATGCCGCTCGCCGCGCCGAGCGCCACGATGACGGCAGCACCCGTCGCCAGAAATCTGTTCATCGCCTGTCGTCCCCCGTCGGGCTCCCATTGCCGGGCTCGATCTTGGCCCCGGATGCGGTGGGACGAAAGGCGGTTGATGGCAGCCGGCCTGCAGGCCATCGCCGGTTCCAAGATCGGCCGGCTTTGGCTAGCGTCGCGCGCGACCACGAGGGAAATGCCATGAGTCTGTCCGCCCTGTTCGGCCGCGCCGTCGCCCTGATCGGCGCCGGCACGATCCTGTTGCGGCACCGGAACGACCCCGCCTATCCGCAGGCGACGGGCACCGCGCCGTCCATTCCGGCGGCGAAGCCGCAGGGCAAGATCCCGACGCTGAAGATGCCGACCGCGCAAGGCTGGGCGGAAGGGCAGACGCCGGTGGCGGCCCCTGGCCTCAAGGTCAACGCCTTCGCCAAGGGGCTGAAGCACCCGCGCTGGATCCAGGTGCTGCCCAACGGCGACGTGCTGGCCGCCGAGGCGCTGACCCTACCTGACCCGGTCCGCTCGCCCTTCGACTATGCCATGGTCACCACGATGCAGCGCGCCGCGGCCACCGGCACCAGCCCGAACCGGATCACCCTGCTGCGCGACCGGGACGGCGACGGGGTGGCGGAGACCCGGGAAGTGTTCCTGGACAAGCTGAACCAGCCCTTCGGCATGGCGCTGCTGGGCGGCACGTTCTACGTCGGCAACACCGACGGGGTGGTGGCATTCCCCTACGAGGCGGGCGCCAGCCGGATCACGGCGCCCGGCAAGCGGCTGACCACGTTCAAGCCCGGCGGGCACTGGACCCGCAGCCTCCTGCCCAGCCCGGACGGATCGAAGATCTACATAGGCGTGGGCTCGCTCAGCAATATCGGCGATTTCGGGATGGAGGCCGAGGAAGGCCGGGCCGCCATCTACGAGCTCGACGTGGCGAGCGGCGACTACCGGATCTTCGCGTCCGGCCTGCGCAACCCTGTGGGCCTGGCCTGGGAGCCCACGACCGGCATGCTCTGGACGGTGGTCAACGAGCGCGACGGCCTGGGCGACGAGACCCCGCCCGACTACCTGACCTCGGTCAAGGACGGCGGCTTCTATGGCTGGCCGTACTGCTACTGGGGCCAGACGGTCGACGACCGGGTGCCGCAGGACGCAGGCCTGGTCGCCAGGGCGATCCGCCCCGACTATGCACTGGGCGGCCATACCGCCTCGCTGGGCCTCTGCTGGCTGCCGGCCGGCACGCTGCCGGGCTTCGGCGACGGCATGGTGATCGGCCAGCACGGCTCCTGGAACCGCAGCAAGCTCAGCGGCTACCGGGTCGTGTTCGTGCCGTTCACCGACGGCCGCCCGTCCGGGCCGCCGCGCGACATCCTCACGGGCTTCCTGGCGCCGGACGAGAAGGTGTCCTACGGCCGGCCGGTGGGCGTGACGATCGGCCCGGACAAGTCGCTGCTGGTCGCCGACGACGTGGGCGACGTGCTCTGGCGGGTGACCGGGGCGTAGCCGGCTTCACGGCCGGCCGGGCAAAGGGGATTGCCGTGGAGAGCATGATGTCGGTTCCTGCGCGGGTTCTCCCGGCCCTGGCCGTGCTGCTCGGCCTGGCCCTGGCCGCGATCCCGGTGCGCGCGGAGGAAGGCCAGCCGGTCCGGCTGCCTTCCGGCATCGCCTACCAGCTCCTGGAGCGCTGGGACGTCGACCGCCTGAACCGGATCCTGCAGGTGGACACTCCGAAGTTCGCCGGGATCGAGGCGAGCTACACGCCGGCCCGCCAGGCAGTCCGGCTCTACCGCGTCACCTATCCCTCGATGATCCCGGAGCGCGGCAACAAGCCTACCGTCGCCACCGGCCTGCTGGCCGTGCCCGAGGTCGCGGCGACGTCCCTGCCCATGGTCTCCTACCAGCACGGCACGGTGTACGGGAAACAGGAGGTGCCGTCCTTCCCCGACCAGTCGCCCGAAACCCAGCTGATGATCGCCCAGTTCGCCGGCCAGGGTTACCTGCTGATCGGCGCCGACTATTTCGGCATGGGCCTGTCGGCGGAGCCCGAGGGCTACATGGTGAAAGGCAGCCACCAGCAGGCGACCTTCGACATGCTGGTGGCCAGCCGCGCCGTGCTGGCGGACCTGAATCTGAGCAGCACCGACCTGTTCCTGGCCGGCTGGTCGCAGGGCGGCTTCGTCACCATGGCCTTTCTGGAGAAGCTGGAACATTCCGGGGTGGCGGTCAGGGCGGCCGCGACCGCCAGCGCCCCGGTCGACGTGTTCGCGGCACTCAACGGCTTCCTCGACTTCCCGCGGGAGAACGACGCCTCCTGGGTGACGACCCTGTTCATCCTGTCGTCGTTCTCGTTCGAGCATTACTACGGCGTCCCGGGCCTGGCGCGCTCGCTCATCAGCGACCGGTACTACGACATCGCGCGCAAGGCCTATGAGCGGCAGCCATTCGATCCCGCCGACGTCCCGACCGGCCTGCACGAACTGATCCGCCCAGACTATTTCGACCCGCAATTCTTCGCCGAATCGGCCTATGGCCGGCTCGTGGCGGAAACCCAGGCCTATCGCTGGATCATCAGGACGCCGGTGCGCAACTATTACGGCGAGAGCGACGAGGTCATCAGCACCGGCCTGGGCCAGCTGGCGATGACCTACCAGCGGGCCATCGGCAGCGGGAACCTGCAGGTCGAGGCCATCTCAACGGGCGAGACCTCGCATCGCGGAACGTTCGCCCGGGCCGTGCCGGCATGGAAGAGCTGGTTCGACGGCCGGTGAGGCGCAAAAGCCGGCAGCGGCATCAGCCCTTCCGCGTTTCCGCCAGGCACTGCGCCCGCAGCTCCGCCCGCTGCACGGCATAGCACATGCCCGGGTCCCGCCGCGCTTGCGCCAGGCAGGCGGCCCGCGCGTCGGCATCGCCGATCGCATAGCAGGCAGCGGCATCCGTGGCGCGCGCCGGTCCCGCCGGCATGGCGGCGGCCGGGACCATGGCCGCCAGGACGATCGGCAGATGGCGTGGTCTCATGCGGTCTTCGTAGCCCATGGCGTCGCCACCCGTCCCGGCCCGGGCGCCGGAGGCGGTACCCGGTGGACCAGCCTGCCTCGGCTCGGGCAATGGACGATGCCGCGCGCCGCTCAGCGCCGCATCCGCCCGACCAGCCAGGACGCCGCCACGAACAGGATCGAGATCGCCAGCATCAGGGCCGAGACCGCGTTGACCTCGGGCGAGATGCCGATCCGGATCATGCCGAAGATGTAGATCGGCAGGGTCGTGGCGCCCGCACCCGCCACGAAATAGGTGATGACGAAGTCGTCCAGGCTGATGATGAAGGCCAGCATGGCGCCCGAGATGATGCCGGGCCAGAGCTGGGGCAGGACCACGCGCAGGAAGGTGCGGCGGCGGTCGGCGTAGAGGTCCTGCGCAGCCTCCTCCAGGCGCGGGTCCATGCCTTCCAGCCGGGCGCGGATCGGCAGGTAGGCGAAGGGGATGCAGAACACGACATGGGCCAGGATCACCGTGCCCAGGCCCAGCCGGAAGCCCAGCATGATGAAGAACAGGAGCGTCGCCACCGCGGTGACGATCTCCGGCACGATGAGCGGCAGGCTGATCAGCGCGTTGACCGCGTTCTGGCCGGGGAAGCGGGCGCGGTTCATGCCCAGCGCTGCCAGGGTCGCGATGATCGTGGACAGCACGGTGGCGGTGGTGGCGACGGTGAGCGAGTTCTGGAAGGCGCGGATCAGGTCGGCATTGTCCAGGACGATGCCGAACCATCGGGTGCTGAACCCGGTCCAGATCGTCGCCTGCTCGTTGTCGTTGAAGGCCAGCACCAGCAGCACCACGATCGGCGCGTACAGGAACAGGAAGAACAGCCAGGTGGCGGGCTTCAGGCCGGGGAAGCGGAACAGCGGGTTCTTGGCCGGGTCGGTCATGGTCAGGCGGCTCCCGGGGCCCGGCGATAGCGCCAGAGATAGAGCATCATGGCGAGCAGCACCGCGGCCAGCAGCGCCATGGACAGGGCGGCCCCGAACGGCCAGTTGCGCGCAGCGCCGAACTGGCTCTGGATCAGGTTGCCGATCATCAGCGCCTTGCCGCCGCCGAGCAGTTCCGGCGTCACGAAGGCGCCGAGGCAGGGAATGAACACCAGGATGCAGCCGGCGGCGATCCCGGGCATCGCCAGCGGCACCACCACCCGGCGCAGCGCCCGCCAGCGGTTCGCGCCCAGGTCATAGGCGGCTTCCACCAGGCGCCAGTCCATCTTCTCCAGGCTGGCATAGATCGGCAGCACCATGAACGGCATGAAGGTGTAGGTGAGGCCGACCGCGATCGAGAAGGTGGTGTAGAGCACGCCCAGCGGCTCGGAGCGCAGGCCAAGGCCCATCAGCACCTGGTCGATCAGGCCGTTGTTCCGCAGGAGCAGGATCCAGGCATAGTTGCGGACCAGCAGGTTGGTCCAGAACGGGATGGTGACCAGGAAGATCAGGAGGTTGCGCCGCCGCTCGGGCTGCAGCGCCATGAACAGCGCGGTCGGCAGGCCCACCACCAGCGTCAGCGCCGTGGTCAGCGCCGCCAGCCAGATCGAGCGGAAGAAGATCTGCAGGTAGTCGGTGTTGAGCAGCAGGCTGTCGTCGAGGTCGCGCTCGAACAGGAACTGCACGTAGGGCTCGGTGGTGAAGCTGTTCCAGGCCACGCCGCCGCCGGAGCCGCGCTCCATGAAGCTGATCGCGGCCATGATGAACACCGGCACCAGCATGAACAGGCCGATGGTGAGCACCGAGGGGGCGATCAGGAACGCGCGGCGGCGGCCTTCGCCAGTCTGCCTGGCCATGGCGCTCAGTCCCCCACCACGCGGACGGCGTCGGGCGGGATGCGCACCGATACCGGCGTCCCCGGCTCGATGCCGCCGACGGCATCGCGACGGTTCTGGACGCGCGCCTGGATCTCGGAACCGTCCGCCAACGTCAGGGTGCAGACCGTGTCGTTGCCGATGTAGAGGAGGCTGCGCATGGTGGCCGGCAGGCCCGGATTGTCCTGGCGCAGCAGGTCGATCCGCTCGGGCCGCACCGCCAGGGTGACGTCCGAGCCGCCGCCCAGGCCCGGGATCGCGACGCCGTCGATCTCGTGGCCCGAGGCCAGCCGGTAGCGCGCCTGGCCGCCGATCACCTCCAGGCAGCGCGCCTGGAGGAAGTTGGTTTCGCCGATGAAGTCGGCGACGAAGCGGGAGGTCGGCTGCTCGTAGATCTCGGTGGGCGTGCCGATCTGCAGGATCTTCCCGCCGCTCATCACCGCGATCCGGTCCGACATGGTCAGCGCCTCTTCCTGGTCGTGGGTCACGAAGACGAAGGTGATGCCGGTCTCATGCTGCAGGCGCTTGAGCTCGATCTGCATCTCGCGGCGCAGCTTCAGGTCCAGCGCGGACAGGGGCTCGTCCAGCAGCAGCACCTTGGGCCGCCCGGCCAGGGCGCGGGCCAGCGCCACGCGCTGCTGCTGCCCGCCCGACAACTCGCGCGGCAGCCGGTGCTCGAAGCCCTGGAGCCGGACCAGGTCCAGCATCCGCCGGACCTCGGCGTCGATCTCGGCGCGCGGCCGGTTCTGCATCTCCGGCGCAAAGGCGACGTTGCGCAGCACGGACAGGTGCGGGAACAGCGCGTAGGACTGGAACACCGTGTTCACCGGGCGGCGGAACGGCGGCAGGTTCTCGATGCGCTGGCCGTGCAGGAGCAGTTCGCCCTCGGTCGGCAGCTCGAATCCGGCGATCAGCCGGAGCAGGGTGGTCTTGCCGCAGCCCGACGGCCCCAGCAGCGTGAAGAACTCGTTCTCCCGGATGGTGACGGAGACCCTGTCCAGCGCGGTGACGCCGTCCGTACCGCTGCCAAAGCGCTTGGTCAGCCCGCGCGCCTCGATCGCCTCACCCTTCATGCACCCACTCCATGCGCGGCCGTGGCGCGGACCTTAGCGAAGCCGGAGCCGCTGGAAACCCGGGACGGGGGGGGTTAGGCCGGGTAGCGGCCGCAAAATCGACGCCATGCTCGAACGGAGAGTTGATTCGCGGGGAAAGATCGGATTTTTTGTCCTGCATACGGGGCGCGTGAGACGCCCTCGAGGGAGGTGGCATGCTGATCGGGATCGACCCGCACCTGAGCGGGGATCTCCTCGCGATCCTGCGCGACATGGGCCATGGCGACCGGATCTGCCTGGCGGACCGGAACTTTCCCGGCGCCTCGATGGCGGCCGACGGCGGCATCCCGCTGATCCGCACCGACCTGGACACGGTGGGCATCGGCCGGGCGATCCTGTCGGTGTTCCCGCTGGACGGGTTCGTGCGCCATCCGGTGATGCGCATGGAGGTTTCCGGCGCGCCCGAGGAGATGAACGCGGGCCACCAGGGCTTTCTCGACATGATGCACGAGGTGGCGGGGCCGAACTGGACGATGGGCTCGTACGACCGGTTCGCGTTCTACCCGGAATCGAGCAGGTGCCGGGCGATCGTCTGGACGCTGGACGACCGCGCCTATGCCAATTTCATCCTGACCAAGGGCGTGATCGGCGCGGGCGGCAAGGTCGCCGTGCCCGGTCCCGCGGAGAAGAAGGCGCTGGGGCTGGACTGAAGCCCGCCGGCGGACAGATGGAGGCTGGAGAATGCATCGGACGTCGATCGGCACCTGGGCCTACAATGTCGGTCCCTACGGGGCCAACCCGATCCCTTTCGATGAGGTGCTGGCCAAGCTGGCCGAGCTGAAGTTCGACGGGCTGGAGCTGGGCGGGTTCAATGGCTACCCGAACCCGCAGAACCATCCGACGAAGGACGACCGCGCGGCGCTGGTCGACAAGGTGAAGAAGCACGGGCTGGCGTTCTCCGGCTTCGCCCAGGACCTGTGGTCGCAGAAGCTGCTGAACACGCGGGATACCACCGACTACCGGATGGCGTTCAAGGAGAACGCCCAGTTCGCCCAGGACCTGGGCATCAAGGGGGTCCGGGTCGACACGGTGCAGCCGCCGACCATCCATCGCGAGGCGGACGACGACGACCTGCTCAAGCGCCTGGTCGAGACCTGGGACTGGTGCATCAAGGCCGCCGCCGACCACGGGCTCTACGTCACCTGGGAGTTCGAGCCGGGCTTCGCCTTCAACAAGCCGTCCGACGTGCAGCGCGTGCTGGACCGGCTGCAGCACGACAATTTCGGCGCGATGTACGACACCTGCCACGGCCAGATGATCGCGGTGAACGGCACGCGCCAGGAGGGCAAGAAGGAAACGCTGAAGGGCGGCCAGCTCGAGTTCATCGCCCGCCTGTCCGGCCGGATCAACCACATCCACCTGATCGACAGCGACAATACCTGCCACAAGGACGAGCAGGGCAACGACGAGACCAGCGCGCATCCGCCGTTCGGCGAAGGGGTGCTGAACTTCGACGAGCTCGTCCCGGCGCTGGCCAAGGAGAAGGTCGGCCATGACTGGTGGACGGTCGATCTGTGCTTCTGGCCGGAAGCCTGGCCGTCGACCGAGAAGTGCAAGTTGGCGCTCGACGAGCTGAACAGGAAGTACGGGTGAGCGCCATGCTGCTGGGGTTCAACCTGCTGCTCTGGACGACGCACGTCACCCAGGAGCACTTCCACCTGTTCGAGGAGATCAGGAAGACCGGCTATGACGGGGTCGAGATCCCGATCTTCGAGGGCGATCCGGAGCATTTCCGCAAGGTCGGCCAGGTCGCGAAGGATGCCGGGCTGCGGGTGACCGCGGTGACCGTGCTCCCGGACGAGCAGACCTCGGCGATCAGCCCGGACCCGGCCGTGCGCGCCAATGCGGCGAAGCGGTTGGCCTGGGCGCTGGATTGCCTGGATGCCGCCGGCGGCGAGCTCTTGTGCGGGCCGTTCTACCAGCCGCTCGGCGTGTTCACCGGCGAGCCCGCCACGGCCGAGGAGCGGGCCGGCATCGTCGAGGTCCACCGGCAGGCCGCCGACCATGCGGCGAAGCTCGGCCTGAAGCTGGCGGTGGAGCCGCTCAACCGGTTCGAGTGCCACGCGCTGAACACGGTCGAGGACAGTGCTGCCGTGGTGCGCCAGGTGGACCGGCCCAATTACGGTCTGCTCTACGACACCTTCCACCAGAACATCGAGGAAAAGGACCCGGTGGGGGTCATCCTGCCGAACCTGGCGGAGATCAGCCACGTCCACGTGTCGGAGAACGACCGCGGCACGCCAGGCAAGGGCCATGTGCCGTGGGAGGCCACCTTCCGGGCGTTCAAGAAGGGCGGCTACCAGGGCTTCTACACGATCGAGGCGTTCGGCCGGGCGCTGCCGGCGCTGGCCGCCGCCACCCGCGTCTGGCGCGACTTCTTCCCGGCGCGCGAGGAAGTCTACCGGTTCGGCCACGATTTCCTGCGCGAAGCCTACGCCAAAGCCTGAGGACGGACAGACATGAAGACGATGAAGGGTCCCGGCCTGTTCCTCGCCCAGTTCGTGGGCGACCAGGCGCCGTTCAACAGCCTGAAGTCGATCTGCGGCTGGGCCGCGGGCCTAGGGTACAAGGGCGTGCAGATCCCGACCTGGGACGCGCGGATGATCGACCTGGAGAAGGCCGCGCAGTCCAAGGACTATTGCGACGAGATCAAGGGGATCGCCCGCGAGTCGGGCGTGGAGATCACCGAGCTGTCGACCCACCTGCAGGGCCAGCTGGTCGCGGTGCACCCGGCCTATGACGAGGGCTTCGACGCGTTCGCCGCCCCGCACGTGCGCGGCAACCCCAAGGCGCGCCAGGAATGGGCGGTCTCCCAGGTCCTGGCGGCCGCCAAGGCCAGCCGCCATCTCGGCCTGGACGTCCATGTCACCTTCAGCGGCGCGCTCGCCTGGCCCTACATCTATCCCTGGCCGCCCAGGCCTGCCGGGCTGATCGACACGGCGTTCGACGAGCTGGCGAAGCGCTGGAAGCCGATCCTGGACGCACATGACGAGGTCGGCGTCGACGTCGCCTACGAGATCCACCCGGGCGAGGACCTGATCGACGGCGCCACCTTCGAGATGTTCCTCGGGCGCGTCGGCAACCACCAGCTCTGCAACATCAACTACGACCCCTCGCATTTCTGCTTGCAGGGCCTCGACTACCTGGCCTTCATCGAGCACTACCACGAGCGCATCAAGGCGTTCCACGTGAAGGACGCCGAGCTCAACATGTCCGGCAAGCAGGGCGTCTATTCCGGCTTCCAGGACTGGCCGCATCGGGCCGGGAGGTTCCGCTCGCTGGGCGACGGCCAGGTCGATTTCGGCGCGATCTTCAGCCAGCTCGCCGTCCACGGCTATGACAGCTGGGCCGTGCTGGAATGGGAGTGCGCCATCAAGAACAGCGTGGACGGCGCGCGCGAGGGGGCGGAGTTCATCGCCCAGCACATCATCAAGGTGAGCGAGAGCAGCTTCGAGGACTTCATCGGCCAGGGCGCCGACACCTCGGTGGCGCGCCGCTCGCTGGGCCTGGACCGCTGAAGGAGTCGATGGATGGTCGGTGAGAGCAGCCAGGCCAAGGCCGGGCGGCGCAGGCTCAGGCTCGGCATGGTCGGCGGCGGGCAGGGCGCCTTCATCGGCGCGGTGCACCGCCTGGCGGCACGGATGGACGACCGCTACGAGCTGGTCGCCGGCGCCTTCTCCTCCACGCCCGAGAAGTCGAAGGCGTCAGGGGCGGAGCTGGGGCTGCCGGAGGCGCGCTGCTACGGCAGCTATGCCGAGATGGCGCAGCGCGAGGCGCGGCTGAAGGAAGGCATCGACGTCGTCGCGATCGTGACGCCGA
>VFQN01005102.1_pt1 | contig 16486 bp, 15 predicted proteins | sample 3512371 | NCBI WGS metagenome assembly VFQN01 (sample SAMN10412370, study PRJNA504923) | tailings metagenome | isolation source: Replicate 2 from Balatoc abandoned mine | place: Philippines: Itogon, Benguet | collected 2017-08-28 | reverse complement strand
CTGCCATCGAGCACTAAGCCATATTTTTCCTGTACGCCCGAAATAGAAAGTTGTCGAAACGCTTGGCCAAAACCCTGAAAGGCGGTAGTTCTGATGTCTTGGTGTTTAAATGGTAAGATGTGCGAAACCCGCTTCCCGTCGAAAAGAAATTTTCGGGCTTTGGGGCTATAAGTATCAAAGCCTGATTGCAGGGTAGAAGGGCAAAAGATTGTTTTCATGCTTCAAAAGGCAGGTTTTCAACTTGCTCTACCACTCGCACGGCTCCAACTGTATCTGTGTGGGCTATGGCCAGCAGCAGCCCAAAGTCGTCGTTTTCGTCAATTTTAAGCAATCGGCATTGCACGACCCGATTGTAGCCCTCCGATAGTAGTCCATAGAAAAAGGGAAATAAATAAGCCGACTTGAATTCTTGCTGAGAAATTGGCATGGTCAAACTCAACGCATGGGCGTTGGGGCGAGCCATGTAATGGTCGTCATATCGAAAAACTAAACCGTCGGCCGTTTCAGCGAGTGTTCCAACAGCTTCCGAGTTGAGATATACAAAGGCTTTTCTCATGATTTAATAGTCAAAGTAAGTTCTAAACCCAGCACATCAACAATTTTAGTAAGGGTTTCAAACGATGGATTGCCTGTCCCGTTTTCAATGGCAATCAGAGTACGGAGCCCTACCTCCGATAATTCGGCTAAGTCGTTTTGCCGAATATTAAGCCGTTGTCGTCGTTGCTTGATAGTTTCGCCTACTTGAACAAGGTTCATAAATTTTGATTTGAATGTGCAATATAATGCCTTTTCGATGATATTGCAAGCAATTGTTATGGATTTTTTATTAAAAGGTGTAATATATTGCATATTATTGTTTATGCAAATAGCCTTCCAAAAACCTAATTCCGAGCGTCAAGTTTTCCGCAGGATTTACATAAATACTGTTTTTCTTGATGGCATAATGTAAGTGTTTCCCCGTAGAGTGGCCTGTATTCCCTAATATTCCAATCTTTTCGCCAATGTTTAAAAATTGATTTTTTTTCACCTTAATATCGGCCAGATGACCATAAATGGTCTGATATGAGTTGCCATGATTGACAATAACGAATAAACCAAGGGCGTTATCATAACCCACTTGCTCTACTAAACCTGTTGCTGTCGTTCGGATATATTGATAGTTTCCAGCAATGTCAATTCCGCTGTGGTGCTGAAATTTTCCCTTTAATGGGTGTTTACGCCAGCCGAATCCCGAAGAAATTCGGTTTCCTTCCCAAAAACCGACAGGAGGGAGACAAGGAATGGTGAAAGCTACGACTGGATTTGTTTCAAAAAAACAAGGAAATAGACGGATAATCTCGACATGAGATAATCGTTGTAATTCGCTTATTAGCGACCTTTCCGAGTGCAGAATACTATCTGAAGCAACTTGGGCGTTGATTATTATTGGAAATAAAAACAATATAATTTTCAATATATGTTTAATCATAAAGGCAAAAATAAATAATTTGTTTTATTAAATTGACTTGACTTACTTTGTGATTGAAAAATAAGTTGAGCCATTTTTCAACTGCTAATCCATAAAAATTGATGATGTTATCTCTTAATGACCTAACAAAAAGGTACGGGGCCGAACGAATCAACGTAGCTATTCAGCCGCTTTACATTGCTGAGGGTGAAGAACCGCTCGACCCAAGTAAATATGTGATAAATGCTTCTATCAATGACCCTGAATTATGGGAATTACTGTCTAATGACGAGCAAAATCTACTCTATACAGCTCATTTGGATACCCTTTTCGATACCAAAGACTTGTTAAACTCACTGTTCGATGTCAATGAACCCGAAGGTGGTTTTGAAATCCCCGACTAACATCTAAGCCCGAAAAGACCATGCAAGATGTCAAAAACCGAGCTTCGAGAGAGCAATTAGCCATCCTTCGACATTTAAACAAAGAAGCTGTACGCTACATAGCATTTGGTGATTTTGCCTTAAATGGCATTGATAATACCCGTACGATTGGAAATGTTCAACTCTGGATTGAACCTACACCCGATAATGTTGAAAGGTGCAATAAGGCCATCAAAAATATGTACGGGGCAAGGAGTGTTACCCAATTGCCTCAGAGCGTCGTTACCAATCCAGAAGCCAAACGTACTTTAACGCTTGGTAGTGGCGAGGTTAGAGTTGCTGTTTACCCTGCAATCAGTGGTTTTCATCCTGCCGAGTTTAAAGAAGTGTATCAACGAAGCGAGAAGGGTCGAGCGTATTTGCCAAGCCAAACGGGAAAATTAGATGGTTCTGTTGGGTACAAGCAGTTAAATATGAACGACTTGTATCATAATATTCAAGAATCGAAGTCAGTTCATAAGGCTTGGAATCTGGAAACCATTGAGCGATTTGCGGCGAAAAATGATGTGACTTTAAGAAAGCCTGATGGTAGTGAAATTACGGAACGAGATAAAATAGCCATATCATCCCAAACCCAACGAAAAGGCGGACGTATGACCCGAGATTTGAGCCAAATAAAGCAAGAGTTAGATTTAGAAATTGTACTACAACATTATGGTTATCAGTTGGATAAAAAGAAGTCTCGTCCCAACGATGCTTGGAGGCTGTACGAAACGGGAATTAAAGGTGACAAGCAACGCTTGGCAGTAGCAGCCGTAAAAGATTACGGGACGAAGTTTTGTGTGGACTGAAACGAGCGGCAATTTAAAGGCGATATCTTTAAGTTCATGGAACGGATGGAACACGGAAACTATCGCCATATTTTTCAGACGATTGACTCAATCATGATGCAAGACGGATTTGCTGAAAAGAAGCGCATAGTTGAGCCAATGATTGAAGTCCCTGCCAATTATTTCTTGAAAGATACGCTCCTCCGAGAGCAGGATTTGTACAGCAAATATCAGATTGCCCCGTTGACTGATACCGAATATTTGGAAGGACGGGCTATTGAAAAACAGACACTTTTTGCCAAAGAATTTGAGGGACGAATCAAAAACGTGGCGTTTGACACGGGTGTGATTCGACACGTAAATACAGCCTTCCCTATGTACGCCCGTGATGGAAACATTGCATCAATGGATATTCGGAATGAGGCTTATAAAGCATTTCCCGAAGGGGAACGAGGAGAGGCATTATGGCACTCAAATCGTTTTTTTGAGGCAAGAGAGGCTATGAAAGATGAAAAAGGACAAGAAATTTTACAGGGGACTATTGGTACAATTTACCGTCAAGATGCTAAAAACGTAGTATTTTTATATGGAGACTTAGGCGAAGAAAAACGTGCTGTTTTGTCTATTGAGCAAGCCAAAACGGGTTTTTATGAAGTCCCCGTTCAACGAATTGTCATTTCTGAATCGGCCATTGATGCGATTTCGTTAAAACAATTGAACCCCGAACAAGCTGATGAACGACGTTTTTACGTCGCTACGGGTGGGCAACCTGGCGGGAAACAAGTGGCTTTTTTGCAAGAAATCCTCAATAGAAATCCGCAAGCGCAATTAGTGATTGCACAAGATGGTGATAATGCTGGGCTACGGTTTGCCGTGAATTACTTGGCCTTGGACCACCCCTCCGAAAACCCTGAAATGAAGGTTAAACCCTACCTGACCTATTCATCACCTACTAATCAGCAAACAAAAAAAACGGATGAAAATACCGAGAACCAAGACTCCGTCGGAACAAATCGGTTGAACTTGGAGCTTCGCTACCCCTTAGCGTTGGGAGCAAGAAAAGCGCAGGAACTAAACGAGGGCTTCATAAAAGATTTGGTCGAAGACATGAATTTGTTTGTGAAACGATATAGCACGGATTTGAACGATAAAGAAAAGAAAATCAATGAGTTTCAACGAGAAACCATGTTGGATGAAAACATGAAATACATGATAACCCGTACTACGATTCACTTTCCGAATGATACTAAATTATTGACCAAGGCATTGAATCGTATTAGTGATGAAATCGAAAAACGGCAAGAACAAAAACTATTTCAAGTCGTGCGTCCAACTCGTCAGCAAAAAGATTTGAACGATGTGTTGAGAGAACGTAACGGTCAAGCCTTACCTCTTTCTCATAACCTTAAATTGCCCGCACCGCCCGCAATTAAACCTTACCAAGAGATTCAAAAATCAAAACAGGAGGAAATGAAAAATTCTGAATCACAGGGGTTTGGGCAAGGGAAGAATAAAATTAGTTTTTGATGCAACTATGGAGCAGAATTACTTTACCCTATACTTACAGAGTTATTTGCAAAGCGATTTTCCTGATTTGCTGGCTCAACTCGCCCCAGAAGAAATAGAGAATCTTGTATTAGAGCGAGCAAATCAGGCTGCTTCTATTTTTGAAAAGGAACGATTAGCAGGTAAGGACATTTTACAATCCCAAGAGGTAGCCATTGCTGAACTCACCAATGGCCTATCTTTTTCGACCTATTCGTTTTTGAATCATTTGCTCGAAACCGAGTTTCTGCCTGATTATCAAAGACTAATCGCATCAGAGAAACGGCAAACCTTTCTCATTGCTATTTGCCCATTGCTCGAAAAACTTGTACACAAGTACGAATCTGAATCGGGCGAGAATCAGCGACTCTGCTACCATTTAATTATCGGTCAACTTGAAAATTTGATTCAAGTTCATGGCGTTTAATCCTAAACAACACTTGGTAACCAATACCGAGGCGATAGCTCTTGCATTGCAATTGCAAAAACAAGGAGCTAGTCCAACGTCGGAGCAAGCCGATTTAATTCGTCGCTATGCAGGTTTTGGTGGAATAAAAGCGATTTTACTGCCATTGGAAGACGACAGTGCTTGGCAAACGAAAGCAGACGTTGAACTACGTCCCCTTATTCAAACACTGTGGGAAACAATAAAAAATGCGGCAGGTGAACAACGGGCCGAGGAATACTGGCAAAGCCTTAAAAATAGTGTATTGACCAGTTTTTATACTCCTCCAGAAGTGATTGAAGCGCTCGGAGAAGCTATCCAACAAATGGGGTTTGAAGTGAATAACTTTTTAGACCCTTCGGCGGGGTTGGGGCAGTTCTCGGATGGTTTTCAGCGAGTTGGTTTGCCACTTTCTAATCCCCTTTTGATTGAAAAAGATTTACTGACGGCGACACTGTTACAAACGCTCCACGGCAAAAACCAAGTTAAACAACAAGGATTTGAAGACATCAGCAGTCGCTACTTGAATTCCTTCGACTTGGTAGCCTCCAACATTCCTTTTGGAGATGTGGCGGTATGGGATGCAACCTTTGCCAACAGCAAAGACAAAACCAAACGCCAGGCTTGCCGAAGTTTGCATAGCTATTTTTTTGCCAAAGCCGTGGATGTCGTCAAAGAGGGTGGGGTAGTGGCCTTCTTGACAACTGATGCGTTGATGAATAGCCCAAGTAATGAGCCTATTCGGCACTACCTGATGCGGAATACAAATCTGATAAGCTCCGTTCGCTTACCTCACAATCTATTTACTGATTTTGCGGGCACAAGTGTTGGCAGTGATTTGATTATTCTCCAAAAAGATACCCAAAAAACAAACCTTAGCCACCGCGAACGGCTCTTTACCCAAAGTCCACGGGGAGAGTATCCGAGCAACCGCTATTACGAAAACTTGGGTCGTATTGTCCATACCCAACTTCAATTTGATACTGACCAGTATGGTAAACCCGCCCGAATTTTCATTCATCAAGGGGGAAGCGAAGCCATTGGTCAAGAATTGAAACGAATGCTGGACGAGGATTTGGGTCAACACCTCAAAATAGCTATACCAACCGAAAAAGCGCGGGTTGTCATTAGTAAAGCCCCACCTACGCCTCAACTTGACCTTTTTGCGACGCTTCAGCCAACGTTGGTGATTGAACCTCAGCTTTTTGAAGGCATAAAATACCCACACTTAAAAGAAGGTTCGTTGGTAGAACAAAATGGGCTTGTGGGTAAGGTGTACGAGTTGGTCGAGGCAAAACCTTCTTTTCGCCCTCTGGAAATCTCGAAGACCCAACAGGAAAAAGTGAAAAGCCTGATTCAGCTTCGAGATAACTACAACTTGCTTTATAATGTTGAGCAGGAATTTCAAGCCGAAAATGCAGGATTACGCCAGCTGCTCAATGAATCGTATGAGCGCTTTATTGCCCAATACGGTCAGCTAAACCGCAAAGAAAACGTTGGAACCGTCTTGCTCGACCCGCAAGGGAAAGAACTGTTGGCCTTGGAGCGGGTCAAAGAGGGGCAATTTATTAAAGCCGATATTTTTGAACAGCCTGTTTCATTTTCTATAAAACAACGCATTGAGACGGCTGAAGATGCCTTGCTTACGTCGTTGAATTGGTTCGGGAAAGTCAATCTTGACTACATGCAAGAAGTGAGTGGTTTAAGCGACGAAAAATTGCTGAATCAGTTGCAAGACCGCCTGCTTTTTGACCCGATTCAAGACGAATACAAAACCAGAGAGATGTTGCTTTCGGGCAATGTTTTTGAAAAATTGAGGACGATTGAAGAATACCTCGAACAAAATACGACGGAGCGGCATCAGGCACAGGTTGAAAAAACGTTGGAAGCACTACGTGAAAGCCAGCCAGAAAAAGTACCTTTTGAATTGTTGGAATTTAATTTTGGCGAACGTTGGATTCCGACGCAAGTATATCAAGATTATTTGAGTCATTTGTTTGACCTACCCATTCGGATTCAGTACGCCCAATCTACGGATACGTTTACGGTAAGACCCTTGCGAAGTACCCAAAGTAATGCCAAAATCACCACTGAATTTGCCGTAAATGCCCAAACCCGCACCTACGATGGACTGGATTTAGCCGAATATGCGTTGCTGAATACCAATCCTCACATTACCAAAAAGTTGTATGATGGCGGACAAGAAGTTACAGTCAAAGACCAAGAGAAAACCCAATTGGCGGCCAGTAAAATTGAACAAATCCGTCATCAGTTTCCTGTTTGGCTAAATGAGCAGTCAAAAGACCTCAAAACAGAGATAGAACAACGTTATAATCAATTGTTTAACTGCTACGTCAAACCACAATACAATGGTCAGCATCAACAATTTCCGCACCTCAATTACAAAAACTTGGGGATAACGAGTTTGTACCAAAGTCAAAAAGATGCCGTGTGGATGTTGCTTCAAAACGAGGGAGGCGTTGCTGACCACGAAGTAGGTTCGGGTAAAACCCTGATTATGTGCGTAGCTGCCTATGAAATGAAACGATTGGGTATTGTCAATAAACCCATGATTATTGGACTCAAAGCCAATGTTCACCAAATTGCCGAAACCTTTCAATCGGCTTACCCAGATGCGAAGCTGTTATACCCCCAAGCTAGTGATTTTAGTCCCGAAAACCGTGTCAAGCTATTTAATGACATCAAAAACAACCATTGGGATTGTCTCATTCTGACCCACGACCAATTTGGGAAAATCCCTCAGTCGTACCAAATCCAGCAAAAGACGGTTCAAGCGGAATTGAACAACGTAGAATTGGATTTGGAAGTAATGCGTCGCCAGAACAACGAAGTATCCAAGGCTGCTTTGAAAGGACTCGAAAAGCGCAAAGCAAACCTGACGGTTGAGATGGCTCGTATCAACCACCAACTCAAAGAAAAAAGAGACGATGTTCCTGATTTTCAGCAAATGGGCATTGACCACCTGTTTATTGACGAAAGTCACCGCTTCAAAAACCTGATGTTTACCACTCGCCACAACCGAGTGGCGGGTTTGGGCAACCAAGAAGGTAGCCAAAAGGCCATTAATTTGCTGTACGCGATTAGAACGATGCAGCAACGCAAGAACAAGGATTTGTGTGCTACTTTTCTTTCAGGGACAACTATCAGTAATTCATTAACCGAATTGTACCTGATTTTCAAGTACCTCCGCCCCAAAGAACTCCAAAAGCAGAATATCGTCAACTTTGACGCTTGGGCCGCAGTATATGCCAAGAAAACCACCGATTTTGAGTTTTCGGTCACCAATAACCTGATTCAGAAAGAGCGCTTTCGATACTTTATCAAAGTGCCTGAGTTAGCCATGTTTTACAATCAAATAACCGATTTTAGAACGGCCGACATGATTGGCATTGAGCGCCCGCAGTTGAACCAAAAGCTCATACACGTATCGCCCACACCGCAGCAAGAGGATTTTATCCAAAAACTGATGAAGTTTGCCGAAACGGGTGATGCGACCTTGCTCGGCCGTCCCAAACTAAGCGAAGGAGAAGAGGCGGCGAAGATGCTAATTGCGACCAATTATGCCAAGAAAATGGCCTTGGATATGCGTTTGCTCAATCCAAATTACGACGATCATCCCAACAATAAAGTAAGCCAATGTGCCAAGAAAATAGCTGAACACTATCAGCAAACCCAATCCCACAAAGGGACACAACTGGTTTTCTCGGATTTGGGAACGTACAAACCTCAGCAGTGGAATGTCTATAGCGAATTGAAACGAAAGTTAGTAGAAGAGTACCAGATTCCACCCAATGAAATCAGGTTTATCCAAGAATGTAAAAATGAAGCGCAACGAACCAAGCTCTTTGCCGACACTAACGCAGGCAATGTCAGAATCCTGTTGGGCTCGACCGAAATGTTGGGGACGGGCGTGAATGTACAGCAGCGTATTGTAGCCTTGCACCATTTGGATATCCCTTGGAAACCTTCGGAACTCGACCAACGTATAGGGAGAGGAGTTCGTAAAGGAAACGAGATTGCAAAATTGTACGGTAACCAAGTCCACAACTACGTGTATGCCGTTGAAAAGACCTTGGACAACTACAAGTTCAACCTGTTGCAGAACAAATCGTTGTTTATCAGCCAAATCAAGAACTCCAATCTGGCCACTCGACGAATTGATGAAGGTAGCTTAGACGAAAAAAACGGCATGAATTTTAGCGAATACATTGCTATTTTGTCGGGAAACACCGATTTACTGGAAAAGGCTAAGATTGAAAAGTGGTTGGGGAGATTAGAGTCAGATTTGTTGATTTACAACAAGGATGTGGTGCAGGGAAAACAGCGTTTGGAAGGCAAAGAACAACAGGCCGATAAATCAGAAACCCAATTGAAAAAGGTAGAAGCAGACCAAACTTATCTCAAAAGAATAAACACCTATGACGAAAATGGGAAGCTGCAAGGACAGCTCATTATCCCCGATTTGGACAGTAAAGACCCCAAAGAAATCGGTAAAAAACTCATCATTATTGACAAAAACTATCGCAACTCCGAACCGAAAGTGGTAGGAGCGTTTCACGGTTTTAAGTTAGAAGTAACGACGGTGACTAATTTTGTGGAAGGCTATGTCCAGCAAGAAAACTATTTTTCGGTGGTATCACCCAATGGCATCAAGTATCAACACAACGGCGGCCAAATGCCCCGCACTCCCGAAATAGCAGCACAGTTTGTTCATAACGCCCTCGAAAAAATCCCCAAATTGATAGAAGATCAGCGCAAGCGAGTAGGGGATTTTAAACGTGACATCGAGCAATTACGAGATTTTATATCGAAGCCGTGGCCTTACAAACAAGAGCTTACGCAGCTTCGCCAAGATTTGCAAAGCATAGAGCGTAAAATTCAAGATTCGCTGACGGAGAAGGTTTCGGAGAAAAAAGAAGAGAAAAGGGTGGGAGTGAGGGTGGGGTGATAGTGCTTTTTAATACTATCCATGCGTTAAGCCTGTTAATTCCTGCCGAAACTCCGCTAACTTCTGGTTATTCAAAGCCGCTGCTTTCGACATAGATATGATTTCTTCAGCTGCTGCTCGGTAGAGTAGTTGCTTGAAACGCAGGGCTTTTTCTTGTCCAAGGTATCGTCCAGGTTCATTTTTTCGATAACCTAATTTACTGAATAGAATACTAAAATCCTGATAGCCAGTGTCGCTGATGATACCCAATGCCTTAGCTCGTGCCATAATGGCCTGAATAGATACACCATATTGTTCTTTCACTTGTACCAGTTCTGCCAAGGAGATATAGCGACGCCGTACGGTCATTTCTTCAATAAAAGTCTCTTTTGGCAACAAAAATGCTCCTGCAAAAGCGTGGCAGAGTTTTTCAACCTGTTTTTCGGGTATGTCTGGGTTAAACCTCAATACGCAGTGGGCCAATTCGTGCAAAGTGGTAAACCGTTGCCTCACCACATCAAAAATGGTATTAACTACGATAATAAGGCTATCATTGCCCATAGCAGACAATCCATCAAAACTTTCGTTTGCTGACACCTGAAATACTTTAATGCCACGATCTTCAAGGGTTTCAATGACGTTTCCAATAGAATCCCGTCCTAACTTCCAAGCATCTCGTAAACGTTCGGCAGCAGGGTCAATGTCTTCAAAAGAGTTAATAACAGTACCTTCTATTGGATTCTCGAACTTGATTTGGGCATCCAACAACGATTCTAATTCATGGTATCTTTCCAGAAAATCAATGCTCTGCTCTCGTACTTTTTCTTCTTCGGTTTTGGTAAGTTTTACTCGTTTTCTGAATTCAACATTTTGGAGGGTTACCCGTTCAGGTCGAAAGAAATAATTGACTCGAACGCCTAATAGTTGGGCGATTCGTATTAACCGTTCGCTATCGGGTCGGGCTTTTCCTTGTTCGTACTGATGAAGCGCTTGTTTGGAAACATCTCCTAAACTATCTGCGAGTTCTTGTAGCGACATTCCAGCCATTTTTCGAGCCGAAATAAACCTATCGGCAAAAGTAGATTCCATGATTAGCGAGTTTTATATTGACAAAATAAGTGAAAATATATATATTTGTCAATACGATTATTGTTTTTACTTTTGTTGTGTCAACAAATAAAATGCATAATTTCTATCATTTGGTTATTTTAACACCTATTTTTTCTACAAAAAATTTTATTACATTAAAATAAAACAAAAAATATTTAATATATTTGAACTGCTTTTTCAAAAAGTAGGTTAATGTGATTTATGGAAACAATTGGAAATATTGCAGAGATACTTTTTGGAGTCAATATCCAAAATCGTCATTCGGCGGGCGAGATACGTTATTTGCAGATGAGTGACTTTGATGATAGCGGGTTGATAATCAACAGCCAACCAACCGTTTTTGTGGATACTGCTGACCTCAATACCGAGCGGCAACTCCTGCAAGCGGGCGATATTCTGTTACCTGCTAAGGGAGGGCGTAATATGGCTTTTTATATCGAGGAAAGCTATTTGCCTGCTGTGGCCTCATCGTCGTTTTTTGTCGTGAGACTCCAAACTACTTTGATTGATGCTCGGTTTTTGATGCTTTACCTCAACCAACCCAGTACCCAAGTGAAAATCAAATCTATGATTAGTACCACGGCTACCGTACCCGTACTCAACAAAAAAGATTTTCTGAACCTGCCTGTGCCGATTGTTCCCATGGCTCAACAACACAAAATCATTCACCTACACCGCCTGCACCAACAAGAACGACAGCTTACAATGCAAGCGTTGGCTCAGAAAGAATTACGTTTTCAAGGAATTTTTACACATATCATTCAAAATCATGTCTAAGCTCATCTCACAAGCTGAAATTAACAATACCGTCTGGAAAGCCTGCGATACATTCAGAGGCGTAATAGACCCCAGTCAGTACAAAGATTATATTTTGACTTTCCTGTTTGTGAAGTACCTTTCTGATCTCTGGAAAGACCGCTACAATTATCATCTGAACCGCTACGATGGCAACACCGAACGAACCGAACGGGCCATGCGAAACGAGCGTTTCCAATTGCCCGAGCATTGCCAATACGATTACCTTTATAGCAACCGCAATGAACCCAACATCGGCGAATTGATCAACGAAGCCCTCGAAGAGTTACAAGACTCGAACCGTGTTAAGTTAGAGGGCGTGTTCAGGAATATTGACTTCAATTCTGAGGCTAATTTGGGGCAGACCAAAGACCGCAACCGCCGTCTGAAAAACCTCATTGAAGATTTTAAAAATGTGGATTTATCACCTTCTCATTTAGAATCAGCCGATGTCATTGGCGATGTGTATGAGTACCTGATTGAACGCTTTGCCTCTGATGCGGGCAAAAAAGCAGGGGAGTTTTATACGCCCTCGCCCGTGGCTACGCTTTTGGCTGAACTCATGAACCCGCAGCCAGGTAGCCGCATTTGCGACCCCACCTGTGGATCTGGTTCATTGCTAATTAAAGTGGCTCAAAAAATTGGCAACAACAATTTTTCGGTCTATGGCCAAGAAGTAAACGGCTCTACCTACGCCCTGGCTCGTATGAACATGTTTTTGCACGGCATGGACGATGCCACGATTCGTTGGGGTGATACCATCAATAACCCCCTGTTATTGGAAGGCGACCACCTCATGAAGTTTGACATTGTAGTGGCCAATCCGCCCTTTTCGCTTGATAAATGGGGCGCAGAAGAAGCTCCCCACGATCGCTACAACCGTTTTTGGCGGGGAGTTCCGCCCAAATCAAAGGGAGATTTTGCCTTTATCAGCCACATGATAGAAACAGCCTACGAAGGCCGTGGCAAGGTGGGAGTAGTGGTGCCGCATGGGGTATTGTTTAGAGGAGCAGCCGAAGGCAAGATTCGCCAACAACTCATCGAAAACAACCTCCTCGAAGCAGTGATTGGTTTGCCTGCCAATCTATTTTTCGGAACGGGTATCCCTACCGCCATTTTGGTGTTCAATCGGGGTAAGCAGCACCAAAACGTGTTGTTTATTGATGCCTCCCGTGAATACACCGAAGGTAAAAACCAAAATACCCTCAGCCCCGACCACATTCAGCACATCGTAAGTACCTACCGTCAAGCTTCCTCATCGGGGGCTGTTGAACCTAAATACGCCTATTGGGCCACGCTCGACGAAATCCGCCAAAACGACTACAACCTCAATATACCTCGCTACGTGGATACCTTTGAGGAAGAACCCGACATAGACCTGAAAGCCACCCAAAACGAGATTGATAATCTTGAAAACCAACTGACTGCCATCAAGCAGCAAATGAAGGTTTACTTGAAGGAATTGGGTATCTAACTAAATAATTGCAGCTATGAAAGACGAAGTACAAAAAAAGAAAAAAAATAGGAAAGAAATACCAGAGAAAGTAGTAAATCTGCTTTGGGCAAGATCCGCAGGTAGGTGTCAGTATGAAGGATGTAATGAGATGCTTTCACGTGACATACTCACAAAAAGAAACTATAATGCTGCTTACATCGCTCATATTATAGCAGCAGAACCCGATGGGCCACGAGGAGATGAAATTTTATCTCCTAAACACTGCCAAGATTTTGATAACCTGATGTTAATGTGTGATAAGCATCATCGTTTGATTGATAAAATTGAAGTTGTAAGTCATCCCGTAGAAAGGCTTGTAGCAATGAAACGGCGGCATGAGACACTCATAGAGCGTTTAACTGATTTCAAGGATAAAACTGAGTCTGAAATTTTACTTTTTGGGGCTAATATCGGTAATCAGAAAGTATTGCTAACGTATAATGATGCTTTTGACACAATTTCGGAAAAGTATTATCCCTCAAGTAATTACGGAGTGGAATTGGGGCTGCTAAATAGCGGTGTAATTGATTATCGAGAAGAGTTCTGGGGAATGGAAGAAGCTAACCTAAGAGCAAATTTTGGTGATAAAATAAAGCAAAAGCTGGAAAAAGGTACAATCAAACACCTATCCGTCTTTGGATTAGCTCCCCAACCATTATTGATTCTTTTGGGTAGTTTATTGGGTGATTTACACCCAACGGAGGTTTATCAGCTTCATCGAGAGCCGAAAACATGGAAGTGGTTAAATGAACCAGATGAGGTAACTTTTGAGGTATTCAAACCTCAAAATTCGTATCCAACCGTTGCTTTGGTATTTGCGTTGAGCGCTACCATTACGGAAGATCGTATCGTGAGCGTTTTAGGTGAAGAATGTTCGATTTGGACATTTACAGTGAACAAACCCAACAATGACTTTCTAAGAAACAGAGAGCAATTGGCACGGTTTAGAACGGAGTTGCGTTTGCTCTTGAATGAAATAAAGGCTTACCATGGTCAAAATAACCTCATTCACGTATTCCCTGCGATGCCCAATGCCATGGCCATTGAATTGGGAAGAGTAAGAATGCCGAAGGCAGACTTACCAATGCTCGTTTACGACCAAAATTTTCAAAACCCAGCTCGTGGGTTTTATCCAACAATTAAAATTGACTAAAAATGACGCCAGAAATAGACAGAGAGTACAGTAAGATTCTTGATAAAATTGCCGAAAAATTAGACCTTACAGATACCCAGTATGAAATTGCTACCCGCAGTTATCAAGCCGTAGCAAGTTGTTTAGATGCCCCCGATTCTCCATTAAGACCCTACCGCCCGCATATTAGCCCACAAGGGTCATTTAGGTACGGTACAGTGATTCGTCCGCTTTTGGAAGATGAAGAATACGACGTTGATTTGACCTGTAAACTACATATTTCTGAAAGCCAAATTTCGCAACAGTGGTTAAAACAAGTAGTAGGTGACCACCTGAAAGCAAATGAAACCTACAAGCGCATGCTTGCACCCGAAAAACGGAGATGTTGGCGACTGCAATACAATGACCAGTTTCGTTTTCATTTAGACATTGTACCGTCTATTCCAGACAGCCCTCAGTATATTCAACAACTCACTACACTACTGGCTGTACCCAGTTCGCTTGCCATCCATGCCCTTTGTATTACTGATAATGAAACGTGGCATACTGATGTTGATTTTCCCAAAAGCAATCCCGAAGGCTATGCATTGTGGTTTTTACAAACAATGAAAGTGGAGTTTGATCGCCGACGTATGCTTATGGCAGAGCAAATGAAAATGAGTGTGGATGATGTACCTGAGTACCGAGTAAAAACCCCTTTACAACGGGTAGTACAACTTTTGAAGCGGCACCGAGATTTGCGCTATGGCGATAACCCCAATGCACCCATTTCGATAATCATTACTACCCTTGCCGCCAAAGCTTACCAAAACGAAACCGATATTTTTGTAGCCCTACGTAATGTATTGAGCCGAATGGCAAGTTTTATTGAGTGGGATGACCAAGGCAATAGGGTTGTGAAAAACCCCGTAAATCCACTCGAAAACTTTGCTGATAAATGGGCAGAAAACCCCGAAAAGAAAGAATTGTTTTTTGAATGGCTCAACCGAGCGAAGCGAGATTTTGACCAGCTTGCTCAAAAACGTGGACTACCCGAACTTGCAGTACCGTTGCAACAATACTTTGGTGAAAATATAGTGAGAAAAGCCCTTAATGAGGTGGCTGAACAAACGCTGAAAGAACGAGAAGCCAACCGCCTCTTTATGGCGGCAGGAACAGGAATTTTGAGTTCACAACAGACCCCAAAAAGTGTACCTGTAACCCAACACAATCCGTATGGAAGCGATAAAGGTTAAAAAGCTGACCCCTTTAATGCAGGGAGCAAGGTTAAAAACCTTGTTCCCCCTGTCTGATTTTACGGTGCTGGCACACGGTTTGGGTATTAAGTGGAAAGGCTGCCTACAACCCAATCCTATCAGCCAACTTTATCAAATAAGCGTCACGTATTTTCAAGGTAAACCGCCAATTACCAAAGTACATACACCGTTAATTATTCCCGATGGCAAAAAACTCCCTCATGTATATTCACAGACCAAACAGGAGCTTTGTCTCTATTATCCCAAAAACAACGAATGGCACAGCGGTTTATGGATTGTAGAAACCATTGTCCCCTGGGCATCAGAATGGCTATATCATTACGAAAACTGGGTAGCTACTGGCGATTGGAAGGGTGGTGGAATTGAGCACGAACAACCCAGCAAAGTAGAGGTAGAATCAAAGAAAAGGTTCAGTGCACTTCTACCCAAATTATTGAAACATTAACCAAGCTCAACATGGAATACACCATACCGCTGCTTCCACTGCCACAAGATATAGAAACAAGGATAGTGTTGAAAAAAACGGCCAAGGCGCATCAGAGATTGGCCGAACTGAAAGGTATTGCCCAAACCATCCCTAATGATGCTATTATTATCAATACGCTGGCATTACAAGAAGCAAAAGACAGTTCGGCTATCGAAAATATCATCACTACCCACGACGAGCTTTACCAAAGTGATACCCTCAAACGTCAGTTTGCAACAATGGCCGCCAAAGAGGTACACAGTTACGCCCAGGCCCTCAAACATGGCTATGAATTGGTACGCTTGCATAGTATCTTGACCAACAATTACATTATTCAGATACAGGGCATCATCGAAGAAAACAGTGCGGGTTTTAGGAAATTGCCAGGAACCGCCCTCAAAAACGAACAAACTGGCGAAACCGTGAACAGTTCATCAACGATTCAGAAAGCTCCGACCTCGACCCCTTGGTAAAAATGGCCATCATTCACCATCAGTTTGAGAGTATTCATCCGTTTTACGACGGCAACGGCCGCACGGGGCGTATCATCAATATTCTGTATCTGGTTAAAGAAGGATTGCTGACACTCCCCATTCTGTACCTAAGCCGCTACATCAATCAACACAAAGCCGAA
>VFQN01005101.1_pt1 | contig 16488 bp, 17 predicted proteins | sample 3512371 | NCBI WGS metagenome assembly VFQN01 (sample SAMN10412370, study PRJNA504923) | tailings metagenome | isolation source: Replicate 2 from Balatoc abandoned mine | place: Philippines: Itogon, Benguet | collected 2017-08-28 | reverse complement strand
ATCGATTGCTCTGAGGTTTGTGGGGAAAACGAGGGAACAGCTTTTGATATTGAGGGGTGACCCGGGGTCGGTTCTCAAGGGACAGTTGGCGGCAGAGGGGCTCCTTAAAGCGGCCCCTGCCGGGGGCCGTGAAGGAGTCTGTGTTGTGAATTTGGGGGTTGGGTAGTTGGGGGTTGTGTTGGTTAGGGTTGGAAAAAGGGTTGAGGAAAGGTTGGAAGAATGAAAGGAAGGATGTCAGAAGTAACTACTGATCATCGCAAAGTGAGGTTGAGGTGTAAGCCTTGACATAAGAAGCAGTCGCCGGCGAGGATTGCCGGCGGGCCGTGGGGCCGCCGCTTGTCTGTTCTTTTGTGATTATGTATGTTTGTAATTACAGCTATCGATTGCATTAGGTCTGGCGCTTCCAGGCGCAGCATGCGAATAGTGTAAAAGTTTGGTGACCCGGGGTCGGTTCTCAACCGACAGTTGGCGGCAGAGGAGCTCCTTAAATACCCTGACCCCGCCGGCTTGTTTGTTGGCATTACTACCGGTATCCTGCTTGAGCCCAGTTGAGCCCATGTAAGCCCCAGTGCAGGGATGGCTTACTAGGGACTCACTAACGCCATGAGCAGGGCTGGTGTGCACACGTTCAGCAGTACAGCTGGACTCATGTCGGGGCTGAGACAGGGTGAGGCTCCCCTGCGCGGAGGTGCATACGCTGGGGGCAGCTCCCAGCCTGGGAGCTCCACCGTTCGCAAGCACTTGCATAACATTAGCTCAGTGCCCAGATACCACTAGCTGATGGTGAAGAGCTGTTTGCCAGGCTTGTGTGCTTCGCTAATTGACGGTTTGATGAGTAGGTTGGCCGAAGGATGGGGACTCCCCGCCTGGGGTGGGCTGTAGACGGGGTGCAGTAGGGCTGTGCGCAAGGCAAGGCGAGGTGGAACCGCCAACCGCCTTGCCTTGCGGGTCCCATCCACTCACAGGAGCTCGCCAGCCGCAGGCAGAGCAATTGCAGCTTTTAGCCTCGGTAGAACATGGCGTTGCAAATGATATCAGCGAGCCTGCACTTGCATAGTGCCTCGAGGCAAACTGTCTGCCATGCTCGCAACCCTACCGTGCTGCATAAAAGAAAGCTTATTTATGCTTTAGTAGCAGCAGTATAAGGTGTTGCAGCTGTTCGAGGCACGGACGTCCTCTCCAACGTCCAAGTGGCTGGACCTAGGGCGACGACAGACCCTTAGTACCAAGCGAGCACGCAAGAAGAATGTTTCCAAGCATAGTGCTCCTTCTTGTGGCCACGGCGCATCGAGCAATAGGCGAAGCCTCAGGTGGGTGCTTCGTTCGACGCCTGACAAACCGTCGGTTGCAAGCACAGCGTTGCTGAAGGTTTGCACAGTACAGCCGCGGGACGTTCGCTCGCGAAAGACAACTTTGATACAATCACTGGCGTCCATACGTCCATATGCAACCCACTTTTTGCGAAGCCACATGCACGTGTTCCGCACCCACCTAACCGTTGGCATGGCAATATGCCACTACGCAGCCCCCTGTCCCATACTACTTACCCGTGCACTAACTAGCTCATACAATGGCCACGGCCTCTCAACCCCGTGCAGCTCTTGCTCCCGGGGCGCCTCCCTGGCCTTCAGCACCCCCTGGTGCCGTGGCCTCCGCTGGGTCCACGGTTCCTGCCGCCGCTCGTCAGCCTCCGCACAACCACACCGGCAGCGGCGGGCCAGCTCACAGGCGACACCTGCAGCAGCACCTCACGCCAGCGCACACCATGGAAGAAGACGATGGTTCAATGCTTGGTGCCAAGCGCAGCAGGCGGTTGCTGCAAGAGCCCGTCAGCGCTCCAGCCCCGAGCCGTGCACCTGCAGCACCAGCACCCGCAGCACCAGCACCCGCAGCACCAGTACCCGCAGCACCAGCACCCGCGCAGCAGGGTGCACCACCGACGGCACACAGCCCGCCGCCGCCACAGATCCCCCCACCGGCCACGGCTCGCACGTTGGGGCCTCCCTCGCACACTTGCACACTGGTCATGGCCGGAGGCAGTCCAGGCGAGCCGCCAGCGCCTGCCAGTGCCCTTTGGCGTCTCTCCTTGGCGTGCACGGGCGGCGCCAGGGGAGACCTCGAGGTGCGGTTGAGCCCCTGGCTGCACAGCGCTGCTGCCGGTGGCAGCGCCAACACTCCAGACGTCTCGCTCAGCGGCGTCTCGCTCTCAGCCGAACCGATAAGCAGCACTGCACCACCTGGAGAGCCGCCAGCAGGCGACTGGCGGGTGGTGCTGGTGTGCGGCCCTGGGGTAAACCACCTGCAGCTGGCCGACTCCTCCATCTCCGACCTGCCCCTCAGCCCGCTGGGCCCCGTACTGCAGCTGGTGGGATGCGGGGCAGTGTCCCTCACCAACGTCACCCTCACGCGCCTGGCGGCGGCGGCGGCGGCGGAGGGGACCTCCCCTGCCTCCCTGCCCGTGTACGGCGCAGTACATGCGGCTGGGCTGCGGCAGGGCGCCCTGGTACGGGACTCAGAGTGCTCGCACGTGGAGGGGGCGCACATATGGGCATGTCTGCTGCTCAGCTTTGCGGACGATCCGGCGGACGCGAACGAGCGGTCAGCAGCACGTGTCGTGGAGGTGCGTGGCAGCACCCTGCACAGCAACAGCGTGGCCGCGGACGGCGTGGAGGAGCTTGACGCGTCCCTGTTGCTGCCGGAGGTGGCGGCGGCCCTGCTGCCGGCTGCCAACCAGCAGAGCTGCGGCGGCGCGTACGGCGCTGTGGTGGTGTCGTCTGGCGGCGTTGTGGATGTGGTGGTGGCCAACAGCACCATGGACAACAACACGGGCGGCTGCGGAGGGGCGCTGGCGGCGCTGTGTCCCACGGTACGGTATGTGGGTGGCGCTAGGGAGTCCACACTGATTGCCTCTTTGCTGTCTTCCAGGCGTGCGGAAGGTGACACATTGACACGCACTTAGATGCCCTTGCCGGCTGAACGGCTGCCAAGCAAGGCAGTTGTGCAATGGAGTACTTGATGAGGTGGTGTGTGGTGTCTGAACGGCAGCCTCCATCCGACGGTGCATGCGCTCCTCATGCCCGTTGGTCCTCGTTCCATGCGTGCAGGGCTCCCTCCACCTCACCGCCGGCAGCAGCCTGTCGGGATGCAGCGCCCTCCTGGACGGCGGCGCGCTGTACGCTGGGGGACGGGTGGGCGCCCTGAGCCTGAGCGGGGCCAGCAGCCTGACGGGGAACACAGCCGGGAGGAACGGCGGGGCGGTGGCGGCTGCAGGGGGCGTTGGCAGGCTGGTGTTAGACGGCGGCAGCAGGGTGTCGGGCAACAGCTGCGGACAGAGTGGAGGCGGCATCCTGGTTGAGATGGGGGCGTTGGGCAGCGTGGTCCTCGCAAGCGGCAGTGCATTGGTCGGCAACACGGCGGGGGCAAGAGGCGGTGCAGTGGCGGTCGCCTCCGGCGGCATCGGCGAGTTTGTGGTCACTGACAGCGGGGATGTGTCGTACAATACGGCTCTTGCGGAGGGAGGGGCTGTGTGGTGCAACGGCCCTCTGCAGCGGCTGCTGCTCGATGGCAACAGCTCGCTGTCACACAACGCTGTGAGTGCTAACAACAGCATGGGCGGTGCCATTAGCATTTTGGGCAGTGCTGAGACCGTGGTCATACAGGGGGGCAGCATCCTGGCCAACAACAGTGCCGATCAGTGGGGCGGCGCCATTGCCATCACCAACGGCAATCTGCTGAGCTTTACCGTGAACGGCTCCCTTGTCCACGGCAACCGTGGCGGCTATGGAGCAGCGGTGCAGGTTGACGAGGAGACACGGTCAGTAAAGATCGTGGGCGGCTCGAGCGTGTCGTACAACCAAGCGCGCCCGGGGATCAGCGGGCGCGGAGGCTTTGGAGGCGTGCTCCTTTCCTTTGGACGCATTGGCAGCATCACGATCGACCAACGAAGCGCGGTGGAGTACAACTCTGCGGCCCTGCAGGGCGGGGCGTTTCTTAGCAATGGTGGCTTGGGAACGCTTTCAGTCCAGGGGGGCAGTTCAGTGTCGTACAACACGGCTCTTATGGAGGGAGGGGCTGTGCGATGCAGCGGCCCTCTACAGCAGCTGCTGTTGGATGGCAACAGCTCGCTCTCGCACAACGCAGTGAGTGCCAACAACAGCCTGGGCGGTGCCGTCAGCATCGGGGGTGACGTTGAATCCATCATCTTCCAGGGCGGCAGCACAGTCGCAAACAACAGCGCGGACCTGTGGGGCGGCGCCGTTGTTGTCGGTGGCGGCAATCTGCTGAGCTTTATCGTAAACGGCTCCCTAGTCCATGGCAACCGTGGTGGGTATGGAGCAGCGTTGTTTGTCAACGAGGAGCTATTGTCCGTACAGATAGCAGGCGGCTCCAATGTGTCGTACAACCAAGCGCGCCCGGGCATCAGCGCGCGCGGAGGCCTTGGAGGCGTGCTCCTTTCCTCTGGACGCATCGGCGGCATCGCGATCGACCAACGCAGTGCGGTTGAGTACAACTCCGCGACCATGTGGGGCGGTGCGTTCGCCGGTAATGGCGGCCTGGAAACGCTTACAGTCCAGGGGGGAAGTTCTATGTCGTACAACACGGCCCTTATGGAGGGAGGGGCTGTGTGGAGCAGTGGTCCACTGCAGCTGCTGCTGCTGGACGGCAACAGCTCGCTGTCGCACAACGCCGTGAGTGCCAACAACAGCCTGGGCGGAGCCGTCAGCATACGAGGCGATGTAACAGCGCTCACCATCCAGGGCGGCAGCGTTGTCGCCCACAACAGCGCGGACCTGTGGGGCGGCGCCATTGTTGTTGCTGGTGGGGGCGGCTTCACTGAGCTGCTTATCAACGGCTCCTCAATCCTCGGGAACCGTGCCGGTTTCGGCGGCGTTATTCACATCGATGGAAAGGCCGAGCTGGTGAGAATCGTGGGTGGCTCCAGGATATCATACAACGTAGCTCGTATCGCGGACGAAGGTAAGGGGCGTGGAGGCCTTGGGGGCTTCCTGCATGCCGTTACGCTGGTCGACAACATCACGATAGACCAGGGCAGCTTTGTGGAGTACAACTCGGCCGAGCTGTTTGGCGGGGCGATCACTTGCGCTGCTGGGCTGACGTCCTTCACTGTCAAGGGCGGTGCGTCCCTGAGCCACAACCTGTCAGGGCGCCCAGGGGGCGGCGGTTTGGCGGTGATGAACGGCAATTGCAGTAGTATGACGCTGTCTGGGGCCGTTGTGCGCAACAACAGCGCACAGCCCAACGGGGGAGCCATCGCAGTTGGAATGGGTGGCAGCCTCGGCCGTCTGCTTGTGGATAACGCAACCTTGGTCGAGGGCAACTCGGCTAACGCGGGTGGGTTTCTGTACGTGGAAGGCAACACGCAGTCGTTGGTCGTCACAGGAGGCAGCACCTTGGTGCGAAACATGGCCAATCGGACGATGTCCGGCAATAGCCTAGGTATTGGAGGCGTGTTCTACTGCTGGGCTTTTGTGGATGAAGTGCTCTTTTCTCAAGCATCTAATGCGTCGTACAACAGCGCAATGGTCCGCGGGGGCGTTATCTACGCGGGTGGTGGGCTTGGCACGTTGACGTGCGAGAAAGGAAGCACCTTGTCCCTCAACCAGGCCGCAACGGCAGAGGGCTCCGGTGGTGTTGCCGGAGTGTGGGGTAACGTCAGCTTGTTGCACCTGACGAGCAGCTGCCAGCTGGTCAGCAACACGGCTGGCTATCAGGGGGGAGCTGTGTACGTTGGCGGCGGCGCTGTGTCCCAGCTGCTTGTCGAGGCGGGGAGCTTGGTAGCCCGCAACAGGGCGCGCTTTGGAGGAGTGGTGTATGTGGACCAGGGGTTGGGGTCAATCCGCGTTTCGGCGAGCAATGTGGTGGATAACGTTGCGGCTGGGGAAGGGACGGGGGGCGACGGTGGCGGCTCGGGTGGGTACGGAGGTGTCTTGTACTCTGCTGACGGCATGAGCGGGGTGCTTGCCATTGTCAGCAACTCCAGTGTCACGCGCAACACAGCTGCAGTCGATGGTGGTGTGGCTTACATTCAAGGCCCGCTGGGAGGGCTCCGGGTGGCTGGGGGCAGCACAGTTGCTGTTAACAAGGCGATTGGTGGACGTGGAGGTGTACTGGCTGTGGGTGCAGATGCGGGCTCCTTGGAAGTTGCGGCCAGGTCTATTGTCACGCGGAACACGGCAGGGGCGGACGGGGGCGTCGCGTCCGTGCTGGGTGCGACAGGTGTATTAACCGTGTCGGACGGCAGTTTGGTGGACCTCAATGTTGCGACACTAGGGCACGGGGGCGTGCTGGCTAGCGGCATGGGGCTGTTGCGTGTGGCTGTGAGCAACGGCAGCAGCATGTCGCAGAATCGTGCGGGCATGAACGGCGGAGCCATCAGGTCGGGGCACTACTGGGCTTGGCGTGACCAGGGGCAACCTACCGAGCTGGCCCTTGACAGCTCGAGCGTTCTTGGCAACACGGCTGGGCGCAGCGGGGGCGTGTGGTCACATGTCGGCGATGTGGGCGTTGTTGCCCTCACTGCCGCTGCCGTGTCACAGAACCTCGCGGGTGCTGGCTACGGCGGTGCCTTTGATGTGCGCGGCAGCGTCGGCAGTGTGCTATTACAGAACCGGACGGTTGTGTCTGGCAACCGTGCGGGCGTCATGGGCGGGTTCCTGTCGGTGTCAGCGCCAGACGGCCTTACTGGGGCTGTCCTGCGCAATCTCACGCTCCTTGACGGCAGCTCCATCGTGGGCAACGCTGCGGGGCAGCTGGGCGGCGCGATCGCTGCGCCCCTTGTGGCCAACTTTGCCCTGCTTGGCGGCAGCACGCTGAGCAACAACAGCGCCACGGCAGGGGCTGGAGGGGCCATTGCGGAGCAGGCGGCCATGGTGCGTGCCACGTGCCACGTGCCATGAGCACGCTGCTTGCATCGTATCGTGTGCCATAGCCAATAGGCCTCATGCACGTGCAAGCCTAGGACTACCGCCCATGTGCAGCTTCATTATCGTTGTAGCCGCTGAGTACCACGGCCTAACGGTACGTGTAGCCGCAACGGCGACTCACCCCGGCGTGCCTGTGACCCCGGCACCCACGTACATGCGCCATGTGCAGGACTAACACCCGTGCGCCCCTGTGACCCACACCACATGCAGGACTCGTCCACATCCCTGGCGTGGTCCTGCCGCCTCCTGCCCTCGTCCTCATCCTGGCTGCTAGGCGGTGGCTCCACGGTGGCAGGCAACACCGCAGGCGGCCCATCCACCGGCATGGGAGGAGCCTTCCTGGTGGCCATGCTGGGCAGCTGTGATGCGGAGGGGCGGCCCCGGATGCCCCTGTTCAGCAGGCACATCGCGCTAACGGGGATAGCTCTGCAGGAGAACCGGGCGGGGGGCGGCGGCGGGGCGGTGGCGGTGCGGGGGCCTTCCGGTTCGGAGGCCGCCGGCTGGCCGGTGGGGCACGTGTCGATGGCGATGGAGCAGTGTGAGGTCAGGGGCAACAGCGCTGGGCGGCTGGCGGCGGTGGCAGCGGAGGACTGGAGCAGCTTGGGCGGCGCTGTCCTGATGTGGGGTCAGCAGCAGCAGCAGCCTTCAGTGCTCGCACCGGGTGTGGGTACAATCGGTGGCAATGCCACTGCTGCTGCGGTTGGTGGCGATGCAGCGCTGGTGGCACCGGTGTGCCGTGTGTCCCTGGGGCAGGGCTCCCTGGTTCAGGGCAACACGGCGAGCGGTCACGGCGGGGCAGCGGCGCTGGGAGGGTGCAGCTTGCACGCCGGTGGAGCGACCTTGGGGAGCAACACGGCGGGAGGCGGCGGTGGTGCGGCGGCGGTGCTGCCCAGCGGCGAAGCCACCTTGCCTAACGTAAAGCTCACTGTCTCGGAGGCTGTGCTGCGCGACGGGACGCTGTCGGGTGAGAGTCGGGTGGTTGACAGCTGGTGCATGCATGCGGACAGCGGCCTTCAGCGAGCGCGATGGAGTCAGTGGCTTAGCGAAAGCCTGCAGCCCTTCTGTGGGCCTGAGCAGCTCTTGAATAGTACTACATAATGTTGCAAATTGTCTGAAAACTATTCTTTCATTGGAACATGCATGCACACGTACCTGCGCTGCCACTGCGCACCGACAACCAGCAGGCTGCCGACACTGTTGCATGCGCGCGGTCCTTCCTTGCAGGCACTGCAACGGCATGCCCGACTGCCCCTGGGTACACAGCGCTGAAAGGTAGGGGTGCGAGAAGCAGGTAGTCTCTACCATGAGCTACCACTGTAGCCATCCTCCACACAGGCGCGCAAATCAAGGTGCGCACAAAGCGCAGGAGGATGTGGAGCAAGGGCCTTCGCAGCACGCATGTCATCGGGACTCGGATGTCATGCAGCGCACCCACATCTACAACTTCCCGTTCCTTGACATGCCCGCGCTCGTGTTCCACACTACCAAAACGTCCTCCCGGTACACACATGCGTCCTCCCCGCCCAGGTGCCGACGCCTCGCCCTCCGCCAACCTGGCCCGCTCCCCGCTGTACGGCACCACGGGCGAGCTGGCGGCGGCCTGTGACGCCGACCCCTCCTGCCTGGCCTTCAGCAGCAACGGCTTCGTGGGGCACCTCAAGGGCGCGACGTTCCTGGAGGCCAACGCCAGCTTGCTGAGCACCGAGGGGCCGGAAGCAGGAAGCCTGTGCCTGTACGTCAAGTTTACCGGTGAGCGCAGCGCGGTGGGGTTGGACTGGCCAGGAACACAGTAGCGACGGGCCGTACGGCTCATGGACAGGGTAGTGCACGCACGACTGTTGCATGCCGGTATGGCCGCCAGCCAGGGTTGCTTGGGTAGGCGCAGGAAGGGAGAGGTGATGCCGGCCATCACTAAGCAAAAAGCGGTTGTTGACATGGCAACAGGACGATTGGCGTTGTCTACGTCACCAGGTATTGTGCGGAACGTTGGATGCATCAGGGGCAGTACTCCTTGCACCATACTACATGCTACTCAGACACAATTTAGTGCTGTACTGGGCCTGTGCAGCCACCAGCTGCCGTAGTGGTTGCGTGGTGTCGACTGCACGCTCTGCGTGCAACTTCGCAAATCAACGTAACGAGCTCCACACGTGGCGGTGCCCTCGCAGGCCGCAGCAGTGCTACATCATGTCCGCTGTTTGCTGGCTTCGTCACCTTGGCCGGGATGGTGAGTGCACTGGTCACCAGCAGCCCGAGGGCGCTGCAGCCGCTCGAGCGCAGGTGTTTCATGTGACAAACGTTTTAAAATCTGAAGCATCAGCAATTGAAAGTAAAACCTATGGTAGATCAAGTACCGGTACCTGTGTTCCTACACTCCGCCCCGTAACGGCTAGGAGGAATAGCGGTATGTTACGCGCACGGCTGCTTGCGCACATTTACATGTTTTCCCACGGCATTTCCCATATGGCATCAGGACCACCCTGGCGACGACATTGGCGCTGGCGGGCGCGAGGAGGGCGACACCACCCTCTCCGTGGCGCAGTCGTGCGCGCTGGACGCCGCCTGCCAGGGCTTCTCCAGCCGCAGCGCCATGAAGTACAGGGCGCTGCCGGCGGCGCAGGCGGAGGACACGGGCACGTGCCTGTACGTCAAGCAGACAGGTGATGAGAGGGATGTGGGGGAAGCTGCCTACCCTAGGTTCTACTGACCGCGGCATGTCATTGAACGTGCGGGGGCCGCGTAGCATCGTCCTTACCACTTGTGACGTCTGCGACCTGTGGGCTACTTGGGCAACATACCGGTACCAGTACGCAAGCACTGTACTGGTACACTGTACTGGTACACGGTACTGCACTGTACCGGTACCGGCACCAGTACGCCAGCACGCTTTGAAGGCATGTCCGTCTGCCTGCCTCCTCGCATGTACGGCACGCAGGCGCGTGCCCCCACGTGGCGGGCTTTGCGGCCGTGTGGAGCGTGGACGGTGCGGGCAGGGCGGCCGAGCGCCAGACGACAGCGTACGACGTCAGTGCCCTGGCGGCGCAGTGCGATACCGCTTCTGGATGCAGCGCCTTCTCCTCTGAAGGTGAAAGCAAGTCCTTATCAACACAGTTGCCTGCCCAAACAACACACAGCAGCCGCACTGCGGTGTGGAACAATGAAACATTCATGGTATCTGCAACCCTTGCGACTGCTGCTTGGACAGTGACCGTGTGCGTATCATCACTGTCGAAAAGTGCCTCATGTTGCCGGTATCCCGCTGCAGGTTGGGTGGTGGACAATCGCACTTCCGGCTCCCTCGAGTACAACATCGCCAGCTGCCTGTACCTCCGCCTGGGCCAAGGTGAGGACGGGTTGCGCCTGGTTGCACGCTTGCCAGCACTGCTGCTGGGCCCGCAAAACGCTGTACGTGGTGCAAACACTGCCTGCCTGGTCCATCCGCGCCCCGTGGAACAAAGTCACGTCACCTTTTTTCGCAGCAGGAGTGCAGAGGACGCGCATCCTTTGTCCTTCGCCGGGGTCATGCATCCCGGCCTGTGGGCCGTTTGTCGCCTCGCCCCGCCTGTATGTGGAGGGCGAAGACAGTGTTCCCTGCCTGCTGTGACAACCGCAGGCGAGACTCCTGCCGACCAGGCACCAGCTTCTGAGGTCTCACCTCCAGCTCCTGCACAGCCAATTGAGCACGGTGAGCTAAAGCCAGCGTAGCACATGCGGTTTTAGAGCAGAATGCAGCGTTTCTCTGGTCTGCGGGCCATGGGACCTTGGGCACTGTGCTGCTACTGATAAGCTGCAACACGCCCTCCGCCCCCTTCTCAGGGCTACCGGACGGCAACCAACAGCTGCCCTGGCTGGACATCCACAACACCTCTTTTGAGGGCAACCGCGCGCAGAACGGCTCTGGCGGCGCCATATGGTTTGAGGAGCCGCCGGCGTCATCAGGGCGTGAGGCATGGCCGTCTGGGCCGAGCAGCAGGCGTCTACTCCTACAGACAGGTTCTGGAGGTCCGGCTTTATCGGTACGCCTCAGCAACAGCTCCTTCGGAAGCAACACAGCTGCCGCCGGCGGCGGTGGGGGCTGCTCGTTGACACTGCGCAACGGGGCCGGGCAGGGCGGCAGCGGTTACGGTACTGGCAGCCTCCTTGCCGTGTCCTCCTGCAACTTCACTTCCAACGCCGCCTTGGCAGCGGAGGGCGGCGGCCTGAGGGTGGCAGCCCCAGACAGCGGTGTACTTCTGGAACCATCTTACATGCTTGGTATCTCAGGCGTGCTGCTCTCCTCCAACCGTGCAGCATCCGGCGGCGGCGGCCTGAGCCTGTCGGGGCCCCTGGCGGTTGCGATGGAGGACACGTTTGTGGTTGGGAACGCGGCGGCAGGCGGCGCGGGTGGCGGGGTGGCGGCCCGGGGCTGCCTGGCGCTGTCGCTAATACACAGCAACGTGAGCGGCAACAGCGCGCCAGCCGGCTCCGGGGGCGGCGTGTTTGCGGGAGGGTGCGGCCGCGTGTACATGCGTGAGGCATCCGTGGAGGGCAACAGGGCACTGGCGGGCGGGGGCCTGCACCTGTCGTCGGAGGAAGGGCTCCCGGGAGGCGCTGGGGCTGTGGATGGGGCAGGCACAGCGGCTATGATCGTACAGACGCGCGTGTACGGCAACGCAGCGTCCCAGGACTTGGGCCTTGCAACAGGCGCGGCGGCTGGGGTGCAGGGCCGGGGCGGTGGGTTGTACGTGACTGGGGCGGTGGGCGTGGTGATTTTCGGCGGGGACTTCAGCGGTGGGAACCAGGGGCGGATAGGGTCCACCATTGCCACCACGCAGACCTGCATGCCGCAGCGGACAAGCCCTGGAGGAAACACCGCGCCGGGCCCACCACCACCAGGCGCACCGTCACCGGAACCGCGCGAGGTAAGTGTCCAGTCGCGCACTTTCAGCGTCCCTTTCTTTGTAGCCAAAGGAGCGGATTACCCGCGTGGCTCCGTATGCCAGTCCATAGTGTTCGTGTGGCATGCGCCCTACGGTTGCATTCAACGGGCCACACGCTGCACGCAGCATGCGGTAGTTGATACACGTGGTCGCCTGCATACACAAAGTTGCGTACGCATGCGTACACGGAGTTACTGAATGGAGATTCACTACCGGTACCCTCTGTGTGCAGGTTGTGCCGAACGTCAACAGCACCATACCGGACGCACTCGTCGGGCCATGGCTGGCCGTCCTGGAGGGCATTATGCGTCGCAGCTCGTGCTACCCCTTGGCCCTGCTGGGTGCCACACGCCTGCCCCGGTCCGGGGGCAACAGCGGGGCGAGCCCAGTGGGTCAGGTGCGTTGTCTGGTCCCGGCACCACTGTCAGTAGCCTAACCAGCTTGGTCACGCGGAAGTGCGCACTACCAGGATGTACGTACCAGGATCCCCTGGTGCCATCGGTAGCCTTACCAGCTTGGTCCACCTACGAGTACGCATCAGGAGCCGCAATCACGCTATAGCTTGGTAGCCTACCACAACTCCGAATCACTCTGCCTGCATAGTTACGCGGCTCTGGAGGATACGGCGACTACACTCACAACATTTGCTGATTGACGCAGGGACGCTACGAGTTGTGGACGCAGGATGCGCTCCACTCCGCTGTTTATGCCAACTGTTCATCATCCAGCACGGCCGATCCGGGCCAGGCTGCAGTCAGCCCAGCTGCTCTGGAACAGCTACAAGCGTGGCTTGACACGATTGGTGGCAACAGCAACAACGCCACCAGCAATGGTACGACAGCGTCCCAACGGTACATTAGTCTGATGCAGGCCCTGTCGCGGTGCGTAGCCGACACCGGCATGGACGCGTCGCTACCGGAAACGATGACTGGTAGCGATATCCTGTCGCAACAGCCTAAGTACATGCAACTGCGGAGCAGCAAGCAGCCCCTCACCTGGCCCTCGGGCCTTGCGGGCGGCAGCGTTGTTAAGGCCTCCGCTGACGCCGGCAGCAGCAGCCGTGTGTACGACACCGTCGCGGACGGATTTTACTACAACCCGTACGGCGATGGCAACATGGCGGGTGCAGGGCAGCCGCCCGATCGCAAGCTCAGGCTGCGAGTGGGGGCGCCGTTCGACGTCACCGTACAACTGTACGACGTGGTGGGCCTGCCAGTCACAGCAGGTGTGTACGTTGTACGACTGCCGTTCGTCCGACCTTTTGCGGGCCGTACGCAGCTACATCGTAAAAATTTGGGGCAGTGGAGCTTTACCAACTGCTGGTCGCATTACTCCTTATAGCAGTCTGAAAGACATTGAAACCAGCCAGGTCGCCGCACGTTTGCACCGGCGACATAACACCCCTGCCTCACCGCGGGCCGGCCTGATGTGCCTTTGTTACATCAGCGACAAAGGAGCCTATGTGCATAGGCCCCTCAACCACTGCCAGCGTCCGCAAGCGTGCCTCTCCTGTGGCCTCCCTACCCTGCCCTGCTGTCCCACAGACGTCACCCCTGTGGACATCACGCTTGCCATCATAGCAGGGCCGCCACCGCCCGCCATGGAATCTGCAGCCCCAGGCGCACCCAACGGAACAGGCCCCCCATCCAACGCGACCACGGGCTCTGGCGCAAGCTCCGGTGGTGGTCCAGTAGGTTCCTGGCCGTCCAACTCCTCCCTGGCCACCCTGGACCCCGGCCTCATCGCGGGCCGCTCCCTCACGCAGCGCGTGCAGGGTGGCACCGCCACGTGGAGCCAGGTGGTGGCGCGGGGGTGGCCGGGGGAGTACCGCCTGCTGTTCACGGCGGCAGCGAGCGGGCCGCTGGCGGAGCTGATGGCACCGGTGAGGCGCCATGCCTCGGCTACTGTGTATTGTAATTGTTGCATGATGCTTGTGGTATGTACCAGCAGCGAGCCGCATGATACAACCCTCCTGTTTTTTCGTGCATGAGCAGCGAGAGTCCGAACATGCAGTTCAGACGCTACTGCACTGCGTCAACAGCTACCGATGTGATTACAGCTACCGATGCGATTACAGCTACCGATGTGATTACGTATCTTTACACGTTTCTTGTCCAGGTGGAGAGCTTGGCGGTCAGCGTGGAGCTGCTGCCGTGCGCCGTTGGGGAGGCGTTGGAGCCCTCTTCATCGTCCCAGGGCGCCCTGCCCTCCTGGACCAGGTGCCAGCCGTGCGGGCAGGAGCAGCTGGGGCTGTGGAGGGACACGCGGCCACGGCTTTCGGCTGTTGGCAGTAACAGCAGCAGCAACAGCGGCAGTTTGGAGGACGTCCAATCTGACATGGCCATGATCGTAGAGCAGCTGCTGGACCGGGCCAACAGCAAGCGCGCCGCCGTGTGCCGTACTTGCCCGCCCATGGCGCAGTGCCCGGGCGGTGCGGTGGTGGTGCCCCTGCCGGGCTGGTGGCACAGCGCCGCCAACTCCACAGCAATGCACCGCTGCCCCTACGCGCCCGCCTGCGGCAGGGGGGCCAAGGAGGATCAGGTGTCCCTATGGCGGCAGCGGCAGCAGTATTACGAGGTCCACGCACCGGCCAACACCAACGCCAGCTCGACCGCAACTGCCCAAGACAATATTCCCTTTGGCTCTGATGCACGATCGGCAGCGTTGGCCTGGTGCCAGGCCGAGTGGTATGCCAGCAGCTGGCGGCCGGGCGCAGCTGTGGTGGCCGCAGCTGTAAGCGACCGTCTCCTGCCTGAGGGCTTGGACACAGCTGGCATCATGCATGTTGACATGCCAGCATCTCCACCGTCATCCAACGGTACGGCAGCAGCTGCCCCTCCCTGCCTGCTGTGGTACGAGGCAGCCCTCATGCCCAGCATGGACCCGGCCGCCTTTGACGTACTGTCGTACACGCAGCTGCAGTGCGCGGTCAGCTACACGGGCACCCTGTGCGCCGCCTGCGAGCCGGGCTACTACGGCGGCGCGCGCTTCCAGTGCGCAGACTGCGCTACCGTGTTGCGCACCGCGTGCCTCGGGCTGCTGGCATTTCTGGGCAGTTTCATTGTTGTGCTGGTTACCGCGTATGCAACGCTGCTAGTGGACTACACGGCCTCCGCGACTGAGCGCATGGCGGGGTCGGCTGAACTGCTCAAGGTGGGCGAACGGCGGGCGGGTGTGCGGTAGTGCGCAGGCGGCTGTGGCAGCTGCTCTGCGCCTCACTCGCTGCCAGGACCGGACAGGACTCCCTTGCCTGTCTCTCTTTTTCTATGCGGAAGTTGCTTGGCGAGCAGACGGCTGCAAGGATACTCGAAACGTCGCTGATGACTGTATGTGCTCCTTCACGCACAGCACGCACAGCACGGTACATAAGAGTCCGGGTCCCAAGTGTTTTACGGCTCTCTGCACTGCACGCCTCGCAACCCGTACCCGTTGACGACAGCTTTTTTCCTGCGCAACCAGTTGTCCGCTCCTCCTGCCCCACTTTGCACAGGCCCTCATCCTGCACGTCCAGCAATTCGTGATCGTCACCCGCCCTCCCGTGGACTACCCGCGGAGCATCGTGGCCGCCACCTCCATCTTCAGCGCCCTGACGTGGGCGGGCGACTGGTGGGGCTTCTCGCCCGCCTGCCTGCTGCCCAACCAGGACAGCGGCGGCCAGGCTCGGCTGCTGATGGCGGGGGGCGTGCTGGCGCCCTGCCTCGTGATGCTGGCGAGCATGGCGGCGTGGGCAGTCAGGTGCGTGCGTGATGATCCAGGTCTAGCCTGCTTGTGTCGTACACACAGTGTCTGCATGACTCACAAGGGGACATGCCTGGCCACGATCGGCCCCTCCTGACTAAGACTGTGCCAACATGCAGCACCTACACGTGCACCAGCATGCGCCTCGCCACTGTAGGCGTTTAGATCATCGTATTCAGTGCCTGCCGTGTACGTCCCGAGCGATGGCACCAGTTACTTTGTGCTGTGGCGCTAGCGGCAGGAGGACAGGTGCAATACACGCTTTGCCGAACTGTGCGTGTACGTCGTGGTGGGAATAAATTGTTGCTTGGCATTGCCATCCGTGTGCCGCCGCAGGTACTGCTGCTTCCGCCAGCCGCAGGACCCCCCGGAGCTCCCCCAACGGGTCAGCCAGGTGGTGGAGTTCCACGACCTCACAGGTAACCCTGCGCCCAGCCACACCACAACCGTGCCGGCACCTGGACCTGCCACCGCCCCTTGCCACCAAGGGAGTGCCATACAGCTTGCAGTTTACCCGGGCGGCAGCTCCGAGGAGACTGTGTTGGTGCTCGCTTCCCAGTCGTCTACGGCACGTGATGCTGCGGGCAGCTCGAGTGCTGCGCAGCAGCGGGCCGCACCGCCTCCGCCACCCGTTTTGGAGGGCCCACCGGCGGCAGAGCCTGCCCGGGCGGCCGCGCCGCCGCATGTAGATCTAAGTAGAGCAGCGGAAGTGGGCCATGCGCGCACGCCCCTTGTGACCGCGACCTCCAGTGCGCAGCTTGATCGCCGGCAAAGCAACAGCAGCGCGCGCTGGACCAGCGCATTCGCCAAAGCCGCAACGCTGCTGGACACGGCTGTGCACAGCCGGCCAGAGCACAGCCACAGCGGGATGCTGCAGGAGGACCGCC
>VFQN01005100.1_pt1 | contig 16494 bp, 18 predicted proteins | sample 3512371 | NCBI WGS metagenome assembly VFQN01 (sample SAMN10412370, study PRJNA504923) | tailings metagenome | isolation source: Replicate 2 from Balatoc abandoned mine | place: Philippines: Itogon, Benguet | collected 2017-08-28 | reverse complement strand
GGGGGGGGGGGGGGGGGGGGGCGGGGGGGGAGGGCGGGGGGGGGGGGGGGGGGGGCGGCGGCGGGCTGGACGGCATGGCGGGGCCCACGGCCAGCGGGACGATGCGGGCGTCGGCGCTGGGGAGGGTGAGCGCTATGGGGTGGGCGCTTGGGTGAAGCACGACGAAAATGTTATGGAAGGGGCCTGCAGTACAGCCAGGTGCCACGGGGTCATAACGAGCATAAAGGGTACGCAAGCGTTCAGCGACAGCTTCCTCACCGCACTTCACCTCACCTCATGCTGCTGCGGTAATTCCCTCCGGCACCCTTCCCGCAGTCTCCCCTCCGGCACCACGTGCGCCACGTGCCGCGGCAGTCCTCGGTTGCCAACCTGGCGCCGCGCGTCAACCACGCGGCGGCGGCGGCGGCGGCGGGCGGTCCGGGGGGCGGCGGCTCGGCCTCAGCAGCGCTTTCCGGCGAGCAGATACGACGGTTAGCGAACGAGCTAGAGGTTATCAAGTGAGTAGCGGCCTTACCTGCCGTGTTACGTCAGCGGTGTAACAGCCATTACAGGTTTTTGTTGATGCGAACACCGTTACCTGGTGCTATGCGCAGGGCCGAGAACCGCAGTTTGCGGCAGCAGCTCCAGCGGAACGGCACTGCTCCCAGTCCAGGCTCCTCGCAGTTAGCCAAGCAGCCGCAGCAGCAACAGCCGCAGCAAGACGACCGGCTCAAAAAGCTGGAGGTGCGTGCAAAGTGCCTGGCTCCCGCCCTGCACAGGTAGCAACCGAAAAGGGCATCCATGCGCCAGGCGGCTCAAGCACTCTTGAGATGGCTATGTGGCATGCATTGCGGTATGTAGCCAGCACAGGGTGTGAGCTGGCGCTGCGAGTATGGCAAGCCCTATGCCTTGTCAACGAGCGGCGGGTGCTAACGAAAGACTGTACTGGCCTGCAGGCTGAGCTGTCTGCGATGCGCGCTGAGCTGATGGGCATGGGCGGGGCCAAGAAGGCGATCGACGAGGAGAACCGGCAGCTGAAGCGGGAGCTGGTGCTGGTGCACCAGCAGATGAACATGGTGCTGGCGCGCGTGCTGGGAGCTGCGGCGGGCGCGGTGGGGGCACCCACCGGCACCCCGCCGCTCAACCTCGCGGCGCTGGCGGGCATGCTGGGGGGCCCTGCGGGACTGTCTGCAGCTGCCGAGCCTGCTCACCCCGGGCTGCACCTGGCGGGGGCGGCGGCGGCGATGGGACACGGCAGCGTGAATGGCGTTGGCGCACCGGTGTCTGGAGGGCCGCAGGTGTGTTGCGGGAAGGCCCAAGAATGCACATGCACGCTGAATTCCGCTAGGAGTTGATCACATTGTGCGTTACCCGCAACTTACGGCGCAGACAATGTGCGCTATGGCTATGTAGCCGGGGGCGGAGCGAACTATAGGAGGCTTGACGGCATTCAACAACCACGGTACCCTGCCCACCCGGTTTCTCATGCTCCGCAGGTAGCAGCCCCGGAGGCTGTAGGCGGCAAGGCCGAGCAGCGGGCCGGTGCCGGCGCCGCGGCGCCCTCCTACGCTGCCACCTACTCGGGCGCCGCGGCGCTGGCTGGTGAACACGGACCCCGCAAGCGCACGGCTGAGCAGGCGGGCCTCGGCGACCTCGCTATGGAAGCGGCGGATGAAGCGGCGGATGGACCGGGGCCGCAGCTGGCAGAGCTTGTGTCCCTGCCCACGCTGGCGCCCGTGGTGCCGGGCCCGCAGCCGGCGCCCTCGCTGCCGCCGCTGGACTCCAACGCCGCCACGCCTGCCGACAGCGGCTTCTCGGACGTTGCGCAGCTGCTGGCCATGCCCACCATGGAGTCCGGCGGCCTCGGGGTCGACACCACTGGGGCGGGGGGCGGCGCGGGGACCAGCGGGATCGCGTCGCGACCAGCCGGCGGCTCCAACCCTACGTCTGTCCCGCACATGCCGGTCGGGGGTCTCCCAGCGGCTTGACATGAGCTGGCTGCGTGCACGAAGCGTGAACGTGAGCAGAGTTGCTGAGGAATTTGGCTGACGAGCACACGCTAAGAGAGGGGGTGTACTAAGCATGGCATGTGGGCAACGGGCTTAAGGCGGGAAATCAACGGGGGCAGGGGTGGGCAGGGGTGCGCGCCAACGGCTAGGACGCGTTGGCTTTCGGCAGGTGTTGACGGTGTGTTGTGTGCGTGGGGCGTTGAGCGGGTGCTCATGCGAGGGGTTGTTACCGACGCCATAGTTTCTGCAAACGGGACTTTCCGCGCGCCAAGAGCATGGTGACAGCCATGTTGTTGGGTAGCGGTGCTGGATGCTTGAGGGTGAGTGTGCGTGTGCTCTCCGCCCTGTGTGAGCAGCCCTTGTTGGGCTCTTGGCATCTCGGGGCACTTGTCTTATGTAATGCTTGGTGCACGTGTAGTCGTCACAATGGTGTGGGCGGAGGTCGTCGTGTTACAACTGGCCCGCCTGTAAGCGAGGATGTGGGAGCGAGGTTGTGCTTTGGTTCAGCGGATGGACGCAGGGTTGCAAATGACGAGCTCGAACTCAGACTAATCGTCCAGTCCCCCTTCCCACACACAAGTTCTGACTGGAGACTACAGTGTTGACATACGATGGGAGGTGGGACAGGACGGCAGCACCCATGAGTCCCTAAATGTGTTGGTCCTACTATGTGGCCGTGTATTGCGGCAATAGCGCAGGCCTTGACAGGCAATTGCTAATGGTCTTTTGGTGCCCGCTGCGCTTCGTTCAGGGTTTTGCCATACCAGGTTGTGCTCTTACCGTATCCGGTACTTACGTGCCCACGGGTAACGCCGTGGGCATCCTGACACGACCATGTTGCGGCTCATGCACTGGCCTGAAAGGGCCTATGCTGCCTCCGTCCGGTACCTCTCGCCCGGACGTTAGAACCCAGTCGTCGCCTGCATGTCTGCAACGCGGTATTGCACGAGAGCTGTCCTACGTGTGTACACCTGGTTGGCGCAGCATACCGTACCCTGGGTATCGGTATCAGCATGCAGTGCGTGTGCTGGGGAGTAGTGTGCTGGTACTGCGTCTCTCTGCCCTAACTACACTTCGTGCGCTAAAGCCTTACCAGCCTGTACCAGCTCCGCATCGCCAGCACCACCAGGCATGGATACCGTACCTCCGTACGTGAAAGCATCCATACGGAAAGCCGGAGAGTTCACAGGAGGTACAGATGGCTTCGCACCGTCTCAGCCACTGCCGCTCTGAAATGGAGTTATATGGTACTGTACCGTATGGCGAGTACCGGTAGTGTGGGTACTGTTACTCTGCCCCAATGCCTGACACATGCGGTGAACACCATGGACGACAGTCTGCCCGTGTCCAACAGAAGTCAGGCCCTCATGAATGCTCGCAAGTTGACGGTCAGGTGTTACAAATGCGCAATAGCACAGCCTTTACATTGGCGTGGCTTCCCAGTCATTGCGCCTCACGATGTGTTCCGGATCACTGGAACCATCTGGCTCACAAAGATTATTGCCGAAGATCCCACTGTCAATTGTCAATGCCAGGCTGCCGTAGTACGACATAGGTGCAATACGCTTGCCATGTCCTCTTGGCTGCTCACACATCAGTAGTGACCATGACACGCTGCATGCTCAGACCAGTGTGACGAGTCCAGCACGAGCCAGTTACTGGACGTTGGCAGGCTCGTTGTTGAAGATGCTCCTCGAGCGGCCCACGAACATTTGGCGAATTTGGTTCTTGTACGTCTCGCCCTTCGTCACAGCGGCCTTGTCTTCGGACGTAATGCCCTTGGTGCTCTCCGGGTCAACACTGTGAGAGGATGGTGCAGGGTGGTGAGCATGGGGGTAAACCGAGGAGAGGGTATAAAGGTTGCTAATGCTGGAGGGTGCTGGACGTGTGCTGGTTGTGAGCTGGACAGCACGCACTTGGGAGGTGAGGTGCTGAAGACTGGTTTGTGAACAGCAAACCAGGCTTGACGGTGTGCATGGAATGTAGCAGGAAGAACGCTGGGTCCGTGGCATGCTGTTGTCCGAGGTGGTCCCATCCCCCACCAGTGGGCCAAGTTCACTGTCAAGCAACCAGTAGCTTGCTGGGCATACAGCAATTTCCTCTCCAAGGCTGAGCATCGGCCTTGGCGTGTGCGCTAATCGGGGGGCTCACTACCTCTGCCCAACAAACAAAATGGAGACTTGCTAGCTCCATAGGCGAGAGTGCCCTGAATGCTGAAGGATTAGATTTGTCACGCAATAGATGTGGCTAATCACGAAATCATGTCAGAAAACGAGAAGCCTTTGGACAAGGCCGCCCAGCAACGATGAGGGACGCAAACAGCCGCCAGCGCACTTACTTGATCACACGGTAGACCATGGTTGAAAAAGCACCGGCGGCGAAGACCATGGGCACCGACAGGGCCTGGAGGTCAAGGCAAGCATGCACCGTTCGCAGGATGAAGGACCGTCTGGGCGATGAGCTCACAAGCTCTCCAGTCTGTAGCCCGCTGTCAAGTCAGCCCTTACGCCGCTCGTCTTACCAGGATATCAGCAGGGATGCCACGAACTGGGGCCATTGTGCTACGCTTGGCGCGATGGGTCACGCTACCTTGAGGTAGGGAGCTGAGGGAGAAGCAGCTGTGCAAAGCGCCTAAGTAACGTAGGCTTTGAGTGTATCTCAGGATTTGCCAAAAGCGCAATGTAAAGTCTTTGGGCTGCCGTACACGCATGGAGGCATAAGCGTCGTAACCGCATGGAGGCGTAAGCGTCGTAACCTGCCTGCTAAGCCCGTCTCCTTCCAGTAGCAACAGCTTGTTTCGCTACCGTCATAACATGTGTATCATGCTTGGACTCCACCCATGCGTGCTGCAAAGACGCATGGGAGTTCAGCCAACAAAAAACAGGTACGAGGTACGCCATGTGTGCTGCTCTGCGCGGATCTTCCATTGTCCCAGAAGGTCTCTGCCCGGCCATCGTCGTTTCCGAACACCCAGCGCTGCTTGGTACCCTTGGCTGAACGTCCTAGGGCTAACTCAGGGCCAGCCTCCATGACCCGTGCAGCAACCGCTATGCCTGGAATCTTGCAGCTCAGCAGTTGTGCCTCAGGCCTGTGGATTGCACCGCAAACCGCAACCTCCCTTTGCTCTACGTAACCAATGGCTCTAGGCAGGGGAGCTCCCCTGGCTCCAGGTCGGTGCGCCCGCTGTCTCACCTCTTACGCCCTGTGGCGTGCAGCTCCGCAGCGGCGCTGCAGCCGGCAGCCGCGCTGATTCGGGACGGGGTTGCTGGTGCACTGCACTTACAACGTATCACATTCAGCCACTGCTCACAGCTGTAAAGCGTTCTGGACAAGGGATCTGGCTGTACCCCTGCATTACCACGGCTCGCTATTGGAGCCCTCTGCCACGCTGTCGTACGCTTGTACAGGTACTACGGTATCATCCCCTGGGTACTATTCAGGTTGCCGCGCTGTATCGTGGTGTGGAGCCAGAGGGGATCCAGTACAGAGGCATGCGTTGATCACCAGCACCACTGATACGCACCGGTCACCGCAACGGAGAAACAAAAAGGTGTGTTCAGTCATCCTGGCCCTGGCCCCTGGGGTTCAGCAACGCATTCAGTCTTTCAGGTAGAGGGCTATCTCGTTGCCCTGGTGGGCACAGGTGGTGGTGGGTGGGGCACGACATCCCGCTGACCGGAAGAGCCCGAAGAGGCTCCTTGCAAGAACCAAAACCTTACCACGCACATCCCACTGCGCCGCCACCTACACCACCCCACCAGGCACCAGCGCCCAGCCCACCGCCAGTACCCTGGCCAGTTACCAGCCCCACCTCTACCACCGCCGCCTCGTGTGGCTTCTGGGCGATGCTTGCGTCTGTGCTGGTGGCTTAGGGTTGTGGTCAACCCCCAATAACCCGACTTTGACCCTACGCCATCGACCCGCCCCTCACCGCCTACCCACCCCCGCAGCTGCATCACACCCGACCCGGACTGCAACTACAGCGCGTCGTTTACGCGTTACCGTAGCATAACCACCACCACTCTCTCGCGTGACTAGTACTTTGTTCCCCCCCTCCCCGCACCCGCCGCCCACTGCTCAGCGCCGGCGTCTGAACAGCCCTCACCGTGACGGAGCATCCGCAGCCAGCTCGCCGGCATTCACACAGGCCGCCTGCCAGCGGCGACCCCGGGGCCCATAGATCCGCTCATCGTCCTCCAATGCAACATAATACCTACTGCTCGCTGGGGCAGCAACTCATCGCCAGTGTCCCGCACCACCTGCTCCGCCTGCCCTCACCCTCACTCCCTCCACCGCCACCATGACCATCACCGTGGGCATATATAGTGGAGTGGGGAGGCGCTACTGGGCAGTGGGTGGGGAGGGACGGTGGGCACAATAGAGGGCGAGGGCTGCCGGTGGGTGGTGGGGCGGTAGTGGTATCTGCTAGGGGTGGTGGTTCGGTAGTGGTACGACTACCGCCCACCAACCCCTCGGCAGCCCTCCCCCTCCCAGGTGCCCACTGCCCCTCCCCACCCACTCCCCAGTGGTGCCTCCCCATTCCACTATGCCATCGTCTCCCGGCCTTTCCCCGTGCCCGTCCCTTACCACGCCTCACACGGTTTCTCGCGTTTTACGCGTACCCCCACCCTTCAACGCTCCCACCCCTCGCCTTCGTACTCCGGGGCCGCCCGCAGATCCTCACCCCCGCCGCAACCCCGGCCGCCTGCCCAGGCAAACCCCTCTGCCGCTCCCTCCCCCTCCCGCAACCCAACTCTTCCCCGCCCCTCTGGGCCGCCCGGCCGGCCCTACATCTCATGTACCCGCAGTCTCACGACGACCTCCGCCGTCCTGTGGCATATGCCGCCACCAACCCCCACCACCCCCTCGTCTCTCCTCCCCGTCCTTCGCCTGGCCCCAATTGTCCCTCGTCCATAGAGACCAGGACGCCAGCGCTTTCCGGGTACATGCGGCCTCGCCAAGTCGCCATGACCCATGCCGCCGGCCCCAGCCCCCGCTGCCCACGCCTGGCCCTCCCCCTCCCCCTCTCCTTCCCCCACCGCCACCCGCCCTTTCGCCCTCCACTGACGGCTCCTAACCCGTCCATCCGCCTCCACGACATGCCACCGCCGCCCACGGGGCTGGGCCCCGCAAGGGGACCAAAACTGTAATCGCAAAGGTACCGTGCTACGTGGTCGCACCTCAGTGTGCATTTCTGGATCCCCCTCCCCCCCGCCTCCCCGCATCAGTCTCTGCCCTTGTGGCGTTCCCGCCGCCAAGTACTTCTCCCCGCGCCATCTCCACCTCCTGCTCAGCCCTCACCAACACCGGACGCTGCAGCCGTGCCACCACCCCTAACAGCACATGCATATGCTGCCGGTTCCCTCCCTTGCCCCGACACCCAGATGCAAGACACATCCTGACGTCCGACTTCTTCACCGTTGTCTTCCCCGCCGCTCCGGCTCCCGACTTCACCTTTCCTCTACTCCTCCACCCTGAGGTGGTCAAAGCGGTTGCCGTACAAGGGGTGTAGCACAGCGTTGCATGTCCTGCTATCTGTTTCCAGGAATTTTCTTCACGTATATGTCTATAACAGCAAGGCTACCTTTAACAGGACGTTGGGATTGCTGTGGGGTAGAACTGGACAAGCCCATGGGTGGCCGTGGCCCCCACAAACAGAGCTGCAACGCGTACAGGTAGAGAAGGTACACGTACGGAGTACGGTTTCCTCCTGCCGTCATTGAGTGGAGTACGGCCTGTGGACCAGGGTTGGGCATGGCGCGGCGGCGGTGTTGTGCACCAGGAGCGTCTCCTGGACGTCCCCAGGAGGAGTAGGCGCCCCCGGTCCGGGACCGTGTTGACAAGCGCATATGCCTATCCGAAATACGTCTTACGCATCAAACTGTTACATATTACGAGTAAGGTTACTTGGCGATCTCGTGACTGGTGGGTTCCAGGGACAAAACGGCGTGGTAGGTAGAAGGTATGTGTCAGGCAGCACAGCGAGAGAGGACTCCCCAGGTCCTAGAACTGCAGGACTGTCGGCTGCAAGTCGACCGTCAGCTTCCCTAGAAAGCCACGAGAGAGAAAGGCAATTGATTGGATAGCAAGGCACTCCAGTAGCTGCCTTAGCGAAGGCAGCATGGAAGTGCCGTACCATGGCTCCGACGGAGCCAAGCGGCAGCACCGCTGCCGCTCTCAGCAGTTCGCCGCAGCATAGGCTGCGTTTACTGCTGTTTACTTATGAGGGCGCCGCTCTGCAGCGGCGCCGCGGCTCCCTCTCTGGGCCGCATGAATTTTTTGCTCTTTCATACGAGTTTCGACCTTCAGAGCTGTACCGTTTGCTTGAATAGTCTTTTAGCTGTCTTGTCAGGTAGCAGACTGCTTCGCTTAGCCAGGACGCAGCGCACCCTGGCTTTACCCTCTATTTTGGCGGGTTTGTGGACCGCTTAGACCTGGGCACGGCGGAGACCGTTATCCACATGTAGAACCAGTTGTACTAGTAGTCACGAGGACTTGGAGCTGCAGCAGCAGATGCTATGAGCCCACACCTTCAGTTCAGCCCGGTGTCGCGTTGTCACGCGTTTTATTGCCCCTATGGCGCTGGTCTCGTAAATCTATGCTGCTGCTTGAGGAGCTGGCGCTTCAATGGGTTGATCCTTACGATGCTGGCGTGGAGCGTGGGCCGTCGGAGGACTTGGCTGTTACGGATTACATGGGCCAGAGGTGCCTAACGTGCAGCCCAGGAGGCTATTTATTGGGCCAGACGTGCCCTGATAAACCCAGCGCGTAGAGAGCGCATGGAGAAGCGCGTAGAGAGCGCATGGACAAGCGCGTAGAGAGCGCTACGTAGCAAGCCCAGTGGGCGCACGCGCTCCAGGCTTGCAGTTTCTATATAGGCCCAGCAGAGGCTATACATTGGGCCAGGCGTGCCCTGATAAGTCCAGTTGAGGCTATTATTGGGCCAGATGTGCCCCGAGAAGCCCAGCGGAGGCTATTTATTGGGCCAGACGTGCCCCAATAAGCCCAGCCGAGGCTATGTTCGATGTGATAGGCGGGCCAGAGCCCAGAGGCGCCCCGGCACACCCAGCAGACGCCGATGTCCCTGGTGGTGATGTCCCCTGACGAGCCCAGCGGGGGGCTTCTAAGGAGTGGGCCAGAGGTGCCCTGAGAAGCCCAGCAGGGCCATATGGCATGAAGCCTAAACAGAGGCAGTTGATTAGTGAGGCCACGAGTGCCCGAATGCCACCAAGTAGAGACCTGTTTGGGTCAGTACACCCTGACTGCCTCCCACAACAAGCCTGGCGAGGCTGAGCGCGTAAGCCAGCAGAGGTGCCATAACACGCTCAGCATATGTAGGAACAGTAAGTGACGCCAGCAAGAGAGCTCCCTTAGACTTGACAGCTTGGCCTAGCCTACAGTGGGCTGTGGTCAGCACACCTCCTTGCACTCCTGTCACTCTCATGTTCGCCCCTGCTTGTCCGCTGTCCTGCAACTGTGTCGTAGCTTACACACTTCGCTGCACTACCGGTAGTGCTTCGCATCCTACTGCACACTAGTGCTTCGCCCTCACGGTCCTCTAGCCGACAGCCATGACGAGTGCTATGACACCCGCTACCGCTGCACTCCGGCTACCAGCTACGCCAACAACACTAGTACCCGTTTGGCCGGGGAAGTCGCATCAGTTCAGCGCCCATTGTGGGTCGTGGCGCACCATTCGGCTGCTCGTGTTACCGAGTTATACATTGCCCAACGGTACAGCGGTACAACTAATTAAGGGCTGAACGTGCCAGCCGGCACATCACCGCTAATGCCGCCGTACACGAGTACATGCCCTTATCATACCGTGCGAGACAGAGGCGGTAGGCAAGCCGGGCTTGCTGCCTGACACGTGCCCTTAATGGCAATAACGCAATGGGCCCAGTAACACGAGGTACTTCACGCCTGGGAGCTGAGTGAGCGCACAGGCTCACGGCATCACTGAGTGCCACACCCACATCACGGTGCCCTGGTCGACAGAGTAACCTATTGGCACGTAACCCTCACATGGCTCGCTGTACTACGGCGTTCAGTTGGCCGTAAGCCTGTACCGAGCAACCTCGACAGGCAGCGCACCCGGGACCTATGCAATTGCCGACAGCGGGGTTGTACCTGCCTGGGGGTGCAAATGACCCAAACCCTCTGCCACCTACGCGCGATGGTGCGAGCTAACGGCGTTGCACACCAATAACGTGGGGGTCAGGAGGAGGCGTAACACCGTACCAACGGCGCAGCAGCCAAGCAGAGCCAGGCCCGCACGACGCCAAGTTGATCGGCTTAAGGGCCCGCCGCCTAGCCCCTGGCTGGCGTACCCTGGTCCAGCACCACGTGACGGGTGCGCTTCAGTGTTTGTCGCCATGAAGCTTGGCCATTTCATAACGGCCCTCTTCCTCAACGAACAATTCAACAAGGCTTAACGCCCAGGGCCAGTTTTATCGATCGCCAACTGGCACCTGGTGCCGCGCGCTGCGCATGCTCGGGCACAGAACTGTCGTACAGCAGTTCGTAAAACCTTGTCTACCTTGCATTGCGACATATAAGGGGACGAAAGCAAAGAAAGTTTGGAAGTTAAGGGCGAATGTCGAGATTGGGCTGGGTACTGCGGCTGGGAGCAGCTGGGTAGAACGACGATGGCAGACCAGTCGGCGACATGTCGCGCACCCAGCACTAATTTCAATCACGAAGCTGCCGCGGGGTTGCTTGCACCCACACAACTGCGACCGGAGCATTGTAGAAGAGGCTGCCTCCCAAACGGCCCGCCCATATCTCATAGCGGCTGGGTGCCATCGGGGTACCCTCAAGTAAAGGACGTCCCGGCACGGGCACCTGCCGAGACACCAACGACCGTACGTGCTGCCTGTCGACCAATATCCATGCCGAAAGGCGAGTAGAAGCGGCAGCGCCGCGGTTCAGAGGCCCGGCAGCTGGTCACGCACGAGCTCAAGGTCCCATGCCTCGAGGGAAGGGCCCGAGGACGGGTCTGCAACGAGACGCACAAGGTACCCAACAGCGGGAGCGAGTTCATGCCACACCAGCGGTAGCCTCGCCACCCCCAACGGGCCTAAATGCAACTGTAACAATCTACTAACGGGACAGTCTGCCGTACGAGCAACAGCTTACTACGGGCAAGACGCGCAGCTTGCAGCCCCCAACCCACATCGGTCACAGCACGCCACCAGCTACCCGTCGCAACCGTGTGCAACGGCCAGTGGCGCTGTTGCACCAATAAAGCTCTTGCAAGCTAACACGCGTCCCCGTTGAGGGGCGTGGCTCGCGAGCGGTGCGCAGGAAGGCCCAAAAGCGCGAAAGGCAAGGAAAGTGACAACGGTATCGACACGTGGCCGACCACTGGCCCAGGCACCAACCGAGTGCCGACCGCCAACTCCAAGCGTGGCGCGTTAGACAACAGCCGCACACATCAACAGCGACGACGCTGAAAAGGGACGGCCGTACGGCCACACACGTGCCGTGGGTCCCAGGCAGCCCATCTCGCGTACCCAAGCCGGGTCAACATGCCTGCCGGAAACCAACCACAACAGAGCTAACCGAGAACGGTATCAGGGCCATATAGCCCATACACTGGCAACACACCATGCAACAATGCGTTCAACGCCCGAGCCGTACTCTTTTATCCGACTGGTGCCGGCATGCCAAACACTCCACAGCTACCGCATTACCCGCGGAAGGTGGCTAAGCGCCGGCAGCAGGACAGCGTGTCCTGCCCACCCACTTACGTGCAAGGTGCTCAAGAGGCCCAAGCACTACCCCTCAGGGGTAGAGCGGTGTAAGCACCTCCGTTGGCCTGTCGCCACGTGCGACCAACGAACAGGCAAACGGCCTGCCCTTGGGCCTATGCCGCAGAGGCAACAGGCTGGCACGGCTACCGCAGCCATGCGGTAGTACACCAATGGCACAGCCGTGGACCCTTTGCCTACAGCTTGTCGCGAAGACATATGAACAAGCCTACTCGAAACGGAGGACCAGGCCCGGCCCACGGCGCGTGTAGCGTTTGCTGCCGCCGCTCACGGTTGCACTGGAGGGGTCAGGTTGGGTACCTCCCACTGGTTGGCGAGCCCAGAAGGCCCAACCCAAGGGCTAAGGATATGCCACGATGATGAGGATGTGGTGCAAGTACAAACCCCGCCCACGTCTTCGGAATGGGTACCGCCCAGTGCCGATTGAACCGCGTACGTCCACACACTTTGAGTGTTACTAGCTAGGTAGTGGCCCAAAGGGGCTGCATGGCATCACCGCTAGGCCGACGCCTAGAACTGCCCAAGCGATAGCGCATACGAGGTCCCGACGCTAAGCTGCGTAAACGTGCGACAACCTTGGACCCTCCTAGCAGGGACGCACACGCCCTGACACGCCCCCTGGCAACACGTGCCGCGTGCTAGGTAACAGCGACAGCAACATCCGTGGCCCGCCAAACTGTGCTGGCAGCAGGTGCTACCCCCTTTGGCCAATCACAGGCGCTCCGTCTACCTAGCGTCCTTAATTCCCTCAGGGTCCCAGACGGGCCATGAGAACCGAGGCCTCCGGGCGCTTATCGCAAGGGCGACTACCAGACGATGCCTCACAGGAGAGTGCCACCACCGCCGTCATAGGGCACCCCACACCGGCGACCGATGGCCTTCTTGCGCTGGCCAGCCCAACACCTGCACAAGAGAGCACCCCACACAAGTTGCCCGGGCGCGGGACACTCAGCCCCGCCTACCCACCACACCAGCGCAGCAGGGATTAGGTGTCACGACTACTGCTGCAAGCCGCACCCCTCGACCCCGGAGCGGACATAGCAGCAGCGTGCTAATGCTCAGCAACGCGGGGCCTGGCGCCATGCATACAATTCGGCCCCCGTGCATCCACGTCATGGCGCACCACATCAAGCGCATGAAGGGGGTACGCACTGGTGGCCCGCTGGTTGTGCCATAGGGGGTAAGGTGTTTAGCCTCCCGTAACGGCTGCATCGCACCGAAGCCCGCTGCTATGGAGAGGGCCGTGCACCCTCGCTTAAACGTGCAAAGACCCGGAAGGACCTCCCCGGGGCCACTTGGACTCTCCACGCGTGTATTCAAGGGTTCGCAGGCCTCTAGCTAGCCTGAACAGACCCCCTTTCGTCACGAGGCGCTTCACCCCACACCCTGAAGACCGGCCAGGACCGGGCCACAAGGCGGACTACAACGACTCTTCACGTGGACTGGACTTGCCGTACTCGGTAAGTGGCGCATCTAGGGAAGCAGGACTGTCGGCTGCAAGTCGACCGTCAGCTTCCCTAGAAAGCCACGAGAGAGAAAGGCAATTGATTGGATAGCAAGGCACTCCAGTAGCTGCCTTAGCGAAGGCAGCATGGAAGTGCCGTACCATGGCTCCGACGGAGCCAAGCGGCAGCACCGCTGCCGCTCTCAGCAGTTCGCCGCAGCATAGGCTGCGTTTACTGCTGTTTACTTATGAGGGCGCCGCTCTGCAGCGGCGCCGCGGCTCCCTCTCTGGGCCGCATGAACCACCACTTTCCCCTCCACCGCCCACGCTAACCCACAACCTGCCGACGGGTGGGGTGAGCGCCACGGGCAGCCGGAGCGCAGGCGCGTCAACCCCAGAACAGGAAGTATCAGCTTCCATACTACGCGTCGTGGCTGGACTCCCGACCGTGGGACACTGTACTGCCAAGCCCAGACCTGCTTAATCCGGTAGACAAGTCCGCAGGCTGGGGAAACACGCTGCACCGTCAGAGGGTGCGCGATGCTCCAAGACAGGTCAAGGCAACCTGCCAGCTGCGCTGCTCGGCGCTTCGTGCTATGGGCTTATATTTGATCTGGCTACATATAGGTCGCGTTGGCAAGCTGCCGCGCAGCGCAAGGTCAGCGGCCACAGCCCCACAGACCCGACCACGGTCAACACCACCTGACACTGTGTCCACGGCCAAGGTAAGCGTGGGATGGCGGCACCGCTCTGCATCATGGTGCCCATCAGACCAAGGCCAAGACGACTACTACAAGGTCAACAACGTCACGTGGAGTCATGCGCCCCGGCACCCTACTTCACCCCTGTGTGCCGGGGCCGACCGTGCGGCGTCATGCGCACGGTCCTCACAGCAGTAGACGCGCCTGCGTTCGCAGGCCTCTAGCTAGCCTGAACAGACCCCCTTTCGTCACGAGGCGCTTCACCCCACACCCTGAAGACCGGCCAGGACCGGGCCACAAGGCGGACTACAACGACTCTTCACGTGGACTGGACTTGCCGTACTCGGTAAGTGGCGCATCTAGGGAAGCGGAGCACGCCAGCAGGCACGACCGTATCTAGCGTATTATACCATATTCTGGGAACAGACGCATCTCCCGTAATTGATACGGTTCTTTCTGACCGTACTGTGCAGCCCAGGCCTTCGACCCGGCAGCGCTAAGCAACGCCACAGCCCAGCCCAGCCCAGCCACCAACCCCTGCTGCCTACCCGGTTCCCACAGGTAGGTAGGGAAGACACAGTGTTGGTTGTGCTGTCGCGTTGGCATGCAACGCCTGATCTTGTCGTTTTCTTGCGCTTACTTTCCATGGCATGCATGCATAGCGTTTGCTTGCGTGGAAAAGTAGCTGTCTGTCCGTTACGGGCCGGGGGGCCACTTACACATACAGCTACAAATGCAGAAGGGATACATGTGGACATCAACAACCTCCGCCTGCAGCTTCAGCCTCGCTCGTTCGCTAACCTCAATAGTAGTGATCTACACTATGCAAACTACCAAACTCACAGGTTTGTGCTTCTACATTCTGCCTACCACGTGCTTGAGCCCCAGCCAGCTTTCAACCGCATGTTGGCATGTACCGCTGGTACGTACAGACCCCCATGTACACCGTGCACCCAAGCAAGAACCGAACCCCATGCCAGAATATTGTCCTAGAATAGTCCGCGTACATACCTTCTTTGCACCGCAACCTGCTACATACGGTACGCAATGGCCCGCAGCCTCACCGCCGCCAGGTCATGCATTCCCCGCTTTTGCTGCCCTTTCCCGCTGTGCCCTGACTGTGCTGAGCGCTAAGGGCATGGGACTCTACTGCCCGAGTCCCACATGAACCACACACTCCGTAAATCTGTATCAGCATGCCCTCTGCTTACGGTACTCCCCCACGGGCACAACAAAACAATCGCCTGCCTTGACTCTGCTGCCACTCGTCACTCCATGCTGCACCTGTGAGGCAGGCCTACCAACTGCTTTACCCCAGGCAGCAGAAATGCAAGCAAGCAGCCACATTTGGGCGTTAAACTAGTAAAAAATGAAGAATGCATGCAATCAATATCAGCGAAACAGTAATGCATACCCCTAATAACATGACGCACAGGCAAGGTCTGTGGCACGGACGGAACAACGGAGTTCGTTATTCCACACCATAAGCATAAGCTTACGACCCCCAGCCCCCCAGCCAGCAGCTATCAATGTGCACCCCCAAGCGGTTGGCATCAATTCCAGTTCCATGGCGTGCTAGCATGCAGACGCTAAGTGTACCCCACGCTCGTCCCTTAACCACTCACAGTCTTCTCGGAACCACCTCAGCAGCTCCTGCCTAGTTGCGGGCGTTACCTGGAAGTAAGCGCCTGGTTGCTTAACACTCCCAATGCGGTATGGGCCCTTCTCAGATCCTGCGTTGATTATGCTGCCAAAGCTTCTGCCTTCTGCAGGTGGCAGGCCAATAAAGTTGAAGACATGCTCCATGACGGCCGAAGTGTTTGTAAAGAGCTGCTCTTGAGAGATTAGTAACAGGCGTTCGCGCCCCACCAGGGCTTCAAGACCCAGAACAAGGCGCTTGTAGGATACGGACGCTAGGGAGAGGATTTTGGCGAGCTTCTCTCGGCCACCATGAACGACAAGTTCCTCCAGCTCCTCAGGGGTTCGCTTGCGGTGTATGGTAGGGTCATGCCACTGTCCAGGGGTGATACAGTTGGCTGCGCCGTCGAGGTCCTTGATGCACCAGAAATTATACTGCCCCTGGACGGTAAGCAGAAGAAGGAATAGCTTGTTGGTGGGGTTCCAATCAAGGGGCGTGTCAGTCACAGGCCCTGCAAGGCAAGGTCTTCAACTTCATCAGCTCGCTTCTGGCGGCGTGCATTCACTGCTGCATGCCATAGCGGGAGCTGCACCTTGATGACGCAAGTCATATGGGTCTTACCGGCACAAGAGTCGGGAGATCACGCAGGAGCAGGACGTAGCGTGCATCACTCCACGCAGCCGTAACTGTCCTTAAGTAGGTTGCATAGGATGGGAATGGACGACAGGCGTCACTCAGGTCCAGGCCGTCAGCACACCAGGGTACGGCTCGGAACAAGTTGATGCAGCCGTTGATGTACATATCCGCCGTGCTGCAGGCAGGGGCCAACGTGAAGGGTGTTGGCATATGACCAGGTACTTTTTTTTTTTTTTCGATGAGAACGGTTACAGGATGAAGAGGCGAGAGGAGAGCCGCAGGCAACCAACCAACCACCCAGGGCAACAGCCCA
>VFQN01005099.1_pt1 | contig 16496 bp, 27 predicted proteins | sample 3512371 | NCBI WGS metagenome assembly VFQN01 (sample SAMN10412370, study PRJNA504923) | tailings metagenome | isolation source: Replicate 2 from Balatoc abandoned mine | place: Philippines: Itogon, Benguet | collected 2017-08-28 | reverse complement strand
CGGGACAACGCCCGACAGCACACGCGGGGGTCTACTCACCAAGGGCAAACAAACCGCGGCCCCAGGACGGCACAGGCAAGGTGTGGCGGTATCGAGGCACTGACGGTATTCGTAAGGCTAACCACGAAGCCGTGCCGTTGTTGGAGCGGAACTTGGTCTTGATGGAGGTGTTGACATGTCAACGCCGACTCCGGCAGCAGAGCAAGACCGAGCTCGTGCGACCGCGCCCAATGCTCCTCTGGAGAGTACGCATCTTTGTATCCCATGCACAAGTGCTGAGAGCTGACGAGCCGAGCCAGTTAACGGTATTATACGGTACCGCCCCCTACCAATCGAAGAGTACTTTGGCTCTTGGAGGGCCCTGCATGGGACCCCAGTCGCCATCACCAACTGCCTGTTGAGGTGCGGCGCCACGGTGCGGCGCCAAGAGTGTTGTATAGGACGCAAGGCAGCCAGGGTGGCCACTCCGACACGATGGCACCTTTGGTTGGCCAGGACTGGCAAGGTAGATAGGCTTTCTGCGGGCTGGGTAGGCCAGGGTAGGCTGTTTGGACATGCGCACAGGGGCCCGAATTGCAGCTAATGCTCGGTACCTGTTGTGCAGGAACCAGCAGGAACCGAGGCAGACTGTGTACGGTAGCACCAGGGAGGCTTGAGTGCTATTACAGTCCGTCCACACGGTGCGAGCGGCCAAGCCAAGAAACCGCATGCCAAATACAGCGCCGTGTACGGCAACCGGGGTCCCAACCGTACGGCGGTACGGTAGGGTACCTAAACCCTACGGCCGTATACCGCATAGCATCAAGGTGCGTACATCTCAGACGTCAGACAACACCCCCCTGTGCAATGTACACAGCCACTGTAACGCCCATGCAGCAGTCCAGCTGCGCGCTGGCAACCGCCTCGCCGTCCATGCCACTGTGCCACCGCGTCCTATTACAACATGTATTACGGGTCATCAGGAGCCAGCAGTCCCACATTCCTTCAAGAGGATGTCAGCACGTGACGGGGACCAAACCAGGGAACCCCTATACCAAAACCTCAGCGCTTCAACAGGAGTAACTAATGGTCGGCGCTCGGCGGAACAGGCGCGAGCCTAACGAACGTTTTGCCGGCAGCTCATTGTGCCACTCTCATACCCTTCCTAGTGGATGGTGGACAGGGTCAGGTGTGGCGGGCCTGCCGCCGCCGCCGCCTCGTGCGTCAGCCGTACCCTGTCGCCCCTGTGCACGTCCAGGTCGTTGACCAGCGGCACGATGCCGGTCAGCCGCCAGGCCCCCGGCGTCCTGTGCAGCGTCACGTTGTACGACTTGACAGAGCCGTCCGGAAGCCTGCCGTACACTGTCATATGCTGCCTTTCCTCGTCGTTCTCATGCGGAAACCCGGGCCCGGCGGCCGGTGCGGTGCCGTCCATCGATCAGGTCTTGCCAACCGAAGGAGAGCTTGCTTCAGCCCCTGCACTTTTCAAGCCCTGCAACGGCGAGTGGCGGAGGCGGGGACAGGTACTCACATGCAGGCAGAAGTTTGCCACCACATGCGTCGGGGGGAGTACTGTTCTTCTGCAGTATGCCAGGCGTCAGGCAAATGTGGGCGTGGAAGCGACGACCTATAGGAAGCTTCGACAGGCAAACAGCCTGCCCGACACCACGGCGCGCTACAACAGCATGACAACCAACGCTCTTTCATCACACCTTTATCACGTCCAAATGTGTTGGCTGCGGCTCTCAGGCTGTGTGCTTGGCCAGGGGGCGCGCAAAGCGTTGCGGAGGCAATGTTGCGACACAGACGTGAGCTTACGTGCTTGTGCAACAACGCCTAGCTGCCTGATGTTGGTTACGCCGTCAAGATGCGGTGTGGATGATCAGGCGGTCGGTTTAGGTCAGGCGTTGAGGCGAAACGTTGGACTTGGGGCATGTGACTTTTGGACCAGGGGATGTCTCCTTTCTTGGACATCCTTGCCACGTCCTGATGGCGTCGCATGCACCCATGCCAATTTTGCCACTACGGCACGCAACCTTTGCCCAGGGGAGCCTTTGGCGCCGGCATAAGGGCACAGATGGTTGCCGTGTCGGCGGTGTCGCTTGAGTGCCGGCGCTGAAGCTACCTTGTGCAGAGCGCGCTGCAGCTTGTCGTACGTGACACGTGGCACGCAACGTTTCACCGTTGTCGTAAACAACGTGCTGATCTTACGGCATCTGGACACGATTGCGCCACAAAGGAGATGTCCGACTGCCACTTGAGCTGCACCAGGCAGTACCTCCGCATGTCTGCAATCCCACGCCACTGCGGGGCCCCCACGCAAGGACCTGCAAGGACGCAGCGCTGCCACCCAAGACCCAACCCCTGGTCCAGCACCCACACGCAAGCCAGGCTGCTGCAGCGCTGGGCTCCTACATACCCCGCCTTGACACACACACGCCGGCACCTGTTGCAGTTACCAAGACAAGTTTATCCAGTCCTCCCACACGGTGCGACAAAGCCAAGCAAAAAAAAACAAGCAACCGCGTGCTGTGGCATACACCGCATGGCCTCAACGTTCAAACGTTAAACAGTGAGCCCCTGGTGCGATTTACACAGCCACTGCCATAGCGCCAAGGCCGCAGCCCGGCTGGCAACCGCCCCTCTACCGCCGCCATGTGTTGCCGGTCAGGAGCCAGCTGCCCCACATACCGTACCGGTACGGTCGAAAGAGCGTGACAGGGACCAAACCTCAGCGCTTCAACTCGAGTAACTCGTGGTCAGCGGTACAGATGCAAGCCTCCAAATTTGGCTGACAGCTATTCGTGCCACTCTCATGCCCTTCCTGGCGGGTGGTGTTCTCGGTTTGGTATGGCCAGGTATGGCAGCAGTGCGCTTGCGCACACACATCTAAATGCGCCACAACGTGGGATGTAAATGGGTTGGAGTGGCAGACCAGCAACGATCAATTCCTTACTTGTACTTGTGTCGTTGCATCATAACAAGGCGTGAGCTTAGCCACCCATGCTCCCATGTTTCGTTAGCACTTCGGCACACAGCCCTGAGCACTACCGCAATCGCAATGTTTGGGCCACGCCAGCGTCCGCGGCGCCTGAGGCGCCTGCAGCCGCATTTGCTACTCCGCCGCCGGCCCCCGACCGTCCGCCACCCCCGCCCTCCTCAGCACCCCGGCCATGTGCTGCCGGGCGCAGTGTAGCTGCGCCTCCGCAGCCTCCGCCCTGTCCCTCTCCCTGTTTAACTGCTGCTGTGCCGCCTCCCTCTCCCTGCCCCGTAGTGCCTCCGCCGCCTCCCTGGCCTCCACCTCCCTGCCCAGCTGCCCCTCCAGCGCCGCCTTGTCCGCCGCCAGCGCCGCCACCCGGGTCTGCGCCGCCGCCAGGGCAGCACGGCTGGCCTCCAGTGCCGCCAGCAGCAGGTCAGCGCCGGAGTGAAGCAGGTCGTTGTCCCCGCGCTCTCCGCCGGCCTCCGCCACACCACCGCCCTCCGCCGCCGGGCCTGCAGCAGGGGGATAATGGACACGTATATGCTGTAATTGTTTACTTGACGTTTTGCGACTGATGAAGGCCAATGCCGTGCCTGGTCCCCTGACACGCGCTCGTGCTCCACAGCCTTGTCCGGCAGTGCATGCGATGGGTACATGCAAGTGGTCATGTGCGTGCAGGACGTACACAGGTGTGGCGGCGGCGGCGCTTACCGTGCTGCCAAACTGCTGCCAGCCGCTCCTCCGGCAGGGCTGCGCTGACCTGCAGCCGCCGCCGCTTGACCAGTCGGCCCTCCACCCCGGCCTCGGGCCCCTCCCTCGCCCGTCCAAGCCCCAAGCCTCCCACCCCGCTGCCGCCCACACCTACAGCGCCGGAGGGCCCGGCAACGTCCCCGCCACCGCCACCGCCACCGCCATCCGCGCCAGACTTGCTCTGCTGCTGCGGCTGCTGCAGTTGCTGCGGCTGCGCCTTGGGTTCTGCGAGCTGCTGCCGTGGCGGCTGCGAATGCTGTGCCTGCTGCTCCGGCTGCTGCTGCTGCAGCAGCAACGGCTGCGACGGCAGCTGCGGCGGTTGCGGCTGCGCCCGCCTTGCACCCCCGCTGCTGTGCCTCTTTCCTCCTCCAGGCACCCAGTTCGGATCGTCGCTGCCGGTGCCGCCGCCCTTACTGGAACTGGATCCCCCCTCTTCATCGCTTCCCCCCGCCTCGGAGCCCTCCCCGGCCCCACTGCCAGAGCTGGTGTTGTCACCCAGCAGCAGCCCCTGCTCATCCTCGGTGCCACTCTCCTCCACCTCCGCCCCCGCCGACCTCTTACCTTTCACCTCGCCTTCCTTGGCTCCTCCCTCCCTCTCAACCCCGCGCCCTCCCCCGCCCTCTTGCCATGGCTCCACCACCAGCCTCACCCTGCCGTCCTGCCCCACCTCCCGCAGCAGCAGCACGGGGGAACCGGGGACCAGGCCCAGGTGCTGACGCAGGGCGCCCAGGCCGCTAAGGCACCACTTTATCGCCTCTGGGCGTGTGCTGTGAAGCGAAGGCGTCAACGCGACGCCCTGAAAGGGCACTGGAGGGCCGTCGTCCCCTGCACGGCGCGCGTACACCGTGACCGCGTACTTGGGTGTGGGACCACCGTTGGAGGCAGCGGCGGCCATTACCTCGTTTACTTGCGCTCCGTCCAGCAGGCACGGAATGATACTCCTGGTCAGGAATATTGTTGAGCCTCGGTGAAATTGCCGGCCCCTGGACACCACCACGCGGCCGGCGGAGGGGCCGGCGGGGTCCAGGGGTGGGTCTGGCGGCGGGTGTGTAGGACGTGAAAAGGACAGAAGGAATGACAACGGGGCCAAGTTGGAAATACATAGAGCTGATCCTGGCTGATGTCTGTACTAATTGCGGCAGCCGCCTGTTACCTTACATAACGCGCCCAACCATCCACGTCTGCAGTTGTGGCTGCACTCCGTGCACAGACACTCATGTGCGGGCCATGAGAGTGCATGACACACCGTGGTTGCGTGGTCAGTGTATCGGTGGCCCATACTTCAAGCACACAGTAGCCTGGATACCGGTACACCACGTACCTAGGGCATCCAACCAAGCGGCACCCTTGCCCGGTGCAGGAAAAAGCGCGTGGATGCGGCACTAACGGGCTGATGAGGCATACCTATGTGTACTGCCGTGCGGACATGCCTTCGCCGGTGCTGCTGCTGCTGCCCCTGCTGCTCTTGCTGCAGACCTGCTGCCTTCTGCACCACCACCCCTAGCTCGCTCCCATCCGCTGCGCCCCCGCTTGCCGCCGCCGCCACCGCCTCCCGCGTAAGCCGCACCCTGTCGCCCCTGTGCACGTCCAGGTCGTTGACCAGCGGCATGATGCCGGTCAGCCGCCAGCTCGTTGACCGCCTGTGCAGTGTCACGTTGTGCGGCTTGGTAGACCCATCCGGCAGTCTGCCGTGCACCATCACGTGCACCTTTTCCTCATCGTTGTCAAGCAGGAACCAGGGCCTGGCAGGCGCAGGGACCGGGATGTGGTTATCATATGTGACCTCGACACCCTCTGCTGCTGCACTGTCGCGACTGGTCAAACGTGTTTTGCGTGCTGCGGGTGTGTCGCCGCCGGGCGCCCTGCTGCTGCCGGCGCCGCCGCCGCTGCCACCGGCGGCCGGCGCGGTGCCCGCCATCTATCTGGTCTTGCCAACCGAAGGGGACACTTCTCACACCCTGTAGCAGCGGTGGCGGAGGCGGGGACAGGTAGTCACAGGCAGGCTGAAGCTTTGCCATCACAAGCGTCGGGGGCAGATACAGTACTCTCCTCTATCCATAACTCTGCAATTTGCCAGGCGTCAGCAGACAAAGGTTGGTGCAAAGCACAATCAGTTGCCCTCCGGGCTTGCAATCAGTTGCCCTCCGGGCTTTGCGCCCGAAAGCTTCCGACAGCAAAAGGCCGGCCTGAGAACACGGGGCGCCGAAAACAGCATAACAATCAATACTCACTCATCGCACCTCTATCACGTGCCAATGTGCTGTCCAGCTGCGGCTTGCAGGCTATGTGCTTGGCCAGCGGGGCGAAAAGCGTTGCGGAGGCAATTCTCTGACACCAGTATGGCGTACGTACTTGTACAACTCGCCTGAACTGAAGGCACTAGCTGTCTGGCGTTACGTTGCCAAGCCTGCTCGCGTGTGGTATTTTGAGTCGGTCGGTGAAACCTTGGACTTGCGCTTGGGGGCAGTTGGCTCCGGAACACCCTTGCAACATAGGTGCATGCTGTCTCTCTGTGGCGCCTTACCCACGCATGTGAACTTTGCCATTACGGTGCGATGCTTACTGTATGCGTTTCTTGAAGGGTGCAATTCATATGGTTGCGGAGCCGGTGACTGCAGGCACAAACGGTAGCTACCCTTCGGCGCGCGGCTTCTTGCCGTACGTGACACGTAGCGTGCAAAGCAGCCTTGGCAGCCTCCACCCTTGCCCTCTCCCTCTAACCTTTATTGCTCCTGCGGCGCTTTCGTACTCTCCCTGCCCGCTACTGCAGAGTCCCACCGTTTCGTGCCGCACGACTTCAATCCCTTCTCGCATCCGCCGCCTCCCCCGCCTGGCTGGCCTTCCGCAGCCTCCCCTCCACGCGTCCAGCGCCGCCTTGTCCGCCGCCATGACCGCCACGCACCCGGACCTGTGCCACCGCCAGCGCAGCACGGCTGCCCACTAGCGCAACCAGGAGCAGGTTTGGTCCCATGGCGCTTGAGCTGCTCCGCCCTCAGTCCCCAACCACCTCCCCCACCTGCAGGGAACGTGACCGTTGGGGCAGCTTGGGGGCTGAAGCCGCCCCCGAGCCCACAGCACCAGCGTGCGCGGCACCGTTCCCACCGCCGCCAACCCCAGGCCCGACCCCTGCCCTCGCTGCTGTGGCTGCTGCTCATGGGACTGCTGCTGCCGCGATGACTGCGGCTGCCTAGTATCCTGGGAACACCTGGGAGCGGAGGCGGCGCTTGCCTAGTATCCTGGTAGCCCTTCCCCTGCGTGTCCCGTGCCTAGCAGTACAGTCGGGTCGTGCTTCCGTCTGCCGGCACCAGGGTCCGAGCCGCCCTCTTGCTTATCGCCGTTGGCCCCAAGCGCCGAGCCTCGTCCACATCGCAGCCCCTGCCTCTGCCGCCATCCTCTCTGCCGCAATTCTTCCCTGCTTTCCCAGCCCGACCCTTCCCTTGCCCTCCTCCCGCAGTCCCGCTTCTCCACCTGTCCACCACCAGCACCGCTTTGCAGTCCTGCCCTGCCACACAGCCGGGCCGGGAAGCAGGCTGGTGCTGGTGCAGGTGCTGGGCTACTAACAAAAGCGCAGCGCGCACAGGGCATACTACAACGTGTCTTTGTATCACCCAAGCGCTGTGGAGGGCAGGACCCGTGGGCAGGACGGCTTTGTACCAGGCTCTCACTTGTGACGCCTGATGGCGCCAGCGGAAGCTCCTTCGGTGGCCCCGCGCACGTCCGTACCTGACGTGCCTCCGCAGCTCTGCTGCCGTCCTAGCCACCATTAGTCACTCTCCTGGCCGCAGACCTCCAACCTTATGAACCGACCCTGGTACGCCACCGGGAAGGCAGGGTAACGGTACTCAAGTACCAAGAGTGCTGATGGTATCGTTGACATGGGGGTCGGTTCGTGTTAGGGTGTACACGGTGTACATGGGGGTATGGTCGTATGGACATGCGTACATGCGCCCAGGTGGCTCTGCATGGGGGCCGAATGGTACGCTGAATGAAAATGCATGCATGAGGGGATGGCTGGGCGTGTCAATCTGGTGCTGCGCCTCAAGCCCCATTGGCTGCCCAAACACTGTCTGCTGACTCTGTGACCGCCCCGTCCGATGGGTGCATGGGAGTAAGGACTCCGGCATGCGCTGCGCAAGGGTGCATGCAGTGTCAGTACCCGATTCAAGACTTCAAAAAGCAACACAAGTACTGATGAACACTTCTACGCAGACTGTAAAGGGCTACCAGCGGTTGAAAGTGTTTACACGCCCTTCTCACGCAGACCTTCAGGGCTTGACGATAGCGTTCTGAACTGGTTAAATAACATTTGCATATTGTGCTTGAACTGGTGCATTGAGCTTTCACAGGACATAGTTGCTCACTCGTGAATGCCGGAAATGGGCAAGGACAAAAAGAGCAAGAAAGACCGCAAAGATAAGAAAAGCAAGAAAGATCGCAGGGAGAAGGATAAGCGGAAGAGTAGTAAGCGGCGCGATGAAAGCAGCAGCAGCTCGGAGAGCGGCTCGGACTCAGATGCTGACCAGCACCGCCGTGTGGACAAGCTGGTGAGTCTGCTGGAGGCTCTTAGGAGATCGCAAGTCACCTTTGACACATATTGCACCTGACGCTGCGAAGCTAGTCTTGCTGCAGCCTACAACCAGCTCCAGCAACTGCACCCTCTCCATGCCTTCCTAACGGCACCCCTCCGCCGGCCGACATCGCCCCCGGCCGCTTGCCTGACCGCCCCGGCCCTACAAGTGGTTGCTCACACACATATGAACGCAATAACACCCACCACTACCACACGCACTTCTCCCCCTGCACCCCCAGGCCACCAAGGTGGCGGCCCACCTGCAGCGCACGGGCGCTGCCTCGGGTGCCCCCACCTTCGTGTGGACCAAGAAGATAGAAAAGGAGCTGCAGACGGGCAAGAGCGTGAGGGACATAGCGGCGGAGCAGGCGCGCACCAGCCAGGCGGAGCGGCTGGTGGGTTAGGGGAAGGGGGTGGGGAGGGGATCGAGGGGGCTGGCTCCACGGAGCGTAGGATAGCCTGGCGGGCGGGATCGATCAGCTCAGTGACGCAGCTGGGAGGGTTTAGTGGGTGGTACGGACGGTGGCCCAGTTGAAGGCTTGCGGTACACGGGGCTGAGCGGCCAGTGGGTCGGGGGCTTAGATGGTATGCTTGGTGGAGCAGGGTGGGTTACTGCTGGGCGGGTAAGCGTGCTCGAGGCGTAGAGGGCGGCAAAGTTGGAGTGCTGTCGGACAGGGCATGCTGGGGTTAGCGCGCTAGCGCTGCTAGGGACAAGGCATGCGGCTGTGGGCACCAGGGACAGTAGGAAGGGCCTGGGGTGTTTGCGTCGCGCTGGACGACCGACCTGGTCCAGGCAACAGCATTAGTGGCTCCGTCGTCAGAAGGCTGCGACACCACACCATGTATCTCTTGTCGGACCTGGTGTTCTGCTTTCCCGCGAAGCTGCCGACAACTGCCCCCGGATGCACCCTCCTTCGCTCCCTTGATATCGTCCCACAGGAGGAGATTGAAAAGGTCCGCAAGCGGCAGGCGGAGCGCGAGGAGGAGAAGGCGCGGAGGGAGGAGGAGCTGGTGGGTCTGTGGAGGGGGGTTCGTTGGAGAACGACGGTGCCCCATGTGGGCAAGCCACCCTCAGTCGGGCCGTGTGTGGGAACGACGGTGCCACATGTGGGCAAGCCACCCTCAGTCGGGCCGTGTGTGGGAACGACGGTGCCACATGTGGGCAAGCCACCCTCAGTCGGGCCGTGTGTGGGAACGACGGTGCCACATGTGGGCAAGCCACCCTCACTCACGGGCCGTACCGGCCAGGGTACACGGGGCCGACGGGCTAGTGGCGTCGTTTGGGCAGGGCGGGTTCTTTCGCTCCGCAGCACACCTAACGCAAGGCTAGTTGCCGCCCCATGGCGGTGGCTAAAGGATGTAGAGCTACGGGGTGACCATGAGACGGCGGCTGGATGCTGCCCTCTGCACTTCTACTTGGTCGTGGACCCGTACCTTGACCAGCCTAAGACGTACAGCCCTGTCGTTCTTGGGCCTGTGTGTCATCCAGATACCTGGCTGACTGTCATCCTCGACGCCCGATCACCATGCCTACCGCCCTCCTCCAGCCTTTCTAACTGTTGGCTAAACCGCCTGTACTTCCGCCCTCCTGCTTTCCCCCTGCAGTCCCTGATCCAGCGGCTGCGTGCCGCCCAGGAGGCCATGGAGAGCGAGGCCAAGGAGGAGGAGTTCTACCTCAAGGCGCTGGTCAACAAGGCGACAAAGAGGTTCGAGGAGGTAGGAGGCAGGGGGCCAAGGGGGGTTAGGCGTGGAGCGTAGGGCCGGCTGTGGGGCGGGGTGCTTTGGCCAGCAGTCGACAGCAGCACAGCAGGGCCGGCACTGACCCCCTGCCTGTTTTCTGCTCCTCACACCGCTGTTGCCCAAGCTTTGCTCCAGGATGAGCAACATGCCCGTACCGGCTGACCGCCGCCCTACCCCTCCGTCCCCCAGGGCCGGCCCGCGCCCATCGACCAGATCGCCAAGAACCTGCACCTGGCGGACCAGCACGGCTGCGACATGGTGGAGCCGTGGAGCTACTTCGAGGGGCTGCAGCTGCCCGAGGTCAGGGAGCTGCACCAGGGGATACAGGACTACCAGGTGCGGAAGGGCGAAGGGGAAGGAGTTAGGGTACTAGCAACGCGCAAGAGTGGAAGCGGTGTGCAGACTGGTAGGCGGAGGGGAAGGGGTTTTTGCAGTAGGAAAACGCAGCAGCCGGTCGCACACATTTGGGCGTTGGCGATTTGCGTAGTTATTGGATCACGACGGGAAGGGGGAAGCGGTGACGGAGGGCGCATGGGGGCAGGCGGTCGTGCCGGCGTTGGTGCTGTCTTTCCTGTGCCGCATGGGCCCGTACTGTGCTGCAGATGAGAGCCTACGGCTGTACGGCCTCTCCCCCCGTGCAGGAGTACGACAAGTACGAGGACCTCCACTCGCAGTTCTGGAAGGCGCTGCGGGTGGTGGCGGACGCGGAGCTGGACGCGGCCACAAAGAGGTGCGGGTAAAGGTAGCACTGAGCGAATACGAACTGCAGACTGGAGTTTGGAAGCACCGAGGAGCCATTGAGAAGAAGCCTTGCCGGCAGTTGGGAGATGGAGCATCAGGGCGAAGGCGCTGCCGGCGAACAGAAAGCATGTACATGACAGCTTGCCAGCAGCCGTGTCAGGCGCTCGCCGACCATCATCTCGCCCGCGCCTCCTCGACATGCCCACGGCCCATGGTTGTCAACTGCACGCTCCACATGCCCTGCTACTTGTACCTGCCTTACGTGACTAACCTGTCACACTAGGTAATACAAAACACATTCCTGATCACTTGTCCCATGTCTGTGGTCCACTGTGCACTGGTACGCGCAGGGACGCCGCCGACCGCGCCGCCCTGCTGCGCAGCCGCGCTGGGCCCGGGGCGGCAGCAGCGGAGGCGGAGGCGCCTGAGGAGGAGCGCAGCGGGCTGCACTCTGACGTGGAGGTGCAGATAGAGAACATGCTGTCGGGTGGGTGCGGGGGTGGACTGGGCGCAGGGTGGATGCGGGGTGCGGCGTGGGTGCGGGGGAGGGCGGGACGAGCAAGGGCAGAGGTGGGTGATGGTGGGCTTGGCTGGGGCAACGGCTATCACAGGTCGCGGCGCAGGCATCGTGCTCACGTACATGCTCAGCACGCTTTCGCCCTCTCCCTCTCCCTCTGCTCTCCTGCGGCAGGCCAGTCTCACGCCTCCCTGGTGTCGATGGAGGGCGACGTGGAGAGGGCGCTGGCGGGGGGCCTGGGGGACCCAGAGTACTGGGAGGCGGTGCTCAAGCGCCTGCAGGTATGTCACACGGAAGCTTAGGGATGGATACCTTCAGGTTGGAATCGTACTGTTGGGCGGTGGGCAGTGCTCAAGCGCCTGCAGGTAGGATGCGGCAGGATGCGGGGAAGGGTGGTTGGACGTGTCACACACACCGTGAGCTGGCAGTGCTGAAGTTCAGTGGTAGGAGGTGCTCAGGCTTCTAAACCCTGAAATAATCTCCTCATCTCCCCGCAGGTGCACAAGGCCAAGGCGCAGGTGCGCGAGCTGCAGGCTGCCCTGATGCAGCGCCACATCAGCGCCGAGATCATCAAGCGGGAGCAGGCCAGGGAGGAGCGGAGGAAGCAGGTGGGGCGGGGTGGGGTGAGGAGGCGGGCTTGCAAGTTGGCCCGACGGATAAGCGGGCTGGTGCGTGGCCGCAACTGGCCTTGATGCCCGGCAGCGGAGGAAGAGCAGGACGGTGGTGGTAGGCGGGTCGTAAGGATGCTTGTGGTGAGGCCTCTGGAAATCATTGCACAGGCAGGGTGCAACACTGGCCCATCTCCTGCCTTCCGTCCCCACACCCTACCTCCCTCGAGCCGCCTCCTGACCTCTTTGTTGTCAGCACCGGTACTCACCGCCCGCCACGTGCGGTTGCAGCTGCCATGCACCTGCTTCCTTCCACCGCTAACCGCCACAACGACTGAATCAACCGTCCCAACCATCCTTCCAACCGTCCTTCCAACCGCCCCAACTACCTTCAGGCCCTGGAAGAGGGCCGCGACCCCGACGAGCTGGAGCTGGACGACAGCGGCGAGGGGAGCAGCAGCGGGGGGGAGGAGGAGGGCGGGGAGGGGGAGGGGAAAGCAGGGAGAGGGGAGGGAGAGCGCGACAAGGACAAAGACGGGGAAGGTAAGCGGAGCGGGCAAGGGCAGGACGGGGAGGCCATGGAGGCGGGGGCGGCAGGGGAGGGGGAGGAGGGGGAGCAGGGTGGGCCGGCGGTGGAGGGGGAGGGGGAGGGGGAGGACGGGGAGGACTCGGACCCCGGCTTCGACCCGCACGTGTGCGACGGGCGGTACAGCCCCCCGCCGGTGGCGCCCGCGGAGGTGGTGGGCAAGGACGTGGTGAACGAGGACGACGACTACAGGTGGGGTGGGGGGCGGGGAGTGGGGTTGAGGGTGGGGGTGTGTGGGGGCAGGCTTGATGCTAAGGAACAGCGGGTGAGGACATCACATTTTGGGCGAGAAGGCATAGTAAACAATCGTAGCGTTGCGGTATTGTGCGGGCATAGCCAGTGGTGTAGAGGCCTGCTGACGGGCCGCGCAGCTGGGCAACGTGGGGGGGCGCTGCCGCGGGGTTGCCGCGGGCCGGCGGGAAAGCTCTTCCACGAGCAGGGGTCCACACGCCGGTGGACGTAGCGTTTCTGTATTGCTCATTTGCGGCCACAGCCGCCACAGCTGCTACCTTGGCATGTGCACGCACCCGGGAACACCCAATCCCTCCGCCCTCCTCCCACTCTCGCTCTCCCCCCAGGGCCATCTCCCTGCTGCGGCAGCAGGTCAAGCTGCAGGCCGCCAACGCCTTCAAGGCCGCCGCCGCGCTGGCCTCCGTGCCGGGCGCCGCCAACGCCACGGCGGCGGAGAGGGCCTACCAGGCGCTGCTGGCGCGCGGCGGCGTGCTGGGGCCGGGACACCCCATGATGCAGAACCTGGCAGCGGACCCGGTGGGTGCAGCAGGGTGCCTTCGGGGCGGGTGGGGATGTCTGGGAAGGGAAAGGTGTTTCGGGTTTCAAAGCGAGTGCTAGGTGTTGGGAAGTGTTAGGTGGTGCAGGGAGGGGTTTGGTGGCGGCGGACTCGGTGGCTGCAGTACAGTGCCTTCGGGGCGGATTGGAGTGTGCCGGGCGTGTGTCGGTTGATGAGGACAAAGTCGAGTGGGCGGAGGGGTTAGGGCTGGTGAGCAACTGTGAGGGGTGAGGTTGGCGGGGGCGTTGAAAGGCCGTGGGCTGGTGGGTTAGCGGTGGGGGTGCCGGGTTTATGTATTGCTAGGACGGGGAGTGGCCCAGTGTCTGTGTAGGAGCTTGCTCCAGCCACTGACTCCCCTGCTCGCCCCTGGCTCCAGCCCCATGCCCCCGCACCCCACCCAGCCCCCGGTTATCCCAACAGAATATGGGCACTCACGTCGCCCTGTTCCTTCATACTTCCCCACCCATGCCGCCGTGCAGATGGACGCGGCAGGCCCCAGCGGCAGCGGCTTCGAGCCGTTCCGCCCCGGGGGCCACTTCCGCAGCCAGGCGGAGGCGGACGACGCGGCGCTCAGCACCTTCAGGGCGCAGGCGGAGAAGACCATGGGGCAGGTGGGGTAAGGGCGCGATGGGAGGGGGTGGGTTGCGGCAGAAAACAGACGGCACAAGGCGGGGTTGAGGCACACTCAACAAGTTGCGCCCCAGACGTGGAAGCGTCAGTACCCTTGGTATGCGTCGGACTCGATCGGCTGCGCTGTGTTGGGCCTGGCGCAGGACGAGGGCGACCGCGCATTCACAGGCGAGGTCTCCCTTGACTCCAAGGTCTACTGGTGGCACGAGAAGTACAGGCCGCGCAAGCCCAAGTACTTCAACCGCGTGCACACAGGGTGAGTAGGGGAAGCCACGCACTGTAGGGTACGGGTGCAGGACGAAGCGGGGGCCGAGCGGCAACGTAACACAACCGGGGGTGGGTGGGGTGTAAGGGGCTGCGGGAAACCAGGCCTGGCCCGGAGCAAGGGCGGAGGGAGCAGCGATCCGGCGGGGTTTGGGAGGGCTGCCGTTGAGGCACGGGCAGCGAGCCTGCGAATGGGGGTGTACTGGACCTGGATGGTACGAGCACGCCCTTGCAGTAATGCTTGGTACGTAGGTAGTGCTGGAAGCCCTTCTGGCGGAAAGAAATGTCTTCATTGACAGCCTGGATCACAATCATACCACCGTACGTTGTGTCCCCACCATACCTCGCCCCTTCCGCGCCCACCCTTCACTGCAGCTACGAGTGGAACAAGTACAACCAGACGCACTACGACTCCGACAACCCCCCGCCCAAGGTGGTGCAGGGCTACAAGTTCAACATCATGTACTTCGACCTCATAGACAAGAGCAAGGTGCGCACGGGAGTAAGCTGGCAGCGGAAGAGAGCGTGCGCTGGGAGGTTGGGACAGCGGTACCCTAGTCACGGTTACCCTGTGCAGGAGCGCTCCTCTACCCTTCGTGCTCGGCGCCTAGCTCCTGATCCCTGGACTCAGTTGCGTTTTGAGTTCCCAACTGCCTCCATAAACCTGTCTCTCCCCTTGCCTTGTCCAGGACACGGGCTGGCCCCCTCGCGGCGCCCACTGCTCCTGTTTGGAACGTCATAGTACATCCTCACACCCTCAACTCCCTTGACCCCGTCCCCGGCCCCAGGCCCCCACCTACCGCGTGGCCCCCGACCCCGCCTCCACCGACGGCTCCACCTGCATCATCATCTTCAGCGCGGGGCCGCCGTACGAGGACATCGCCTTCAGGTACGACACCCGTACGACATGTACGACACGCCGCCAGCCCCCCTGCGCTTGTCTCCGGTGCCAGTATGACCAACGACGTAATGTGTGTTTGCGCCGTCGAAGGTTTTCGCCCAAAAGCGCCCGCCTGCGTACCCGCTTGATGGTGCTGGTGCCCGGTCCCCCCCGTACCCCCAGGATCGTGAACAAGGAGTGGGAGTACTCGCACAAGCGCGGCTTCAAGTGCACCTTCGACCGCGGCATCCTGCACGTCTACTTCAACTTCAAGCGCACGCGGTACAGGAGGTAGAGCAGGCGGTGGAGCAGGCAGGAGGTAGAGCAGGAGGTGGAGCAGGCAGGAGGTGGAGCAGGCGGTGGAGCAGGCAGGAGGTGGAGCAGGCGGTGGAGCAGGCAGGAGGCGGCGCACCGGGACACGGGGGCGGGCAAAGAGTGAGGGTTGTGGGCAAGGGGCAGGAGGTTGGGCAAAGGGAAAAGGGGCCGGCACGGTGGAGAAGGGGCGGGCATGGGCCCGAGCGCGTGATGTTCGGGTGGCATGGGGGCTGCGGAGCGGCAAAGGAATGCGGGCCAGCGGGAAAGAAGGAAGACGATGTGTTGGGACGCCGGGTGGTGAGTTGGGTTTGGATGCGGTATGCTAGGGTGCGTCGTGATGACACGCACGGGCAAGCGGGAGCTGAGCGCAGCGGGCAGGTGTTGGCGGCCCAGGCGCCAGGAGAGGCCGCCGCCGCAGTGGGGTGTGGGTGGCAGGGCTGGATGTGCACATCTGCAGCATCGACAGGGCTCAGCAGGGCACGTCGCTGCGGTGTGTGTAGCGGATAAACAATGAACTGTTGGTGGTGTGGTGGTGCCTTTGAGGGGTGACGACCTCACCTCCTGATGACCGGCGGGATGGCGATGTGGCGTGGGACAAGATTTGCCCTAGATTGCGCAATGCAGCACATGCTGAGGCCGTATTGGATACCTGCATTGGTGACGGGCGTGTCGGTCCCTATGGTGAGCAGCCACTCCTGCCTACGTTAGGTGGCTACCGGCAGGGGAGAGCTGGCTACCGGGCCGTGCGCCGTCGTTGCATCTTGTTACTGCAACATTATGTCTAGTCCCTTTGCGACATCCTACTCGCCGTTCAAGCCTGCCAGCCAGCTGGAGCATACGCAGGACGTCCCCCAGCCCCACGCGTGGCAGCTGCGGTAGGTCAGCCTCAGGTGCAGCAGGCATCAGCCCCTGTCAGTCCAACCTGGTCCAACGCAGACTTGCAGAGCCACACAGTCCCGTCCGATTGTTTACAGCGGAATATGTACGACGTGGCTTCGGACAGGTTACGGTTTGTGCACGCGTTGGTATGTGGGGTGGCTCTCCGCACGCAAGGGTCACAAGCCAGCAGCCTAGGAGCCTTGTACCCTTGCTACGGCGACGATATCAACCTAAGTAGACGCAGGTGCGATAACCGTGGCTAGAATACTA
>VFQN01005098.1_pt1 | contig 16498 bp, 13 predicted proteins | sample 3512371 | NCBI WGS metagenome assembly VFQN01 (sample SAMN10412370, study PRJNA504923) | tailings metagenome | isolation source: Replicate 2 from Balatoc abandoned mine | place: Philippines: Itogon, Benguet | collected 2017-08-28 | reverse complement strand
CAGGAGCCCGCCCCGGACGACGGCGGCGGCGTCCGCGAAGAGCACCCGGCGGGTGCCGGCCCCAGCCTGCCGGGGCGCGGGCGGCGGGGTGTCGGCGAGGAACCGCCCCCGGTCGGCCGGGTCGGCCTCGGCCGGGACGCCCCGGGCCTTGCGGCACCCGAGCCCCGACGCTTTTCAGGAACGGCCGGCCCCGGGTCGGGCCGCGGCGGACGTTGGTCCGGCGGGAGATCGTCTCGGCCGCGTCGGCGGCGGTGGCCGGGGGGTGGCGGCGGAAGTGCCCCCTCCGGGGTGGCGGCGTGCGGGGCCAGCCCGCTTGGCGGGCCGCGGCAGGCCCGCCGGCGGGCCTGCCGCGGCCCGGCGTCCCGATCGTCGTCGAGGCGGCGGACCGGGACCGGCCGGTGAGGCGGGGGCGGTCGGCCCGGGGGAGGCCGTGGGCGGCGGACCGGAGGAGCCCCACCCGTCGCTGGCCCTGGGGGCACGGGTGGTGGTAGCGGTCGTGCGCGATCCGGGCGAGGACGTCGGGCGGGAAGTCGAGGGCTCACATGGCGCCCTGCTGGGGTGGGGTCGAGAGGCTACCCCGGAACCGACCAGCGGGAAAAGCTCCGCTCAGACCGCGCGGAGTATAGCCTGAGACGACCAACTACGATTTCGATGAGGTTGGTCACTGGGCCGACGGTGAATAGGGCGTGGTAGAGGGAGTGTATGTCCTTGAACGCCAGCCGATAGACTGTCTCGGCCACCGCCACTAGCACGGCGACGAACACCTGACTCCACCGCGCCCGGGTCGTAGTCTGGGGGTCGGTGATCATGAAGAAGATGTAGAGCTGGAACATCGGGCTTGTGATCGGGGCGATCTCGGTCTGCCACGGGTGCCCGGTCACCGAACTGCGCAGGAACGCGAGGGGAATGAACGTCGCCACGAACGCCAGGGGGATGTGGAACCGGCCGAGTTTGTACATGATCATCCCGCCGAGCAGCCAGATGACCGCCACCGCCAGCCCGTTGTTCCCGGCCTGCACGGTGAGGCTGGCGACGTGCTGCGGGGCCAGAAACAGCATCATCGTCACGCCGAAGTTGGTCGGGTTCCACAGGTGGCGGTTGTACACCCGCAGCACGTACTTCGAGGTGATGGAGATCATCCCGCACAGCAGGAACGGCCACAGGACCGGCGACTTGATCAGGATGCCGGCACTGATCCCGCTGATGTAGGCGCTGGTCAGGTTCGGCCACTTCCCCCAGAAGAACCGGCCGACGAGCAGTTCGGTCAGGAGTGTGACGCCGATCGTGAGGAAGGTCGGGGAGTACTCGACCACCGCCCCGTCGGTCAGGGACACGAGCCAAGGCGCCGCGTGCTGGGTTTCGAGGATACCGGCCGAGGCGTCGCCGAGCGCCAGGACGGCGGTGATGAGGGCGGGGGCGTGGAGCTTCGGGTCGCGCGCCACCACCCGCCACCACACCGCAAGCAGCGCGACGAGTAGTACGGTCATTCCGACCACCCGTGGGGTGGCCGGGTCGGGCGCGCCGCCGGTCAGCTCGGCGTAGGCGGTCCCGCCCCACCCGCCGAGCCGGTCGCGCAACAGGTAGTAGAGGCCGACCAGGGCGCCCGTGGCCACAAGCCGGATGAGGTAGCCGGCCCGGCCCTTTTCGGCCCGACCCGCGGGGGCGCGGAGGGCGGGCGGGACGCTGGGGGTGGTGGCGGGTGTCATGGTCCCGATTCCTCGATCGAATGAACGACGCCCGGCCGCGGCGACGGGATCATCTGGGTCCGCCCGGACGGCCAGCGGATGACTGCCTTCTCGACGACCGCGTCCGCCCCCAGGCCGAAGTGGAGGCGAAACATGTTCTGCGAGGCGTACCCATCGCCGGCGGTGACCGCCTGAACCTGCTCAATCGGTGGGCCGCCGCCCGCCCGCCACTTCAGCCGGACCTCGGCCCCGACCGCGTCGCGGTTGCTCCAGCCCGCCTCGCGGCCCGGCCGGGCGCCGCCGGTCAGGCGGAACTGCACCCAGTCGCGGCCGGGGGTCACCGTGTTCTCGTAGACCAACAGCGGCCCGCCCTGGGTGGCGACGGTCACGTCGAGCACGCCGCGGTTAAACAGGTCACCAAGGGCGACTCCCCGGCCGTCGTGCGTGTCGGTCGCGCCGACGGCCGCGGCCACGTCCACAAACCCGCCGCCCTTGTTCAGCCACACGCACTTCGGCTGGTAGCCGGACAGACTCTGGCCGCTGATCGGCGGCCAGTACCGGGCATCCCGGATGAGCCCCTTGAGCCCGCCCGCGATCTTGCCGTAGTCGAACCAGTAACTCCGCGCCTTGTCGGCCGAGACGTACCCGTTGGCCAGGAACAAGTCGAGCCGGCCGTCGTTGTTCAGGTCGCCGAACCGCGCCCCCCAGCTCCACCCGCCGCGGGCCACGTTCAGCGCGTCCGCCTGGTTCACGTACTGCGGCAGCCCGTTATTCGCCCGGCCCGTCGGCACCCACAGGTTGTTCCCCTGGACGAGGTTCCCGGGCTCGGTGATGTTCGACACGTAAATCGCCAGCCGCCCGTGGTTGTGGACGTCCCCGAGGCTGGCATTCATCCCGCTCTTGGGGGCAACCCCGATCCCGGTCTTGTGCCCGACTTCCTCGAAGGTGCCGTTCCCCTTGTTGGCGTAGAACTCGGACACCCCGTAGTCGTTCGCCAGCACGAGGTCCGGGTAGCCGGTGCCGCACAGGTCGGCGGCGACGACGCCGAGCGTCCAGCGGGTGCTGCGGATGCCGGCCCGCTCGGTCACGTCATCGAACGTCCCGTCGCCGCGGTTGCGGAGCAGGTACTTCCGCCCGCCGTTGGTCGCGTACTCGAACGATTCGGGCATCACCTCGGCGGTCGTCAGGTGCCACAGGTCGAGGTCGTCCCGCCAGTACCCGGCGATGAACAGGTCCAACCGCCCGTCGCGGTCGAAGTCGAGCCAGCAGGCGCTGTTGGCGTTCAGCCACGCCGGCAGGCCCGCCCGGTCAGTGACGCGCTCGAAGCGGGTGCCGCCGACGTTGCGAAACAGTTCCGGCTTGCCCCACTTGTAGACGCACAGGTCCGGGAAGCCGTCGTTGTCGTAGTCGGCCCAGACCGCACCCATGCTCACCCCGGTGCCGGGGCGGTTCACGTCCGCGACGCCCATGGCGCCAGCCACATCCACGAACGTACCGTCGCCGCGGTTGCGGTAGAGGCGGTTCAGCCCGCCCTCCTTGCCCGTCACGACGTACAGGTCGAGGTGCCCGTCGTTGTCGAAATCGACCACCGACACGCCGGCGCCCATCCCGGCCACAATCGGCATGATGTGGGCAAGCTGCGGGTCGAGCGTCGGCGACTCGTGGCGGAAGTCGATGCCGTGTTCGCCCGCCGTCTCGGCCAGGTGGAAACCGTACCGCTTCAGAGCCTCGCCGGGGGCGAGGCCGGACTCGACCGCCGTGCCGCGGTTGAGGTATACGGTGGCGGCGAACAGGCCGAGGAGGACGGCGCCGAGGATCGCCTGCTTGACGACTTGGCTCACGGCAGTCTCCCGGGTTGGGGGGCCGGCCCGCGCCACGGCCGCAGCCCCCGCTCGAAGCCGCTGGGGGTCACGTGCCGGGTGTGGTACACCGCCCAGTCGGCCGGGAAGCGGCGGTACACCGGGTCGTCAGCCAGCCGCCCGGGCGGTACATCGTATCCGGGCATCCCGTGGTACGGCAGCGGCAGGACCGTCCCACCGAACCGGGTGTTCAGGTCGCCGTCCTTCACCCACCCGTCGCTGACCCACACGAAGGTCCGGCCCCACCCCGGCGGTGGGGCCGGCGGCACCAGGAACCGCAGTGCGATCTCGTCGCCGGCGTTCAGGATCGCGTACCGGTCGTCCGCCGCCGCGAGCAGCTCGGTCACGTCCCCGAACCGCGTGTGGAAGCCGATGAGGTCACGCCAGACCTGCCGTTGGGACACCACCGTGTCGTAGTCCGGTAGCTCGGGCGAGCTCGGGTTCGCCTGGGACATCTTGAGGATACCACGATACCGCAACTCCGCCACCGCCGGGCGCAGTTCGGTCTTGCGTACCCCGGCGGTGTCGCGGCCGGGAGCGACGTGCAGGGCGTCCCAGAACACCTCCATGTTCGTGCGGAGGCGGAACCGCCGGCACACGCCCGGGCCGCCGAGCCCGTCGAGGCGGATGAGGACCGTCTTGTTCTTCCCGGCCGGGAACCCGATCCGGTCGCGGGCCACCCGCCACCCGCCCCGGCCGTCGGGAACCTCCACGACGAGCCCGCGCGGCCGCGGGTTCGTCCCCTGCTCGAGGGCCAGGTTGATCGAGCTGTCGGTCGGGTGGATCCAGCCGTGGGCGACGAGCCACACCGGGCCGTCCCGCGGGGCGTCGTCCCCGAGCTCGACCTCGACCCAGTGGTCGTGGGTCACACCCTGGTACAACCCGCGCCCGCACCGGTCCAGATATACGCCGTCCACGGCCCGCACGACCGCGGTGGCGTCGGCCCCACGATGGTCCCGGGCCGCGGCGACCGGGCGGGTCGGGGCGGTCAGAACGACCGTCGGCTCCGCCGGCTCGAGTGCGAACCGCTCGTCCGCGTACAGTTCCGTGCCCGGCGGGTGGTCGACAACGTGCAGCGCGAGGTGGTCGAAGTAGTGCGTCTCCCACAGGTTCGCCTGCGCGCGGACCTCGTAGTGGCCGTCGCGCGGCACGAGTTGGTCGCCGCGCACCCGCACCCACTCGCGCGTCTGGAGCAGGCCGCCCCGGTCCTGGGCGTTGATGTACATACCGAGCGGCGTGCTCCACATGAAGTCGGCGACGAAGACGAACCGCTCCCCGTTCCAGGTGAACAGGAACGGGCACGACCCCTTGAGCCGTTGCAGCGGCGAGACCGTCTGGTCGATACCGGGGCTGAACTCGACCTGGGCGACGCCGTTGGGCCAGCGGACGCGCAGCACCGAGGCACGGGTGCGCTCCCCGAGGCCGACGCGGACCGCCGGCGCGGCGATCGGCCGCTTCACGACGTGCGTGCCGGTGCGGACCTCGATCTCTCCGCCTATGCCGAACGAGTTGACCCGGTTGTCCCCCTCCAGGTTGCCCTGCGGCTGCGCCCGGAACCGCACCGTCTGCCAGTGGTAGCCCTTCGTGCCGGCCGACCGGAAGCGGACCGGCCGCCCCTCCCCGTCGATCGCCAGCAGGTCGGCCGAACCGGTCCCGGCGAGGTCGGCCGCGGCTGACACGCGCGGCGGGACCGCGGCGGCCAGCGGCGTGAACGCCCCGCCCCCGGCCCCGAGCCACGCCGCCCCGCCCGCCGGGCCGGACACCAACAGGTCGGGCGCGCCGTTGTTGTCGAGGTCTTCGGCCAACAGGCGGACCGCCCCCGGCTCGGTCCCGGCCGGGATTTGCCCGCGCGCCAACTCGGCCACGTCCCACCGGCCCCGCCGGTCCCGCCCGCAGATGCGGACGACCGCCCCGTCGTCCCGCACGGCCGCGAGGTCCAGCACCCCGTCGGCGTCGAGATCGGCGACGGCCAGCGCGAGGAACCGGCCGTCCGGAGGCGCCGCGGGCCACGGCACGAACTGCCCGAACCGCTCGTTGGCGAAGACGTGGAGCCGACCGCGGGCGTCGATTGCGGCAGCGTCGGCGACCCCGTCGTCGTCGAAGTCGGCCCACGCGAACACCCGGACCCCGACCGCCTCCGGAAAGACCGGCCGGGCCAGGAACGTCCCGTCGAGGTTGTTCCGCAGCCACACCGGCGGACCGGACCGTCGGGCGACGACGACGTCCAGGTCGCCGTCGAGGTCCAGGTCCGCCGCCAGCACTGCCGAGACGTCCGCCGCCAGCACATCGGCCGGGAGCTTGGTCGCGGCGGTGACGTCCGCGAAGCTGCCGTCCGGCCCCTGCTGGTAGAAGCGGATGCCGCGCGGCCCGGCGAGGAGCAGGTCGGTGCGGAAGTCGTTGTTCCAGTCGAGCGCAACGAGGCCATCCGGCGCGAGCGGCAGCGACGGCAGGGCAGCGCCCGAGCCGGTGCGCCGCACCTCGCGGTCGTTCGCCACGAACACGACCGGCGCGGCGTCCGCGGTGAGCCAGACCGGCACGGCGACGTCCCACCGGCCGGGCGGGGCGCCGGCGACCGCCTCGGGGGTAAAGCTCAGCCCGTCGTCCGGCGCGGCCGGGGTGCTCTTGGCCGGGACGAGCCGGAGGAACGTCCGCAGCGGCCGACCGGCCTCGGCGTCCGGGGGGTTGACCTCGGCCGCGTCCCGCGCGTAGCCCGGCTCGGACATGAGGACGTTCCGAAAGCCGAACAGGGCGCCCACCTCGCGGCCGAGCGGGCCGACGAGTTCCTTCTCCGCCTCCGCGAACTGCGCCCGGGTCAGTTCGCTCCAGTTCGTGCCCAGGCGGCGAAACCGGGCCAGCGTGTCGTCGACCGCGGTCCGGTCGGCCCGGCGCACGGCCACCTGCAACCGCTCGACGAGGACGAGGCGGTTGTCCGGCCGGACGGCGAGGATCTTCTCCATGAGCCGCTGGTACTCCTCGTCGGACCCGGCGTTGCGCTCCTTGTCGGTGAGCCGGGCGAGCGCGAACAGCGCCTCCACGTCCTGCGGGTTCTTCTCGGCCACCCGACGGAAACGGGCGGCCGCCTCGGGGAACCGCCCCTGCTGCTCGTCGAGCAGCCCGAGGAACGTCTGGATGTCGGGGTTGTCGGGGGCGAGCTGCTCCGCCCGCGCCAGGTCGGCCGCGGCCTGTGGGAACTGCCGCGATCGCAGGTAGAACAGCCCGCGGTCGGCCCACCCGGCGGGCTCCCGGGGGATGAGCTCGATCGCCCGCGAGAGGTTCCGCTCGGCCACGTCTCCGACGCCGACGTCCAGGGCCGCAAGCCCCACCTCGAACGCCTCGACGTACTCCTCGTAGGCCGGGCTCCCGGGCGCCGGCAGACGGGTCTTCGCCCACCAGATGTAACCGCCGACTCCGACCCCCACGAGCAGGACGGCGAGCGCGGCCGCGACGGCGACGCGGTTGCGGCGGGCGGGTGGGGGAGAGGCGCCGGGGGCGTCCGGCGGTGTCGTGGACATGGGTCGCTCGCGTCAGTGACCGGCCGCCGGGGCTGTGGTGGAGGCTGTGTACGGGTACATGTTCCGCCGCCGCGGGTCGCAGAGGCCGCAGGAGTTGTACGGTTCCAGCGAGCGGTGGGCGGTGGCCAAGAACCCGGCCGCGTCCGCCGCCGGGACGGCCCGCGCGTCCGCGAACAGCCGGGCGGCGATCGCGCGGTATTCCGGGTGGTCGGCGAGCAGGAACCCCTCATCCGGCCCCGCCTCGCCGCGCCGCTCGCGCTCCTCACAATAGATCGCGGCGGTGAAGTACACCATCACCGCCGTCGCCATGACGGGGAACCGGTCGAGGCAGGCGAAGCACGTCCCAGTGATCTCGTCCACCCACGCCAACTCGCGCAGCACCGCCTCGCCGTACCCCGCTAGTCGCCGCTCGCGCACCGAACCGGGGCGCTCGTCTGCAAGGATGTTGGCGAGCCGGTTCACGGCGTAGAGCGTCTGCGCGATCCCCGGGCTGAGCCAGGCGTCGAGGAACCCCGCGGTGTGGGGCAGCAGCGCCCAGTCCGGCCCGGCCGCCCGCGCGAGCCGGCGCTGCAGGCGGCCCGTCCGCACGAGCGGCCGCACCAGGTCCGCCGCCGCGAACTGCCGGGCGAGCGACGGGTACGTGTCGAGCAGCCGCCGCCACTCGGCGTCCGGCGACTCACCCGGCCGGACCGGGTGAAACTCCGGGTCGAGCGAGAACCCGGCGCTGGTGATGCCGTTCTCGAACCGCAGCACCCACATCCAGCCGTGGTCGATGATCTGGTGCAGCGCCGCGGCGTCGCACGGGAACGGGTGGTCGGTCGTCGCCGCCGGCCCGCCGGTCTCCTCCAACACGTCGTGCCAGCGGGCCACTCCCGTGAAGTGCGAGTAGAGGCCGCGCGAGCGGGTCCGCAGGCTCGCGGGGTCGACCTCTTCCAGGCCGAGCGCCTTGCCCAGAGCCTGTCCGGTGCCGCTCGCGTCGACCAGGAGGCCGGCGCGCACGCTCACCGCGCCGTCGGGGCGCGTGCCCTCCAACTCCCAGCCCGGGTTCGTGTGGCGGAGAGTGCGGACCTCGCACCGGTCGAGGTAGTGCGCGCCGGCCGCAACCGCGCGGTCGACGAGGTGCGCGTCGAAGTCCGGTCGGTACCAGTGCGTGTCGGCGGTCGCGTCGGTCGGGCTGGCGGCGACCAGCAGCGCGTTCGTGTTCCCCTCTGCCGGCACGAACGACTCGCCGAGCCGGTGGCGGAAGAAGCTGAACCCGCGCTTGAGCCCGCAGGCGAGGTCTGGGTACGTCGTCTTCCAGGGGCCGTACTTGGCGAGCGGCCGCAGCCAGTCGAGGCCGAACCGGTCGGCGATCCGCGCGAGCTTGAAGTCGGCGAGGGGCGTGGACGACTCGCCGATGGCGAACCGCGGGTGCGTGCCACGCTCGACCAGCGCGACCGAGTACCCGAGCGCCCGCGCGACGACGGCGAGGAGCGTCCCGCCGAAGCCGGAGCCGAGGACGGCCAGGTCGCAGTCGAGCCGGGTCACGGGGCGTCCGCCTTCTGCGACAGGTTCATCCGGGCGAGCCGGGCTACGCGCGCGACCCGCTCGGGGGCGTTGGGGCACGTCGCCTCGATGTCCCATAGGTCGACGAACACACGCCCGGCCCGCAGCGCGAGGCCGTACTCCAGCGCGGCCTCGACGGCGTCGAGGGACGGCGGGGCGAAGTGCCCCTGCGCGGCGAGCTCCTCCATCGCCCCGTTGCCGGCCCGGGTCGGGATCAGGCTACAGCACTGCACGCCGGCGGCGAACGCGAAGTCGAGCGACCGCTTCGCCCACTCCAGCCCCTCGGCGTCGGTCAGGAACGGCGGGCGGACCAGGATGAACGCCCGGACCGCGGCGCCGGAGGTGCGGAGGTCGCGGGCCGCGCGGGTGAAGTCGTCGAGGGTCATCTGCTTGTTGAGCCGCGGCAGCACCTCGGGGTGGACGGTCTCGAGGCCCATCGCCACTTCCAACTCGCCGGCGAGCATGGCCTGAAACTCGCGGCAGCGGCGGCCGACCAGCCGCGGGTGGCACTCGACGACGACCCGCTCGAACCCCGCCGCGAGCCGGGCGACTTCGGGGTAGTCGGCCGGCGGGATTGCCCGCGGGTCGAAGAAACTACCGGCGTTGTACAGCTTCAGGTGTCGGGCCGGCGGGAGTTGTCCGAGTGCCCAGCGGATCTGCTCGGGGATCATTCCCGGGGCGACGGACTCCGCCAGGGTGTTCTTCCACAGGTCGCACATCACGCAGCGGAACGGGCACTCGCGGTTGCTGAGGAAGAGCGTGGCGACGTCCACCACCCGGCCGTCGGCGGCGGGCTCGGGCTCGACCAGGAACGCGTACGGCCGGTCGGCGGCCACGGGGTTCCGCGGCGGCCGGCGGGCCAGCACCCAGTCATCCGTCAACAGCGGCACCGGCCGGCTCATACACCTTCTGGTAGACGCGTCGGTACTCGGCCGCGCGGGCCGGGAACAAGTCGGTCGGCCGGGCGGCGGCCCCGTGCTGGAAGCGGCGCTTCGGGAACACCGGCATGTCCAGCCCGGTTACCGCCTTCACCCCCGCGGCCACCACCCGCCCCTTCAGATCGTACAGCCGGTCGTGGTCCCAGCCGGTGAGTTCGATGAACGGGATGCCCTCGGCGACGGCGATCACCGCCGGGCAGACGAAGGGGCTGAGCCCGACGAACCCGGTCGCGGCCAGCGGCGCGTAGGTCCGGGCGTAGCCGCGGCTCTGGCCGCCGGAGTACGTCAGCGAGTGCTTGATCGCCCCCACCCCCCACCCCTCCTGGTAGAGCATGAGGTTGTTCAGCACGCTGCGGATCGTCAGCTCCGGGTTGTCCTCGATCGGGTAGTCCTTCAGGTTCTCGTCGCCGCCGTCGCCGTCGAGCAGGTACTTCCAGTCCGGGTAGCGGGCGCGGACGCCGCGGCACAGGGCCAGGGCCATCGCCCCGGCCTGCACGTCGAGCGGCTTGTAGTCCTCGATCACGCGGATGGCGTCTTCGATGCCGATGTCGGCGGTCCTGACGGGGATGGGCTCGAGGAACAGCTCGAGCCCGAGCCGGCCGAGGAAGTCGCGGGCCTGGGCGAGGTCCGGGCCGCCGCCGTCCACCGCGAGGGTGAACGCCTTCAGCCGGGCCGGGCTGTCGCCGCGGCTCAGCAGAGCGTGGTACGCGAGCAGGAACACCGCCCCGCTGTCGATCCCGCCCGAGAAGAAGACGCCGAGCGGCTCCCGCGCCGGCACGCGGTCCAGCCACCGGGCGACCTCGGCGGCCGCGGCGCCGATGTAGCGAGCGCCGATCGAGGCCGGGTCGGCCGGCTGGCTGTTCCGCTCCGGGGCGAAGAACCGGGTGTACGTCGGGTTCGGGTCGGGGCAGCCGACCAGCTCGATCCGCACGACGTGGTGGGCGGGCACCATGCGGGTGTACGACGGGTGGAACTGGCCCGCCAGCCCGAGAGTTTCGAGCTCGGCGCGGATCGCGTCGATCCGGTCGGCCACGATCAGGATCGGGCCGTCGTGCCACTTGGCGATGAAGTAGCGCAAGAGCCGGCCGATGGTCCGGGCGAGGAGGACGGATTTGCCCTGCTGGCCGACGAGCGCGAACTCGCCGTCGATCCGCCGGACGGCGTCGGCGTCGCCAGTGGCGACCAGCGCGCGGGCCTCCTCGACGGACATGTTGTAGACGCGGTTGTCGGCGGGATCGGTCAGGTCGATCACGCGCGTGAGCGGGACAGTGCGGTGCATCACGGAACCCGGCGAGTCGGTTGCGGGGGAGAGTATACGCCGGGCCGGGGGCCGTGGTGAAACTTCGTGCGGGTCGGCGGTTGCGTCGCTGGGCCTTTGCGGTCATGATAGGCGTGTTTCCTGTGACCCATCTACCCCCGGCGCGGGAACACAAACCCGCGGGACGGTATCGTGTCGGATCGGGCGGGTCGGAACGGACGGCGGATGCCGCGGTGGGGGTTCATCCTCGCCGTCGTGGCCGTCGCGTTCCTCGCCCCGGACGTCCAGGCCGGTTGCGGCGACTACGTCGTCATCACCTCCCCGACCGAGGTGTCTGCGACCGAAACGCCCACGCCGTCTCACCCGCTGGAACCGTGCCACGGGCCGTACTGCTCCCGTCAGCCCGACCCGACTCCGTTCGTTCCGGCCGCGCCCGCGGCATCGCCGGTCGAACAGGCCGCGTGCGTGTCCCTCGATCCCGTGCCGCCCGCCGCCAGAGACGGCGTCGTCTTTGCCCCGTCGTCTCCCTTCGACCCAGTGACTCGTCCCTTCCGGCTCGAGCGACCACCGCGGCCCTGAGCCGTCCGTTCCAACGTACCCACGACACCCGACGTGCGTCACGGGGCAAATTCGTTCCGTTGACGCCCAAACCGTTACACTACTTACGCGACACCGACTCGCGCGGGGGGCGAGTCGGCGCCCGTCACGACACGTTCCCCCGCATCAGGAGTGACGCCCGTGGCGAAGGAAGACGACATCCTGGCGAACCAGAAGACGATCCTCGCCAACCAGGAGACGATCCAGGCGAACCAGAAGACGATCCTCGCCAACCAGAAGACGATCGAGGGCAACCAGGCCAAGCTGGAGAAGCTGCTGAGCAACCAGGAGACGATCCAGGCGAACCAGAAGACAATCCTTGCCAACCAGGAGAAGCTCGACAAGGGTCTGAAGAACCAGGAGACGATTCTGGAGAATCAAAAGGCCATCCTGAAGAAGTGAGTTCCGTATTCCGCCGTCCGACGCGGGGCGGCACCCGACCGACTACCACGCGGAGAGACTGTGATGACCCCGACCCCGCCCCGCGTCCCGCGGCCGGTTCTTACCGCCGCTGCGTGTTTGATTGTGAGCACCCTCGCCCTGCTCCCGGCCGGCTGTGGCGGCGGGCGGGAGCAGACCGCGCCTGGCTCCCCCGGCGCCGGGAAAGTCAAGGTCGCGTACCTCGGGCTGACTTGTGAGGCACCGATCTTCGTCGCCCAGGAACGAGGGATGTTCGCCGAACAGGGGATCGACACCGAAATCGTCCGGACCGACTGGGACGGGCTCCGGGAGGGGATCGCCGGCGGCCAGTTCCACGCCAACCACACGCTCGTCATGTACGCCCTCAAGGGGATCGAGAAGGGGAGCGACATCAAGATCACCGGCGGCGTCCACACCGGTTGCCTGCGGGTGCAGGTGCCCCCCAAGTCCGCGATCAAGAGCGTCGCAGGCCTGAAGGGGAAGCGGATCGGCGTGCCGACGCACATCGGCAGCCCGCCGTACATGTTCGCCAGTCGGGTGCTCGCCGCCGCCGGGATCGACCCGTCGCTGGAGGCGAAGGAGGTCACCTGGATCGCAATGGACCCCGGCCTGCTCGGGCAGCGGCTCCAGCAGGGCGAGCTCGACGCGGTGGCTACGGCCGACCCGATCGGCACCATCCTGGAGGGGCAGGGCGTCGTCCGCACGATCGCCGACCAGGCGGTGGACGCCCCCTACGCGGACGAGTATTGCTGCGCCGTCCTCGTCAACGGCGAGTTCGGGCGGCAGCACCCGGCGGCCGCGGCGAAGGTCACGAAGGCGATCCTGAAGGCGGCGAAGTGGGTGCAGGAGAACCCGAAGGCCGCGGCCGAGTTGGGCGTCGAGAAGAAGTACGTCGCCGCGTCCGCCGAGATCAACACCCAGGCGCTGATGCACCTGAAGTACACGCCCGCGGTCGCCCGCGGGCGGCAGAGCGTCGAACAAGCCGCCGCGGACATGAAGAAGGCCAAATTGCTCGGCGGGTCCACCGACCCGGTCGCGCTGGCCAAGCGGGCGTGGCTCGACCTCGACGGAGTGACCGACGAGTGGGTCACGGCCCAGGGAGTGGAGCGGATCGACGGCGGCCGCCCGCCGCGGCTCCCGGCCGTGCAATTCGCCTCCCTTTTCGGCCCGAAGGGAAGCGGGGCGTGTCCCTGCTGCACGGCCTGCTGTGTGGGCGAAAGCCTGTTCGAGTGATCACCAGACCACCCCGCGGAGTTCGTTGGATGGCGTCCGACCTCGCCGACCCGCAGGCCGCCGCTACCGCCCCGGTCACCAACCGGGGCGGCGGTGCGAGCGCACGTCCGGCGGTCGCAGTCCTGTCGCCGGTTTTTGCCGCGGTTGTCGTCCTGGCGGCCCACTTCTTACTCCCCGGCACGCAGCCGCCGCCGTTGAACTGGCTGGCGTCGGTCCCGGCGTGGTGGCACCCGTACCCGGTGGCGCTGGCCACAGTCGGCGCCGGCGGGCTGCTTGCGGCCGCCCTTCAGGGCGTGTTCGTCCCGCTCCGCCCGGCGGTCCGCCACTTCGCACCTTTGACCGCCGCCGCGGTCTCGCTCCTCGGCGTGTGGGAGTTCGTCACTGTGAAGACGAACTGGCTCCGGCAGCCGTTCTTCCCCGGGCCGGACGAAGTATTCGGGGCGATGATCGAGGACCGCGTCATCCTCGCCGAGAGCGCCTGGCACTCGCTCCAGTTGCTCATCGCCGGGTACGCGGCCTGGGTCGCCGCCGGGCTGGTCACGGGCGTCCTCGTCGGCTGGTTCCCGGCCGTCCGGTACTGGGCGATGCCGGCGCTGAAGGTGGTCGGCCCGGTCCCGGCCACCGCGCTCATCCCGCTGGTGATGACGGTCTGGAAGGACTCATTCCCGTGCGCGGTGGCGTTGATCGGGTTCGCGGTCTGGTTCCCGATGACCATCCTGACCTCGTCCGGGATCGCCAACGTCCGGCTCTCGTACCTCGACGTCGCCCGGACGCTTGGCGCCGGCCGGCTGTACCTGATCTTCCGGGTTGCCGTCCCGGCCGCCCTGCCCAACATCTTCGTCGGCCTGTTCATGGGGCTGGGGGCGTCCTTCCTGACGCTGATCGTCGCCGAGACGGTCGGCGTCCAGGCCGGCCTCGGCTGGTATCTGCGGTGGCAGCAGGGGTACATGGAGTACGCCAAGGTGTACGGCACGCTGCTCATCAGCGCCGCCTTCTTCTCGACGCTCATGACCCTCCTGTTCAAGGTCCGCGACCGGGTGCTGCGGTGGCAGCAGGGGGTGATCAAGTGGTGAGCGCCGCCCCGCGGCCCGCGGAAGGGGCCGCCCTGCTGGTCCGCGACGTGAGCAAGACGTTCCGGGCGGCGGACGGCACCCCGGTGTCGGCCCTCGACCGGGTCTCGCTCGACGTGACCGAAGGCGAGATGGTCGCCCTGGTCGGCCCGAGCGGGTGCGGCAAGTCCACGCTCCTGCGGATGATCGCCGGGCTGGACATGCCGACCCGGGGCGAGTTGCGCGTCGGGCCGGACCCGGTGACCGGGCCGGGCGCCGGGCGGGGGCTGATGTTCCAGGATCCGAGCCTGTTCCCCTGGCTCACGGTCCGGCGGAACATCGAGTCCGGGTTGGTGGCCCAGGGGATCCTGCGGCAGCGGCGGCACGAGGTGGACGAGCTCATCGAACTGACCGGGCTGACCGCGTTCGCCGGGGCGTACCCGCACCAGTTGTCCGGCGGGATGGCACAGCGGGCGGCACTCGCCCGCGCGCTGGTGACCTACCCCCGGGTACTGCTTTTGGACGAGCCGCTCGGGGCGCTGGACCAGTTCACCCGGATGCGGATGCAGGACGAGATCCTGCGGCTGTGGGAGGCCCGCGGGACGACGATGGTGCTGGTTACCCACGACATCGACGAGGCGATCTACATGTGCGACCGGATCGCCATTCTGTCGCCGCGTCCCGGCCGGATCGACCGGGTGATCGACGTCCCACTGGAACGCCCGCGGTACCGCACCGACCGCCGGTTCCTCGCCCTGCGGGCGGCGTTGCTTGAGACGCTGCACCTGACCGGGGGGGGAAGGGACGACGTCGGTCGCCGACCGTGCTCGCTGAGCGCAGGTTGTTGAGACCGCCCGATCACGTGCGGACCGGCGGTCGATCACCCACCGCGACCCGATTCGGGACGAACGACCGGTGGTCGGCCCTCTCCACCGCCTTGCACGGTAATGGCCCTACCGTCGGGATGCGTTATACAGTCAGACGAAGTACCAGAGTGCTCCGACGTGGTTGAGGGGGCACTTGGAGAACGACCGCGTCTTGCGGACGAACCGGGCGCGCCGCGGCCGGAGGGTACATCCGAACCGCTCGACGTGGTTGGTCAACCCGGCCTCCTTCCCGGCGGCGACATGGCGGGCCTCCGGAACCACCGCCCGGTACCGGGCGCGGACGTCGGTGCGTACCGTCGCCCCGTCCCGGTACTCGCGCGGGAGGGCCGCCCACCGCGGCCGGGCGGTCCCCTCGGTCCGGTCCCCGGCGACCGTCCCGACCACCGGCCGGGTGTCCGCGTCGAGGGCCACCCAGACCCACCGCACGTCCCGCCTGTCGCCCACGACACTCCCGCGCTCGTCGGCCGCGATCACCCGCCGGCCGGACTGTTTGGGAGCGGGCCGGGGTGGTGCGGGGTGTCCTCCCGGTACCGGGCGTTGACGAACCCCGGGACCCACGACCGGGACACCCCGGTCACCCGGGCGACGGCCCGCAAGCCCACCCTCTCACCCAGGAGTCGGCGGATCCGATCCCGGGTCACGTCCGGGACCGGCCCCTTCCGGGGGGCCGCGACGAACCGCCGGTCGCACCCCCGGCACCGGAGGGCCGGGGTGCCGGAGTGGGTGATACCAAGTCTGGTTAATGCGTAACCATCATGCGACGACGGCCCAGTGGAATCCGACGGCACCACCAACAACGGCGGTGTGATCGGCGAGCCACTGACAGCGGGTGGTGAGCGTCTCGGTCAACTTCGGGAGCGTGTCGAACACCCGGTTCGCCAACCCCTCCCGCACCAAGAGCCACAGGTGCTCGGCCGGTTGTAACTCCGGGGTGCAACTGGGCTGTCGGTGCCGCACCACGTTGGGCGGCGCGTTCAGCTTCTTGGCCGTGTATCCGCCCGCGCGTGGCCCATGTGCTCGGCATTGGCCTTGGGGAGGATCAGGAACCGGCTGCGCCCGCTCGCCGGATGCGCGAACCCGTACACAAATACGCTCTCGAACTTGTGGCGCCCGTTGGAGGTCGGCCGAGTGCCTTTCAACGCCCACTCGCGCCGGGCCACCGGCTTGAGCCCCAACCGACCCTCGTCCTCGCACCACAACTCGACGTCCTTGTCCGGGTATTCGCCTCGCAGCTCGGTCAACCGCATGCCGAGCCGGTCCAAGCTACTCCCTTTGTTGCTCGGGCGTGGCCGCCTTGGGGTGCCGGGGGCGCGGGACCACGAGACGGAACCTGAGATCCTTACAGGCTGTGACACAACCTCCCGGAACCGGCGGTTTTCAGGGCGTTTTCGAGGTTGTGTCACAGCCTGTTAAGAGACGGTGGCGGCATGAGGAACCGGCACCGAGTTCGCGGGGGTTCCCTCCGGGTGTCGCCTCGGAGGGCCGAGTGATGGCCAAGCCGCTGCTACCAGATGA
>VFQN01005097.1_pt1 | contig 16499 bp, 10 predicted proteins | sample 3512371 | NCBI WGS metagenome assembly VFQN01 (sample SAMN10412370, study PRJNA504923) | tailings metagenome | isolation source: Replicate 2 from Balatoc abandoned mine | place: Philippines: Itogon, Benguet | collected 2017-08-28 | reverse complement strand
TTCGATTGGATTGTACGATTTACTGTTTCTGGTTGAAACTGCAAATACGATCGTATGAAGACAGTGTACGATTCGTCTGCAGCCTCATCCTAGTTTTTAAGAGTTTTTAAGCGAAAAAGATACAAAACTTCTTAATATTATCATCAAAGCACACTCACATATGTAGAAACTTCAAAGAGTCTTTTTTTTACTATTCCCATATCACAATAAAATAAAAGAACATTTCATCACAAACAGCAGTAATACATATTATTGAGAAACTGCAGTCAGTATTTCAAACAACAACAAACAAAAGATAAGAAAAATAATAAGAATATCAAGATAAAACATCAGCGCAAAGAACACCAACAACAAGAAACATAAAATATGCAAAGGGGAAAGCAAACGAAAGATGATTAATATTTTATTATGAAATTCTTACACATCTTCACCTTGTTCTTCTTCTTCTTCTTCCTCGTCTTCTTCTTTCTCAGCGGACTCCTCATCCTCCTGCTCCTTTCCTAGCATTGATTCAATCTCCTTATTCAAAAGAATAATCTCTTCTGTGAAAGGATGTGCTAAACCAAGCACTTTCTTCGCTTCTGAGACACAACATGAACTCAACTCTTCTGCTTTCTCAAGATTACCAATCTTATAATCTATTCTAGCAATAGCATTCTTCGTCATTAAAACATCTGGATGAGAATCACTCAATACTTTTTCTCTTTTCTCTAAACATTTCATATACAAAGATAATGCATCTTGTAATAAATCTTGTTTTTCATAGAGTAATGAAAGACCATACATAAACAATAAGACAGAAGGATGATTTTCACCATATTTACTTAGACCTACATCAAAACAGTTCTTTAATAATGGTAATGCTTGATCATAATTCGTTAAACCTACATAGATCATACCTAAATGATAACGACAGATTAAAGTACATTCACGATCAATACCCATCATTCCTTCCATCTTAGTAAGACATGGAAGACATTGTTCTAATGCTTGATTAAACTCTTTCATCGAGATTAAAACATGAACATAATCATCTATCATTGTTAATATCTGTGGATGATCGGTTGATCTGACTAAACTTATCATCTGTTGTACGTTATTCGTCATTAAAACCTTTGCTATTTCATAATTTCCTAAACATTCCTCTGTTAATGCTAATGTTTGATTAACAATAATCCATTGATCAGGTGGAGGAGGCATAGGTAATGACTTTAACTTCTCAATAAACGTTAATAACATTTCCTTTGATTGTTTATAATGTCCTAATCGACGATAAAGGACAATTATTGTTCTTTCAATCCCTAATACCATTGGATGATATTGACCAAGTGATAATTTCATCTTTACAAAGCATTTCTCTAAGAAGGTAAATGATTTCTTATATTCACCTAATTGTAAATAAACATTACCTAAATCATTATATAATGTTATTGTTTGAGGATGATCATCTCCTACTATCGTAGTCGAATATTGTAAGAGTTCTTCATACATATCCTTGGCGATGATATAATTCTCTTTCATCATATTTAAATTTGCTAAATTCTTAATGACGGATTGTGTTAATGGATGTTGATTACCTAATTTTATATGAAAGTTTTGATAGATTTGAACATATAATTGCATTGCTTGATCATGATGACCGAGTCTTTCATGAACTAATGCAATATTTTGTAAGACAATCATTGTTTTTTGTTCATCTTTACCAATAGATACCTTACGTATCTCATAACATCTTTCAAAGAGAGTTAATGCTTTACTATAATCTTGTAATCCAAGATAATTTAATCCTAAACTCATTAATACCTCCACTGTTGTTGGATGAAGATCCTCCTCCCCCTCATTCATCAGGGTATTATATAATTCTTCATTCATTGTCAAGGCTTTGTCTCTTTGACCAATCATTAGATACAGTTCACTTAATGAACAAGCTGCTATCATCGTTTCTTGATGTTTTACACCATATAATAATCGTCTTTTCTCATAACATGTTAAATAATATTGTAAAGCAATGGTTACATCACCACCAGTTTTCTTGATTAAATCAGCTAAAACAAACATCACTGTTAATGTTTGTGGATGATCTTCACCATACTCATGAATTGTTTTCTTTAAACATTGCTGTAATAATGATAAAGCAGCTGTAAAATTCCCAGTATCACCATATAATCTCCCAACATTAAACATGGAAAGTATGGTTTGTTGATGATCTTCACCAAGTACTTTCATTCGTTGCTTGAAACATTCTTCTTCAAGTGTAAGAGCTTTGGCTAAATCTCCTCTCATCCGGAAGATTGTCGCGCTTTGTGAAATGGAAGCGATTGTATCAGGATCATCTTCTCCTAATATTCGTTTCTTTGCTTCGAACACTTCCTCTGACATCCTAATCGCATTGGAGAAATCACCTTGTTGTGCATGTAAGATCGCAAGGATCGATAATGAACCAAGTGTTAATGGATGATCAGAACCATATAATAGCTTTGAAGTCTCATAAGACTCTTGAAGAAGAGGTAAAGCCTTTGTATCCTTTCCTTCCTGTTGATAGATAATTGCTACAGCACGAAGAGATTCTAAAGTATCAGGATGATCATTACCAAGAAGGGAACGACGTTTCTCTAAACATGATTCAAATGAAGGTAATGCTTTATCAAGTTTCCCTAGTTTTTGATACATTTGAGCAAGTCTAGCAAGTGCGGTAATTGTATCAGGATGATTGTCACCGTATAATACTTGTCGTTGTTTTAAACAATCTTCCATGCTTACGATAGCATTCTCTAAATCACCTTGACTCTCCTGGAACTGTGCATATGCCTCGATGACAGTCAGTGTCTTCTGATGATGTTCACCAAAGAATTCATAAGACTTTCTTAAAGCCATTTCATACATCCATGAGACTGTAGTAATACCTCGTCGTTGTTGTACCATTGCAAAGACACAAAGAAGATCAATCAAGATTGAATGAAGATTCTCTTCTTTACCTTCACTACAGAATTGAAGAATCTTTTCATAACAATCTTGTAAGATCTCATAGGATTGTTCGTATTCACCTTGCATAAAATACATACATCCTAAATAATATTTACATATCACAGTTAATGGGTGATAATCATCAAATAATTGATGAAATTTATCATATGATTGTTGGGATAATTGTAAAGCTTTGACATAATTACCTTGATGATAAAATAATAAAGATAATGTATGTAATGATGTTAAAGATTTGATTTCAATTTCTTCTTTTCTTCGTTTTTGGATAATTTGAACTTCCTTTCCATTCTCCTTTCCATCTTCATGAGCAACTTCTTCTTTCTTGTTTAATAAACGAAGAACTTCATCTTGATATTTTTCAATAATCCAATCTCTCATTACTTCAAAAATTTCTTTATTTAAATCATTAAATCCAATAGTACGACGTATTGCATCATGGATTCTTTCTTGATCAGCTTTAATAAAACATTCACTTTTCTCAGTATCAATCGTTGCAAGCATCTTATTTACAACATCACCAGCACCTTGATTAACATCTTCAATAAATTGACGAATAGAAGATGGACTCATTGCAATATCAAAATTACATTTTCCTTCTCTTTTCGCTTGAATTGTACAATATAATTCCCATATACACCATCCTCGTTGTAAAGGAATTGGATGATTCCATGGTGCTAAGACCATCACAGTACAACCAAAAGATGCAATTGCTTCTTTAAAAGTTGTACTCCACCAATGAAAATCTAAATTTGGTGCTTTATGTTGATTATTAGTAAATAAATCAAACCAAATGAAAACATCTATATCATTAGAGAAATAAGCAAGTAAAGCTTCTATTACATCTAAGAAACGATATTTCCATGCATGAGAAATGAAAGCAACAGATCGACCAATACATTCAGCTGTTTCATCTGATGCTAACATTAATTCACAGTATGAACTTTGTCTATCTTTTGTTGCAGGTTTGATAATTCTCTCACAAACGTCAGTGGTTGTGAACTCACGAATAATACCTTCTTTCTCTACCCATGCTTGTAAATAACTTAAACGGATTCCTAATCGTCCATTTGCATATGCATACTGGATGGCATCGATTAACTTGAACCATTCTTCAAATTCTTGCTCAGTAGTGGCACGGAAACGAAAAGGTCCTTTAGGACTTTTAAGTAACATTACCAGGTGATCCACACGTTCAATACGTTGACATTGGATAAGACTCACCATCCCATGCGGTGGATTATTTTCTCCACATGCATAAAAGAGATTTAAACCTTTTAAAACACAAAATCTTTTATTCCAAAATTTAAACCAAGTGGATTCCTTTTTTAACCATCCTTCTTTCTCACCATTCGAAGTATCATACACTTTCTTTGTGATTGGATGAATAAAAGGTGGATGAATCGACATTTTTCGTCCTATTTAAAGGGTTGTACCAGAGTAGTAGAGCAGCTAGTCTATCTAACCACGAAATCTTTTATGGATCTTTGAAGCGACTCGCTATAATAGAGTATCGCTGTATAGCAGACTTCCACAACAAAATAAACTCGACTTTTCTTTTTTTTCGTTTTGAATTGTTTTTCTTTGATTTTGTATGGTTATTTTGAGTTTCGTTAAAAACTTGATTTTTTTTTTTAACCAATGGGAGAGATGAAGATGTACTGATAATTTTAAATTTAATCTTAACATCGAAACAATGAAAGTAATAATATTCCTCTTTATTCTTTCCTGTTCTATTATTGTTTAAATCTGAATTTTACGAAATCTTTCAGGTATTTTCTTCATAATAAAATCCATAGTATTATCATATACTGTATGATTTTTCATATAATATTTACAATAACTATATTGACAAACTTCACCTTTTGCTAATTTTTCTTGATAATGTACTAAATGTGTTGATAAACCTTTATCTAATTCACTTTTAAATGATGTATTTTGTACAATCATTGCTTTCATATATTCTCTTTGTTCACATTGTTTTGCATCCATATCTCTTAAATGTAATAATATTAATTTTGGATCTAATTTTGTTGGTTTTGGATAATATAAATTATGAAAACCTGGATAATGTCTGACTGGTATGCGACTTAATGCTGGTTTTGAATATAATGGTTGGATTGTCCAATATCTTCTTTGTGAGAAGATATCTTGATTCCAATCTAATGGTTGATCTGGGCGAATATTACTCATTTTCTCTGGTGTATGAATAATCGTTGATAATTGTCCAATAATATGACCATGTCCTCGTAATGCTGTCTTGGATTGATCAGGTGCAAACTGTGTTAAATATTGCTTTAATCCATCGGGGTAAGCTTGAGGATCAGCAAGTAAGAGTTCATCAGTATCAGTAAGAATTGTACATTGATAACCATATCGATATAATCTTCTTTGAAAGAGATCAGCAGTGCGAATAAAGAACATCATAGGGAAACCAGTTTTTTCACCATATAAATCAATAATACGAATTTTATACTTCTCTTCTAATTGTTGTAATGTTTTCTCATATTCTTGATTCCGTATAGGATCTTGAACAGCAGAAGAATGATGATTTAATATATAAACATCTTGTGAAGGGAAATGACGTGTAAAATAACGTATCCAAATGGATAACATTTCAATATCATTATAGGTGATAGTAAAGACTGCACATGTATGAGAAGAAGACGGTTCAGGTGCAAAGGTACTCCGTGATGAGACAGGTAAGAAAAGGGTTTGATAGTTATGACGATATTGCCATAGTTTACTGTAATCACTTAACATTTTCTCCATCTCGGTGAATAATTGTGTATTTGTAAGTTGTAAAGTTGAATCAGTGATGAGAGGAGAGGAAATCTCTTTTAATTGTTTAATTAAATCAAAGAATAATTGTGTGACTGCTGCGGGCTCTTTACTTGGTTGTGAGGGAGTTGTTGGGGAAGAAGATGGTGGAGGGGAAGGAGGTGTCGGCGTAAAATTAACAATGGTTTGATACCAAACTTCGTTCAATTGAAGCCAAAGTAAATCTTGTCTAAGTCCGATTGCAAGTGAATCTTTCTTCTCTTCTTCATTTAATACTTGAGAAGGATTATTATTACTAGTGTAAGGTTGAAGGTAAGTAGTACTATCAAAATGTTTTACACCATATCCAACATAATCAAAAATACGTTTTAACATCCATCCTAATAGAATATGATAATATTCTTCACCAAATTGAATATTCGCTAAATTATCTGCTTGAAGAGACGGAGAATTCTCTAACCCACTTACAAGAAAGAAATAAGAACCTATTACTTTACGATTGATTGCAATATTTTGTAAAGAAAGACTAAAAGAAACACCTTTTGGTATACTATCCACTCGAATATTATCTTCTACTTGATGAAGAAGGTTGACTTGTTCTCCTTCGGTGATTTCTTTAGGATTTCCACGTAATAGCTGTCTTCTATTAACATTTCCTCCACTCTTCCTTGAGAGTTTATCAGCAACTTTATTCGATGCAGTTTTTACTACTCGCGTCATTGTATCTTGTTGACTGTCGTGAAAGGTTGTTCCAATGCTTAAAACCGACTCTAAGCCATCCCTTAGAGAGTAAGGAACACCTTTCCAATAATCAAAATGACGATGAAACGCATCATAACCATAGTTATAATAGCCTCCACCTGAAGATGTCGGCTTCAATAAATTCATTGCATGAAGACGTAATAACTCTAAAGGATTGCGATCAGGTCGAAAGACAGGCTTCATGTGTCGGTCTAATAGATAGATAAAGTCTCTGTCGGCAACAAGCATAGCAAAGTTCACTGCTGTCCACGTATCTTTCGTCAGATCAAACATCGGTGATACTCCTGTAAGTTTAGTAGAGAATGGATTAGTATCTATATTATGTGGGGGTTTACTTAGACCTATTGAAAGCTTCGTGAAAGAACGATCAATATCTTTCTTATTATATAATTCAAATTCTAACCAATCGGGAACATTAATCTGACGATTTGGATTCCCTTGTTGTATAATAATCACATGAATATTCTCTATTAATGGTTTCCAATCATTTAAATAGGTTAGATCAGTCTCTTGTGGTCCAATAATTACAATAATATCAAATAATTCTTTTAAATGATTTTCATCATATTGTAAGTATTCTTTATTCTTTTTCTCTTCATAGTATTTATATCCTTCTGTAGTTATGGTTGGATCTGTTTGAAGTTTAATCTCAGGATGATTATTTCCCTCTGATAAGAGTGTTGTCAGTGAATCTGTGATATTGTTGGAGGGAACATTCAAGGTCTCAGTAAACGTATTTAAGCTCTCTACCGCAGCTTTAACCGAGGAATCTGTTATTCTCTCTCCGTGATTGAAGAGATAAGCCTTTAAAGACAGTTAATTCGACAAATACTTAGAAAAGATGTGAGTAAATGTGTTACCTTTATCAGGGAAGGGAGGGAAGAGGAAGTCGTGTTCCTGATCCTCTTATGGGATATAATGCGATTATATAGATGATGTAACGAATAATTCCCTGTAAGTGTCATGTTTCTTCGCCTTCCTTTTATCGATTTTAAAGATCTTTGTGCAGAAGAGATGCTTTCATCACTTTCATTACTGAATACTGTTTCAGCTTGCAAGCGCCTTTCACGAACCACATCACCCTGCCAAAATGAGAATAATGCGATCCCAATCAATAAAAAGATGATAAAGACAGCAAGATTAGTGGTCTTTCTCTCCATTAGTGTGATTCTCGTACAACGGTAAAGTGAAGATAAGTGCGGCGCCTTCTTTTTGAAAATCTTTGAAACAGATGTAAAATGCTTGACAGGTCACAAACAACGTTAGGGAGTTAGGTCGCCCCAAAATTTTGAGCTGTCAAGTCAGCAAAAATCAGGAAATTCTAAAACATATGCATTTTCCCTTTTGGGGACTCAATAAGTTTACCTCCTTGCAGTTGGGTTCAAACAAATAAACTTTTATTTGCTGAGAGCCTGGAGAGATTGAAACAGAGATCAACTACCTTTGCGAGAATATTTGATATGGCAGGGCATTTTGCATGATTGAAAAGAGAAAACAGCATCGAGTAAAGAATGGATTGTTATAATTTATAAATCAAACAAAGAAACTACTAAGCTTTATTTCCATCAACATCTAAAACAACTTTTTTCTTAGCTTCCTTTTGTTCAATTCCAATAGCATTAGCACGGGGGCCGAATATTCTCTTGTGACTGAAAGGCTTCTTTCTTGGTTTCTTAGGCAGGAAACCATATGACTTATTTGAACCGTACAGAGAGGTAAGAATTAGTTTTGGTTGAGGATTATTCAAACTATGAAAGTGAGCTTGAGCTTCTTTTAAGGCATCAGCGTTCTTTGTGAAATCAATGACCAAATCGCCTGCGCTGGCATTGACGTGATCTTTCAATTCAACATATCGACCAGTTAAATTGAGAGGGGTTTTCTTTACTTTTTCCGTTTTCACTAAACCTAATTCAATCTTTTGTTTCCAGTTGAAACCTATCAAATAGAAAACAATTGAACAAAAAGAAATTCCAGCAACAAGTTTACTTACTTGGCTTTCCTCCAGGTCGTCCACCTCCACCTCCACCAAATCGTTTCTGATTTAATAATGATCGAGCGAACTCGGTGTGACTTCTTAATGTTTGCCTGAGTAACATTGTGCAGTTAAAGTTTTGTTCTTTGTTTTGTGATGTTTGGTTGACTGATCGATAAATAATGAAATGCTTAATTATCGATTAAGGTATTTCTTAATTTTGTAGCGTTGAAATGATGCGGCTTCCGTTATCGCTGGGAGAAGTGAAGAACAAGCCACAAAATTTAGAGAAGAAGTAATTAAACACATATAAAAACATCATCAGTGAGTTGGTGTTGATGTATCAGTTGTTGTAATATACAGGAAAAGAGATGAAAATTCATAATGAAGTGGAAGAAGATATCAGATCACCAGATAGCAGAGTCAGTGACCTATCTCTTCATGAATTTTTCCCGAATTTACAACGATATCAAGACTTTCGAAAAAGAGGACGATCTTTTGCTCTAATATTTCTTTATAACATCCTATTTACTTTTGTTTTTATCCCTTATTATATTATTCAGCATAAATTCCCTCTTGATTACAGCCAAATGAATTATCCAACAATACTCTACACTGTTCAATTATTCTTTCTAGCACTTGCTTTACTATGTAGTTGGATAGTTTTATTTTTATTTTATACATTAAATGAAACAAGGGTACAGTTTCGACACCGAATTAAATCAACCTTTGTACTTTCACTGACATTATTTTTCAGTTTACATTATCTTACTGATATCTTTCAGTTTGCACGAATCGGATCTTTTGAATCTCCTGACTATAGTGAAAATATTTCCAAGTTTCCTACAAGTTCATTAATATTATTGATTATGGTTCCTTTTAATGCTGCAGAGATATTCCGAGAAACAAATGATCAAGTTCTGTTTCTTGAATGGTTAATTATGTGTGTTAGCTTGATCATTGCTGCGATTGCTAACCCTTCATCAACCAGTATCATTATTATGTTGGTCTTTTGCATCATGACTTTGTTTGTATTAGTGGACAGATATTTCTTCAGTTGGGCTGTATTTGAAGATAATCGTGATCTTGAGGAGAAAATTAATCAGTACACTCGAACTGCGTTGGAGAGAAAAGCTGTTGAAATGAGAGATATGATAGGAAATGTTGCTCATGATCTTAAGACAGTAAGTGAATTAATGTTATCGAATTTATTAATCCTTACCTCATCTATCGTAGCCATTGTCATCGTTCATGACAGCGACCGAAATGATCCGGAACGAAATTGAACTTTATCAGCAAACTTTACAGCGCACTTCGTCTAAGGATCTCTCTGATCCATCCTCCACCCCAATGTCTTCAAGTGGTCGAAAATTAGTCTCGGAAGTTTTCGAAAATATTTTAACATCCATTAATTCAGTTCGAGACATTCATTTATTTATGCTTATGATGATTAACCGATGCATTGATTTTAAAAAAGCTTCTAATGGAATTGAACTCGTACCTGTGAAAGAAACCATTGATCTCCCTTGCGTTATAGATATGCCGGTGCAATGTATGAGGAATATCCAACACAAAATTAAAGTTAAAGTTCATGACTTTCCACCCGAGTTGCATGCGTATATTAAAACTGATAGGCAATGGCTACAAGAAAATTTATTATGTGTTTTATCCAATGCGGTCAAGCATTCTACTGGCGGAACTGTTGAGTTGATTGTTTCCTTGCAGGAAGCTTCTAATTTTAAAAAGAACGCCAGCAAAGTCGTGGAAGAAGTTGTTGCAAAGAATAATGTAATGGGATTCGCAACACATAGAAGAGACTCCACAACTCATTCACGTAATCAATCATCATCCCGCTCCTCCGCATCTTCTCCTCTAAATTCAAACGAACGAAAAAAACCTGTTAAGAATACCCAAAGTGAGGAGTCTACCTTCCGAAGACTCACGAATATGATCCCAAGCTCAGGTTTCACCCCTCCGCGTGAGAAAAGTGATAGTAGAGAAGAGGAAACTACTGGACATTCAAGGTTACCTGATATTGAGCAAGGTCGCACCAACAATGTGGAATTGTTTCGCACCATCACGGAAAGTTCCGAAATTTCAGAAGGAGAAGACCGCTTACTACTCTTCGAAATCAAGGATTGTGGTGTTGGACTGTCGCAGTACGAACTCACGACTTTCTTTAACCCTTTCAAACAGAAAAGACTTTCGGGAGGGACGGGTTTGGGTTTATATTCCCTTGCGAAGCGTGTGGAGGCTCTAGGGGGTCAATTTGGAGTCCATTCTCGGGAAGATGGACACTCAGGCTCTGTTGTTTGGTTCGCTTTCCCTTATATTCCTGATAAAAGTCATCTGCTCATACGTCAAAGATCGAGCATTCCGTGGCAAAAGGTCGAAAATTCCGAGAAAACGATTTTCCTGCAGACTTCACATAACAGTTCATCATCAAATCTTACGTCTGCCTCTCCTGCACTTTTCGTGAAGAGGAATACTCCACCCGCTTTGAAATTTTTGAAGGGCGCTCATTCCGATAGAAAACTTCGTGTGTTGGTGGTGGAAGATGCCCCCACGATCGCAAAGATGACGTGTATGATGCTGCGAAAGCAAAGCATCGAGACTGAAATTGCAGAAAATGGTCAAATAGCTCTAGATATGATAATTCGGAGCTTTGGTGAAAGTAAATTTGACGCAGTCTTGATGGACTTCCAGATGCCAGTTATGGACGGGATTGAAGCCACAAAAAGGATTCGCGAGCTGGAAGAGGATAGGAGGAAACACAAACTTAGCGGGACTGAAGTGCATTCTTTTGAAGATGAGAAAGACGATGATGATGCTAACAATACCTTACCAATTATTGGAATTTCTGCAATGTCCGACTCGGAAGTTATTGAAGAAGGATTAAAAGCGGGGATGAATGTTTTTATTCCCAAACCTTTTTCGTCCAAAGATTTTAAGGCTTTTATTGAAAAGATTCAGAAGCAGCGATTATGATTCTCATCAGAGATTTAGTTGTGTTATCAATTCAATTTTTATGAAATTTAGAGAAACGAAATTTATTTTTATTCAAATACTCATCAAATTATCAAACCGTTTGGTATATTTTTCCTTCTTCTCACATTTCTCTCTCTTCTCTTGTATTAGTAATATATGATTCACTCAAATACGCAGTAATAGTAATAGACTTGAAAATAAAACAAACAAAACAAAGAGAGTTATTTATTTTGTAAATATGTATTTTCTGGTGTTTTCTTTGTTTTCTTTGTTTTCCTCTTGATTATTGTCAATCCTCTCATTCTTTCTTCCTGATATTTGGTGAGTTGAAACCCTAATGTAGACTTCTCTATAGTCTCATAAGAACGGGGGAAAATTTATCGATTTCGTCACATTGCATTGTTTACTTTTAGTATCAAGTCACTATTTCTTTCGATTATAAAAGAAGAATTTAGTAGATTCTTTTCTTTTCTAGTTCTGTATTCCTTTTTTTTAGTTTTAGCTTTTATTTTTCCCCTTTGCATGTATGTGGTTTTACTTGTTGCGCTGATGAAAGTGTTGTGATTCGCTCCAACGAGAATGATATACAATGACAAATATGAAGAAATTATATAGCCTTTTATCCCTCCCTAACTCATTCCACTTCTTCTCTCTGCTATTCTATTCCTATTGTAACAATCTTCTCCCTGATGTTAAATAAATTGCTCATCCTCTCTACATCATTTTGAAAACTGACAACTGCGAACAGAAATTTAATAAACCATTATATTTTCCTTTCTCTTCTCTTTTCTTTTTATATTTTATTTATAAAAGTTTTGAATTGAACTTGCAAAGATGTCATAATATCATTCGAGGGAAAAACATGCAAAGTCAGGCATCAACTTTCAACATCATATCAACTAAGAAACAACAATCAAAACAAAACAAAAGCATAATAACTTCAAAACTAAATTCATCGATCAAATGAAGTCAAAGAAGGACAAAGAATTATTAATAAATCAAACCTTACTACATTCACAACAACAATGAAGTTTCATCATTTCTCCTCATCAACAGTAAAATGAAATTTATATTCTCTAATCATTACGATCTGTTGGCTTGAATCGTTTTCTCTCATATCTCCATCTTTGTATTTCAACTTGTTCAGTCTTTCTGAAATAAGCACCACAAATATCAATGGCAATAACCTTTGGTGAGATTTTATGACATGCAAAGAAATCTTCTACCGCATCTTTTGCAGGCCAACCAACCCAATCATCAATAATAATATAACCACCAACACTCACCTTATCATATAAATTATATAATACATCGACTGTGGAGATATATAAATCACCATCCATTCTTAATACAGAGATTGAATCAACATGTGGGGTTAAATATGATAGTGAATCATTGAAAAAGCCTTTCACAAAATAAATATTATCATTTAATAAAGAAAATTCATGTAAATATCGGGCAACTTTCCGTTCTGACACGGATACATAACTTAATTTATCAAAACCGACATCACGTTTTTCTAATGTTGCATTACCTGGTGGTAATCCTTGGAATGAATCACAAAGGATAATATTACGTCGTTGATGTAATATTTGGAATAATGCTGCAGCGAAGATACTCGCACCACCTCTCCAGACACCTGTCTCAACAAAGTGTCCTGGCACATTTTCTTCAATAACGGAATTAATTAATGAATAAATATTCATTAAACGTTTTTTCCCAATCATGGTAATACCGAAGTAAGACATATCAGCACCGGTCTCACGGATTGCACGATCTAATGGTGAAAGATCTAAACTCGTCAATGCATTCACTCTACGTTCGGCATCACCGTAGGATAAGCCAGTAATAAAGCCAATCAGCACTTCTACGTAGGTATCAACAGCACGTTGTCGGAAGGATTTGAATTTACTCTCAGGAGGAGGTTTCGTGATCTTATCCAAATAAGCGATGTTCTCTTCAAGGCCACGGACCCAATGTTCAGGGGAATGAAAGAATTTTGCATTCATTACATATTCATCCACTTCAAAAAAATGTTTTGGTTGAAAGATTTTATATCCTTCACCTTGAATCGATGGAATCTGTTTATAGATATCCTTTTCAGCATAACAGACAAATACCACCAACTGAAAAACCAGTAAACCAACACTACAAAAGGAAGAAAATTTCATGTTCTTTTTTTTTATCCTTTTGTTTCTACTCTCACTTCTTTGACTGAACTCAAAGAAATAGACTCCTCTAGCTACTGAACAGTTAACCTCTTTTGAAACGAAAGAGGATCGAGTTTTTGTCGCGCAAAGTCCAGCAGAGGATGGATTTTATTATTTTACATCATATGAAGCATCGTTCACTTCACATCGTTCACATCGTTCACATCGTTCACTTCACATCGTTCATATCGTTTATTGATTCGGTGACTGATTATTGCTTTTGAGTGATTGCTACGAGCATAGACAAATAGCGGCAGTGTCTACGTGTGAGGAAGAGAATGCTCCTTTTAATTTTACCTTTCTTGACGTTTTTTTCATTTTTGCTTCCAATTGGTGCAGCGAGAGAGAAGGATTATGGCTCGTTATCGCCAAGTATTAAACCTCCTCAACTTCCGCTACTGAATGGAACAAGATATCGAATCCTTCGTCCTCATCTCCAATTTGCTGATGATGCCTATGTAACCGGTACAAGACTATTTCATCCAGATCATTGGGTGAAAAGCCTTGAACAAACATTGACTGATTTAGATGAGATTACAATACCTCCCGAGGAAGCAAAAACCAAAACAATCCGAAGAAGAGCAATTGAAGCATATGCACATTTTTTGATTAATTCTTTAACAGGATTAGGCTTTGGTGATGCAGAAAAATCACTTTATTGGGATGGTAAATTAATTCCTTATAACCAGACGTGAAATTGGCATGGATTGGACATATCTAGGGGTAACCATGGTTGGAAAGTATCGATTAATAAATCTTTTAAATTTAATTACTGATATTGTTGCTAACCATATCCCAGGTCATTTCATTGAGACAGGTGTATGGCGTGGAGGATCAAGCACTTTCGCTGCATCCTTATTCCATGTGATGCATCAACCACAAAGATTAACAATCCTCTGTGATTCATTCCATGGTCTACCACCTGGTGATTCAAAAATTCATAAAAGTGATCTAGGATGGGAAAGTATGGGTTATCTTTCTGTCTCTGAACGGAAAGTTGCAAGAAATATGAATACCTTTGGTGTTTTAAATGAGAATGTTTATTTTGTGAAAGGTTATTTTAATGATTCTATACCTTATCTTGCTCCACATATTGATAGTATTGCTATTCTTCGATTAGATGGTGATATGTATCAATCAACTGTTGATGTGTTGTATTTCTTGTTTGATAAGGTTAGTGTTGGAGGTTATGTAATCATTGATGATTGGACAGGTTTCCCTGCAAAGGATGCTGTCTTAGATTTCCTTGCTTGTCATAAGTTATCACCTAAAATCATTGCTATCGATGAGACAGCAACTTATTTTCAGAAGACAGAACAAGTCGAGGTTCAAAGATGGAGATATGAGAAGAGAAGATTCAAACCAACCGAACACAACAATTAATGAACTCAATTCTATCGTTCAGTTGTATTGTAGTCGAAATGTTAATGTTATCGTGACTTAGTATGCATTACTGTTTCCAATGAAACCAAAGAATTTTGTGAACTAATGTTCTTTTGTTTTGGTTTGTTGTGTTTTGTTCTGCTAGTGTAATAACAATAATCTTGCTACTCATTGCGACTGCTATTATTGTACAGGAGGTAAATAAGTGCGTGTGAACTATTTTCTTGCTCCTCGCTCTTGACCTGATCCATAATCCAATGCCTTCCAAGCTTGAATCCACCAATCTGAACCTTGAGAGTTAGATGTCTTTTCTTCTTCGTTATTCGATGAATCTTCCATTGCTTTTGGTTTCTTTGTAAATCCATAGACATAGCAGAGGGCAAGTGTCAGGAGATTCGCTTCCCATATCAATACAACATCCTTTGTGAAGGTTGGTAAAATCAATGTGACAAGAGGATTCAAAAGAAAGGAAATGTTCAAAGCATCTTTCTCTTGAGCTCGCGGTTTCCTCGCCCTGAAAGAAACATTAAATGGCATAATATCATAATTCGATGATGAGTTCTCTAGAGTGAGAGACAGACTTACCTCAGTGAAGGAATTATAAACAACCACCACATCCAAAATCCTAACACTTGAATAGAAAGAGGTAGATTATATCCTGGTATCGTATTGGTGACCATACCATAAGATATGACACCAGCAATCACTGATTGAATGACGAAGAGATTCTTTAACCAAGATCTCATTACAGCTCTACTTTCAATCAAGTAAGTGGCACGTTTATTTTCAATTTTCTTTTCAATCTCTTGTCTCTTCGTAATTTCATTCAGAGGAAGAGTGTTTAGTTCTTTCTCAAGTTTTATCATATCTCTACGAAGATTAACTACCTTTGAGGGATTAATTAAATCTTCTAATTCAAATCCTGTATCTTGTAATATTTCAGCATTTAATTGTTTGATTAATTCTTGCTCTTCTTGAAATGCCTTCTCTTCTGGTGTTGGTGGTGAGTTGTTATTGTTATTATTAACTGCTGTTTGAGAGGATGACAGTGCTGGTATTGAGGGCTTTATTCTTGGACTGAATGATTTTGAAACGCGAGAAAGGGATAATGGAACTTTGAAGGGAGTAATGAGATAACCATTGATCCCATTATCATGAAAACATATTACTGAAAGAAGAAGGAAGTTGAAAATACCAAATGATTTCATCCTTGTTCGAGCTTACACCCACCAAAATCTCGCGTCAATCTTTCAATGAGGTTGATTAAATCTCTCTTAAACCAATGAATATGATGAAAGACTCTCAACTGACTCAATCTTCTCAGCTTTGATTGAACTATCAAATCCTATCTCGATACAACAGATTGTGCACTATGCACTATGCACTATGCACTATGCACTATGCACTATGCACTATGCACT
>VFQN01005096.1_pt1 | contig 16502 bp, 12 predicted proteins | sample 3512371 | NCBI WGS metagenome assembly VFQN01 (sample SAMN10412370, study PRJNA504923) | tailings metagenome | isolation source: Replicate 2 from Balatoc abandoned mine | place: Philippines: Itogon, Benguet | collected 2017-08-28 | reverse complement strand
ACTCGCTGCTAGCGGGTGCGGGTGGAAGCTGGGCGTCTCCACCGCGGACTGCCCGCGGAGGAGCCGTCAGGGTCTTGCTACGGGCTGCGCAGTCGGCATGCCTTGGTTGGAAGCGCGCTCACCTCCTTTAGCGGGGTGCACGTGGTGCGCCGCTCATCTGCTCCTTGCGTGGCCTCCTCCGCGGCAGCCTGTATCGCAGGATAAGAGTGATCAGCGCCTGTTGGCTATGACAGCCGGGTTTGCGAGGAACTGCGCCCAGCAGTAACGCACCTGGGTGCCCAGCGGTCCAAACACAGGCGCCCCATCCTCGGCGGCGGCTGCTTGCTGCTGGGTTGGGCTCGGCGCACCAAGCCCATAGGCGGCGCAGTCCAATGGAAGGCCCGGTCCTGAAAGAAGGGCCAGCCGCCGCGGCTGTGTTGCCGCCACCGAGGGACCTGCACCTGCGCTGGCGGGCGGCTTGTCCTTGCCAGCGTCGGGGGAAGGTGGCGGATCGGGCAGCGAGTCAAGCAGGGACGCGGTTGGCGCTTGTGCAAGCGCGTTCGCGAGCTTGTTGACGGCTGGCAGGTGCTTCAGCGCAGCCGCATCCGCCTTGGCGCGAGCCATGGAGCGGCTGAAGTCCACCTCGGCGTCGGGCCCCTTGGCAAGCTGTGGAAAGGGCGTGGAGTGCAGTGAGTTTGGTAGCACAGGGCTAAGCCTGTCCGCACCGGGCAGCCCTCCCCCTCCCTTCTCCCTTCCCCTCCCTCTCTGCCCTCCCCCTTGCTGAACACCCACCAGCTTCTTGGCCTTCTCGAAGAAGGGGAAGGAGGTGATGTTGTCGTGGTCCGTGGGCTCGCCCGCGCCCAGGCGACCTAGGCTTTCGGACGGCAGCGCGAAGAAACGGCGCCTGCCCTCGGCCTGTAGCATTGCAGCTATCTCGCCATTTGTGATCTTCGGCTTCTTGCGGTCCAACATCCAGGCGTCTAGGCGTGCCTTGCTGGCGCGCTCTATGTACTGCTTGGCTGCGGATGCCTCGGCGTTGGAGCCAATGAACTTGAAAAGTGGCATGCTGCTGCTGCGGGTGACCTGGGGGTTGGGGGCAAAGCGGGGGGAGAATGTGGCAGAAGTACGTCACATTGCTATCATTTCCCCTTACCGTGATTGCCTTTCGTGCCCCTTAGCCTCCGTGCATGTGGGAAGACTCGAATGTGCGCCAAGCTACGGTGACTCTGCTGCATGGGCAGCAAGCTCCCTTGCCCAACCCCCAACCCTGTTTTGCAAGCATGCTTCAAAGCCCATGCCCGTGTCACCCTCGTGTATCCCCAACCCCGCTGATCACTCACCCCGTCGCGCTGGAGACGGGTGACTGTGAGGGTGTGGAAGTCCTTCAAGGTCGGGGGTATCTTATAGGACCACTTCGTCCCCTTCTTGTCCTCCCACTGCACCTTGTCCCCTGGCGCCAAAGCCTCCGCTGTCAGCTGGACGTCAAGCATAGCGCCCCTGAAGGACACTGTGTTGATCTGCGCTGCCTCATTGATCTTCTTTTTGGCCTTCTCATATACCACGTGGTCGATGGACGCGTCCGCCATGGCCTTCGCGGCCGCTTGCGCCCGATCGGCCCTCTGAGCTGCTGACGAGCTCATTGGGCGCATCATTGTGTAAGATAAGGGAGCTGGGCGCCCGGAATCGACGCGGCGGCTGGTCCCCGAGTGGCAATGGAGAACCTAGACTCCTGAAAACTGGCCCAGAGGCCACGCGCTCATAGCTATGATACTGTGGTGTCGGTATGGCCGAAGTCGCGACGTAGGCCGCGGCGAGAGTGGCAATTGCGAGCTCAGTAGCGTCGCGACCGGTCAAACACGCATAGCGAGGTGTCTAGAGTACTTGTATGAATGTATGAACGTTAGTATATAAGGTTGTGTTGGTTTTCAGGGCAGTCCAGCCTCGTTTCGCGGACGTCGGCGCGACGTGCCCCTGTCCACAATCGCCGGGACACCTTAAATGCGTCGCGACGACGTTGTACGCATCACAAACATACATAACTAGTCGCGATATATTTATTGTTGTTGGTTTGGGCTCGTCTGGGCCCCAAAATTTCCAGCTGCCGACCCGAGCGCTGGACTTTCGCCACCCCCAACGCCCGCGAATGTTAATGTACAATGATAATAAGACCTTCATAACATTGTTGCACTTGCGTACAGCCCGCGGCAACGCGTTTTGACTGCCTTCTCGGCGCCCCGCGACCAGGGACCGCCCGCGAAATGCTTTAGGTACTTTGACACCGGCCCTTGGTGGCCCTAGGTGGACGCACCTCCGCGCCGCCTGCGCCTGATCCCCACCCACCTGCCCCGCGCTGACGCAGATGGAGACAGTGTTCCTCGGCCTGGGGACCGTGCACCCGTTCTCCAACGACGACGCCTTCAGGATCTTCGCCTTCCTGCCTTCCCAAGAGCTGGACTACCGCACACTCACCCTCACCCGCCGCCTGTCGGACCCGGCCGCCCTTGTGCGCGAGGGGGCCGTGTTGGAGCTGCGCTGCGCTGTCTTGTTCAAGAATTACGGCGACCCAGGCTTCGCCTGCACGCGCAACCACGACCTACAGGTGCGGCATGCGCTGTGCCCCCGTTGCCCCTCCCCCCATTGGCAACGGCACGCAGCAACGGATGTTCCCGCTGTTGCTCGCGCAGATATCATTCCAGGATATGACTGTGCAGCAGGCCAGCGTCCTGGCGGCGCACCTGCTGCAAAAAGCGCCCGCGTACCGCCGCATGCTGTGCACGACGGAGACGGTGTGCGACATCACCGAACGGTGCATAGAGCTCACCGCCCACACCCCCGTCGCCGCCCTTGAGCCCACATGCCCCATCGTCACCGAGTTCCTGGTCCAGTTGCTGAAGAAGGACGGGTTCGTCAGCCTCCGCAACAATCCCGGCACCGGCGGCCCGTTCAGCGGGGCGTTTGAGCCGCGCGTGCTGTTGACCATGTGAGTAAAACCCGTGCACGTGCGCGCGTGCGGTGCCACGCCATCCCTGCAAGCTGCCTAACACAGGGCTGGCCCTGTGGACGTGCGCTGTGCAGGTGCACGGACTGCGGGCAGGAGTACGACGACGTGGGCGTATTCTACCTGCCCTGCAGGATGGACGACTGCCCGGGCATTGCCGCTGACCCCAGCCGCAGGAGCGTGTGCAAATGCATGGCCGGGACGTTGCTGACGCCCTGCGTGGACCCCGAATCGGACGGTGCACATGTAAGACGTGCCGCTCTCCTTGTGTCCTTTTCCTTGCCTTGTCCTGCGCTGTGTTGTCCAGTGCCCCATTGTTAAACCCGGCCCGTCTGCCCCGCACATGTCGACTGCAGGTGGTCATGCGCTACCAGGACGCAACCCTCTTCTACGACCAGTCCCTGCTGCCCCCCAACCACGCACCCGCGCTGCGGAACGACTTCTACATCGAGGACAACTGCCTGCACGTGGCACGCCCGGTGCGGCGGTCGTCCGCACGGCTGCAAGCGCAGCAACCGCCGGACGCCTTCCCCGACCCTGCGGCCTTTGCGCGCGGTGCGGGGCCCTTCCTGGACTTCCGGCCCAACGTGAGCGGGCAGCCGCCCTCGGCGGCCCCTGGGCCCGCGCCAATCCCGCCGCCAGTCGGGCAGTCGCACACCAGCGCCAGCCCCGGCCCCGTCCCTGCCGTGCCTCGGGGGATGATTGCCTACAACGCTGCCATGCGCGCCGCGGCCGCCGTCCCGCCGCCGTCACCGCCGCCGCCCTTCACGCCCCGTTCGTACGGCTCCAACACGGAGAACGAGTCTCCGTGGGAGGACGAGCGCCACCCAAACATCCCCCGCAGGCCGGACTCGAGCGAATCGTCTGACTGGGAGTGACTGGTGTATGAAGGGGTGTGCCTGGTGTGCGGGGCGCGCAGGGCGCGCCATGTCCCGTATTCCTTGTAACAGACGTGTGGCTGCCAATCCAGTGCATGAGGCTTCCGGATGCCAGATGTGGATCAATCCCATCGTAACAGCCCACGTGCAACAGCAAACGTCGGTGTGTACAGATGTCGAACGGCTTTATGCATGCGGCGTTTGCTCAGTAGCCACGCCAAGGCACAGGTCTGGAGATCGAACCCCACCAGGACCGTGACCAGTAGCGAAGTCAACAAAACGTGCCAAACGTTGACCGTACGGCATCAAAACGCTGTCTGTATGTACGACGTGCGCATATATAGGTCTCGACCGAGTCCCGACCAGTCACTTCCCACAAACGACAGCGCAGACGCAGACCTGACACCTGAACAGTTGACTTGGCCCGCTGGAGCACGATGGTGCGCCACTGCAAAGCGTCCACCGCAGAACCAAGGCCATCACGTGACGTGACTGACCTTTTGTTTGCCGCCCCGTGTAGCTTGAGCAAGTCTATGTAACGGGGATGATGACCCCCGTCATCATCGTGCGAGACTACATATCCCCCGACCTGTGTGAGCGGCTTGCTCACCCAGACCTTTTGGTACGGGAGAAGGCGGTACTCGGTATCAATTGCGAGGTTACGTTCAAACCGTCGTCCGTGATTTCCAACTGGGCGTTCGTACGTCATGCGCTGCAGGTAAGCAGGCGGCAGGATGCGTGCCATGCGGGTGTACGCTGACGCAACGGATGACGCACTTTCCCCTGGCGCACGTGCGTAGGTGTCCTTCGAGGACATGACACCGCAGCAGGCCCGCACCCTAACGGAGCACTTGCTGCAACGTGCTGCTCACCGGCACATGTTCATCATCCGTGATGAACTGCTGCTGGACGACGGGCCCATCCCCATTACGGCCCACACCTCGCTGGCAGCTGTGGACCCCGCTTCGCCCATCATGCCCGACCTGCTGGTCACGCTCAACCTCCGCCACCACGCGTCAGAGGCCCTGGAGCTCCCCGGCAACGTCGACCACTTGGACGGGATCTACTTGCCCCGTCAGGTGGTCACCATGTAAGTCGGTCTAGCGGCGCTGGCGACCAAGCCAATGCCTTGGACATACGTAGCCTTGCTGACGCACCCTTTCGCACCCTCCGCACAGGTGCACCGACTGCGGCACCAGGTACAACGACATCGGCTGCTCAGAGGTGCCCTGCGTGGAAGAGTTCTGCCCCGGCCGCGTGCACGAGCCCGATCGCCGGAGCGTGTGCAAGTGCGTCCTTGGCGCCGTCGTATCGACGGGCCTGGGCATCGACGCCGACATGGCAGAGGTGAGCCGCGTCAGGCTGCATTCCTTGGCCATTGCTGCCCGGCAGTTGCCAACCCACCACGTGTCCACGTGCCCACGCAGGTGCCCATGCGTTACGCACAAGCTGCTGCCTTCCACGACACGGCCAGGCTGCCCCCTTTCTACGACAGCGACGACCCCGACCAGGATGCCGATAGCGCACCGTACGAGTGTGCCATGCGCCACACCTTCTACATCGAGGACAACGTCCTGCACATCGCCACTCCACCCCCGCGCTCCGCGGTCATGCTGGCGGCGCAGCAGCAGCACCAGCAGCAGCAGCAGCAGCTGGACGAACCGCGGCCCGTGCTCGTGTCCCGAGGCTACCGAGTGCTCAGTTTGGTGCCAGCGCCACCGCAGCGGCCACGGCCACCCCTGCCGCCATCCGCCGGTCCAACTCGGGCGTCCTCCTGCACCTCTCCCGCCGTGCCTCCGCGGGGCACCGTCGCCAGCAACGCCGCCAGGCGTGTCAGAGCCGCGACGGCACACCTACGGCCCCTTCCAACCCCGCTTCCGCCCGCCTCAATGTTCCCCAACATCCGTATCCGGAATGCCTTTGACGACTGGACGCAGGACGTGGAAAACAAGTACGCCATGCTCAGGACCATGTCCAGGACCACCACCGAGAGCACCACCGACTCCGACACCGACTCCGAGACCGACTCGGACGGCAACAGCAGCAGCAGCGGCGCCAGCAGCATGGACGTGGGCGAGTAGTTTTGGCTGGTGGTGCTAGTGGTAGTGCAGACTAATGAGAGCATGCCGTTGTGGCTGGTTGGTGGCCCGAGCTGCGTTACCACGGGGTCTACATTGATGCTGGTTTTGCCTGTGCATCTTTCGTTGTGCAATGCAAGCATGGCCGCAGGCAGGCCAGACTGCCGGACATGCAGACACGAAGACTGTAACGCACCCGCAGCGCCAGTCGTAGCTCGGTACAGTGTGTGGTGACAACAGGGAGGACAGAGAGGACTATCGCTGTGGTCTGGCTGCACACCTGTCGCATGGAATGCCAAGTGGTCTGATGGAAGAACGGAACGACAGGCATACCTCACGCGTTACAGGGCAGCCAGGAGGCACGGACCAGCCGTGTCCCCAGCGAAGAAGCGCAAGCACAGGCCCCTGGGCCTCAAGACACGCAAGCAACGGCCCTGCTACTGAAACGCCGCGCAGAAAAGCCAAGGACGCCAAACTTCAAACACCACACGTACTACACACCCCACGTCAGCCCACGACCAGTGCCCCAAACTCATGCGCATGCAAGCCTCCCCAAACGACCACCACACATGCACCGGCCTAAACTACCAGGCACTCAGTCGTCCTCGCGGTCCTCGTCGTTGTCCTCGTCGCCGTCGTCCTCACCGCCGCTGCCCGACTCCTCGCCAGGGCCGGAGCCGTCCCCGCCGTCGGAGCCGCCGTCATCGTCGCTGTCCTTGCCGCCGGTCTTGGCACCGCCGCTGCTGCCGCCGGCGTCGTCGTTGCTGCCGCCGTCGTCGCTGCCGCCGTCGTCATCATCGTCATCGTCGGCCTCGGTGGCCGCCGCCGCCGCTTTGGCCGCCTCTGCCTCCGCCGCCGCCTTTGCCGCCTCCGCCTCCGCCTTAGCGGCCTCGCGGGCCACGCGCTCGCGGCGGCGGCCCTCCAGCTTGTGGTACAGCGGCGACGTGGGCTTCTTGACCGCTGGGCTGGCGGCAGTCTTGGTGGTGCCCTTGGACTCGACCACCGCGGCGTTGGCGGCGACGGCGGCAGCGGCCTGCTGGAGCAGGGGGAGCGCAGCGTTCCGTCAAGAGGGTGGTCTACGGAAAACCGACGCAAATCAAGGCATGGCGCGCACCCACGACATTGGTTAGCGCAGGGTGCATTCCAGGGTCAAGCCAACTAGCGCACCTGCACGGGGTCGGGCGCCGGCAGCTTGGCCGCCTCGTCCTCCACGAGCGCCAGCGCGCCGCGCTTGATGCAGAACTTGCCCTGGATGCGGTTCTTGAACGGCAGGTCCTCCTTGTCGTACGGCGGGCGGCACGCCTTGTCGATCAGCTTGCCCACGAACTTGAGCGGGAAGGGCAGCTGGAGGCGGGTAAGAGGTAGGGCATATTTTTGAGACATTCAGGTGCGCGTGGGAACCGAGCCATGGCAACGGGCACCCAAGGCATGTCAACAGGCGTCCACCAAAGCGAGAGCACCCTGTCCCTGACTCACATACGTGCCGTCCATGTTGGTGCCGCCCAGCTCCGCGCTCAGCACGTCGCCCGTGATGCACCGGCGCACCTTGGGCGTGGCCACCTGGGCGGCCTTAGGCGGGGTCACAGGCACGGCCTTCGCAACAGGCTCCGGCGCGTCGGCCTCGTTCTTGGCCTTCTTGCCAGCAGGACTAGCATCGTCGGCAGCCTTGTTCTTTCCCATGGCTAATTCGGAGCGCGGGGCGCGAGTCCGGCGGTGGCTCGCGTTGCAATGCTAGCCGTCGGCGAGTCAAACTATGAGGACTGCGCAGGACTGTTATGCAAACAACTATATGAGAGTGTAACAATAATTGTTATGCAGACAAATGGCTCGCGGGAGCGGCTTTGAGCGCGCGACGGCGCTACTGGCATCGAGGCAGTACGCCTCGGTAGCGACAACTCGCGAAAACTCGGCCAGCACGCCGCGTACGTTGAGCAAACATTTACATCGAGAGCTTCTGTATTAATTGCAATTCGCGGCTTGGTCGCGGGCGCTCGTCCTTTCGCAGCTGCCCTGCTCGCAGCTGGGCGTCAACCTGCACCAATCGCTCCCTTTCCGCCTCAAACATTCCTTTATGGCCTTCATATGAACGATGGAAGAGCGTACAGGGTGAGCCGTGCTCCCGCAAAACGCCGACCCGACCCACCTGGGTCGCCTCTGCACTTGGCGTTTTGCCAGTCCGTCCATCCCGCCCGTTCCCCTGCCTGCCCATTCCAGCCCTTAGTTCCATCGTCCCATCCAGACAGAAGCACCAACCTACCCCTGCCACTGCCCCTGCTCCACACGCAGCACGACCCCTGCACGTGCGCGCCGCAAGCGCGCAGCCAGTGCTGGCGGTGGTGCCGATATCGACGCGCTGGCAGTGCCGGCCCGCAAGGGACGAGGCGGGACCGACGCCAAGCCTCAGCAGAAGCAGCGACGCGCTCCCCCGCTCGATCACACCTTCATGGCCGGCAGCATTGCCGCAGTGACCAGCAAAGATCCCTGGCAGTGGAGCCACCACCGCAACCTCGACATTGCCCACGCGCTGCAGGCCAAGTACGCCTGCACGCAGAGCCGCACCCCCAGACAGCTGGCGCAATGGCTGTCGCAGTACAGAGAGCAGCTGGACGAACGCGTCCGCCAGCAGCTCCCCGTCAGCTTTGACGCCGCCCACGCTGCCGCAGCAGCGGCCGTGCCCGCCCCTCGCACCACGCGGGCCACCGGCGACAAGCAGACCCGCGTGCGCCTGGACAAGACGGTAGTGGCAGACGCCGTGTACAAGGTGCTGACGCAGCCAGGCCTGCGGTCCATGTGGCGCTGCTGGCGCGCTCTTGCGCGCCACATCATATACGACAGCCTGCTGCCCGGAGAGACCAACGTGATGCGGCTCGAGCTGTGGCTGGGCAACAACGTGGCGACGCTCATGCCGCTGCTCAAGGCCAAGGGGCTGGAGGACCTGGCTGCAACGCCGGGCACCCGGCCCGCAGCCGCGCTGCTGCCAGCACCCCCGCCGTCCCAGACGCAGCAGCCCCCCGACCTGGACCCGGAGGGCATTGCGCTGGCCGAGGCGGAGCGGACAGAGAACCAGAGGCGGCACGTGGACGGCGTGGTGTTCCCCGAGACGGTCGGCATGATGCACCTGGACCTGCAGCCGGGCCACTTTCGCGGCGGCCAGCAAAAGGCCTGGACGCTGGACGACGACGCGTTCGCTGCGCAGTGCTTCCGCGACAAGCTGCGCGCCAACAGCCGTCACCCCTCCCGCATCTGCTGCGCCTGCGCCCGACCGCGCGCAGCCGTGGACATGGCGCCGCCGGTGCCCTGGGACAAGGCCCGGCCCGTGCTGGAACGGTGCCTGCGCACCGACGTTGCCGGCACGCCAGACGCGCCCCGCAACGGCAACACCGTGTGGCGCGGGTACCACCTGCTGGCCGAGCCGTGGGCGGCCTGCGTGCACGAGCCAGACGGACCCGAGCCGCGGCTGCAGGTGTGCGACGAGTGCTGGTCGGCGCTGCTGGGCGGCCGCGTGCCCCGCTTCTCCCTGGCGCGCTGCGACGCGGGCGTGCTGCCCCAGGCGCTGCAGGCCGGCCTGACCTTTGCAGAGCGCCTGATCGTGTCGGTGCTGCGGGCCGTGTCCAACCTGGTCTTCATGTACAACAAGTGCGGCCCCCGGCCGCCAGGCCAGCGCCACTGGGCGCTCAAGGGCCACTGCGTCGCCTGGCCCAACCCAGGCCTGCGCCGGCTGGCGGCAGCCTTCCCGCTGCGCCTGCAAGACCTGGGGGAGGCCATCCCCGTCGTGTTTGTGGGCTTTGCCGACAGCGACGGCAAGGCGCAGGAGGCCGCCCGCGAGCAGCTATCCCGCACCCGCAGCCCGCTGTGGGTGGACGGTCGCAAGGTGGCCAAGTGGGCGGCGTGGCTGGCCGACCGCCTGCCCCGCGTGGCGTCCGAGTGGCAAGAGGCGGGGCTGCGCGTGGACGCTGAGGCCATCCGCGAGCTGGAGCGGTACGCCGGCGGAGTGCCCGAGTCCATCTTCCGGCGGGGCACCTTTGTGCCCTCGGGCCCCTCTGCCGAGCTGGTGCTGGCGGCGCTGCGGCACGACCACGTGGGCTACGCACAGACGCGCGAGGATGCGCCCGAGTCGGCCGCGGAGGCCGTCGCACCCACCGACCTGGCCGCCGCTGCCACAGCCGCCGCAGCAGAGGTGGCGGAGGTCCGGCGCAAGGCCGCAGCGGACGCCGCTGCCGCTGCCGCTGCCGCTGCTGCTGCTGCTGGCACGCAGGGAGAGCAAGACGCCCCTGCCCAGCCTGAGCCCGAGCCGCCGCAGCCTGCGCCCCGGGCGGCGGTGTCACCGGCCCACGTCACGGAGACCGTGGAGGCGGCGCTCGCGCAGGCGGTTCACCCCCGCCAAGAACAGGTGCGCACACAGGGGTTGGGCATTGAGGGAACAGCCGCTGCCAGCTGCCCAGCCGTCCCCTGCCCCCCTGCATCCAACCCAGTGCGCCGACCAATTCTCGTGCCAACGCACACGCCCACAGGTGGATGCCCTCCGCGCCGAGACCGCCCACGCTGAGGCCACCCGCGTGCGCCGCCACGACCCAAAGCCCATCCTGGACGCCCTGCGCACCGCCCTCACCGGCCCCGGCGCCCTGCACATGGCGGGCCTGCTCAAGGACAGCAGCTGGAAGGCGGTGTCGGACGTGCTGCAGGTCGCCGGCATGGAGCAGGTCCAGGTGCTCAACTGGCTGTACCACAACACCACGCTCGTTCGCGACCGCCTCAAGACCGAAGTGGAGGACGCCGCAGCCCCGCGCTCGACCCCGCGGGGGGTCTCGCCCCCGCCACCCGAGCCGGCGGCCCACGGCAGCGCTCCTGCCGGAGCCGGCCCCAGCTCCGGAGACGACGACGCGGCGGACGTCGGCCCCGACACCGACCTGTTCGACGCCTTCGACATCATGAGCGGCCTGCGACCCGGTCTGGACCCCGTTGCCATGCGGCAGGCCACGTTTGCGCCGTCCGACGCGCGCATCCTGGGCTCCCTTGCCGAAGGAGGCCGCCTGGTGGTGGCCCACGGCGCACAGCGGGCCTCCGACTACAGCTGGGCGTACTGGTTCCTCAGCCACCCGGACGCCTTCCCCAACGCCACCGGCTTCCGGCCAGACAAGATGTCCGAGGAGTCGTGGGTGGAGCTGCTGCTCACGCGCGCTCGCCCCCCCGGCACCCCCTTCAACCCGCACCTCGCCGCCGCCCTCATCAACACCCTGCAACGGCACCAGGTCAACAAGTGGTCCGACATGAAGCTGCGCATGGACGCCGACGCCGTTGCCCGCATCGGCGCGCTCGAGCCGCAGGACCTGCACAGCACCATCCAGCTGCTGCGCCAGGGCAAGCGCGGCGACCAGCTGGCGGTTGCCCTGCAGGCGGCGGCCCCCGCCGTGCGCGAGCTCTTCAAGTCGTTCAAGTTTGTGTCCAGCCACGTGCTGGGGTCGCCGCAGTCCATGGCCCAGCTGCGCAGCCGCCAGCTGGGCGGCAGCTGGCTCACGTTCGGGCCCTGCACCATGTCCGTCACGTTCAGCCCCGGCCCCCGCGACTCCCACCTCGTGTTCGAGCTCATGGGCCGCCGCTGGCGCTTTGCGCCCAACGGGCAGCCCCAGGGCATCCCCTCCGCGGGCCAGCGCCTGCGGGACGTGGTGGCCAACCCCGACGTGTGCGCCGAGTTCTTCCGCACCTTCCTCTCGGCCTTCTTCGAGGTCTTTTGCGGCTGGCCGGTGGGCGCCCAGCGCCAGCGCTCGTCCGCCTGCCTGCTGGGCCACGTGTCGTGCTGGTTCAGCAAGACCGAGTGCACCAAGTCGGCCGACCTGCACGCGCACTGCTGCATCTGGCAGCCTGCCATGCGTGCCGAGCGCGTGCGCGCGGTGCTGGACGACCCCGCCACCGCCGAGAAGCTGTTCGACTTCATGGAGAGCGTGCAGCGGCAGTGGCTGCCCTGCCCCGACATGGCCGCGCCCGCGGCCGGAATCGCCGCGAGCGACCCCTCCCTGCCCGAGTGCCTCGTGTGCGCCCGCCCCGCGCACGACCGGGCCATCACGTGGCAGCCGCCCACGGACGACCGGCAGCAGTGGTGCGCTACCGTGGCCGAGGCGGTGTGCGAGCGCTGCGTGCACTGCCACACCTTCACCTGCGCCAAGAACGGCGGCGCGCCCACGCACTGCAGCTGCCGCCTCAAGATGCCCCGGCCCACGCACCCCGCCACCACGGCCTACCGATCGGGCATTGTGCGCATGCGGCGCACGGGGCCCATGATTGTGCCGCACCTGGGGCCGCTCATGCTGGCGCACCCCTGCAACAACATGGCCTACTTCTGCATCGAGTGCAGCCGCTGGGCGCGCGAGGTGACCATGTACGTGGCCGCACACCCCAACGCCAAGGCCGACGACCCCAAGCTGGCGCCCCCCGACATTGACAAGGTGAGCAGCCGCGCGTCTGCTGCGCCGATGGTGCCGCCCTGCCCTGCCCTGCCCCGCCCCGCCCACCCGCCAGCACGGGTGCTGACCATTGCGTTCCCTCCCACCCCAGGCGTCTGCCGACACGGCCGAGTACGCCATCAAGTACGCGGGCAAGAACGACCAGCAGGACGGCAACGTGGCGGTGGTGGAGTCTGTGCAGCAGCTGTCGCAGCGCTACCAGGACCACACCACCAAGGACGGCACCCGCCCCGCGGCCGGCGGCGGCGGCAGCGCAGCCGAGCGCGGCAAGTGGGCCCTGGCGCACGCGTGCAATGCAGCCCACGGCTCCATGACGCTGCCCATGACCCTGGCTGTCAGCCTGGCATCCGGCACGCCGCAGGCACTGGAGAGCCACCAGTACAGGGTGCACGACCTGCGCCTGTTCCAGAAGCTGCTCATGCCCAGCGCGCCCGACCTGCGCGACGTGCCCATCACGGTGACGCCAGAGCTGGTGCTTCCCCGGCCCCCGGCGGGCGCCGCTGCCGGGCCCCAGCCCATGGACCTCGACACCGACAGCAGCGACGCCGACGGCAGCGACGCCGACAGCAGCGACGGCGAGGGTGACCTGGCGGAGGTTGCCAGCGCAGAGGCAACCACCGACGGGAGCAGCGGGGAGGAGGAGGAGACGGGCGAGGAGGAGCACGACTGGTGGAACGAGGGCCGGCCCCTCACGGATGCCGCCGGCGACGACGACCCCGAGCAGGGCGCCGGTGGAGGGGACGGCGCGGCGCCCGCCCGCCCCGCGCCCTTGCCCATGGTGGACGCCCGCACCGACTACCTGCACCGGGGGCCGGCGCTGGCCAGCCTGTCCGCCGTGCTGCTCAGCATGTGGGCCTACAAGGTGCGGCTGCTGGCAGAGGAGGTGCGTGCCCTGGACGCAGCTGAGGAGCAGCGCCTGCCGCCACCCCCCGTGTCAGGCATGCGCCTGGGGCCAGGCCACCCCCAGTACCGCACGCACCGGTGGGCGCTGCGCCAGCACCCCTTCCTGGTGCAGCCCATCAGCGAGTTCCCGCTGCGCCCCGTGGACGACGCGCCTGCAGCTGTGCGCGAGGCCTTTGCCGCCTGGGCGCTGGGCAACTTTGGGGTGTACCAGACGGACGGCTCGGGCGGCCCCAGCCTCAAGGGCCCCCTGTGGCCCCAGTACCTGGCGCTGGTGGACCCGGCCAATGCCAGCGACGCAGCGCGCATCGCGCAAGAGTTCCTGCGCAACGCCCAGTCCCGTGCCCAGACCCGCCTGCGTGGGGACGAGCGCCGTGCCCAGCTGGCGGCCGAGCAGCCAGAGCCCGGGTCTGCCGCCGAGGCGCTGCAGCGCCTCATGCCCGAGCTGTCGACGCTGGGGACGCATGCAGCCGACTCCGAAGACCTGGACGACGACGACCCTGACGCCGCCCACGCTGCTGCCGACACGGAGCTGGCCATGCGCCTGCTCGCAGGCGACACCTCGGCGGCAGACGTGCCGCTGGCCGACGCCGCGCGCTCCTCTGCGTGCGCCGCCTTCTCGGCACAGCCCTGCCGCGCAGACCACTACGCGGCCGAGGCGGTGCGCATGTTCCCGCCGCTCAACCTCGCCCCCACCTCGGGTGACGCGGGAGACGCTGTGCCCCTGGACGCCCAGCAGGCCCAGCAGGCAGCCGCTGCGCCCGGCGGCGCCCCCACCGTCCAGTTTGCCGTCAGCCAGGACCTGCTCGACGGCGTCCGGCAGCAGCAGGCAGCACGCCAGGCCGTGGTCCTCAACCCGCCCGTCGGGGTGGACCCAGCCCGCGTGGACGGCGCAGGGACGCCGCAGCTCACCTTCACGCGCCACGCCAACGGCGAGGCGGCGGCTGTGCTCACCACCATTGGCCCCGACGGCTCCCGCCACTCGGCGCTGTGCCCCGCCGGCAAAGGGCCGGCCTTTGTCCTGTGCGCGTGGGCAGACAGGCCCAGCCCGGAGGACGCGGCAGACCTCTTCTCCCTCAGCCCCGACCAGCGCGAGCCCTTCCTGCTGCTGGCCTACACGCTGCTGGCCGAGGTGCAGGGAAAGCGCTGCGCGCCCGTCAACGCCATCCTCACGGGCGACGCCGGCTGCGGCAAATCCCGCGTGGTCATCGCCTTCCTGTGGTTTGCCTTCCAGCACCGCGCCAGCAAGCTCATCGCCGTGGCCGCCTACATGTGGAAGGCCGCCATGAACGTCACCACGCCCTCCAGCACCGCCGTGTCCACCACCACGCTCTTTGCGTTGGGCAACGCCACCTCCTTCCGCGGCAACAAGAGGGGCGACGGCCTGTCGCAGGCGTCCTTTGCGGCCGCCGCCGAGCACCTCCACGGCCGCCGCTTCATCATCATCGACGAGTACGGCGTGCTGGGCCTGCTGCACTTTGCGCTGTGCTGCATCACGGCGCAGAGCGTCAGCGCCGTGCACCACGGCCCCACCACCGCCCCCATGGGCCACTTCCACAGCCTGCTGGCCGGCCACGTGGCGCAGCACGTTGGGCCCAGTGCCGCCCCCATGTATGCGAGCGCCGAGCGCCCCACACCGGCGCAGGTGGAGGCACAGCAGGGCAGCCGCCAGGCCAAGCGCGACGCCCTCATGGCGCGCGGCGCCGACCTGCTGCGCCAGTACGACAAGGTCTTCTACCTGACCACGCAGCACCGCCGCAACGAGAGCACCGCTGCCGGGCCCGGAGCGCAGCTGCAGCGCGTGGCGCACCTGTGGGACGGCCTGGGCCGCAGCACCCGCACCCAGGTGCACGACGCCGTGTGCGCCCTCAACGACAAGGCCGCAGAGGACCTGGACCCCACGCAGCGCGTGCGCGTGGTGGTGCTGCGCCACCTGGTGCAGCTGTACCTCAACCGCCGCCTGGCCGAGCGCGAGGCACAGCGCCTGCAACAGCCCATCTACGTGTGGCGCTGTGTGGACACCCTCAAGGACGGCAGCGCCGTGCCCCCGTCCCTGGCCGAGGCCCTGGAGAACGCTTCGTACGACCGCACCGGCAAGGTGCCCACCTACGGCGTCTTCTTCGCGGGCATGCTCTTCTGCTTCACCGACAGCAAGGCCCCCGCGCTCTACCGAATCACCAACAACGACGGGGAGATGGTGTCGCTGCTGCCGCACCCGCTCGAGCCCGGGCCCCTGCCCACCGCCCCGGGAACCGTGCACGCGCTACGCTACGTGCCCCAGGGCATCGTGGTGCGCCCAGACGGCCCACCCCTCGGCCGCATCGTGCGCATCGAGGAGGACGCCGGCCTGTGCGTGCCCGACGGCTGCATGGTCATGTTCCCCGGCACCGCCACCTTCCGCTTCCCAGAGCCGGGCGGCGACGGCCGCCTCATCACGGTGCACCGCTGGGGCATCCCCCTGGGGGATGGCTACGCCGTCACCGACTACGCGGCCCAGGGCGCATCCTTCGGCCTGGCCAAGTGGCTCATCCACCTCAACCCGCCCAACGGCCGCGGCGGCACCATGGCGCGCGCCTCGGTCTTCGTCATGCTCACCCGCTACGGCGGCTGGGACACGCTGGCCCTGCTGTGCCGGCTGTGGCGCACCGGCGACGAGGTGGCACGCAAGCGCGTCATCAACATCCTGGTCGAGAAGGCCCGCCGGGACAACCACCTGGCGGCGGAGCTGGAGCGCCTGCAGGACCACGCGCGCACCACCCGTGCGTCCTTCCAGCAGCTCCTGGACGCGGCGGTCAAGGAGGCTGCGGGCTGGAAAACGGCCCAGGGGAACCGCTGACAGCACAATGGTCCCGCGCGGAGAGAGAGTCGCCACATGCCTGCAGCCGACAACAGGCCGTGCGGTGCTTGGTCGAGGCGGCGTGCCTGAGCGGTGCCCTTAAGGGCAGCGGCGTGCTTGGCGGGAGGGGCCCTTGGGTCCGGTGGTGCTTGGGTTTCAGGCGGCGTGCGTGAGCCGTGCCCATAAGGGCAGCGGTGTGCTTGGCAGGAGGGGCCCTTAGGGTGCCATCGCCCGCAGCTCTGGAGCTGGGGGCCTCGGAACCTGTAACACTTTCGGGTTCGACACGGTGCATGCGCCTCGTCTGCCCACACCATGCAGTCGGTGCACAAGTCGACTGCGTCGCAAGGGCGTGCCCCTGACAGTTGTGGGTGTTGG
>VFQN01005095.1_pt1 | contig 16503 bp, 15 predicted proteins | sample 3512371 | NCBI WGS metagenome assembly VFQN01 (sample SAMN10412370, study PRJNA504923) | tailings metagenome | isolation source: Replicate 2 from Balatoc abandoned mine | place: Philippines: Itogon, Benguet | collected 2017-08-28 | reverse complement strand
GCTGGCTGACTGCTTCGAGCAGCAGCAGGCCCATGCCGGGAATGACGAAGATCTGCTCCATGATGACGGCGCCGCCGATCAGCAGCGGCGCCTGCAGGCCGATCAGGGTCACCACCGGGATCAGCGCGTTGCGCAGCGCGTGGCGCGCCACGACCAGCCTCTCGCCCAGGCCCTTGGCCCAGGCGGTGCGGATGAAGTCCTGCCGTAGCACTTCCAGCATCATGGTGCGCGTGAGGCGCATGGTGATGGCCGAGAGCGCGCAGCCCAGGATGATCGACGGGATGATCATCTGGCCAAGGTTGCCCCAGGGGTCCTTCGAGAAGGGCACGAACTGGATGGGCGGCGACCATCCCCACCAGATCGACGGAAAGACCATCACCATGGTGCCCAGCCAGAAGCTCGGCACCGCCAGCATCAGGATGGAGAAGGAACGCGCGACGTAGTCGCCCGGCGTGTCCTGGCGGATCGCCGAGTAGACGCCGATGGGAATGGCGACCGACAGGCCGACGATCAGCGCCATCAGGCCGAGTTCAAAGGTCACGGGCAGGCGCTGCAGGAGCTGGTCGGCGACGGGCGTGTTCTGCCACAGCGAGCGGCCGAAATCGCCATGGAAGAGGATGGCCCCGACCCAGCGTCCATACTGGATCCACATCGGCTGGTCGAGGCCCAGCGCCTGCTCGAGCTGTTCTCGGCCCATCTTGGAGGCCGCAATGTCGTTCTGACTGAGCATCAGGTCGATGACGTCGCCTGGAATCATGCGCACCGTCACGAAGACGATGAGGCTGGCGAAGAACAGGGTCGGAATGAGCGCCAGGACGCGGCGCACGATGTAAGCCTGCATCAACCGTTCCCGCCGGAAGCAGCCGGAATGGACCAACCAGGCAAGTGCATGGGTGTGAAAAGGCTCACCCTGTCCCTCCCGCAAAGACGCTTCCTCGGTCGTCCGTTCACGCGGGCGATCCTGTTGGCGACAGGCTGCCGGGATTGCAGGTGAACTGTCAATCGAAACGGTCGGCGGGACGTCGCCCGTTCGAGATCGACGCTCAGGATCCCTGCAGCAGCTTCTTCAAGGCGCCGGCAATCAGTTCGGTGGCGAGGGCCGAGGGGTGACCGTCGTGCGGGATGGCCAGCGTCCTGGGGTCCCTGCCGAATGTCGTGGCGGACTCGCCCACCATCGGCGCGCCGAGCTTGCGCAGGCGCACGAGCGTGTCGACGAGCAAGGGCTGCGCCACCTTCGAATCGCCGTAGCGGTGCCGCGTCTGCTCGTCAGGCCACGAATAGACGATGACCAGGGGCGCACCGAACTTCTCGCGCGCCTCGGCCTGCAGCTTCGCCATCATCGCGAGGAACAGCTCGATCTGCTGCTCCTGGCGCTGACGCTGGCCGATCGCATCGATGAAGGCGAAATGCTGGCCGAGCAGGTAGTGGAGGCCGGCGATGGGATCACGCCAGCGATGTTCGTTGAAGGTGCCGGTGTAGCGAAGCACGCCATTCTCCAGCACATAGCGCGGCGAGGAGCCTAGCCAGGAGCCGTCGCCCGTGACCCGCTGCAGATGCGCCGGGATGATCCAGGTCACCACGGCCTTCACCTTGCGGTCGGCGTAGCGGTCGAGGAGGCCGGACTCGAAGGCACGGACGAGGTGATTGGGTCCGTAGCCCGGCACGCCGAGATTGACGCTGCGGGCAGCCGGCGCATTCTGTTTGGCGAATTGCGACGGCATCGTCTCGTCGTCGCGCAACCCCTGTCCGAAGATGAACGAATCGCCGATGAACAGGTAGGTGTCGGTCGCGTCCGGCGCCGGCGGCGTCACACGCGCCGCGGCGGCATTGAAATGATAGGTCTGGCGATAGACCAGCTCGGAGCCCCAGGTGGCGGTGGCGACCACTTCGCTGTCGGGTTTCGGACGGAAACCCAGGATCGGATCGGGCGGCGGCCACCATTGGGGAATCGTGCGGGTCACGACCCCCATGTTCATGGCCTTCGGCGAGAGCAGGCCGGCGAACAGGTCGAGCGCGACCAGGCTGAGCGCCAGCGCGGTCGCGAGGAGCGCACCGCTGCGCCAGCGGTTGCCGCGCAACGCGACGACGCCCACGATACCGAGCAGGGCGGCGGCGACACAGGCCCAGAGGGCCGACTGCAGCACGAGCCCGACCGCGAGGACCACGAGGAGAAAGGCGCCCACCAGCCAGAAATTACGAAACCTGCCGGCCATTGACCTGAAAGCCTTCCCCCCGGATAGGCTGGGTGTAGGCGTTCGAAAGGAAAAACTCAATGAGCGGACACTTGCCGCTGCAGGGCCTGCGGGTCCTCGACCTGGCCAGTTTCATCGCCGGGCCCGTCGCCTCGACGGTGATGGGCGATTACGGCGCCGAGGTCATCAAGATCGAGCCGCCCGGCGAGGGCGACCCGCAGCGAAAGCTCGGGCAGGCCCACTCGATTCCGCAGCATCCGGTCAACTTCTGCTGGCACATGACCAACCGCAACAAGCGCTCGGTCGTGCTCGACCTCAAGAACCCGCTGGGGCGCGAGGCGTTCGACCGGCTGGTCGCGACGGCCGACGTCATGGTGGTGAACTTCCCGCTGAAGGTCCGCGAGCGGCTGCGCATGCGTTACGCCGACGTGAAGCCCGCCAATCCGCGCCTGATCTACGCGTCGATGACCGGCTACGGCGAGCAGGGTCCGGACGCCGAGCAGCCGGGCTTCGACTCGACCGCCTTCTTCGCCCGCTCCGGCCTGCTCGACGCGCTCACCTACGAGGGCGGGCCGCCGGCCTTCTCGTTGCCCGCACAGGGCGACCAGATGGCCGGCATGAACCTGTTCGCCGCCATCGCCATGGCGCTGCTGCACAGGGAGCGCACCGGCGAGGGCAGCGAGGTCGGCACGTCGCTGCATGCGAGCGGCCTGTGGTCGAATGCGATCCTGGCCCAGGGCGCCCTGCTCGGCGCCTACGTGGCGCCGCGCCCGCCGCGCACCAAGCCGCGCAGCGCCCTCGCCAACCAGTACCGCACGTCCGACGGCCGCTGGATCCAGCTGACGATCGTGCGCGAGGACAAGCTCTGGCCCGAACTCTGCGAGGCCCTGGAACGCACCGACCTGATGGACGATCCGCGCTTCGAGACGACCGAGAAGCGGCGCGCCCACGCCACCGACCTGGCGGCGATCCTCGATCCCGTGTTCGCGGGCCGCCCGTGGCTCGAATGGAAGGAACGCCTGCGCCGCCACGAGATCACCTTCGGCCTGCTCGGCATCCTGCGCGACGTGCCTGACGACGAGCAGGCCGTGGCCAACGGCGCCGTCGTGCCGACCCGCCAGGACGACATGCCGCGCACGATCTCCGCGCCGATCCGGATGTCTTTCGCACCCGAGCCGGCGGCACCCGGTGCCGGTCCGGGCCACGGCGCCCACACCGACGAAGTGCTGCGCGAGCTGGGCTACGACCAGCCGGGCCTCGACCGGCTTCGCGGCGCCGGCGCGCTGGGCTGACGCCTCGGCTCCGCCTGCGACATTGCGCGGGGCGCGTCCGCTTGAGAGGTCGGGCGCGCGGCCCGTAGAATAAGGCATGGATCGTACGGGCCCCGTTACCGGCAGGCGCGCGGTCGCGTTCGCCGCGGCCCTGTTCGCGATCACGCTCAATTTCCTCCAGCCGCTCGCTCATGCCGCCCTGATGCGGGACGGCGGGCCGATGGAAGCCGCCCGCGTCTGGGGCGCCCTGTGCCTGCCGGCCGCCGATAGCGAGAGCGGCGAGGCGCCGATCCCGGATGCCGGGAAGATCCATCAATGCTGCATAGGCCTCGCCCATGCGACGGTGATGGTCGGTCCGTCAGCAGTCTTCAGTGTCGAACCGCCGCTCGCCCGCCCGGCGCCCGTCATGGCCGCCGCCGCCCCGGTCGGTACGGCTGGCATCCGCGACGGCCCCCTCCAGGCCCGCGCCCCTCCCTTCATCGCCTGAGTCCGCCGCCGCGGGCCGCCTGCGCGTGCCCGCCGTGCTGCCTGCGGCACCATCACGACCTGCCCGGCGCAAGCCGTTCGGATCAGCGATCCGTCGATGCCGAGTGCTTCTTCCAGTCCAACATCTCCCAAGGAGAAACCATGTCACTCTTCGACCGCCATCGCGGTGCCGCTTTCGGCATCGCCATCGCCATCAACACCGGCTTCTGCATCCTCATCGGCTTTCTCGTCGGCGGCCTGCGCGGCGCCCAGATCGGCGTGCTGGTCGGCATCGGCCTCGGCATCCTGCCGTCCGCCCTGCGCGTGGCCGGCCGCCGGCTCGCCGATCCGCATGGCCTGCCGCGCCTCGCGGGACGTGCCGTCGCCGCCGCCGCCATAAGGGCCGGCGCCGCCACGGTGCGGGTGCTGGGTGGCATAACGGGGCCCATCGGCGCACTGCTGCGCTGGCCGCTGCTCCTCCTGCGCGTCGTCGCCGACATCGCCGGCGGCGTGCTGGGGAAGCTCCTGGCCGCCATGGGCCGCCTCGTCGGTACGCCGCTCGGTGTCGCGAACGTCGCCGCGCTGGCGGTGATCGCCGCCAATGTCGCAGGCCTCGAATTCGCGGGCGCCGTCGCCTTCCTCGGGTTCGGCATGCTGATCCTCGTCCTCTTCGTCAGCGAGAGCGAGGCCGAGCTGGAGAGACAGGAGCAAGGAAGGAAACAGTCATGACCCGCATGAGGAAACAGCCGATGACGCCTTTCACGACAACGCACGGGCTGGCGATCGCCGGCCTGGCCCTCATGGCGCTCGGCGGCATGGCGCCGCCGGCGGCCGCGCAGCAGGACGGCAAGGTGACGATCCGCTTTGCCGCCCAGGTGGGCGACAAGCCGTTCGCCTGCGGCGGCAGCTATGACGGGATCGGCTCGACCGGGTCGCGCGTGACACCCTCCGACTTCCGCTTCTACGTTTCCGACGTTCGGCTCATCGACGCGGCTGGCAAGGCCGTGCCGCTCGCGCTCGACCAGGATGGCCGCTGGCAGCACGCCAATGTCGCGCTGCTCGATTTCGAGAACCGCACCGGTCCCTGCCTCACCGGCACGGACGAAACCCGGGACGTTGTCGTCGGAACCGTGCCGGCCGGCGACTATCGCGGCCTGCGCTTCACACTCGGCGTGCCCTTCGACCTCAACCATGCCGATTCGACGATCGCGTCCTCGCCCCTCAACCTGACGTCGCTCTTCTGGAATTGGCAGGCGGGATACAAGTTCCTGCGCATCGACCTCGCGACCAGCGGCCGGCCGCAGGACCTCAGGCCGGGCGACATGCCGCGCTTCGGCGACCGCGCCGCCAGCAACCGGCTCGGCTTCGCGATCCATCTGGGCAGCACCCAGTGCGCCGCGGAAGGCGCCAACAAGGCACCATCGGCCTGTGCCAATCCCAACCGGCCGACCATCGAGTTCCCGTCGTTCGATCCGGCGCGCAACGTCGTGATCGCCGACCTGAGGTCGGTGCTGGAAGGCGTCGACGTCGACACCAACCAGGCCGACAGCCCAGCCGGCTGCATGTCGACCCCGACCGACGGCGACTGCAATCCCCTGATGCGCAACTTCGGGCTGACCTTCGCCAGCGCCGGCGGCAGCCAGAAGTTCTTTCGCGTCGGCCCCTAGCGGATGCGCCGGCCTCTCGGACTCCTTCTGATCACCACGGCGACCTTCCTCCTGGTCGCCGCGGCGGCGCGCACCGAGCAGGGCTACCGCTGGCCCATCCCGTCCTGGCTGCCGCCGCCGGTCGTTCCCGACGACAATCCGATGTCGGAGGCCAAGGTCGAGCTGGGGCGCCGCCTCTTCTACGATCCGCGCCTGTCGGCAGACGGCGCGATGTCCTGCGCATCCTGTCACGAGCAGGCGCGGGCCTTCGCTGATGCGCGCCCGACGCCGAGCGGCGTGACGGGCGATTTCCATCCGCGCAATGCCATGTCGCTCGCCAATGCGGGCTACCTGCCGGTGCTGACCTGGGCCAATCCGCTGCTGACCCGGCTCGAGCAGCAGGCGCTGGTTCCGATGTTCGGCGAAAGCCCGGTCGAGATGGGCATGGCCGGGCAGGAGCAGGTACTTTTCGACCGGCTGCGCCGCGAGCCGGTCTATCCGCCGCTCTTCCGTGCGGCCTTTCCCGAGCGCGCGGGCGTCGTCGATCTCGGCACGATCAGCAGGGCACTCGCCGCCTTCCAGCGTACCCTCATTTCCGCAGGCTCGCCCTATGACCGCTACCGTTACGGTGGTGAACCGAATGCGATCTCGGCCTCCGCCAGGCGCGGCGAAGCGCTGTTCTTCAGCGAGCGGCTGGAGTGTTTCCACTGCCATGGCGGCCTGCACCTGACCGACAGCCTGGTGCATTCGCGCAAGCCGTTCGCCGAATACGCCTTCCACAATACCGGCCTCTACGACCGCGATGGCAAGGGCGCCTACCCCGCCGACAATACCGGCCTGCTGGAACATTCGGGTCGGGCCAACGACATGGGCCGGTTCCGCACACCCAGCCTGCGCAACGTCGAGCTGACCGCACCCTACATGCATGACGGCAGCATCGCCACCCTCGAGGAAGTCATCGCCCACTATGAGGCGGGCGGACGGGCACGCGGCCCGAACACGAGTCCGTTCCTGCCGGGCTTCCAGCTTTCGCCCGAAGAGAAGCAGGATCTCGTCGCGTTTCTGAAGTCGCTGACAGACCGCGCCTTCGTCGGCGACCCCCGCTTCGCCGATCCGTGGAAGGCCAGTCCCTGAGGGTGCGCCGAATCAGGTGACCCGTCGCTTCGCGAGCTTGCGGGCCAGCGTGCGGCGGTGCAGCCCAAGGCGCCGCGCCGTCTCGGAGACGTTGAAATCGGTCTCGGCCAGCATCTCGTGGATGCGCTCCCATTCCAGCGTCTTGAGCGAAGTCGGGCGCGTGCCGAGTGGCACCGCGGCGTCGCCGTCAGTCCGTGCAAATGCCGCCTCGATGTCGTCGGCATTGGACGGCTTGGCGAGATAGTGGCAGGCACCGAGCTTGATCGCCTCGACCGCGGTCGAAATGCTCGCGAATCCCGTCAGCACCACGATGCGTATGGAAGGGTCGAGGGCGGCGAGCCGGCGGACGCAATGCAGGCCGGAATCGACCCCGAGCTTGAGGTCGACGATGGCGAAGCCCGGCCGGAAATCGCGCAGCGTCTCTTCGAGTGCCTCCGTCGTCGCGCACGCACGCACATCGTACATCCGGCGCTCGAAGGAGCGACGCATCGCGCGCGCGAAGGCCGGATCGTCGTCGACGATCAGCAGGCGTGGCCTATCCGCCATGACGCCCCTCCAGCACCAGAGGCGCCAGCGGCAGCCGCACGACGACGCGCGCGCCGCCGCCCGCGCGATTCTGCGCCGTGACCTCGCCGCCCAGCTTGCGCGCCACGTTGACCAGCAGGAACAGGCCGAGCCCGCTGCCCGGACGCGCCTTCGTCGTCTGGTAGGGCTTGCCGAACTGGGCGAGTATCCGCTCGGCAAAGCCCGGCCCGCGATCTTCGACCGTCAGCACCGCGACCTCGCCGTCGCGGCCGAGCGCGATCGATATCCAGTCGGGCGAGGCCTCCAGCGCATTGTCGAACAGATTGGCGATCCCCTGGGCCAGAACCGCGTCGGTCGCAATGGCCCGGTCGGGCGCGAAGCGGTTGTCGTAGTGCAGGGCGGACGGCCAGCGGCTGGTCCGCCAATCCTCGACCAGGGCATCGAAGAAGCGCGTGACGGTGGTCGGACCGGCGCCCTCGCCCCGCATCTCGCCCGACGAGGTCAGGATCTTCGAAACGATCTCCTTGCAGCGCAGGAGTTGATCTTCCATCGCATCGAGATCCTCGACGAGGTCGGGATCGGCCCTGAGCGGCGGCATCCTCTGCCAGTCGTTGACGATCACCGAGAGCGTGCCGAGCGGCGTTCCCAGCTCGTGCGCGGCGCCGGAGGCGAGAAGCCCCATGCGCACGACAAGCTCTTCCTCGACCGAGCGCTGGCGCAGGGCTGCGAGATGGGCGTCGCGTTCGCGCAGATTCCGGCCGATGCGGGTGACGAAGAACACGATCAGGCCCGCCGCCAGCACATAAGCGATGAACATGCCCTGCAGGTGAAGACCGAAAAGCTCTCCGTCATGGCGATGCGGCAGGTCGAGCGGCCGGCTGAACAGGGTGAGACCGATGAAGCAGGCCGTGGTCACGCCGACCAGGATCCAGGCCGGCCGCGCCTCCAGCAACACCGCCGCCAGAATGACCTGCAACAGGTAGAGCGACACGAAGGGGTTCGCTGCCCCGCCGCTCAGGTAGAGCTGGGTGGTGAGGGCGGCGACATCGAGCAGCAGTTCCAGCAGCAGCGCCCCGCCGGTCGTGGGTGCGCCGATGCGATGGCGCAACAGGCTGATGCCGTTCAGCACCACGAGGAACAGCACGACCGCCAGCATCGAGGAGAGCGGCAGCGCGACCTGAAGAACGAACGCGACGAAGGCGATGGTCGCGACCTGCCCCAGCACCGCGATCCAGCGAAGCTGGATCAGCAGCAGCAGGTTCTTGCGATTTGCAGTGTCCTGCGCGGAAATCGTCGCGCTCCCTTCGTGGCCCCGTCACGTCGACAGGAACACGTACAGGAGCGGCAGCCAAACGAAAGTGGTCGTCGCGAGGCCCTTCACCGTCTGGTAGGCGATCCAGAGCCAGAAATAGCTGCGGATCCACGCCGCAAACCGGCTGCGGCGCGTCGTCGCCGGGACCATTGCCGGGCTCACGGCCGCACCGGACGTTGCGCGGCGCCCGCCGCACGATTGGCTTCGTCGACGCGGCGCATGTAGTCCTCGGTCTTGGCGCGGACGAGTTCCCGATGGGGCGCCACGGCGGCCTCGCGATACACGTGACGGCCGGCGCCCATCAACCCCAGCACCACGACCATCAGGCCGCAGATCGACACGAAACTGCCGCCGATGCGGGCCGCCGGGCGGCGCGTTTCGACGAACATCAGCAGGGTCATCCAGATCGAGACCAGGATGGCCAGGCCGAATATTCCCAGCAACGTCGCGGGCGTGCCCTGTGTGGTGGGCAGGGTCAGCAGCGCGACCGGCCCGACGAGGAACTGGCCGACCGTCGGCCACAGCGCCCAGCGATAGCCGGTCCGCACCAGCTCGTCGCGACGCCAGCCCGTGTCGGCCAGCGTCGCCTCGCTGCGGCGGCGGAACAGCCAGACCATGAGCAGGCCGGTCATCGCGGGGCAGGCCAGCAGGAAGTGGGCGTAGCGCGGCAGCACGTTTGGCAGCAGGAGCGCCGAGAAGAAGCCCTGCACCGTCCCCCATTTTTCCGGGAACAGCATCAGGTTCACGTTGGTGAGGAAGATCAGTGGAATGAACAGGAAGATTAGGCAGGACGCCGCGCCGATCGCGATGTGAAGTCCCTTCCGACCCTCCATGGCGTGCCAAAGATACTTGTGCGCGTAGGTCAGCAGGAAGGCGGCGACCACCAGCGGGACGATGGCGATCCAGAACGTGCCGGTGAGCGCGTTCGCGGTATAGAAATAGACCGTGTAGAGCGTGTTGATAGCCAGCAGCGGCCCGACACCCAGCACGACAGCGATGCTCTTGTTCGCGGTGATCGTCGAGGCCACTTCGTAGGCCAGCCGGTCGTAGCGGCGGTCCTTCAGGCCCTTGATCTCATACCACACCGCGATCACCGCGCCGCCTACCATGAAGTTCACGAAGGCGATGTGGAGCAGGAAGAAGAAGACCAGCACCGCGACCAGCAGCGGCTCGGGCGCCGGCATCGGCAACGGGATGTCGCGGGGGATGGGGATCTGGTTCACTTGCGTACTCCCTGCGTCGGTGCCGCGCCGTCGGCGAGCTTGGACTCGCCTTCTGGGCGGATGGCGACACCCGCCTGCTGCGCGCCCGGTACCGGTGTCCTGTTGCCCTGGAGTTGCTCTAGATAGGTGGCGAGGAAGCCAAGCTCGTCCTTGTTCCCGGGAAACGGCGGCATGTAGGGCTGGGCGTTGTGCATGGTGGCGACGTAGTCGCCCGTGAGATCGGGCGTCCACCGGGCATCGCCGAACATGCGCTGCAGGTGGCCGGCGACGCCGTTGACGCCGTGCGTGGTATGGCAGCGCGAGCAGGTGTCCATGAACACGTCCTTGCCCTTCTGCAGACGCGCGAGCGCCGCCGTGCGCTCCGCCTCCGGCAGGCTTGACGGGACGAACTTCTGCTCCGCCTCGGTCAAGGGATTGGAGTAGGTCGCGTAGGCCAGCACGCCGTCGCGCTGCAGCAGCTTATAGTCCTCGACCCTCAGCCCGTTGGCGTACATGTACTGGCCGATGATGTAGGGCTTGCGGATGAACTCGCGCACGCGTTCGAAGTGACCCGTGAGCCACAGGATCGCGATGAAGGGCACCACGGTCGCGACACGCGGCAGCAGCCCCGGTCGCTTGATCGCGATCTGCACGATGACCAGGATCGCCACGACCGTCGCCAGCGCGATCCAGAGGAAATCGTCGAGCCAGCCGCTGAACTGCAGCGTCAGCGTCGAGACCGCGAGATTGTCCTTCATCGCAGCCGGAACCACGCTGTAGTACCAGTAGCCGCCCGCGACCACGAAGGGCGCGAAGAGCAGCGTCCAGAGGCCCACCGCGCGTGTGGCCTCGTTGCGGAAGGCGTCGTCGCGCTTGACGAAGAACGGGATGAGGAAGAGCGCGATGATGCCGGCCATCGCCGCCGCCAGCGGCGTGCGGAAGGCCAGCTGCGGCAGGTACACGGGATTGCCGAAGCCCGAAAGCAAGGTGTTCTCGGACAGCCAGTTGCCCGGATCCATCATGAAGCCGAGAATCGACACGATGATCGCCATCGTGATCCACGAGAACAGGCCGAGCGCGAAGCCGAGCCGGATATGCCGGCGCTTGTCCGCCCCCTCCCGCCACGACTTCCAGGTCAGCGTATAGGCGAGGATGAGGCCGACCTCGGTGATGAAAACCAGCCACTCGACGAACCACGCCCAGAAGAAGACGCGGATCAGGCTGCCGATCGAATAGGGATTCACCAGCGAGACCGACAGCCAGATGCCGACGCCGGTGAGTGCGCCGACCGTGGTCGTCACCAGGAAGCTCACGAACAGGATACGGTAGGCGAGCCGGTCCCAGCGCGGATCCTGCTTGCGGTGGCCGTACCATTCCATGCAGGCGACCAGCGGCATCATGCCGACCGCCAGCCCGTGATTGATCAGCACATGAAGGACGGCGATGACGGCGATCAGCCCGCGATTGCCGAAGACGTCGAGATGGAAGACCGGGAAATCCATCTCAGGCGACCTTCGCCGGAGCCGGCTTCCCGTCGGCCGGCAGTGCGAGCATCACCAGCTCGAAGCCGAAGAGAGCGATGCTCGCCAGATGAAGGGCCGATCCCGCCGGAGCCGTCACGGCAAGATACAGACCGACGGCACCGAGGGTCAGCGCCGCTGCGCCGGGCAGCCAGACCAGCACCCGGTCGAAGGCGGCGCGTGCGCCGCCGCCACGGCCAAAGCTCGCGCGCAAGGCGCCGCGCAGGCCGAGGAGACCCGCCACGGCGAGGCACGACGCACCCACCAGCGCGACCAGCACGGCGCTGTCGACGAGCGCCAGCAGCAGCACCAGCATCGCGATGTTGAGAACGACCGCGCGATAGGGCGCAGCGGCCAGCCAGTCAGAAATGAAGCGCACGATCCCTCCGACGAGAATGGCGCGCAATCTCGTCGGGAGGGCGGGTCGGCTGAATTGGACAAAAGGTCCAAGCTGCGCGGAAGGTCAGGACTCCGGGATGGTGCGGTCGATCTGCCAGGAGACGCCTGTGACATCCGGTTCCTCGCTGAGCTGGCCGACGATCTGCTCCAGGGCCGCGTCGGTGCGCTTGGCCGCGACCGCCTGAGCGGTAACCTTTACCCTCGACGTATTGGCGATGTCCTCGCTGTCGAGCCGGCGCAGGCCAAGGCCGGCTCCGGAAAGCGCCTTGAGGAGCAGCGACCGCATCTGCGCTTCCTCGGCGCTGCGGCAGATCACCTGAACGTTGTAGTGCGTCTCGGCGTTGTTCCCGGAGAGGAAGCGGTCGTTCACGCGCCGCACCAGCGGCCGCAGCATGAGATTGGCAGCGATCACCAGGACGGCCGCCAGCATGGCCGGCGCGCCATGTCCTGCACCCGCCAGGGTGCCGACCATCGCCGAACACCACAGAGTCGCCGCCGTATTGAGGCCGTGCACGTTGACGCCCTCGCGCAGGATGACGCCGGCACCGAGGAAGCCGATGCCGCTCACGACCTGGGCGGCAACACGTGTCGGATCGCCCTCACCGACCATGCCCGAGAAGGCGACGTAACCCGCGGCTCCCACGGCCACCAGCGCATTGGTGCGCAGGCCCGCCATCTTCTGGTGCCATTGGCGCTCGAAGCCGATGGCCGATCCCAGCACCAGCGCAAGGCCCAGGCGCAAGGCGGTCTCGAGAAGCTGCAGCAGGTCGAAATGCATTCCTGTCCTTTTCGCCCGCAGTTCAGCCGGGATTGTCGAGGCTGAAGATTCCACTCACTTCGTCGTACGCAAAAACCTCGCCGAACCGTCCCCAGGAGGTCACCGTCCGCATCGTCTGCTGGGCAAAGGCGGCCGACATGTGATCCTCGAGTTCGTCGCGGAACCGGCTCGCCGGCGCACGATGCGCGGCGCGCTCGTCGAGAACGCGGCGGATATGGCCCGCCAGCGGCACGTAGTTCAGGAGATGCTGGGCGAACAGCTTCTTGCGTGCATCGGGCTCGAAGCCGACGAAATGGCGGCCCGGCTCGGTGAGCTTGATGTCGCCGTCTCCCAGCTCGGCAAAGCGCAGGAGCTGCAGGACCTCGGCGACCGGGAACAAGTCGTCGACCTCCATATGCAGGTCTCCAGCGAGTTCGGGAAGCCCGGCATGCCCATCGTGCGGCGGGGCGGCCACCGCCTCGATCAGGCCCGCGATCATGTTGGGGGATACGCCTGGCAGCAACATCGCGATACCGGTGCCGAAGAAGTGGCCTTGGTTCGCCTTGCCTTCGGGGCGCGCCGTCATCGTGGCGTAGAGGCTCTCGACGAGCGCCCGGAAGGCGGGATCGAGGCGGTTGCGTGGATGCGGCAGGTCGATCTTGACCTCCGCCGCGACATGGCCGGGATTGGACCCGAAGACCAGCACGCGGTCCGACAGCAGCACGGCTTCTTCAATATTGTGGGTGACGACGGCAATTGCCGAAATCGGCAGACGACCTTCGATCCAGAGGTCCATGAGATCGGTGCGCAGCGTTTCCGCGGTCAGCACGTCGAGGGCCGAGAAGGCCTCGTCCATCAGCAGCACGGTTGGCTGGACCACGACCGCGCGCGCGATGCCGACCCGCTGGCGCATGCCACCCGAAAGCTCCTTGGGATAGGCGCTCTCGTAGCCATCGAGGCCGATCAGGTCGATGGCGGCGAGCGCGCGGCGGTGACGCTCGACCGGACCGACGCCCTGCGCCTCGAGGCCGATCTCGACGTTCTGCAGCACGGTGAGCCAGGGGAAGAGTGCAAAGGACTGGAACACCATCGCGACTTCGGGCGACGGCCCGACCACGCTCTTGCCCGCGATCCTCACCTCGCCCCCGGTGGCCGGCATCAGCCCGGCGAGGATGCGCAGCAGCGTCGTCTTCCCGCAGCCGGAGCGGCCGAGGAACGAGACGATCTCGTTCTTGCCGAGCGTCAGGCAGACATCGTCGAGCACCAGCAGATCCTCGCCGCTTCCCTTCGGATACACCTTGCGGATGTGGTCGACGCTGACCAGCGTGCGGTCGGCCACGGAAATCATCGTGTCCATTTCGGTTTCTCCTACTCGAGCCTGAAGCGGTTCTCGGCGAGCCGGTAGAGCGGCCGCCACAGGATGCGGTTGCACGTGGTCACCATCAGCGCCATGACCACGATGCCCAGCACGACGCGCGGGAAGTCGCCGGCGGTCGTGGCGTCGGCGATGTAGGCGCCCAGTCCCTCGGCGCGCAGGTGGGTGTCGCCCCAGCTCACCACCTCGGCGACGATGCTGGCGTTCCACGAGCCGCCGGCCGCCGTCAGCGCGCCGGTCACGTAATAGGGCAGGATCGCCGGGATCCCCACCTTGCGCCACCAAGACCAGGAGCTGATGCGGAACAGCGCGGCGGCGTCCCGCAGGTCGGTCGGGATTGCGCTCGCGCCGGCGATGACGTTGAACAGGATGTACCACTGGGTGCCTAGGATCATCAGCGGGCTCAGCCAGATGTTCGGATCGAGCCGCAGGCTCACGATCGCCACCACCGCCACTGGAAACACGACGTTCGCCGGGAAGGCCGCGAGGAACTGCGCGACCGGTTGCAGGCTGGTCGCCAGACGGGGCCGCAGCCCGATCCACACACCGATCGGGACCCAGATGAGGCTGGCGAGCGCGATCAGAACCAACACCCGGATCAGCGTCAGAACCCCGTCGAACAGGGCGATGCGCAGATCGTCGAAGCCCAGGGTCGTGCGGGTGTACAGCACGATGTGCCAGAGCGCGTAGCCGGCCAGCATGAGCAGGATCGCGATCCAGATCCGCTCGCCGGTGCGCGACGGCGTGCCGAATTTCGGTTTGACCGGTGCGCTGGTGAGCGGCGTCGGCAGCAGCGAGATCCGGTCGGCGACCGAGGCGGCGCCCCGGACCAGATACGGCCGCACCCGGCTGCGGCGCCAGAAATCGTAGAGCCACGAATGCGGCTGCGACTCGGCCGCCTGCTGCTCGAACCGGAACTTGTCGGCCCAGGCGACGATCGGGCGGAAGATGAGCTGGTCATAGGCCAGGATGACGGCGGCCATCGTGGCGATGGCCAGCAGCACCGCCTGGAGGTCGCGGGCCTGGATCGCCAGCGCCAGCCAGGAACCGATGCCCGGCAGCATCACCGTCGTGTCGCCGACCGTGATCGCCTCGGAGGCGACGACGAAGAACCAGCCACCCGACATCGACATCATCGTGTTCCAGATCAGGCCGGGCGCGGCGAACGGCACGTCGAGCCGCCAGAAACGCAGCCACGGCGAGAAGCGGTAATGTCGGGCCACCTCGTCGAGGTCGCGCGGCACGGTGCGCAGCGACTGGTAGAAGCTGAAGGCCATGTTCCAGGCCTGGCTGGTGAAGATGGCGAAGATGGCCGCACATTCGGCCCCCAGCACACTGCCGGGGAAGAGCTGCAGGAAGAAGGTCACGGTGAAGGTGAGGAAGCCCAGCACCGGCACCGACTGCAGGATGTCGAGCGCCGGCAGGATGACCAGCTCGGCCTTGCGGCTGCGGGCCGCGAGGGTCGCCACCACGAAGGTGAAGATCAGCGAGCAGATGATCGCGGCGAACATGCGCAGCGTGGTGCGCAGTGCGTATTCCGGCAGGCGGGCGACATCGAGCGTCACGGGCTCGGTCGAGAGCCGGATGGCCGGGGCATTCATCTCGCGGAAGCCGTGCGCGATCAGCACGAAGACGCCGATCAGCAGCACGAAGATGACCGCGTCGTAGAGATTGGGCCGGAAGCCGCTGCGGGCCACGGCAAGCGGCGTGGTGGCCTGGCGGCCCTGGTCAGGTCTGGATACGAGCATCTGCGCCTTCCCGAATAAACTCAGAGGCACGGCGCCCCCGCCCTACCCGTCGGGGTCGTTCTAAGACGGTAGGCTTTCGGTTTCGTGAATGCGAATCAGCGACTCAGTAGATCGACGGCTCGGCGACCGGTTTGCCGAACCCGGTTTCGAGGAAATCGAAGTCACAACCCTCGTTGGCCTGCTTGATATGCCTGGTGAACATCCAGCCATAGCCGCGCTCGTAGCGGGGCTCGGGCTGCTTCCACACCGCCCTGCGCCGGGCCAGCTCCTCGTCGGAGACGTTCATGTCGATCGTGCGCCTGTCGACGTCGAGCGAGATCAGGTCGCCGGTCTTCACCAGGGCGAGCGGCCCGCCGATGTAGGATTCCGGCGAGACGTGCAGGATGCAGGCACCGTAGCTGGTGCCGCTCATGCGGCTGTCGGAGATCCGCACCATGTCGCGCACGCCCTGCTTCACCAGCTTCGTCGGAATCGGCAGCATGCCCCATTCCGGCATGCCCGGCCCGCCCTGCGGCCCGGCGTTGCGCAGGATCAGCACCGTGTCCTCGGTGACGTCGAGATCCTCGCGGTCGATCGCCGCCTTCATCGACGGATAGTCGTCGAACACCAACGCAGGACCCGTGTGTTTCAGGAACTTGGGCGCGCAGGCGCTCGGCTTGATGACGCAGCCATCGGGCGCGAGGTTTCCCTTGAGGACGGCCAGCGCCCCTTCCTTGTAGATCGGATTGGCCAGGGGGCGGATCACGTCGTCGTTGTAGATCTCCGCGCCCTCCACGTTCTCGCCCAGGGTCTTGCCCGTCACAGTCAGCGCATCGAGATGCAGGTGGTCCCGGATCTGTCCGATCAGGCCCGGCAGGCCGCCGGCATAGAAGAAGTCTTCCATGAGATAGGTGGTCCCGCTGGGCCGGATGTTGGCGATCACCGGCACCTTGCGGCTGGCGCGCTCGAAATCGTCGA
>VFQN01005094.1_pt1 | contig 16507 bp, 11 predicted proteins | sample 3512371 | NCBI WGS metagenome assembly VFQN01 (sample SAMN10412370, study PRJNA504923) | tailings metagenome | isolation source: Replicate 2 from Balatoc abandoned mine | place: Philippines: Itogon, Benguet | collected 2017-08-28 | reverse complement strand
CCTTGTCTCCATCAAGGCATCGCGGCCCTTCGAAAGGCTGCTTCCCAATGTGCTATGGCATCCAGTTCGCCGACCAGCCGCGCAACCGCAACACCGCCTGGTCGCGACAGATACGTTTCGACATGATCTGCGAGGCGAACGACATCGAGCACCGCCTCACCAAGCCAAACCACCCCTGGACCAACGGGCAAGTCGAGCGGATGAACCGCACCATCAAGGAAGCCGCCGTCAAACGCTTCCATTACAACAGCCACAAGCAGCTCCGCACACACCTCGCTGACTTCATGGCAGCATATAACTTCGCTCGACGGCCCAAGACCCTCAGCGGCCTCACATCCTACGAATACATCTGCAAAATCTGGACTTCAGAACCAGAACGTTTCATCATCGACCCGATCCACCAAATGCCGGGATTGAACAGCTAGCGATGCGTCGCCGGTTTTGGAGCGCCGCAGAGGCCCACGACCAAGAAGCAAATTATTTGGCCGAAGCAAGGCGCATGGCCGCACCGCCACCAGGCGCAAGCCACAGCTTGTAACTGTCGCCCTTTTTCACCTTGATCGTTTCATAGGCGATGCGGTGGCGCGCCTCGGTGAGATATGTCGCGCCCTCGCCATCCTTGTATATCGTCGCGGTATAGGCCTTGCCCGGATCGAGGAAGTCAAAGGTCAGTGTCAGCGTCCGCGCGGTCGCGTCATTAACTCCGCCGACATACCAGTCGGCGCTATTCCTGTCTTTGCGCGCGAAGATCGCATAGTCGCCGACCGCGCCCGCGATCAGGCGGCTGTCGGACCAGTCGGCGGGGGCGACCTTGATGAAGTCCAGCTCGCGCGGATATTTTTCGAGGTTCTCGATGAAGTCCGCCGCCATCTGGATCGGCGAATAGAGGGCGAGATAGAGGCCGAGCTGCTTCGCCCGCGTCGAGGCGAGCGGGGCATGGTTCGCTCCCTCAAGGCTGAGCACACCGGGCGTGAAGTCCATCGGCCCCGACAGCATCCGCGTATAAACGAGCGTCGGTTCATGGTCGGGGCCGTTGGCGAAGGCACCCCAGGCATTATATTCCATGCCCCGGGCGCCTTCGCGTGCGACCCAGTTGGGATAAGTGCGACGTAGGCCGGTGTCCTTCACCGGCTCGTGCGGATTGACCGCGACATGATATTTGGCGGCGGTCTCGACGACCTTCAGATGATGCTGCACTTGGCGCTGGCCGTCATGCCATTCCATGCGCGTCGTGCCCAGCGTGTCGCCCGGCGCGATGATCCCCCCCGCGTCGGCGACATAGCCGGTCTTGACCGTCCCGACGCCGAGCCGGCCATAGAGCTTCATCGCTTCTTCAAGCTGCGCTTCATAGACCGCGATATTGCCGCCGGTCTCGTGATGGCCGATCAGCTGCACGCCCCTTTTTCGGGCGTAATCGGTGACGGCTTTGAGGTCGAAATCGGGGGTCGCTTCGGTAAAGCTGAATTCATCGCCGTGGCCGAACCAGTTGCCGTTCCAGCCTTTGTTCCAGCCTTCGACGAGCACGCCGCCGAAGCCATGCTTCGCCGCGAAGTCGATATATCGCTTCGTGCGTTCGGTAGTCGCGCCGTGCTGCGGCCCTTCGGCCCAGCTCCAGTCGCCGCGGATCATGCCCCACCAGATGCCGATATATTTCATTGGCTTGAACCAGCTCACATCGCCGAGCTTGTTCGGTTCGTTGAGGTTGAGTTCGAGATCGCTTTCGACCAGCCCCGCCGCATCGTCGGCGATGCGGATCGTGCGCCACGGCGTGTCAAACGGCAGGTCGCGGACCACACGCGGCCCGCGCGACGAGGGGGAAAGCGTCGCGCGGAACTTCTGCCCCTCGATGCGCTTGAACCACATGCCCGCATAATCGACGAGCGCCGCCTCGTGAAAGGCCAGGTGCGTCCCGTCCTCGAGCCGCATGGTTATCGGCGTGTGCGCGGTCGAAACCGCGTCGATCGCGGTCTTCTGGTAGAATTGCTCATACCGGTTCCACTCGCCCCCGGTTATCCACCACGCCGTGCCCTTGGGCACGATATCGAATTCGGTTATCTCGTCGGCGATCTTCGCGGTGGTCAGCCCGGGCTGCTCGGGCAGTTCGTAGCGGAAGCCAACACCGTCGTCGAACAGGCGGAAGCGCACGTTCATCCGGTGCCCGCCCCAATCCTGGTTCTGGCGGAAGCGGACGAGAAGTTCCTCATGATGGTCGCGGACGAACCGGCGTTCGCCCCAGGGCTGTTCCCAGCGCGTATCGCCCTTCGCACGCTCGACGCTTTCGATCGCGAAGCCGCGCTGCAGCGCGATCCGGTCGGTCATGATGAAGCCAAGCTTCGATGGCGCGACGAGCAGCTTGCCCTTGCGCGAGAGCGACCAGGTGGGCCGCTGGTCGTTGTCGATCGCGATCGTCAGCACGATGCTGCCATCGGGCGATGCGGCGGTCAGCGGCGCCTGCGCGTCCTGCGCGGTCGCCGGGGTGCTCGCCACCGCGATAAGCGCCATCGGGAAAAGCGTTCGCATCAATCCTGTCCTTCCATGATAAGCCAGATCGCGCCGCACGGCGGCAGCGTTTCGGTATCGGCGCCGTTGAGCCCGATGATCGGCACCCCGCCGCCGCCCGGCCCCGCGATGCCGATGGTTTCCCCGCCCAAGTTGAAGAGGCAGCGCACGCGCACATCCCCTGCGATGCGATCGAACCCCAGCAGGTCGCCTTGCGCAATCCAGTGCGCATCGCGGCCAAGCCGCAGCGCCGGGTTCGCCGCGCGCAGCGATACGAGGCGGCGGGTAAGGTTCAGCAGCGAATCGGGGTCGTCCTGCTGCCGGTCCACCGCCCGCGCGCGGTGCGCGGGGCCGATCGGCAGCCACGGCTCGACGCTGGAAAAGCCCGCATGCGCCGCATCCGCCGCCCAGGGCAGCGGGGTGCGCGCGCCGTCGCGCGAAAGCGTCAGCGGCCAGTTCTTCAGCGCCTCGGGGTCCTTCACCATCTCATAGGGGATATCGACCTGGTCGAGCCCCAGTTCTTCGCCATTGTAGAGGATGATGTTGCCGCGCAACGCGGCGAGCAGCGCGATCTTCATCCGCGCGAAGGCGGCTGTATCCACACCCTCGCCCGCCCAGCGCGAAATCGCGCGCGGCGCATCATGGTTCTCGAACGCCCAGCTCGGCCAGCCGACGCCCGGAGCATCGGGCCATTGCTCCGCCGCCTCGCGCACCAGCCTTGGGGTCAGCCGGTCGGCATAGAGAAAGTCGAAACCATAGGCGCTGTTGAGCCTGCGATCGCCCTCGGTGAACAGCTTCATCTCCCGCGCCGAATCGTCGCCGCCCACCTCGGCCACGGTAAAGCCGCCCCTTTCGTCGGTCAGCGCGCGGATGCGTTCGAGGAACAGCGGGATATCGGGGTGCGACTGGTTGTAGATCTTCTGCTGGAAATCGAACGGACGGGTGCGCCGCTTGTTCGATGGCGGCGCGGGCGGATTGTCGCGCAGTTCAGGGTCGTGCATCGAGAAATTGATCGCATCGATGCGAAAACCGTCCACCCCGCGATCGAGCCAGAAACGAACGACGGCGAGCAGCGCATCCTGCACCTCCGGATTATGGCCGTTGAGCTGCGGCTGCGTACCGAGGAAATTGTGCATGTAATATTGGCCGCGCCGCGCATCCCACGTCCACGCCGGGCCGCCGAACACCGATTGCCAGTTGGTGGGGGGCGATCCATCGGCGCGCGCATCCGCCCACACATACCAGTCCGCCTTCGGATTATCGCGGCGCGCACGGCTTTCGGCAAACCAGGCATGGCGATCGGATGTGTGCGCGAAGACCAGATCGGTCGTCACCTTCAGCCCGAGCACATGCGCGCGCGCGACGAGCGCGTCGAAATCGGCGAGCGATCCGAAACTCGGATCGACATCGCAATAATCGGCGATGTCATAACCGAAATCGTCCATCGGCGAGGGGTAGAAAGGTGACAGCCAGATCGCATCGACGCCGAGCGAGGCGACATAGTCGAGCCGCGCGGTGATCCCGGCAAGGTCGCCGATGCCGTCGCCGTTCGAATCGGCGAAGCTGCGCGGATAGACCTGATAGATGACCGCGCCTTTCCACCACGGCGCGTCGGCGGTGGCGGCGGGCAGGGTCGGGTCCTGAACGAGGGGCTGGTTGGTCGTCACGCCTGTCTTCGCTTATTCGCTGGCCTGGCAGATCAAGGTGCCGAAGGCGGGGAGGGAGAGAGGAAGGCTGCCGGGCGCGGCGGGCGCCGCGGGGCAATCCCCGAGGAGCGCGGTAAAGCCCGCGCTTTGCATATCGATGGAAATGTTCGCCGACAGCGGCGCCGCCGACGTGTTGAAGGCGAGCACCACCTCGCGCCCCGTGGCCAAGTCGAAGCGCGAAACCGCTAGCAGCCCGGGTTTTTCGGAGAAGGCACGCACTTTCGTGGCCCCGCGCAGCAGCGCCGGGGTCTTGCGCCGTATCTCCGACAGCGCGGCGATATGGCGATAGAGCGGATGCGCGGTGTCGAAATTGGCGACGGCGGTCGTCGCGTCGGTGCCGATCAGGTCGTTGTCGTTATAGGCATCGACCTTCGAGGCGAACATGTCCTCGCGCGCGAGCTGGTCGTTGCCGTCGGACACGAACCCCTGCTCGTCGCCATAATAGATGGTCGGCACCCCGCGCAGCGTCAGCATCAGGCTGTGCCCCAGCATAATGCGCTGGAGCAGCTCGGCCTCGCTCGCGGTCGGGTTCGCCTGTTTCACGAACATCGAAAAGCGGCCCATATCGTGATTGCCGAGGAAGGTCGGAAGTTGGAGCGCCGCCTCGGTCCCACCCTTGTAGAGCAAATCGCCGTCGAACAATCGCGCGAAGGGCTCGGTGCCCTTGGTGCCGCTGACCGCGTCGATCGCGGCGCGCGCGAAGCCGAAGTCGAGCACGGCGGGCAGTCCCGCCGCATGCGTGTGCCACGCCAGCGCGCCCGGATCGACCGCGTCGATATAGACCTCGCCGAAGATGTGGAAATTGGGGATGCCGCGCGCCTTCGCGCGCGCCTGCATCGCGGGCACGAACGCTTGCCAGAATTCGGGGTTCACATGCTTGGCGGTGTCGATGCGGAAGCCGTCGATGCCGAACTCGTCGATCCAGCGGCCGTAAATGTCGATGAAGCCCTGAACGACCTTCGGATTTTCGGTCGCGAGATCGTCGAGCCCGGCAAAATCGCCATAGAGGGCGGACTCGCCGACCCAGTCGCTGTTGCCGCGATTATGATAATAGATGGGGTCGTTGAGCCAGGCGGGCACCTTCACCCGTTCCTCGCCCTTCGGCACCACGGGGGTATAGGCGAAAGACGGATCGGTCAGCTTCGCCCAATTTTCGGGGCTTGCATCATGGTCGCCCGCAAAACCGGGGTTGATAGGCGCGCCTTCCACGCCGCCGCGCCGCGAATAGGGATAGTCGGCAAGGCTGCGATAGCGATAACCCGCCGCATCGCCGTCGGTGTAGCGGATGACGTCGGCCGTGTGGTTGGTGATGATGTCCATATAGACCTTCATCCCGCGTGTATGCGCCGCGTCGACGAACGCCTTGAATTCGGCATTGGTGCCGAAATGCGGATCGACCTGCGTGAAGTCGGTCACCCAATAACCGTGATAGCCCGCGCTCTCGTCGCCCTTCGGACCCTGCACCGGCTTGTTCTTGAAGATGGGGGCGAACCAGATCGCGGTCGCGCCCATGCCCTGCACATAGTCGAGCCGCTTCGTCAGGCCGGCCAGGTCGCCACCGTGGAAGAAACCCTTGGCGGCAGGATCGAAGCCGGTCTTCAGCCGGTCGCCCTTCAGCCCGCCCAAGTCGTTCTTCGGATCGCCATTTTCGAAACGGTCGGGAAGGACGAAATAGATGACCTCGTCAGTCGCGGGCCGCGCGCGCACTTCCTCCACCTGTGCCGCGACCGGCAGCGGCGCGAGCAAAAGCGCAAGCGAAACAAGTCGGCGGATCATGCGGCTACTCCGGCGGGGCGGGTCGCGGCGAGGAAGGCGTCATAGCTTTCCATCTGCGCGACCTCGCGGTCGATCATCAGCGATATGCCGGCGAGATATTGCGCGAGTTCGGTGTCGCCGATCCCGTCCGCCAGCGGGTGCCAGCGGCGCGGTTCGACCCCTTGCCCGACCAGCACCTGCAGCCAGCCCGATTCGGTGAACAATTCCTCATGCTCGCGAAAGATCAGGCCCTGCGCGCGGAACAGATCGATCTTTGCGGCCAGCGTGTCGGGTACTTCGACCGCCGCCCGGTCACGCCAATATTGCGTGTCGGTGCGCGTCGTCGCCTTGAAGTGGAGAATGATGAAATCGCGGATGCGCTCCCACTCGAAATCGCTCTGCCGGTTGAATTCAGCGGCGACGGCGGGATCGGCGACGCCCGCCGGCAGCATCTTGATGAGGCGCGAGATGCCCGCCTGGATCAGGTGGATACTCGTCGATTCGAGTGGCTCCATGAACCCGCTGGCGAGGCCCAGCGCGACGACATTGCGGTTCCAATGCTGGCGCCGCTTGCCGCTGGTGAAGCGCAGCCTGTTCACCTCGGCTTGCGCCGGACCGTCGAGGTTCGCGAGCAAAGTGCGCTCGGCCTCGTCGTCGGAAATATGGTCTGAGCAATAAACATAGCCGTTGCCGATGCGGTGCTGCAGCGGAATGCGCCATTGCCATCCCGCTTCGCGCGCGGTCGCGCCCGTCCAGGGACGCTGCGGCGTGTCGCCATGCGCGCAAGGGACGGCGACCGCGCGATTGTTGAGCAGCCAGCGTGACCAGTCGTCATAGCCGGTCGCGAGCGCGCCCTCGATCAGGAGGCCACGAAAGCCCGAACAGTCGATGAAGAAATCGCCGTCGAAGGCGCGGCCATCGTCCAGCGTCACGCCCGCGACATTGCCACTGGCGCCATCGAGCCGCACGTCGGCGACCTTGCCCTCGATCCGTTCAACCCCGCCCGCCTCGGCGCGGCGGCGCAGATAGGCGGCGTAAAGCGCGGCGTCGAAATGATAGGCATAGGGTATTTCGAGCAGATAGGGCGAGGTGCGCGGCACCCCGCGCTGCATCCGCCGGGCGTGGGCGGCCTGCTCGTTCAGCGAATAAAATTCGAGGCCCTTGGCGACACCCGCCGCGCGCGCGCGCAGCCAATAATGATGGAAATCGATGAGTCCCAGCGCGCGCCCGATCGCGCCGAAGGCGTGCATGTAGCGATGGCCGAGCCGCATCCAGTCGCTGAACTCGATGCCCAGCTTGATCGTGCCCTGAGTGGCGGTGAGAAATTCATCTTCGTCGATCCCGAGCGCCTCGTTGAACAGGCGAATCTGCGGGATCGTCGCCTCGCCGACGCCGACCGTCGCGATCGCATCCGACTCGACCAGCCGGATCGACCAGCTTTCGGGCAGGAAGCGGCGCAGACAGGCCGCGGCCATCCAGCCCGCCGTGCCTCCACCTATGATCATGATCCGCATGGGCGTCATTTGATCAACTTATGCCTCGCGGGACAACAAAATGTGGGGGCGGCGCGACCCTGCCGCCCCCACGAGGAAGGGTTCAGAATTTGAACGAGGCGCCCGCAAGGAAGCGGCGGCCATAGGTCTGATAGTCGATCACGGCGCGGCTATCGCGCGGATCGTCGGTGACGAAGGGTTCGTCGGTCAGGTTCTGGCCCTGCACGAAGATCGACAGGCCCTCGAGCGCGCTGCCCGGCTGGAAATCATAGCCGACCTGCGCATCGACGATCGTCTCCGCCCGCGCCCGGCGCCGCACCCGCGCGCCGCCGAAGCCCGACAACTCACCAACGAAGCTCGACCGGTAACGCGCGCTGACGCGGGCGTTGAACCCCCATTTTTCGAAATAGGCGGTGCCGTTGGCGACCCATTTCGAATAGCCGGGGATGTCCTCGGCCGGAGCGCCCGGGGTCGGTTCGATCTTGGTCTTGGTGTAGGAAACGCCGCCCGTCACGCCGAAACCGTCGAGCGCCGCGGTGAAGGTGCTGAAGGGCAGCGTGCCGGCGAATTCTGCGCCATAGATGGAACCGCCCTCGCCGTTAATCGGCGCATTCACCGTGCCGAGATAGTTGACGATGATCGGCTGGCCGTTGGTGTCGTTGCCGACGGGCGCAATCGGATAGTTCGAGAAGTCGAACGGGATCGCCTGGTTATAGATGTAGCTCTTCAGATCTTTGTAGAAGAGTTGCAGCGCAACATAGCCCGACGAGCCGAAATATTTCTCGACCGTCAGGTCGGCGGCGTTGGCGCGCCACGGGCGCAGATCGGGGTTGCCCGTGTCGCCGCGCACGACCGCGCACTGGCGGCCGGTCGGGCAAACCATGCCGCCCGGATCGCCGACCGTCGTGCCATAGGACAGGCTGGCGCGCATGTCGTCGAGCCGCGGCCGGATGACCTCGCGCGCGAGGCCGACGCGGAAGACGAAATCGCTGGCGGTGCGCAGCGACAGGTTGAGGCTGGGCAGCACATCGACATAGTCGGTGCTCACGCGGCGCGGGATGCCCTGGATGTTCGGCGACCCGTTGGGGTTGGTGCCGATGAAGGACGCGCTGGCGCCGTTCGAATTCTGGTCGGTGAAGATCGCCTGCACGCCGACATTGCCGGTCAGCACCGACGACCCCATTTCCTGATCGATATTCGCCTGGAAATAGGCGGTCATCAGCTTTTCGGAGACGTCATAGGCCTTGACTACCACGTCGCCATAGGGGTTCGCGACGAGCTTGTAGATGCCCCCCGCGAGCAGGTCGCGCGGGTCATAGCTGACCACCGGACCGAGGCCGAGGTAGGACAGGTTCGTCGTCCCGAGGCGATATTGTTCGGGGATCGGCAGGCTGGTGAGGCCGTCGGTGTTGGCGACGAGGCCGACGAAGGCCTCGTCGGGGACCAGGCTCTTCTTGCGGTCGGTATAATTCACGCCGACCTGCACCGAGCGCAGGAAGCCTTCGAGCTCACGTTCGACCTCGACGCGATACTGCCACAGCTCGTCCTTGATGATGCGGTTGTTGTAATAGCCGTCCTGACCGCCGAGAATGCGGTCGCCGTTGACCGCGGTCTGGTCGCCGCCCCAGCCGAGCGGGCTGGTGAGCTGGATCAGATTATAATCGCCATAGTTGAGCGTCGGCGAAAAGACGGTGCCGTTGCGGTCGCTGGTGAAACCAATCGTGTCGGTCGCGCCGACGCCGCCGCCGCGGCCGGTGCCCGCATTGCTTTCCATGATCAGCTCGTTGCGGTCGGTCTTCGACATGCTGATGTCGACATGGGCGTTCCAGCCGTCGTCGCCCTGCCACTTGTTGTTCCAGCCAAAGCTGTAGAGCTTGGCCTTGCGTTCGAAGACGTCGTTGCGGACCACACCCTCGACATTGGTGAAGGTGCCCGCGCGGGCGAAGACATATTCGCCGCTATCGTCGATGTCGGTGACGTTGACCCCCGCGCCGCCGAAGGCGAGCGGCAGTTCGATGCCGCGCTTGATCTGGTCGTCCTTGAAGTCCGAATAAAAGGCATCGAAGGTCGAGGTGAAATTGGGGCTCGGCTGCCACTGCAGCGTGCCTTGGAGGCCGAGACGCTTGAGCTGGGTCGAGGTCGCATAACTTTTCGATCCGCCGATGACGACCGGGTTCGCCGCCGTTCCGTCGCCGGCATAGCCCCAGGCGTTGAATTCCTGGATCTGATAGGGTTCGTCGAGATAGGAGGCGGCGAGGGCAATGCCGATCGTGTCGTTCGCGAACTGGTCAACATAGCTGCCGTTGACGCGGTAGCCATATTTGTTCGAGCCGGAGTTGAGCTTGCCAAGGTCGGCCCAGACGCCGCGCCCGCCGACCGAGATCACGCGCTTGCCATAATCGAGCGGGCGGATCGTCCGCATGTCGACCGTGCCCGACAGGCCCTGGCCGATGATCGACGCCATCGGCGATTTATAGACGAGCACCTGACTGACGACTTCGCTGGGATACTGGTCATATTCGACGGCGCGATTGTCGCCGGTCGAAGTCTGCTCGCGCCCGTTGAGCAATGTCGTCGAGAAGTCCGGGGCGAAGCCACGGATCGAGATCGAGTTCGACCGGCCCGAGACGCGCTGCGAGGTCAAGCCCGGCAGGCGCGCGATCGCTTCAGCGATCGAGGCGTCGGGCAGCTTGCCGATATCCTCGGCCGACACCGATTCGACGACCTGATCGCGGTTCTTCTTGGCATTGACGGCGCTCTGCAGGCTGGCGCGAAAGCCGGTGACGACGATGTCGCCCTCGCCGCCCGCTTCGTCGACCGGCGCGCTGCTTTCATCCTGCGCCGTCGCCGCGGTCGGCGCAAAGGCGATCGAGGCAAGGCCAAGCGCGAGTACGCTGGCACCCCGGCGAAGGCTGATGATGTTGGTCATATCGGTTCCCCTGGCTTCGGATAGGTTTGCACACCATGCGACAGGGGTAGCGGCTGCAGGCCGCAAATATCCTCTCCGACGCGTGGGTGATCCCATCTTTCGTCCCCGCAATTGAAACCAATCGGCGACGACGACCATAGGGTATACGTATACGCATATTATGCACGGCGCGCTGCTGTCGCCCAAAATCGGCCGCGACGCTGCGGGAATCGCGTTACGAAACGCTTATGCAAATTCTTGGCACGGGGCCGGCCAGCGGCTAGTCTGCCCGGCACAGGAGCCAACGATAAGGCGCCGTGACGGGGAGAATATCATGGGCCGACTGCCCTCCGCCAAGCCGACGAGTTTCGACATCGCCTATCTCGCCGGGGTGTCCCAGCCGACCGTGTCTCGCGCGCTTCGCGGCAGCAAGTCGGTCAGCGCTGCGACCCGCGCCAATGTCGAGCGCATCGCGCGCGAGCTGAACTATACGGTCGACAAGAATGCTTCCAGCCTGCGGTCGCAGCGCACCCATACACTCGCCCTCCTCTTCTTCGAGGATCCGACCCCCGACGAGTCGATGATCAACCCCTTTTTCCTGTCAATGCTTGGGTCGATCACGCGCGAATGCGCGCTGCGCGGCTATGATCTGCTGATCAGTTTCCAGCAGTTGCACAACGACTGGCACGTCGCTTATCAGGACAGCCATCGTTCGGACGGGATCATCCTACTCGGATACGGCGACTATCAGCTCTATCGCACCAAGCTCGAGCATCTGGTGGAGATGGGGACGAAATTCGTCCGCTGGGGCTCGGTGTCGGACGACAGCATCGGGCTGACCGTGGGGTCGGACAATATCGGTGCGGGAGAACAAGCGGGCGCACATCTGGTCGAGATCGGCCGCAAGCAGATCGCCTTCCTCGGCGATGCGTCGGACCACGCACCCGAATTCCAGGACCGCTACACCGGGCTTTGCCGCGCGATGTCCGCCGCCGGGATCGCGGCCGACGCGGCGCTGCAACGCGACACCGTCTCGTCGGAGGAATCGGGCTATGCCGCCGCGCGGTCGCTGCTCGCGAGCGGCGCGCGTTTCGACGCCATCTTCGCGGCAAGCGACCTGATCGCGATCGGCGCGATGCGCGCGCTCACCGAAGCTGGACTCCGGCTACCGCAGGATATCGCGATCATCGGCTTTGACGACATTCCGGCTGCCAGCCTGACCTCGCCGACGCTGACGACGGTGATGCAGGATCTGAAGGGCGCGGGCTCTCTACTGGTCGACGCGCTCCTGTCGAGCATCGACGACGCACCGGTCGCGCGAACCGTGCTGCCGACGCGGCTGATCCGGCGGCAGAGCACGGCGGTCTGACGATCACGTATTCGTATACGTAGCGCGCCCGTGCTTGCTCTGGCGCACAGGCGCTGCAAGACATCGGCCGAGAGCAGAGCCGCCGGACGGCCGTAAGGGAGAGACGCGATGGAAAAGCCGCGGCAGGGTTTCGCAGGCCTGTGGAATATCAGCTTCGGCTTTTTCGGCATCCAGATCGGCTTCGCGCTGCAGAATGCGAACATGAGCCGCATCTTCCAGTCGCTGGGCGAGGATATCGAGAAATTGCCCGGCCTGTGGGTCGCCGCGCCACTGACCGGGCTGCTTGTCCAGCCGGTTATCGGCCATATGAGCGACCGCACCTGGCTCGGCCGCCTCGGTCGCCGCCGCCCCTATTTTCTCGCCGGCGCCCTGCTCGCGGCGATCGCACTGTTCTTCATGCCAGAAAGCCCATCCATCTGGATTGCAGCAATGATGCTGTGGGTCCTGGACGCTTCGCTCAACATTTCGATGGAACCCTTCCGGGCGTTCGTCGGCGACATGCTGCGCAAGGACCAGCACAGCGTCGGCTATGCGGTCCAAACCGCCTTTATCGGCGCCGGCGCTGTCGTCGGCTCGCTGTTCCCGGCGCTGATGGAGGTCGCGGGCGTCGCCAATGTCGCGCCGCCGGGGCAAATCCCCGACACGGTGCGCTACTCCTTCTGGTTTGGCGGACTAGCGCTGCTTCTTGCGGTGCTGTGGACCGTCGTGTCGACCAGCGAATATAGCCCCGCGCAGATGACCGCGTTTGAACCTGGCGGTGCAGACGATCCTCCGGCCGTGCGCGCGCTGGCATCGCGCAACCACCTCGGAAGCATCGGCTGGATTGCGGCCGGATTGGCAGTCATCCTCATCCAGGTCGAATTCGCGCTGCTGCGCGAGGTGCGGTTGCTTGGCGCGTTATTGATCGGCTTTGGCCTCGCCAGCATCATCGCCGTTGCGTTGGCGCGGCGCGGCAACGAGAAGAATATGCTGTCGAGCATCGTCGGCGACTTCGCGGGCATGCCGCCGCTCATGAAACGGCTTGCTGCGGTACAGTTCTTCAGCTGGTCAGCGCTTTTTATCATGTGGATCTACACCACGCCAATCGTGGCCCAATATCATTTCGGGACAACCGACGCAGCCAGTGCCGCCTATCAGGCGGCGGGCAACTGGGTCGGCGAATTGTTTGCGATCTATAACGGTGTCGCGGCTATCGCTGCACTGACGTTGCTGCCGTGGCTGTCGCGTCGACTGGGACAGGCGCGAACACACATGGTGGGGCTGACCTGCGGCGCGGTCGGCTACGTTAGCTTCTTCCTGCTTCGCGATCCGACACAGCTAATCATCAGCGAGATATTCATAGGCGTCTTCTGGGCCTCGGTCCTTGCCATGCCCTACGCGATTCTTGCGTCGAGCTTACCGCAGGCGAAGCTCGGCACCTACATGGGTCTCTTCAACATATTCGTTGTAATTCCACAGCTTCTGGTTGCGACGATCTTGGGATCGATCATGCAGGCGTTCTTCCCCGGCGAGCCGATCTACACAATGGCCTTTGCGGCACTCGCCCTGACGATGGCACTCGCCACCATGGCGCGTATCGATACAGCATCCGTCGCCGGATAGCCAGCCTGTCAACGGCAGAACCCGGAACGGGGCCGGGACGTTTGCGCTATCCTGCCCTGACCCTAAGGGCGTTGATGGCCCCACGCGTCCACAGCGATCCAAGTCAAATGGATTTTCAGAGTGTGGGAATAGAGGTCGGGATGGAATGACTGCCTGCAACAGCTGAATTGCGCACCAAACTCTATATTTTCCGCCTTTGACGGACGAGTTTGACGAATGCCGCTTCGTTTGGGGTTGATCATGGGTACCACATTGTGTCGAGTTAAGTAGCAACAGTCCATACCGTCGGCACCATCGGGCTTCGCAATCTGCAGGTAGGTCAGCTGCGCTTCACCGACTCCCTTAATTCGGCGATTGGCTGGGGAGCGCTTCAATAGTTCTTCTACGATGGACGTCGGCCAAGAATCGGCCACTACAGGTGTCAATGGATGGCGTCGTCTCGAGAAACTCGCCCCAAAGCGACCATTCCAGTTTCACCAAATATTCGGCGTTTCCGCATTAGCTGAGGGAGGTCAGCTTTCGGGACCGCCGATATCGCAATTGTACGACCGACAAGAGGCGCAAAGCGGACAATCAAAAATGGCGGCCCGATCGGGCCGCCAGAGTTGAATGGAGAGCTATCTCCATTGGGTCGCACGGAGCGGATACACCAACGAGCGGTTGCCGCCATGTAAATGATAATGCCGTAACGGAATCTTCTGTCACTGATGCCCGGATGCAACAGGGCCGAGGGTGGAGAGGGCCACTGCAGCGGCGGTCAAAGCGCCCAGACGCGATACCGCGTCCGCAATTTGCGCGATCGCGCGGGTTCGTTCATCGCTGTTCATCATCGCAGCAGTAATTGCGATCGCGCTCGTATCTTCCATAATTGTACCGATCCGGGTGCAGAGCAGAGCGAGAAGGTCGTGGTCGTCTTCCATGACCCGACCACGCCCCGAGGCGGCGCAGAAGTCCATAACCAGCTTTTTTCCTTCGTCGCGAACATTCCATTCGACTTCCACGGCGCCGCAAGCATTGGTGTCGCTGCGCCCGGACGGTGGCGCAAGGCTCCGACCTCGCAGTTCCGGAGCATGGGTCAGTGGGGCCGGCATCAGGCCGGTTCCACAGGAGACCCTATATGACCGACCAACAAACCGTCGCGGAGCCTTCCGCCCGCACGCCAACCAAGGCTGCTACCGTTCAAAAATTGCTGGCGCGCAGCAAAGGCGCAACCCTCGCCGAGTTGACGGATGCCACGTCATGGCAGCCTCACACCGCACGCGCGTTTTTGACCGGGCTGCGAAAGAAGGGCAAAAATATCGTGCGGGAATGCCGTCCCAATGGCGATACCTGCTGGCGCATCGAGCGATAAGATGCCGCCGATCGACAAACAATTGGCCGGGCTGGCGACGATGTCGCCGGCCCGCCTGCGCGCGGAGTGGCGACGCCTGCACCGTGGCCAGACGCTGACGGCGGGCCTGACGTCGAGCCAGCTCATTCGAAGTATCGCCTGGCGTCTTCAAGAAAAGATGTTGGGCGGTCTTTCGGCGCCTAGAGCGCGGGAACTCGATCGACTCGCAGAGCAGCTCGACCGCGACGGCGAACTCCAGATGGCCTCTGATCAATCCCTCAAGGCTGGCTCTCAGCTCATCCGGCACTGGCACAGCAGGATTTATACAGTCACCGTGCTGGATCGGGGATTTGAGTTTGAGGGGCAGCAATATTCGTCGCTGACGCAAATCGCCCGTCAGGTCACCGGCGCAGCTTGGTCGGGGCCGCGTTTCTTTGGGCTGAAAAATCGGCGTGATCGATGAAGCCGCAATCATCCCGCCGCCGCTGCGCCATCTACACCCGCAAGTCGACCGAAGAGGGACTCGACCAGAACTTCAATAGCCTTGACGCGCAGCGCGAAGCCTGCGGCGCCTATATTCAGAGCCAGACCCACGAAGGATGGGAACCGACCGGCGAGCATTATGACGACGGCGGATATTCCGGCGGATCGATGGACCGGCCCGGTCTTCGGCAACTGCTCGAAGATGTTGAGGCCGGAAAGATCGACATCATCGTCGTCTACAAGGTAGACCGGCTAACCCGCAGTCTTGCGGACTTCGCTCGTATCGTCGACGTCCTCGACAAACATGGCGCATCCTTCGTCAGCGTGACGCAGGCGTTCAACACCACGAACAGCATGGGGCGCCTCACTCTCAATGTCCTTCTCTCCTTCGCACAATTTGAGCGTGAAGTGACCGGCGAACGTATCCGCGACAAAATCGCCGCATCGAAGGCGCGCGGCATGTGGATGGGCGGGACCGTGCCGCTCGGCTACGAGGCCAAGGACCGGAAGCTTATCGTCGTTCCCGCAGAAGCCGATAAGGTCCGCCACATCTTCGGCCGCTATCTGGCGCTCGGATCGGTGTACGCCCTCCAAACTGAGCTCGCCGCAGATGGAATTCTGACCAAGTCGCGAGTGCTGAAGGACGGGCGCAATTATGGCGACAAGAATTTCAGTCGCGGCGCGCTCTACCAGATGTTGCGCAATCGGATCTATCGCGGCGAAATCACCCATCGCGGCAATACCTACCCAGGCGAGCATGACGAAATCATCGACGCAGAGACGTTCGCACGGGTTAGCCAAAGCCTGAATGGCAACCGGGTTGAACATAAGCACGCCGCCTATGCCGAACACCCGAGCCTGTTCGCGGGTGTCGTCTGGGATGGCGATGGCCGCCGTCTGACACCCAATCATGCGAACAAGGCTGGCGTCAGGTATCGCTATTATATCAGTCGCAAGGACAAGGAGCGGCTCGATCTACCGATCGTGCGTGTGCCCGCGGGAGACCTCGAAAACCTGCTCATCCTCCAGCTTCACCGGCACGGCGGCGTCTCATGGGATGGACCGCGACCGACGCGAGAATTGATCTTGGCGACTATAAGCAAGGTTACGGTCCATCTCGACCGTGTGGCGATCGAGTTTATCGGGAGCGATGAACCCGTGTCCATTCCCGCAACGCTCGTTCGTTGCAGCGGTGAAAAGCGCATCGCTGCGGCTCCGGAACACTATGCCCATCCGCGCCAAGATGCTGCGCTCATCAAACTCGTCGTCCGAGCACACCAGGCTCGCAAGGCGCTGGCCGAACCGGAAAATCCCAGTCTCGATGCCGCGGCGTCGAGTATGAGGGTCTCGACGCCCTACTTC
>VFQN01005093.1_pt1 | contig 16508 bp, 21 predicted proteins | sample 3512371 | NCBI WGS metagenome assembly VFQN01 (sample SAMN10412370, study PRJNA504923) | tailings metagenome | isolation source: Replicate 2 from Balatoc abandoned mine | place: Philippines: Itogon, Benguet | collected 2017-08-28 | reverse complement strand
GCAAGACCGAGTTCCGTTCAAGGCGCCTCGGCTTGTGTTTTTCGTCTGGTGTAAATCGTGTTTGAAGGGGCGTGGAGTATCCACTTGGGGCTGTTCCGCATGATGGTGCACAGTACGTGGGGATGCTGCAGGAATGTAGCAGGGGGTTAACGATGCTGATGACCCGGCATATGCCTCAGGTGGGGCCAGACACACGAACTGGGTTGGTTACAGACGTCAGGGGATGAATGTGGTAGCGGGACGGGGCCGTGAGGGGCTGGTGGCGACGGCAAGCGTTCGCCCACGTGCTGTGACGAGCAGCTGTGCTTGTTGACATGTTCGTGTTGCGGTCAGCAGTCGCTTGCGCCCTGGCGCTCGAGGGCGACGGCACAATGCACAGTGTGGTGCTTCCGTTGAGCCTTCCGTTGTCACGCTAGCCCACATGCGCTCCCTGCCCATGGACCCTCGCTCTCTACAGCCAGCTGGATTTCTGACTAACGTTGGCCGTAGCTGGCCATCGAGCTACACGCGTGCAAACCACCTCCTGGAGGTTATCTGCGGTGGCATGGTAACCCACGTGCTTGCTGGTGACCCTCCCCTGCAGGGCTTCTGGCTGGTGCCGTGGCTTGACTCCATGCCCAAGGACAAGCAGCGTGAGGTGCTGGCCACCGCCCTGGACCACATGCGCAGCGGGCTGCTGCCGCCGGCAAAGGGTGGGTGGGGTACGGCGCATGTGCGTGCGAACGTGCTTATGGGGACTGTGTGGCCTGGCCCCCGGTAAACGGGCAAACGGTTTGCCTGCATGTGGGTGTTCGGTGGACTGTGCCCACAACATGTGCGTGTGTCCAGACGTGTCCCGTGCGCCTGTGGTACGATTCGGCGCCCGGCTGTGGGTTCCTCGTGCGGCTGATGAGCACGGTAGTGACCACCAAGCTGCGCAGACGCATGGTGATACTGGATTGCCAGTTTGTGCGAACATGTCTTGTCTGGTTGCCGACGTGGCTCCGCCCCCTTGCTGTCCCACGTGGCTGCAGTGACGGTCATGCCGCTGACGGAGGCTGCCGCGGCGCTCAAGGCGCAGGCGGTGGTGGGCCGCACGGACAAGGTGGTGCTGCAGGGCTGAGCGCACGGCTGCTGCAGGGGTGAGGGCACGGCTGCTGCTGCAGGGATCTGGCGACGGCGGCGGCTGCCTGGATGAGGGCATACGGCTGCCGCGGGCTTCGGGTTGGGGGCTGCTGGGGGCTGCTGGTGAAGAGGCAAGTTGGTGCTGCAGGGGTGAGGACATGGGCGGCAGAGCAACTGATATTGGGTGCTGCTGCTCCGATGTGCCGGGTACACATGGAATGCAAGGTCGGCTGACTGGGTTGCAAGCTGGTTCACTTAAAGGGGTGAAGGGTGTGGGGGTGGGGTGGGTGATCAGGGGTCGGAGGCTGCACGAGAGCGTGGTGCAACGACCCGATGCTCGGGTGCAGGGTTGTGTGGGAACAGTTGATATGAGCGGCGATGTGATGCGATAGAGAAGCAGCGAGGCAGAAGTGGGAAAGGGGGCGGCTCGGCGGCTGCAGAGCTGAAGGCATCGGCCTGCTGTGGACGCAGTGTTCGGCGGCTGGAAGCGAGCGAGGAAGCGGCAGGGTGGATGGAGCAGGGCCGGCGACGGATGATGGGCCTGAGCAGCAGCAGTTGAGAACGCAACGGCGTGGGCGCGGGGTCAGACAGATGTCCAGGCACGCGATCATGCGGGAGCTATCGTATCGTATGGGGCTTGCTGCACATGGCCAAATTGTCCATGCGTCGCGATATCGGGAAGGGACAGCTGCTGACCTCACTTAGGTAAGACTGCCCTTAGGTAAGACCAGGTAAGACTGCCTCAGTCTGGTGGCCGAGACCCAACGGGGCGTCGTAGGGCATGGTGTGGCCCAACCCTCCATGAGGATGCGTGGAGATGGCCCAGGATGGCCTAGCTAGGGACATCCCGTGCTTGGCATGTGAGGCGCGGGGGTGCGCAGCGCCCATTGCAGAGCTCTTGCGGCCACGCCTCCCACCGGCTGTGGCTGTGTATCGAGGTGTACCGCGTGCGTCTGCAAATGATCTGGAGCGCTTCCTCCGGCATACAAGGAACCTTGAAAGACGTCCTCTGGGCCAGGGAAGAATGTGAACCTCCGGCGGGTGTAATCCTGTCAAAGGGGCTTTAGTGGCTCTGCGTGAGTCTGCACACTGCACGGGTACAGCAGGGTTCCACATACGGTACCCCCACCGGCTGGGAGCGTGGGACGCAGCTGGCCGCAGAGACAGCCCCGCACAACCATGCCAAAATCTCTTCAGATGATAGCTAGGAGTGATCGGGCATTTGTGGTCGCTCTAATTTGGGGTCGCACACTCGCACTCGAGCGCTCAGCAGCGCACGAACGAACGCTGTTGTTTTTTTGGTGAGAAAGTTGGCCCGCTGTTGCCTCCACAAGACCCCGTGTACGGCAGGCCCTGTACGGCACCTGCACAACACGTACTTAGGAGCTTGACAACCAAATGGAAAATTAGGCCGTAAGGGCTATCCATCGCACTGTGTCATGTCGCAAACTTATGGTTCTCTCCGTCCTTAGGTGTGCCCCTTTTGCGGTTGGGTCTCGCTGGGTTTGGGCGTTAGGTGGTGCTGATGCTTGCCTGCGCTGGTTGGGCCTTGGGTTTTATCGACCTGAACCTTCCCGTCTCCTTACCTGTAAACCTCTTTACAGGAAAAACCGGTATAGTCTAGGACCCCGCGCCCAAATGCGGGACCCTTGCCCCGCCTGGGCAGTGGAACCCGGTTGGCGTTGCCTGGCTTACTGGGCGCCAGTGCTGCAGTGCGCTAGCCTCACCATCTTAACACGAAGCTTGTATCATGGTTGACAGAAAAGGGCAACATCACTACCGGTATCACATGTTCCCAGCTAACCCGCAATGCCGAGCGAGGCCGACGTGGTCTTGGTCGGGCCAGGTCGGGCAGAACCCCATGACGTCAAGCAAGGCTAGCAAGGGGAGACCTGGCGGCCAGGAACGAAGGTCAAAGGAACTGCGTCCACGGTGCGCATTAGACCGTAAACCCGAGCAGAATGACAAGTCAGGGCACATCAAGTGTCAGTGATTGGGGTTGGTGCTGGACATGCGGGAACACTGACAGGGCTGCCGCCTCCTTCTAGTCCCGGCTCCTGCTGAAACAAAGCTGGCTGACTGACCCATGGGGCAGGATCGGAGGATGGCAGGATTAAGCAGGAGCATTGGCAGAAACCTTGTCAATATAGTCATTACATATCATAAATAGAAGGAGCTAGGCGACCGTTCCTGGTATAGCGCGATGGCGTCAACCTTGTCAGTACGGTAGCCCCGAAACAGGTCATGCCGGTTCCGGAAGCCAAGCTCACCTGAGACATCCATCGCTACGTGCTAGGATACTTTTTATACTTACAGTATAGCACATCACGCACGATACCTACTCACGCCATACTCTCAGTACCTCAGTTCGAAAACGCCTAGCGACAGTGATTGGCAGTCAGCAAGGATGGCAGCAACCCAGACCGCTGTGCAGGTACTGCACCCCAAACCGAATCTGAGCTTGAGAAACAAAGCTGTTGCTCATAGACAGTGTCAGGCCGGTGGGTCAACCACCCTTGCTTGACTCAAAACACATCGAAGTGACGCCATGGCCAGAGACCGGTAGCGCCTCTTAAAAAATGCTGTTATTGTTCTTACATGCAGATCAAGGCGTTTGGGACGAACTATGACGAGACGGTGACCATCGCCCAGGTGCCGGTGCCGGAGCCTGGCCCGGGCGAGGCCCTGGTCCGCATCAACTGCCGCCCAGTCAACCCGTCCGACGTGTTTGCCGTTACGGGGGTGTACCCGGGCTTCGTGCCCAAGGACTTCCCAGCTGTGCCCGGCCTTGAAGGTGCGTCATGCCTAAGCTCTGAGTATTGGGTCGGTAACCGGCCGAGCCAGTGGAGCGGAGCGCTCTCGACCGTTGGGCCGCAGGGGACGGTCAACACAGCTTGCGCGGGGACACAGGGACCCGATTGCCCAAGTTGAAGGCAGGCCATGGGGCCACTGACACGGCTCCCCGGGAGCGGATGTCACCATGGCGCCTGCTTGCGCTTTCCCCGCCCGTAGTTCACAGTTATCCTACGCCATACAGGTATGGGCACTGTGGCCAAGCTGGGCCCGGGCGCCAGCGGCCGGGTCAAGGAGGGCGAGCGCGTGGTCAACGTGGCCTGGGCTGGCACGCGCGTGGGCAACGGCACGTGGCAGCAGTACGTGGTGGTTCCGGAGGAGGACCTGGTGGGTGCGCTGCGTGCCAGGTCTCCCCTGATGTCTCCACTGCTACGTGCTAAGGGGGGTGGAACAGGTAGAGTAGCATGGCAGAATTGTGACAGGGCGCGGGCCACACGGGGTGTACGGCATGGGCAGGCGTATGAAAGCAAAGCAAGTTTGGTCAAGATGCAACGGGCGCGGGCGGGTCGCGGCCTTTGTTTGGTCTGTGACCAAGGCGCGTACCGGTAGCACGCATGCCAAGTGAGATTCGATGCGCGCGCGCATAGTTCACCCACACGAACCAAAGGCCCGAAAGCCCCAGCGCCGTTGGCAAACCAAAGCGTCATGCCAACCGTGACTCATCACCTCATCACCCTCGCGCAGGTCCCCGTGCCCCGCGACCTGCCCGACGAGGCCGCCTGCCAGGCGCTGATCAACCCAGTGACCGTCATGGGCCTGTTTGAGCAGATCAAGGCGCCGCAGGGTAGGTGTTAGCTGCTGGGAGGGTTGGCGTGGATGGGCACCCACCGCACGCATGCACAAAGCGGTGCGTGTGACACAGTTGGAGCTCGTGCCCTGCCTCCGGCCTGCTGCAACACCTCACGTTTCTCCTAGGTCCAGTAAACATGTCCTTGCACAAAACAACAACAAAGCGCTTTTCTGACGCCGAACTGTCCGGCCGCCAACCCCAGCCATTCATCCCCTAGCCCCCAGCTCCGGCCTGCCCTGCCTCCACTCGTCGGCAGGCACGTGACTGCGTCGGCCGCCACGTGGTGTTTCGCGCCTCATGCCTGCATCACATACCCGGTCGGCCTCCAGCCCACTTTGCCTCCGTCCGCAGGCCAACACATGCCGGCTCCCATTATATGCAACCTTGCCTTGACACCCGAACGCCTGTACATGACGGACCCGTGCCCCCCCATGCCGCGCCCGCCCCCGGCCCCCCAGGCGAGTACGTGATCATCTCCGCCGCCAGCTCGGCCCTGGGTCGCATGTGCCTCCGCTACGCGCGGCACCTGGGGCTCAAGACCATCGGCACGTGCCGCCGCCAGGAGCTGGCGCAGGAGCTGCGGGAGGCGGGGTGAGGGGGGGGGCGGGGTGGAGCGTGAAGCGAGAGGAAACAGTGCAAGGGCAACGCGTCAGATAGGCATGTAAAGGGCAGGACGTAGGGGTATTGTGAGCCGGGGGCGGGCTGCCAGGCGGGGCAGCAAGGAACTGGCTGGGCAAGCGCGTAACTGTCCCGCTTCCAGGTGTGGGCCTGGCGACACGGTGTGCGAATGATGAACCAATGGCGGCGCGCCTTGCATGTACTGCACAGCGCGGACGAGATGGTGGGGATGTGGTAATGGTGATGGTTGTCCTCGGACGCCGACCGTTGCACGCTGATGCAGCACCATGACTTCACCAGCACAACAGCTAACCCATTACGCCCCGCCGTGCGCCCAACTGCTCGCTAACCCACAGCGCCGACGAGGTGGTCGTTGTTGCCTCCGACGCCGACTACCCCGCCCTGGTGTACCGCGCCCAGGCGCTGACGGGCGGACGCGGTGCGTATGCGGCGCTGGAGTGCCTGGGGGGCGACAAGACGCAGCACGTGGCGGACGCCGTACGGCAGGGCGGTACGGTGGTGCTGTACGGCGGCATGGCGGGCATCGTGGTGCAGTGGAATCTGGCCCAGCAGGGGTTTCGCATGATTGATCTGAAGGTGAGGGGAGGCGGGGTAGCTTGCGGTAGGGTTGTAACGGCGCAGGTTACGGGATTCGGAATGCAGCATCCGGATTCAGACGTGGAACCATCCCTCCCTTTGGGGCCCGCTTCGGATGACCGAAGGTCAATATTTTGCTTGCGACGGTGTTTAACAATTCAAAATGAGCATGGTCCATGAGGGTGGTCCGGGACCTGGAGGGTTACCATGTACGGAGCGGGCTCAGTCCACTGCCGTTTGGCCCGTACCCAAGAGCCACATGCTTGGTGGCACCCTCCCATGCAGGGCTTTTGGATCAATCCCTGGATGGACTCCATGCCCAAGGACAAGCAGCGTGAGGTGCTGGCCACCGCCCTGGAGCACATGCGCAGCGGGCTGCTGCCGCCGGCAAAGGGTGGGTGGCAACATATGATATGCGCACACTGCAGCGGTGCGTGTGTGTATATCAAAGCATGGGTGGAATACCGGTGCCACCCATGCTTTGAAATACCGGTGCGTGTGGCAATGTGGGGAGGCGCGTACAGTCGAGCAGGCGGTACCCGGGAGGTCCCTAATCCACCGGCGGAGAGGCAAGCGACGCCCACGAGACGGGTTATAGTGATAGATTTTGTGTGAGCTAGATAGTTGCCTCCTCTGATGTTGGGTGCCTGCAGCGAGCCCACCAGCCTTGTGCGCCTCCTAGCCGGTCCGGCACGCAGCGGCCTCAGCCTGTCGCCACGTAATGACTGTGCAACGGGACTACGCACGCAAAGCACGTTAGGACAGCAATGCCCCCCTTTGCTGACGAGGGTCCGCCCCCCTCTGCTGCCTCACGTGGCTGCAGTGACGGTCATGCCGCTGACGGAGGCTGCCGCGGCGCTCAAGGCGCAGGCGGTGGTGGGCCGCACGGGCAAGGTGGTGCTACAGGGCTGAGCGCACGGCGGCGGCAGCTGGGGCGAGGGCGTGGGGTTGCGGCAGGGGCGAATGAGGCAACGGCAGCGGCAGTAACGGTAGTATCGTACGTACCGCAGGGGTGAGAGCACAGCGACTGCTGAACCGGTGACCGCATAGCCCCGGTATCGCCGTGCTGCGGGGCTGAGGGCAGAGCGGCTGCTGCAGGGGTAGGGCTGGGGTTGTGGCAGGGGTTGGCCGCGGAACGCCGTTGATGTGGCGCTGCGTGGGTGAGGGCGTGGAGTTGATGCAGGGGTTGACGGCGCAGCGCGGTTGATGTGGCGCTACAGGGGGCAGGGCAGAGCGGCTACGGTAGAGGTGAGGGCACAGCGGCTGGTGCAGGGGTGAGGGCCCGGAAGATGCTGCGGGGTGAGCGCACATACAGTAGCTGCAGCAGAGTGCTGCCGAGCGCTGGGCTGTCGTCCTGACGGCGGGCGACTGGCGTGCTACTGCTGCAGGCTGCGGGTTGAAGTAAGGCCGCAGAACGCTGATGTTGTGCTGTAGGGGGGAAGTAAGGTACTTGCACAAGGTACACATAATTGTACAAAAGGTGCATGTGTGGGGGGCGCAGGTCGCCAATTCAGTGGCGCTACAGAATTGAGGGCATGAGAGTTGCTGCGCGCTGCGGGGTGGAGGATAAAGGTAGGGCGGGCGCACCGACCGATCGTGCAGTGGTGCAGGGATGACTGCAGAGCGGCAGAGCGCGTGACATTGTATACTTTGCTTTTTGGGGTTGCAGTGCATGTAAAACGCGAGGCCAGTTGACATGGATGTTGGACGTTGGACGAGAGGCAGGGATGTAGCTAGAGCGCGTGCTGTGGGGTGGGCTGAGGGTCGGAGTGGCCGAGAAAGGGGACGCAGCGAGCGAGGCAGACTCCGGCACATACACTGGGACCCGCACGCGCAGTCGCAGTTGGAAACGGCACATATGGCATGTACATGCGATAAGCCCTTCTGGGTAAGCCGGCCGTTGTACTTTAGTCACTGAGTATGCTGAGTGGAGGGCTGGAGGCATGTAGCGCGCATCGCAGCAGAGGGCCCCTCCCCTTCTGACTGCGTGCGGTTGCAGTTGGGATTGTTGCTTCCTGTTTACTTTGCAACGTGTTAATTGCTTGTAAGGGACCTTGAGTCACAGGCGATTCCCTTCTGCTAAAGCGCCGTGTTGGGGATGGCGGCGGATACTGTGAACGTTCAGTGCATGTGTCAGTACGGCCGCCAGCGGGCGGGCGGGTCAAGGAGGGCGAGCGCGTGGTCAACGTGGGTTGGACAGGCACGCGCGTGGGCAACGGCACGTGGCAGCAGTACATGGTGGTGCCGGAGGAGGACCTGGTGGGTGCGCAGCGCGCAGATGAGAGCGAGCACGCGGGCGGGGAGCGGAAAAGGCCGGGGCATGGAAAGGGTTATGGGCACGGCAGCCAGCAGGTTGCGCATACGGTGGCTGCTATCCTGCACGGGTGCACAATCGGAGGACATGGCTCGACAGGAAGTGCCATGGATCTGGTTTGCAGCGCAGAGCCCACAGGCTGCGGAGACGGGTAGCGCGTGTCCACGATGCTCGGGTGCAGGGGTGAGTGGGAACAGGTGGGAACGCTCACATTGATGCGGTAGAGACCTAGCGATGCAGCGAGGCAGGAGTGGTGAAAGGGGGCGGCTCGGCGGCTGCAGGGCTGAGGGCATGGGCCTGTTGTGGACACAGGGTTAGGCGGTTGGAAGAGAGCGAGGAGCGCGGGAAGAGAGCGAGGAGCGCGGGAAACGAGTGATGCAGGTTCTGCCGCGCAACAGCTAGAGCGCCCTGCTGGACGGGAGTGGGCTAGTTGTGGCGAGGTTTGGCTGCAGGGTGCAGGGAGCAGGGCCGGAGATAGACGGATGATGTGCGAGAGCAGCAGCAGTTGGAAAAGGCAACGGCGTGGGCGCGGGGGTAATGACTTTGCCGCTGGCACCACTTGCTTGACATGTAAGGGGAGGGCATGCAGTGCCCGTTGCAGGGCTCTTGCAGGCACACCTCCCACTGGTTGATTGTGTACCCGCATACAGGTACTGTTGCGCATGGCATGAAGCCTTGTAATGGCATGCTAGAGATCTTGCCTTAGAGACCTCCTCTGGGCCAGGGGAGAACCTGAACCTTCGGCGGTGCAATGCTGTTCAGGGAGTTCCAGTTGCACCGCGTGACTTCTTGGTAGACTTCACCGGCTGGGCTAGGCTGGGCCGCAGAGGCTGCCCCGCACAACCCTGCCCAAAGCACTTGCTGACAGTGTAGGAGTGTTGAGGATTCGCTTCAAGCTGGGGTCGCACCGAGCACTCGGCAGCGCAAGATCGCCCATTGGATCCGCTGACACGTGCACTATCGTCGGAGGCCCCTTGAATGGCAGGCCCCTTGTGTCAGGTCCTGTACGGCATCTGCACATCCCGTACGGTACTTTCGAGTCTAACTACCAAACACGCGCCATGTCATGCCTCCAAGCAGTTGTTGGGTAATAAGGTTCTCTCCGCCCGTAGGTGGCTGTAGGGGTGGCATAGATAGACCGGCTGCTGGCACTACGAGCTGCGGTTCCCGCAAGCCGAAGTCACGCCCAGCGCCGCTTAGTGAGCAGCATGCTGCGGTCCTGGTCCGCTGTTCTCTTGCTGAGGCCCCTATATATGACAGAGCTGGAATCCAGGCGTAGCGGTATTGCCGTCACTGTGCCCCTCGCCGGGGACACCCTACACCTATATCTAGCGATCTAGGTACACCTAAGTACGGCTACACACCTAAGTACGGCCGGGCATGGAGCTTCGCCCCCATGCAGTGCATGCTATGGTCTGCTCAAGCCCAAAGCCAGCATCTGGGCGGTACCACCAATAGGCGTGACACCCCGTTTGCGGAGCTCACTAGGTTTGGGCATTCGGGGTGCTGTGTGCTTGCCTGCGCTGGTTGGGCTCTAGTTTTCACCAGCAGGTCCCTTCCCGTCTCCGCCAGACCTCCAAAACGCGGACTTTAATTTGCCCCCCTGGGCAGTGGAACCCGGCTGGTGTTGCCTTTCTTACTGTGTGCCAGTGCACCAGGGGCGGGACGGAGCACTCCCCTGCAGTGCACCAAGGGGCGGGACGGAGCACTCCCCTGCAGTGCACCAGGGGCGGGACGGAGCACTCCCCTGCAGTGCACCAGCGTGACAACATGGTAAGAAGTCAGTATCCTGGTCGACAACAAAGGGTAACATCCCTAACCACAATGCCCAGCGAAGCAGTCCGGGAAACGTGATGGGCAGACCTAGCGGGTCTAGACCAGGGGAGACCAGCAGGTCAAGGAACGAAGGTCGAAAGAACTGCGTCCACCGTACTAGTAGACGGGATCAGAGTGTTTATCGAAGGCATCCCAAGTATCAGGGGGTTGGCTTTGGTGCTGAACACGCAGGAACACTGGCATGGGTGGCTGCCTCTTTAGTTCGGCTCCAACTCAACGAAGCTGGTAGTTAGCACTGACTGACCCATGGGTCAGGATCGCAGGGTGGCAAACAATTGGGCAGGAACATGGGAAGAAACGTTGATAGTATTTCACTATGTCTTTTGTAAAGAAGGAACAAGGCGACCGTTCCTAGTCCAGCGCGCAAAGGTGTAAACTTCCCGTAACAGGACCCCGTAATAATGTCGTCGACTGATTGCCCAGCTCACTAGAAACCCCTGCTAGAAACATCCAATACTTTCAGTGTAACCCAACGCCCACCATATAATCTAGCCATACCCTGTAATACCTCAGTTTGAAAACGCCGAGCAACAGTGATTATTGCCAGTCAGCAAGGATGGCAGCAACCCAGACCGCTGTGCAGGTACTACACCGCAAACCGGATCGATCTGAGCTTGAGAAATATTGTAATTGCTCGTAGGCAGTGTGAGGCTTGTGGGGTCTAGCGCTCTTGCGTGACTCAGAACACATCGTAGTGACGCATGACCGACCGGTGCTGCGTGCTGTACTCGAACGGCGGGGCCGGTAGCAGCATCAAATAATTGGCATGATCGTTCTTACTCACAGATCAAGGCGTTCGGAACGAACTATGACGAGACGGTGACCATCGCCCAGGTGCCGGTGCCGGAGCCTGGCCCGGGCGAGGCCCTGGTCCGTATCACCTGCCGCCCAGTCAACCCATCCGACGTGTTTTCCGTTGCGGGGACGTACCCGGGCTTCGCGCCAAAGGGCTTCCCAGCTGTGCCCGGCCTGGAATGTGCGTCATACCTCAGGTTTTGAGTCTTGGGTTGGAACCGGCGGTGCGCCCGTACAGCGTAGCGCTCTGGCTGCTGAGCGGCAGGGGACGGCCAACACAGGTTGCGCTGGGACACGGAGACCCAATTGCCCAAGGTGCAGGCAGGGAATGCACTCACGCAGTGACATAGCTCCGGGGGAGCGAGTGCCATGTCGCCTAATTGCGCTTTCCCCGTACGTTGCTCTTACCTCTTGTTCGCCCATCCAGGTGTGGGCACGGTGGCCAAGCTGGGCCCGGGCGCCAGCGGGCGGATCAAGGAGGGCGAGCGCGTGGTCGGTGTGGGCTGGACCGAGCCGAGCGTGGGCAACGGCACGTGGCAGCAGTACATGGTGGTGCGGGAGAAGGGCCTGGTGGGTGCGCAGCGCCCCGTGTCTCCCCTGATGTCTTCCCTGCTGCATCCTACGCTCCTAGCTACCGGTACCTGCGTGCTGCCTGCGCTGCTGCGTGCGAATGGGGGGTGGGGAAAGGCATTTCAGCAGGGCAGATATGTGACAGGGCCACACGGGGTGTACGGCGTGCGGATGCGCATGAATACGAAGCAGGGTTGGGTAAGCTGCAACGGGCGTAGGCGGGCCGCAGGTGCAGCTGACGGTTGTTGGGTCGTTGCCAAAGCGCGTACTGCAGCACGAGTGCCAAGGGAGATCCGATCCGTGCACACTAACCCAAGGGCCGAAAGCTCCAGCACCATCGATACAATACAAAGCGTCGTGCCAACCTTGATTCCTCCGCTTGTCACCCTCGCGCAGGTCCCCGTGCCCCCGGACCTGCCCGACGAGGCCGCCTGCCAGGCGCTGATCAACCCTGTGACCGTCATGGGCCTGTTTGAGATGATAAAGGCACCCCAGGGTAGGTGCTGGCTGCTGGGAGGGTTGGCGTGGATTGACACCCACCGCATGCACGCACAAAGCGAAGCGTGTGGCACATACGGATATACAGTATTTGTGGGTCCAGCTCGGCACCTTTTAGGAGCGTTATGCGCCGCCGACATGGCCGGTCTGGTCAGCCCTTGGCTTTTATTCATGGGACAATCAAGGTGAGAACCATTCAGGTGAGCGCTGGGGCGCAGTCGCACGAGCTGTGTTCTACTGTGACGCTGGAGCCGAAGACGGACATGTCAACCCCTCCTCCAAGACCAGGTTTTGCTCTACAACGTCACGGGTTTGGTCTTAGACTGGTACATTTACAGTAGGAGCTCGTGCCCTGCCTCACCGTCGGCCGCCATTCTCCTTTACCCACTAGCCCCCAGCTCTGACCCCCAGTAGCCCCCAGCTCCAACCCCCTGCTCCGACAGGTGGATGTGCGTACGGTAGTTCCGCCACGGTAACCCACCCCAACTTGTCGGTCGGCACGTGTCAGTGTCCACCGCATCAGCTCGGATGCCTGCATGGAGCCTGCACCCTGCAACCTGCCTTGCTGCCTACAGCCCACATCGCCTCTGTCTGCAGGCCAGCACATGCTGGCGCGCACAGCATGCAACCCTTGACACCCACCTGCCGCCCCTGACTGCCGCCCCGGGATCCCGGCTCCCGCCCGCCCCCCGGCCCCCGCAGGCAAGTACGTGATCATCTCCGCCGCCGGCTCGGCGCTGGGTCGCATGTGCCTCCGCTACGCGCGGCACCTGGGGCTCAAGACCATCGGCACGTGCCGCCGCCAGGAGCTGGCGCAGGAGCTGCGGCAGGCGGGGTGAGGGACGGGCGTACGGGGTTGGGTGGGTTACAGCGTGAAGCGGAGGAAACATTGTAAGGGACAAAGGCCAGAAAGGCATAGGGAGATAAGGGCGGACGGGTATCGCGAGCCGGGGGCGAGCTGCCAGGCAGGGCAGCAAGGAAGCTGGGTGGCCTGCTGGGTGGACACGCGCGCAGCTGCACCGCTTCCGGGTGTGGGCCTGGCGACACGGTGTGCGAATAATACACCAACGGCGACGTGCCTTGCATGTGTGCATGTATGGTTTTACAGATACATGTAACCCACAGCGCCGACAAGATGGTGTTGATGTGGTAATGGTGATGGTTGTCCTCGGACGCCGACCGTTGCACGCTGGTGCAGCATCATGACTTCACCGACACAACAGCTAACCCATTACGCCCCGCCGTGCGCCCAACTGCTCGCTAACCCACAGCGCCGACGAGGTGGTCGTTGTTGCCTCCGACGCCGACTACCCCGCCCTGGTGTACCGCGCCCAGGCGGTGACGGGCGGACGCGGCGCGTATGCAGCGCTGGACTGCCTGGGGGGCGACCAGACGCAGCAGGTGGCGGCCGCCGTACGGCAGGGCGGTACGGTGGTGCTGTACGGCGGCATGGCGGGATCCGTGGTGCAGTGGAGTCTGGGCCAGGCGTTACGCATGATTGACCTGAAGGTACGGGCGGTGGGCAGGCGGGGATGCGGTTGGGGTAGGGGTAGGGGTGTAGCGGTGCAGATCACGGTAATTAGGACTCATAACGGGATACAGGCATGAAAGCACCGCTTGGTGCGACGATTTGCTGCACTCGTCATAATGAGGATGCCCTATGTAACGCCCCAAAAGCCGCCCGGGAATCGGAGGGTTATCGTGTACGGCAGGGGCTCAGTCCGTTGCCGTTCGGGCTGTACCCAAGAGCCACCCATGCTTGTTGGTGACCCTCCCCTGCAGGGCTTCTGGCTGGTGCCGTGGCTTGACTCCATGCCCAAGGACAAGCAGCGTGAGGTGCTGGCCACCGCCATGGACCACATGCGCAGCGGGCTGCTGCCGCCGGCAAAGGGTGGGTAGGGTACGGCCTGGTGCGTGTGTGCGGGGAGGCGCGAGCGGCGAGCAGGAGCACGCGCACTCGGAAGACGACATTGGCACACTGAAAATGCGTTGATACGAAGACAGCTATATAGGTGTCTTACCTGAGCTCCTGAGGTTGGGTGCCTGCAGTGAGTCCGCCGTTCGTGCGCCATCCTAGCCGGTCCTGCATGCGGCGGCCTCGGCGCTAGAAATGCCACGTACCGTAACGCCCGGACAAAGGGACCACGCAGAGCACGTTGAGGACAGCAATGCCATTTGCTGACGAGGGTCCGCCCCCCTTTGCTGTCTCATGTGGCTGCAGTGACGGTCATGCCGCTGACGGAGGCTGCCGCGGCGCTCAAGGCGCAGGCGGTGGTGGGCCGCACGGGCAAGGTGGTGCTGCAGGGCTGAGGACACGGCGGCGGCTGCCGCAGGGGTGACCGCAGAGAACTGGTGTCGGCGTGCTGCGGGGACCAGGGGCGGAGCGGCTGTTGCAGGGGCAGGTTCGGGCTCCTACGGGCCCAGGGCAGGGGTTGCTTGACTGCGGAACGCCGCTGGTATGGCGCTACGGGGGTGAGGGCGTTGAGTTGATGCAGGGGTTGACCGCGGAGCGCGGTTGATGTGGCGCAACAGGGGCCAGGGCAGAGCGGCTACTGTTGGGGTGAGGGGGCAGCGGCTGGCGCGGGGACGAGGGCCCCGGGCTGCTGCAGGGTTGAGCGCACAGCAGCTGCACCAGTGACCGCAGAGCGCGGTGGTGCTGTTGTCGATGGGGAGGGCCGTCCAACCGCTGTGGGCTGCGGATCGGAGGCCGCGATGCCCTGATGTTCGTTGTGCTGTTGTGCTGTTGGGCCGTCAATCCATACAGGCCTGTGCGTGGTACTTAAGGTCCGTACGGTATGCATGCAAGGGCCAAGGGCGTGGTCTGGCAGAGCGCGCCCAATATATACTTCATGCCCCATGCGCAAATGCATTGGCTAGTGCACGGCTCTTATGGGCGTGTGGAAGGGTTCCATTGGCATATCTGGGTATGCGGATAACGTTGTGGCTTTCTCCAGCGCATACGGTAGAGGAAAGGTCTGAAAACTCCTGCCTGCGACATCAGCATCGATGCACCACGTCCGACCCATGGGCCACGCTCATGCCGTGGCTCTGCCTAATGCATGAACATCAGGACTGCCTGCATAAATCTTCAATCAATTGTCCCATACCTACAGTGATGCACTTTATGAAATTGTACGGTCCCGGCGTGGAGGAATGGCTCCTCAAACTGCTGCCCCAGAGACAGTGCGAAAAAAACCCGCGTGTCAGAGCGAGGCGCCGGGGATCCGTTCATCAGCAGATGTGTGCATGCGCGCAGGCTGTTGGTGCCACCCTGGACGGCATGCACTTGCTCTTCTGTCTAGCAGGAGGCACCACATCCGTCGTCGCAAGCAAGTTGTGCAGGTAAGAAGCAGGTAAGAACCTCAAGACGGACAACTTACCTCGTGCCCCCGCCACGTACGGCTGCGGAAACGTGAAGGACGACGCTGTCCAATACGCAGCTTTTGGACAGTGTACTGTATCACGCATACTTATTTGTAGGAAGGTTACCAGCTCTAACCAGAAGTTTGTCGAACTTGCGTTGTAGCTGCTGCAGCAGTACAAAAGCGCCAAGAGTCGGCCAAGCAAAAATCATGGTACAACTGTTTGCTGTATGTCGCATTAACCCACAACCCTCAATCCCATGCCCGCCCCCTGCGCGCCGCAGATCCACGCCTACACGGCCCTGGCCTACCTGGACGATGCCTGGTGGGTTAACCGCACCTACCGCGCCACCGACCGCCGCATCACCTGGGTGGGCAGCACGCTGGGAGCCCCCAACACGCTGGTGCTGTCCGACGTGCAGCTAGTGGTGTACGGCGGTCAATGGGTCCCCGGCCAGGTCAACGTCGTGTGGACGAGCGATTGGATGAGGTCCTTCGTCTGCCGCTACGCCACCAGCCCCTCAGTGTGCCCCTCCTCTTCCTCCCTCTTCACCTTCCAGCCGCCCTCCCCGCCGCCAACCCCTCCCTCCCCGCCTTCACCCCCGGCCCCGCCCACGCCGCCCCAGCTGCCGCCATCTCCCCCTCCGGCTCCGCCGCCGCCCCCGCCGCCGCCTTCCCCCAGACCTCCCCCGCCGCCCCCCAGCCCCTCCCCTCCCAGCCCTCCCCCGCCCGCCACCCCAGGCCGCTCGCCCAGGAAGAAGGACGACGATGCACCGCCGCTGCCGCCCTGGCCTTCCTCGCCGCCGCCCTCGCCGCCAGCGCCCATGTCCCCTGCGCCTCCGGAGCTCGTGTCAGGTAACAACGCGCCCCCGAACCCGCCCTCGCCGCCGTCCCCCAAGGGCAAGTGGCGCCGGCCCAGGGCACGCAAGAACAAGCCGCCACCGCCTTCGCCCAAACCGCCGTCGCCCAAGCGCAAGCGTCCCTCCAAGCGCCCCAGGAAGCACCGCAGGGGCGGCAAGCAGCTGCTGTAGGCCCAATAGGCATCAGCTGATACACGACGCCAACAGTTGTTTTTGGGGGTGGTTTGCGTGGTTGTTCGTGGTTCCGGTTGTTGTGTCGGCCCCCATGGCCATTCCCCTGTCCTGTACAGGAGTGGGGTGGGATGCCATGG
>VFQN01005091.1_pt1 | contig 16529 bp, 16 predicted proteins | sample 3512371 | NCBI WGS metagenome assembly VFQN01 (sample SAMN10412370, study PRJNA504923) | tailings metagenome | isolation source: Replicate 2 from Balatoc abandoned mine | place: Philippines: Itogon, Benguet | collected 2017-08-28 | reverse complement strand
ACCAGGAGCGGCAGGCAGATGCCGATGCCGAACAGCTGCAGGGCCAGGTCGGCGGTATAGGCGCCGAACAGGTCGAGCGGGTTGACCGGCGTGGCGCTGGTCGCGGTGTTGAAGGACGGGTCGGCCGGGTCGAAGCCCCAGACCGAGACAGCGAGCAGGATCGCCGCGGCCAGCCAGACCAGGCCCAGGACGAGCCGGCGGACCGTGGCGATCAGGTTGGCCAGCGGGCGTTCCTGGTCGAAGCGCTCAAGCATCGCGGCCATGTCAGTGTCCTCCCGGTCCGGTCCGGGGATCGGCCGGGGCGAGGGTGGCGACGAAGCGGTCGAGCGCATCGGCGATCGTCCCGAGGTCGTGGACCAGGGCCAGGCGCAGGTATGGCGCGGAGATGGGCAGGGGTCCGTCGAGGAAGGCGCCGGGCAGGGTCTTCAGCCCGGCCTCGGTCCAGAGCCGGCTGGCCGCGGCGACCCCGTCGCCCACCTCCAGCCACAGGAAGAACCCGGCCGGCGGCCGGAAGAATCCGAACCGGCCGGACAGGCGCTGCTCCGCCACGTCGAACTTCTGCCGGTAGAGCCGGCGGTTCTCCTCGACATGGGCCTCGTCGTTCCAGAGCGCCTCGGCCGCTTCCATCAGCGGCAGGGGCTGCACCGCGGCCGCATAGGCGCGCAGCTTGGCGAAGCGGGCGATCAGGGCCGGGTCGCCGGCGACGAAGCTCGAGCGCAGCCCGGCCGCGTTCGAGCGCTTGCTCAGCGACTGGAACACGAGCAGCTGCTCCAGGCTGCCCGTGTCGTTCAGGGCGACGTCCAGGCCGCCCGGCGGCGGGCGCTCGTCCCACAATTCCGAATAGCACTCGTCCAGGAACAGGGCGAAGCGGTGCTCGCGGGCAAGGCCGATCGCCCGGGCGAGATAGGCACGGTCGGCCACCGCACCCTGCGGGTTGGCCGGGCTGCACAGGTAGAAGGCGGCGGTGCGGGCCAGCGTGGCGGGCGGAATGGCGTCTAGGTCGGGCAGGAAGCCGGTGGCGGCGGTTGCCGGCAGGAGGACCGGCTCCGCACCTGCCATGCAGGCGGCGCCATAATAGACGGCGTAGAACGGGGTCGGCATCAGCACGGCCGAATTTGCCCGGCCGGCGTGGTCGACCGCCATCTGGGCCGCCAGGTAGAGCGCCTCCTTGGTGCCGGCCACCGGCAGGACGTGGCGGTCGGGGTCGATCGCCGCATCGGGCAGGGCGTTGCGGCGGCCCAGCCAGCGCGCCACCGTGCGGCGGAAGGAGGGCGTGCCGGTGGGCGGGGGGTAGCGGTTCCAGCTGCCGGCGTGGCGCGCCACGGTTTCGGCGAGGATCGGCGGGACCGCGTGCTGCGGCTCGCCGATGCCCAGGTCCAGGATCGGGTGCTTCGATGGCGGGGACTTGTCCGCGAGCAGCCCGGCAAGGCGACGGAACGGGAATTCGCCGAGGCTGTCCAAGCGGGAGCTGGTCATCTGAATGGAGGCTTTTCGCTCGCTGCGTTCAGGTCTGGAAGCCAGAGTTAACATCCAGCCCCAAGCTATCGCAACGCCGCAAGAAAAACGCCTGCGGGACACACGTGCTCTTGTGGCAGCATTCCCGCATCGGGAGAGCGGGAGGCGGTCAGGAGCACGTGACGGTTTTGTGCGCCTTCCGGAAAGTCAAGCCCTGCCGCTCGTCCGGCAGCAGGATCGCCAGGACCAGGAGACCCAGCGCCACGACGGCGATGGCGCCATAGACCGGCAGGAAGGAGCCGGCCCACTCGCGCAGCATCCCGCCCGACAGGTTGCCGGCGGTGTTGCCGACCGCCAGGGCCATGTTGGCCGCACCCGACAAGCGCGTGGTGCGCGGGCCCCGGGCGATCCGCGCGAGATAGGTGGGGACCAGGCCGAAGATCGCCATGAAGGCGGCGCCGAACCCGGCCACGGCCAGATGGACCAGTGCATGACGGGCCGGAGCGGTCATGCCCAGCGTCGCGAGCAGGAGCACGAACATGGCCAGCACCAGGCTGCGTTGCACCGAAACCCGGTCGGCCAGCCAGCCCATGGCGATGCCGCCCGCCATGCCGGCCATGCCGAGGGTCGACCAGATCCGGGCGGCGGCCTGGCCATCCCAGTCGCCATCCTCGCGCAGCAGGCCGGCCAGATAGGTCTGGAACGGCGCGCAGGCAAGGCCGGTCGCGAACATGATCGCCAGGAGGAGCGGAAGGGCATGGTTGCCGCCGTCGCCTGAGTGGCACACCGTCGGCCGGTCCTTCGTTGGTGGCGCCGGGCGGACACGGCGGAACCCCCAGGCGAACGCCGCCAGCAGCAGGAAGGCCAGCGCCGCCACCACGAGCCAGACGGCGCGCCAGCCGGCGGCGGCAAGGACCGGGGGGACCAGCAGGCCGTTCAGGAAGACGCCGTAGCTGGTGCCGCTGGAGATCAGGCCAAGCGCCGTGCCGCGATGGCGCTCGGGCACCGTCGCCTGGACGATCTCCGCCACCGGCGTCCAGCCGAGACCCGCAGCACCGGCCAGGACGAACAGGCCGGCCACCAGCAACGGCACCGAGCCCACCATGGCGAGGCCGGCCAGAACCAGGGCGGCGGCGAGCAAGGCGAGTGTGGCGACGCGGGTAGGGCCTAGGTGGGAGGCCAGCATCGCGCTGGCCAGGGAAGCCAGGAAGAACCCGCCCTGGGCGACCGCGGTGGCGAGGCCCGCCATGTCGTAGCCGAAGCCGAGCTCTGCCTGCATGTCGGGCAGGAGGGCGGGGAAGAGGTAGATCCCGAAGCCGAAGCTGGCGGCGACCATGGCGGTGAGCAGCACCGCGGCGGCGATCGGGCGGGGGGAGCCTTGGGTCATGGCCGGATTCGGCCATGCGCGGGCCGGCGACACCATCGACAAGCGTGCGCGGACCCTTGAACCATATTCAAGGATCGCGCAGTCTTCCGGCATGAACCTGCCGCCCTTGCCCTCGGTCCGGATGTTCGTGGAACTGGTCGAGGCCGGCCGGCTCGGGCCGGCCGCGGCGCGACTAGGGGTGACCGATTCGGCGATCACCCACCAGATCCGCAAGCTGGAGGCGGACCTGGGCGTGGCGCTGTTCGAGCGGGACGGGCGCTACCTGCGCCTGACGCCGGCCGGGCGCCAGTTCCATGCCGAGGTGGCCCCGGCGCTGGAGCGGATCGCCCAGGCCCGGGCCAGCCTGCGCGGCGAGGAGCAGCGCGAGGTGGTGGTGACCCTGGCGCCATCGCTGGCGCGCTCCTGGTTCCTGCACAAGGTGGCGGCCTTCGAGGCGGCGCTGCCGGGCGTGAAGCTGCGCCTGGTGCCGGTGACGCGGCTGGTCGACCTGGAGCGCGAGCGGATCGACCTCGCCATCCGCTACCTGTCGCACGGCGTGGCCGGGGAAGGGCGGCCATGGCACGAGGAGCGGGCCTTTCCGGTATGCGCCCCGGAACTCGCCGAGGCGGCGCGGCAGGACGCCCTGCCGGTCCTGCGCAACGAGGACCATCCGGTCGAGTGGGACGAATGGCAGCGCGTGTCCGGGCGAGCGATGCCGCAGGGGCCGGAGCGGATGTGGGCCAGCTCGCTCATGCTGATGGACGCGGCGGCGGCCGGCAACGGGCTGGCGATCGGGCGCACGCCGATCGTCGATCCCTACCTCGCCGATGGCCGGCTGGTGGCGCCGTTCGGCACCGACTGGCCGACCGGCGGGCGCTATCTGCTGGTGCTGCGCCGGCGCAACCGCAAGCCGGAACTGCTGGCGGCGGAGCGCTGGCTGATCGCGCAGGCGTCCTGAGGCCGCTGCACGGTTGCCGATGGACGGGTGCGGCGTCCACAAGGGCAGGGGCAACGACGCGCGCTGGGACCAAAAAACCGTGCATCATGACGTACCGCTGATTGCCACGGTCGCGATGGCGTTCGTGCTGGCCTTCGCCTTCGGCTTCCTGGCCCACCGCCTGCGCCTGCCGCCTTTGGTGGGCTACCTGGTGGCCGGCGTGGTGGTGGGGCCGTTCTCGCCCGGCTTCGTCGCCGATGCCGCGCTGGCCAGTCAGCTCGCGGAAATGGGCGTGATCCTCCTGATGTTCGGGGTGGGGCTACATTTCTCGGCGGCCGACCTGATGGCGGTGCGCTGGATCGCCGTGCCGGGTGCCGTCGGGCAGATCGTGCTGGCGACGGCGATGGGCGCCGGGCTGGCGGTGGCCTGGGGATGGAGCCTCGGCGGCGGGCTGGTGTTCGGGCTGAGCCTGTCGGTGGCCAGCACCGTGGTGCTGCTGCGGGCGCTGGAGGAGCGCAATGCGGTGGCGACCCCGAACGGCCGCATCGCCGTCGGCTGGCTGATCGTCGAGGACCTGGCGATGGTGCTGACCCTGGTGCTGCTGCCGGCCTTCGCCACGGCGCTGGATGACCATGCCGGGCCGGCGGCCGAGGGCGGGCTCCTGCTCACCGTGGCGATCACGCTCGGCAAGGTGGCCGCCTTCGTGGCCCTGGCGGTGGCGCTGGGCCCCAAGCTGGTGCCATGGCTCCTCAAGCAGGTGGCCCGCACCGGTTCCCGGGAACTGTTCACCCTGTCGGTCCTCGCCGTGGCGCTGGGGATCGCCTACGGCTCGGCCACGATCTTCGGGGTGTCCTTCGCGCTGGGCGCGTTCTTCGCCGGCGTGGTGCTCAGCGAGTCCGACTTCAGCCACCGCGCGGCGGAGGACTCGCTGCCGCTCCAGGACGCGTTCGCGATCCTGTTCTTCGTTTCGGTGGGGATGCTGTTCGATCCGTCGATCCTGGTGCGCGAGCCGCTGGCGGTGCTGGCGGTCCTGCTGGTGATCACGCTCGGCAAGTCGGTGATCGCGTTCGGCATCGTGCTGCTCCTGGGTTATCCGGTGGCAGCGGCGCTGACGGTGGCCGCGAGCCTGGCGCAGATCGGCGAGTTCTCCTTCATCCTGGCAGGGCTCGGGGTCGCGAGCGGGCTGATGCCGGAGGAAGGGCGCGACCTGATTCTGGCCGGGGCGCTCCTGTCGATCACGCTGAACCCGCTGGCCTTCGCCGCGGCGGACTGGCTGCGCGGGCCCATCCGGCAGGCCTGGCCGGCCTGGTCGGACGGCCAGGGGCAGCAGCGGCAGCGGTCGCTGCAGGCCCGGCTGGACGAGCAGCGCAAGCGCAGCCTCGCGCGCGAGGAAGAGCGCTCGCTGAAGATCCAGCAGCTGATCGAGCGCTTCCCGATCTTCGCCGACCTCGACCAGCACGCCCGCGAGGACCTGCTGATGCTGTTCCGGCCGCGCGCGGCGCAGCCGGGCGACCGGATCATGCGCGTGGGCGACCGGGCAGACGCCGCCTACTTCATCATCTCGGGCGCGGTGCTGGTCCGGGTGCAGGGCCAGAAGATCCGGCTGGGCCCCGGCGAGTTCTTCGGCGAGATGGCGCTGCTCAGCGGACGCCGCCGCTCGGCGGACATCACCGCGATCGACTACTGCCAGTTCCAGATCCTGGAGCAGCGCGATTTCCGGCAGTTCGTGAGCCGGCATCCGCAACTGCGCGCGAAGCTCCTGGAGATGGTCCGCCAGCGCACCGAGATGAACAGCGCCGCCGCGCAGGAAGCATTGCCGGTCGGGTGAGCGGGCCGGCTCAGCCGGCGGTGACGACCATGCCCGGCCGGGCCTCGTGCAGGATGAAGCCCTCCATCGGGTCGAACGCACCGCTCCATGGCGCCATCTCGACCACCCGCATCGTGTCGGCATAGCCGGCCTCGCGGCGCTGCCGGATGCCGTGCCTGCTGAAGTCGATGTCCTTGGTGTGGTCCTCGCCGTCCAGGGACGGGGCGAGCAGGCGGACGACGTGCATTCGGGTCAGGCAGCCATAGGCGGCCAGTTCCTGGACCTCGGGCCGCGCGCGCAGGGCAGCCGGCAGCTGCCCGGCCAGTTCGGCGATCACGTGGCGCAGGCGGTGGATCTGCTTCTGCCGGGCGATGTGGCTGAGCGCCCGGCTGGAATACTGGATGTCCTTGTGCCGGTTCATGACCTGCCAGATCGATTCCGGCTCGCTGCCCTGCGGGTTCCAGATGTGGACGGCGAAGACCAGCGCGTTGCGGCGCGGGTTGTCGTCGAACACCGCCTCGACCGGCGTGTTGGAAAGGATCCCGCCATCCCAGTAGAGGTCGCCGTCGATCCGCACCGCGGGAAAGGCCGGGGGCAAGGCACCGGAAGCCATGATGTGGCGAAGGTCGACCGGCATGTCGCGGCTGTCGAAATAGCGCATCTGGCTGGTGCGCACGTTGGCGGCGCCCACGGTGAGCCGGGTGGTACCATCGGCGATCCGGTGGAGGTCGATCAGCTCGGCCAGCGTCTGGCGCAACGGCGCGGTGTCGTAGTAGCCGGCATGTTCGCTGCCCAAGGCAACATGGGCGCCCAGGAACGCCAGCGGGTTTGGCCGGAAGAAGGCCGGGATGCCGTGCGCCACCGTCCAGGCGTTGGCGGCCTGGGCGCCGAAGAACGGCCAGCCGCCCAGCATCTGCTGGATCGGGCCGTGCTCGACCCGGCGCCAGAACTCGTTCAGCCGTTCCAGGCGGTCGGCCGGCTCGTTGCCGGCGATCAGTCCGGCGTTGATCGCGCCGATCGAGGTGCCGATCACCCAGTCCGGCTCGATGCCTGCCTCGTGCAGCGCCTGGTATACGCCGACCTGATAGGCGCCGAGCGCGCCGCCCCCCTGCAGCACCAGCACCACCTGGCCGGCAGGGTGCCGGGCCGGGCCGCCCTGCTGGGATGCCGGCATCGGCAGCGAGGCCAGGGCGGTGATTGCTTCGGGCGGAGTCCCCGCCCGCTCCAGCTCGGTGACCAGGGCATCGTCCGGCCGCACATGCTCGTCCATCGCGTCCTCCATCGCGGCCGCCGTCGGGCAGGCGGGCCACCCGGAAGGATGGCCGGCGCAGGCGGCGCGCGGAAATGCCGGATGGCTGCGGGTTCGATAGGCAACCGCTATCGCGCGGCCAGGGCGAGGATGCCGTGCGGCTATCGCCCTGATGTTCTGCCGATATTTCTCTTGGGCGGGCTTTCCCGTGAAGATCCGCATCCAGGACAGGGCAGACCGGCACCGCCGGCGCCCGGCTCGGACAGGGAAAGGAAGAGGACATGCCTGCTCAGGATGTGCTGCCGTCATGGACAAGGGCAACGCTGCCGGGCTGCCTTGCCAGGATGCCGGCCATGCATGCGCCGCGTCCGGTCCGACGCCCTGCCGTCCAGGCCTTCCACCGGCTTACCCTGGTGGACACGCTGACCCGGACCTTCGCGCGCACCGGCCGGCGAATGGGTGTGCCCGCCCTTGCGGCCATCGTCCGCCGCTTCGTGGTGGCCAAGCCGCCGAAGGACGAGGGTCTCGCCTTTTATGGTGCGGATCTGCCTGGCTTCCTGGCGGAGCAGCCGGAGCTGGCATCGCGGCCATGGCTGGCGGAACTGGCGCGGCTGGAATGGGCGGTTCACCGCCTGCGGCAGGCCCCGGAGGTTCCCGAACTGTCGGCGTCGCGGATCGCAGCACTGCCGCCGCGGGTGCTGCGCGTCATGGTCCTGCGGATCCGGCCGAGCTTTCTGGTGTTCGCGTCGCGCTGGCCGGTCGTGGCGCTGTTCGACGAGGAGCCGGACGAGGAGGAGCGGTCCATGCGGCCGGATCCGGTCCAGCTCCTGCTGCGCCGCGATCACGAGCGGGGGCTGGTCAGGACCGTGCTGGCCCCGGCGCGGTTCCTGTTCCTGCGCGAGATCGCAGCCGGCTCGACCCTGGGGCTTGCAGCCTACACCGCCACCGCCACAGACCCTGGCTTCGACCTGGCCCGCACGTTCGGCTACCTGGTCGGGATCGGCGCGTTCGCCGATCCCGATGCGGCGGCGGACGATGGAGCCGCCTGACCTCCGGCACGGGCCCGCAGCCGGTCACTTGCGCTTTGGGCAGGGCGGCGGGCGCTGCTATGATGGGCGGGGAAGCCGGCGCGGCCTTAGCGGACGGGGGCGGCGATGAGCCTCGAAGAGAAGCTGGGCAGCATGCGCGAGCGCGGCCGCGAGCGGCTGCCCCCGGACGACGTGCGTGCGCTGGAAGAGGCGGTCGAGCGGCTGCGCATGCTGCAGGTCGGCGAGGAATCACTGGCGCCCGGCGAGCCGTTCCCCGACTTCACCCTCCTCGATGCGCAGGGCCAGCCGGTCGCAAGCACCCGGCTGATCGGGCTGCAACCGCTGGTGCTGGTGTTCTTCCGGGGCGGCTGGTGCCCCTACTGCGACCTGACCCTGCGGGCGCTGGAAGAAGCCCGCCCACGGATCGAGGCGACGGGCGCGCTGCTGGTGGCGGTGTCGCCGGAGCCGCCGGAACATCTGGCCGGCCTCGCCGCCGAGAAGGGGCTGAACTTCCGGCTGTTCTGCGATCCGGGGCTGCGGCTCAGCCGGGCGTGCGGCCTGCATGTCGAGTTCACCGACCGGCAGGTGGCCCTCTACCGGCGCCTGGGCATCGACGTGCCGGCCCATCATGTCGAGCATGACTGGAGCGTGCCGGTGGCGGCCAGCTACGTGATCGACCGGGACGGGATGGTGCGATGGTCGTTCGTCGACCCGGACTGGACTAGGCGGGCTGAGCCGGACGAGCTGGTCCGGGCCGCGACCGGGCTGGGCGAGGGCCAGGCGGGTCAGGACAAGGCGGGCGCGTAGCGCCGGGGCCGCAGCGCCATGTCGACGAACGCCTTGACCGGGGCCGAGTAGAGGCGCCCGCGCCGCGTCGCCAGGCGAACCTCCAGGCTGACCGGTGCTGCGGCGAGCGAACGGCTGACGATGCCGTCCGGCGTCGCATGGCCGGAGCCGCGCAGGCCGACGCCCAGCCCGGCCGCCACGAACGGCCGCAGCCAGTCGACCTCGCCCGCGATGATCCGCCGGCCGATCGCAATGTCCATGGCCTGGAGCTGCTGCTCGATCCCGACCCAGAACGGGCAGTTCTCCGCCGTGACCACGGTCCGGTTGGCCAGGGCGGACAGGTCGATGCCGTTCGATGCGGCGAGCGGGTCCTGCCGGCTCATCAGGATCTCCAGCCGCTCCTCGAACAGCGGGTAGTGGTGGAAGTCCTCGACCTCCAGCGCCGAGCGCCGCAGGAGCGCCAGCTCCAGCTCGCCCAGCATGATCCGCTCGCCCAGGCGCTCGGCGCTGTCGGGGATCAGCTGGATTTCGGTCTCGGGATAGCGGCTGGCGAACTGCTGCAGGATCGGCTCCAGCGGCTGCAGGGCGATGCCGCGCGCGACGCCCAGCTTCAGCCGGGCGGTCTTCAGCGCGAAGAACGAGCTGGCCCGCCGCCTGGCCGCCTGGCTCTGCTCCAGCACCTCGCGCAGGTGCGGCTCCATCAGCCGGCCGAGTTCGGTCAGATGGGTGTTGTTCCGCTCGCGATGGAACAGCGGGCCGCCCAGTTCGTCCTCGAGCAGCTTGATGGCGCGGGTCAGCGACGGCTGCGCGACGTTGCAGCGCTCGGCGGCGCGGGTGAAGTTCAGGGTCTCGGCCAGCGCCACGAAATACCGCACCTGATGCATTTCCATGAGCGCGCTTCCGCCTGGTCCTGGCATCACCTTGGATCATCGGCCGGAATCCTTGACCTGGCAACATGGCCGGCGGGCGCCGTCCAGCTATCGAAAGCATAGCGCGCCGATATTTCCCGTGCCGCGCCGGCGCCGGCATCCTCCTGCGTGAACCACTGTTCTCGGGAGGTGCTGGCGATGGCGACGATGGACGAGACTCCGGCCCGCGACCGGGCCTGGCCTGTGCGGACCCTGGCCGGACGGGTCGCGGTCGTGACCGGCTCCACCAGCGGCATCGGCCTGGGCATCGCCCGGGCGCTGGCCGAGGCGGGCGCCGACATCGTGCTGAACGGGCTGGGCGAGGCCGGCGGGATCGGCCGCCTGCGCCAGGAGATCCAGGCGCAGACGGGGGCCCGAGTCATGTTCGCGCCGGCCGACATGAGCCGACCGGACCAGGTGCGGGCCATGGTCGCCCGGGCGGCCGAGGCGATGGGCGGCCTGGACATCCTGGTCAACAATGCCGGGATCCAGCACGTGGCGCCGATCGACGCGTTCCCGGCGGAGAAGTGGGACGCGATCCTGGCGATCAACCTGTCGGCCGCATTCCACGCCACCGCCGCCGCCCTGCCGTCGATGCGCGCGTGGGGCTTCGGGCGGATGGTCAACATCGCCTCGGCCCACGGCCTGGTCGGCTCGCCGTTCAAGTCGGCCTATGTCGCCGCCAAGCACGGCATGGTCGGCCTGACCAGGGTCGCAGCACTGGAGGCGGCCGAGGCGGGGATCACCTGCAACGCGGTCTGCCCGGGCTATGTCTGGACGCCGCTGGTCGAGCGCCAGATCGAGGACCAGGCGCGCAGCCACGGCATCCCCAAGGACCAGGTGGTGCGCGACGTCCTGCTCAAGAACCAGCCGAACAAGCGGTTCGCCACGGTCGAGGAGATCGGCGGCATCGTCGCTTTCCTGTGCGGGCCGTCCGCCGCCTCGGTGACCGGCACCACCATCGCCGCCGACGGCGGCTGGACCGCCCACTGACCGGGCCTGGCACGATAGCCGGCGGCTAACCAATCGACAGCGCATCGATATTTCCCGGCGCCACCCGCCCGGGAGCAACATCCGCCCCAGGCCCGCCGCCCGAATGCGGCGGCCAATCCCGAACCGGAAGGAGACATCCATGATCGCAGCGCGCTTCAACCATCGCCGCCTGGCCGTGGCCGGGCTGGTCTTGCTGGGGCTGAGCGGCTTTGCCGCCATGGCCAGGGCCGGCGAGTGTCCGGCCGACCAGGTGGTGGCCAACGGCAAGGGCCAGCAGGCAGGCGGCTCCATTCCCTTCGGCGTGACTGATACTGTGCTGGGCAAGATCGAGCTGGCCAGCCTGGCGACGGGGCTGGAAGGGCGCGAGCTGCGGCTGCGCCAGTTGGTGGTCGAGCCGGGCGGCATCGTGCCCTGGCACAGCCATGACGACCGGCCGGCCATCATCTACGTGCTGGCCGGCACCATCACCGAGTTCCGCAGCACCTGCGCGGTGCCGATCGAGCACAAGGCCGGCGATGTCGTGGCGGAAACCCGCGGCACCTCGCACTGGTGGAAGAACCAGGGCCAGCGGGCCGCGAAGCTCACCTCTTCCGACCTGTTCCACCCGATGGACCCGGCCGACGCCCACATGATGTGAGCCTCGGCCGCCGATGCGGCGCCGGCAGGTTCGGCGCCGCCGTCCCTCATGCGGCCTGGAGCCATCGCCATGACCATGCCCAGCTTCCTGCGGTGGGCCGACCTGCGGATCGTCGTGATCGGCCTGATCAGCTTTCTGACCCTGGTGGACCTGTTCGCGGCGCAGGCGCTGCTGCCGGCCCTGGCCCGCCACTTTGGCGCCACACCCGGCGCCATGGGGGTCGCGGTCAACGCCAGCACCTTCGGCATGGCGGTGGCCGGCGTCGCGGTGGCGCTGTTCGCCCGGCGGATCGACCAGGTGCGGGGGATCTGGATCAGCCTCCTGCTGCTCGCCGTGCCGACGGCACTCCTGGCCAGCGCCCCCGACCTTGCGAGCTTCACCGCGCTGCGGATCGCGCAGGGGCTGTGCATGTCGACGGCCTTCACGCTGACCATGGCGCACCTGGCGGAGCATTCCAGTGCCGGGCAGGCGACCACGGCGCTGGCCGCCTACATCACCGGCAATGTCGCGAGCAACCTGTTCGGCCGGCTGATCTCGGCGGGCCTTGCCGACCATCTGGGCCTTGCCGCGAACTTCTACGGCTTCGCGATGCTCAACCTGGTCGGCGCGCTGCTCGTCCATCTCGCCCTGGAGCGGACGCCGCCGATGCGGGGCGACATGGGCTCCCGCCTTGCCGGCTGGCGGAGCTGGACCCTGCACCTGCGCGACCCGGCGCTTCGCCGCGCGTTCGGGATCGGCTTTCTGATCCTGTTCGCGTTCATCGGCACCTTCACCTACGTCAACTTCGTCCTGGCCGCCCCGCCCTTGGCGCTCGGGCAGATGCAGCTGGGCTTCGTCTACCTCGTGTTCCTGCCGTCCCTGGCCACCACCCCGTTCGCCGGCCGGATCGCGCGCCGCCACGGCACCCGGGCGACCCTGCAGGGCGGCTTCGCCCTGGCTGGACTGGGGCTGCCGCTGCTCTTGCTGCCGAGCCTGGCACTGGTGCTGGCCGGCCTGGTCCTGGTCGCAATCGGGACCTTCCTGGCCCAGGCCGCCGCCACCGGCTTTGTCGGCAGCACCGCCAGGACCGACCGCGCCGCGGCCAGCGGGATCTACCTCGCCGCCTACTATCTGGGCGGTCTGGCCGGCGCTGTGGTCCTGGGCGCCGTGTTCGGCCGGGCCGGCTGGCCCGCCACCGTCGCCGTGATCGGGCTGTCGCTGACCGCCGCCGCCATCCTCGCGGCGCGGATCGGCACGCCCGTGCCGCTGGGAGCGCCCGTGGCCGCACGCTGACCGATCGCGAACCACGCTCTTCAAGGAGATCATCGATGGCTACTGTCTTTGCCGATGGCTTCGACCGCTCCACCCTGTTCCCGCCGCTCACCCTGGCGACGCTTGGCACGGCGCTCCTGGCGGGCCTTGCCGCCGACATCGCCTGGGAGTTCTGGGCGCGGGCCGTCACGCCGCTCCTGGTGGGCGGTCCCCTGGAGCCGGCGGCACTGGTCGAGACCGTGTTCGGCTTCCGCAACCGGCCGCTGGCCGAACTGATCCACGCGGTCGTGGGCGTCCTGTTCTATCCGCTGGGCTATCTGTTCGTCGCACGGCCGATCGCGCGGATCGCGACGCCGTTCCTGCCCTGGTGGATGGTCGGCATCGGGTTCGGCCTGGGCTTGTGGGTGTTCGCCCTGTTCGTGATGGCGCACCTGATCGGCGGCCTGCCGGCATTCCTGGGCTTCATCCCGCTGGCCTGGGCGTCCTGTGCCGGGCACGTGCTGTTCGGCATGGTCGCCGCCGCCGTGGTGCGCTGGCGCGAGGCGGGGAGGGCCTGAGATGAGGAAGGCCGCTGCCACTCTCGTCCTGCTGCTGGCGCTGGCGGCCGCCGGCACGGCGCGGGCCGGAACGGCGGACAATCTGCGCGAACTTTATGCCCGCTTCGCCCAGGCCCAGAACGCCCGCGACCTTGCGGGCGTGCGGGCCCTGCTGCTGGACGGTCCGGACTTCCTGTGGGTCAGCGACGGGCGCTCGTTCTGGGGTCCTGACCGGATGATCGAGCGGATGGCCGGCTTCCAGAAGGCGGAGGTCTGGCGGGTCGTGCCGGACCTGGCGCGGGCGCGGGTGGTCGAGCTGGACCCCGATGCCGCCTACCTGCACCTGCCGCTGGAGCTGGTGATCGGCGCGAAGGCCGCGCCGGACCACCTGCGATGGCTGGTCAGCATGCTGTGCAAGCAGACCGGCCAGGGCTGGCGCATCGCCGCCCTGTTCACGACCGCCGACAAGGGCTGAGGTCAGGCGACCGTGTAGCCGGCATATTTGGGCAGAAGCCGGTGCGGCTTCTTCAGCGCGTCGCGGCGGAAGGGGTCGCCCAGCTCCTCGGTGGCCATGATCTCCAGGACGCATGGCCGGTTCGACGCCACCGCCTCGCGCAGCGCATCGCCGATCTGGCCGGGATGGTCGACCTTGATGCCCTTGGCCCCCATGGACTCGGCGATGCCGGCGAAGCTCGGGTTCTTCAGGTTGGTGCCGACGAAGCGGTCGGCATAGTAGTCGATCTGGTTCTTCTTCTCGGCCCCCCACTGGCCGTTGTTGAAGACCACCGCGATGGCCGGGATGTTCTCGCGCACGGCGGTGAGGGTTTCCTGCAGGCTCATGCCCCAGGCGCCGTCGCCGACATAGGCGATGGCGGGACGGTCCGGCCGGGCGACCTTGGCGCCGATCGCGGTGGGATAGGCGTAGCCGCAATTGCCGAAGCTCATGGCGGCGAAGAAGGAATGGGGCTTTTCGAAGCGCAGGTAGGAGTTCGACACCGAGCAGATGTTGCCGATGTCGGTGGTGACCATGGCATCATCCGGCATGGCCTTTTCCAGCTCGCGCAGGATGCGGCGCGGCGAGATCGGGCTGCCGTCGCTCTGACCCCACTGGTTGAGCTCCGCCTCCCAGGCGTCCTTCTGTTTCCTGATCTCCGAGAGGCGCGCGTCACGGGTGCCGTGGGCGGCGATCTGGCGGTTCTCGGCCTGCAGCTTCTCCAGGATCGCGGAGGTGGCCGCCTTGGCGTCGCCGCAGACCGCGACGGAAGCCTGCTTGACCAAGCCCAGCTTGCGCGGGTTGATCTCGACCTGGACCAGCTTGGCGTTCTTCGGCCAGTAGTCGATGCCGTGCTGGGGCAGGGTGCCGAACGGGCCCAGGCGCGTGCCCAGCGCCAGCACCACGTCGGCCTGGGCCAGGAGCTTCATCGCGGCCTTGGAACCCTGGTAGCCGATCGGGCCCACCCAGAGCGGGTGGGACTTCGGGAAGCTGTCGTTGTGCAGGTAGGTGTTCACGACCGGCGCCGAGAGGTGCTCGGCGAGCTTCACCACCTCGTCCACGCCATCCGACATGACCACGCCGCCGCCGGACAGGATCACCGGGAACCTGGCCCCGGCCAGCGCCTCGGCCGCGGCTTCCAGGGAGGCGGGCCCGCCAGCACCGCGCTCGACCCGGATCGGCTGCGGGATGGCATAGTCGGCCTCGCCATAGAACAGGTCGCGCGGGATGTTGAACTGGGTGGGACCGCGCTCCATCATGGCATAGTCGAAGCAGCGCGACAGGAGCTCGGCCATCCGGCCCTGGTGGCCGCAATGGACCTGGTACTTGGTGATCTTCTCGAAGAACGGCATCTGCTCGGCTTCCTGGAAGCCGCCCAGGCCCTGGGTATTGGAGCCGGTCTCGGGCGTGATCACCACCACCGGGCTGTGCGCCCAGTAGGCGGCGGCGACCGCGGTGACGAAGTTGGTGATGCCGGGGCCGTTTTGGGCGATGCACACGCCGTGCCGGCCCGAGGCCCGGGCAAAGCCGTCCGCCATGTGGCCAGCACCCTGCTCGTGCGCCACCGAGATGAAGCGGATCCCGGCGGGCTCGAACAGGTCGAGCGCATCCATGTAGGCCGAGCCGACGATGCCGAACACGTGGGTCACGCCTTGGGCGGCGAGGGTTTCCACCATCGCCTCGCTGGGGGTCATCCGGGTCATGTTAGCGCTCGCCTCCCTGGTCGTTGGGGGAAGGGTAGCGGGTGCGGGAGCGGGCTTATAGGACCAGCGGGTTCGGCGGGTTTGGGCCAGAAATGCTACCTTGGAAGCCGCGCCAGGATCTCCCTGCATGCAGCTTCCAGCCGGTCGAGATCGTCGACGACGACCGACCATATCTGCGGCAGGTCCACGCCGTCATATTCATGGCGCAGGACATTGCCCAGGTCGCGGACGGCTCTCCACGGGAACGCCGGAGTCATCTGCTCCGTCATCTCGCCAAGCTTCTTGGCTGCTTCGCTGATCCTCAGCAGGCAGTGCAGGACGGCATCCTGCGTCTTACGGTCTTTCTGGAAGTCATCAAAGGTCATGCCACGGACATCATCGCGGATCCACGCGACATTGTTCAGGATGTCGTCCAGACGGTGACGCGGCCTCTCAGAGGACACGTAGCCGATCCTGCTCGACTTCTTCCCGAAGAACCTGCCTGCGCACCGGCTCGGTCAGAAGATCGACATCCTTGCCCACGATCTCGGTCAGGCGCCTGCGCAGCTGCGCGAGCTTGCCGAAATAGGCGAGGCCGGGCGGCGCGAAGTCGGGACGGAGGCGGACCAGGAGATCGACGTCGGATGAAGCGCTCGCTTCCGACCGGGCGGTGGAGCCGAACAAGGACAGGCTCTCCACGCCGGTGGCCCGGAGTTCGGCTGCATGGGTGCGAAGGAGCGCGATGACGGTCTCGCTGTCCATGGAGCTCATTTTGTACCAGTGCGGCACACCGCTCCAAGAAGGAAAGCAGCCGGCGCATCGGATCCGGCTACGTCCTCACCTTCGCCTCGTCAGCTTCGACCGCAGGCCGCCTGATGCGCCCGGCGGCGCCGAGCCAGCCGGCCCGGATCAGGCCGGCCAAGCCGGTGGGATAGGCCAGCATCACCGCGATGATCAGGAGGGCGGTGATGATCGGCCGCCAGGCGCCGAAATCGGCCATCAGCTCGGCGAACACGGTCAGCACGAAGGAGGCGAGGATGGCGCCGTAGATCGTGCTGGTGCCGCCCAGGAGCACCATCGACAGGATGATGGTGGACAGGCTCATGCCGAACACGTCGACCGAGGCGTTGCGTTGGTAGGCGGCGTAGAAGGCGCCGGCGACGCCGGTGAAGAAGGCGCTGGCGGCGAGCGTGATCATGCGCTGGCGGACCAGCGAGATGCCGCGGCTGATCGCATATTCCTCGTTGTCGCGCAGTGCCACGATGCCGGCGCCGATGCGCGAGCGCACGATCGCGCGCAGGAACACGGTGCTGGCGCCGAGCATGGCCAAGGCGATGAAGAAATAGGCGAGCTTGCCGTCGCGGACCATGTTGTGCCCGAACCAGTACAGGCCGGGGATGC
>VFQN01005090.1_pt1 | contig 16535 bp, 13 predicted proteins | sample 3512371 | NCBI WGS metagenome assembly VFQN01 (sample SAMN10412370, study PRJNA504923) | tailings metagenome | isolation source: Replicate 2 from Balatoc abandoned mine | place: Philippines: Itogon, Benguet | collected 2017-08-28 | reverse complement strand
AGGCCGCGCAGTTCCTTGATTCCGAGCTGGAGGATGTTGCCGATGTTCATGGTCAGCCCGCCTGTTTCCGGAGGAACGCGGCAGCGAGGCCGAGCAGGATAGGGATGGCGATGAGCAGCGGCACGAAGGAGCCCAGGAGATCATTGAACTCCAGCGCCTTGGAGAAGGTGCCGCGGGAGATCGTGACGAAATAGGTCGTCGGATACAGTTTCCCGATGATGGCGCCCGCCCCCTGCAGCGACGACACGGGGTCGATGATGCCGGAATACTGGACCGCCGGGATGAGCGTGATGAGAGCGGTGCCGAAGATCGCCGCGATCTGGCTCGTCATGAAGGACGAGATGAACAGCCCCATGCCCGTGGTGACGATCACATAAAGGAATGCGGCCACGGTATAGGCGAGCAGGCTGCCGGTGAACGGCACGCGGAAGACGAAGACCGCAAACGCGGTCAGCATCACGAAGTTCAGCATCGCCAGGGCGACATAGGGGATCTGCTTGCCGATCAGGAATTCCAGCCGCGTCACCGGCGTCACGTAGAAATTGACGATGGAGCCGAGCTCTTTCTCACGCACGACGCTGAGCACGGCGAGCATCGCCGGTATCATCAGGAGCAGCAGCGGGATCACCGCCGGCACCATGGCCACCAGGCTCTGTATGTCGGGGTTGTAGCGATAGCGGATGGCGAGCTGGAATTCGCCCGTCGTCGCGGCGTCGCCATAGAGCTGTCGCGCCTTCTCGGTCAACCAGTTCGCATGCAGCCCCTGCACATAGCCGCGCACGGTTTCGGCCCGGGACGGCATGGCGCCATCGATCCAGGCGCCTATTTCGACATTGTCGCCGCGCGCCACGTCACGTCCGAAATTGGGCGGAATCTCGATCGCCAGGCTGATCTCGCCATTGCGCATGCGCCGGTCGAGATCAGCGTAATCGGTGATCGGCGCCTTCTCAGTGAAGTAGCGCGACCCCGATATCTGCAGCGCATAGTCGCGACTGACCGTGGTGTCGTCGCGGTCGAGCACGGCGAAGGTAAGGTTCTCGACATCCATGTTGATGCCGTAGCCGATCACGAACATCAGGATGACGCTGCCGATGATGGCAAGCGTCGCTCGGATCGGGTCGCGCCGCAGTTCCAGCGCTTCGCGTTCGGTGTAGGCGAACATGCGGCGCAGGTCGAAATGGTTCCTGATGGTGTTTTGCCTGGCCGGCTGCGCCGGCGCCTTTCCGATATCCGCGACAGCCTCTCCAGCAGCCGGCGGCGCCGCTGCCTTGCCCCCTTCCCCGATCGCATCCTCGAGATAGGCGACAAAGGCTTCCTCGAGCGACGCGGCGGAGCGCTTTTCCACGATTGCCGCCGGGGTGTCGCTGATCAGCACCTTGCCCGCATGCATCAGGGATATGCGGTCGCAGAGTTCGGCCTCGTTCATGAAATGGGTGGAGACGAAGATCGTCACATTGTCCTTGCGGGAAAGGTCCGAGAGGATCTGCCAGAAGCCGTCGCGCGCGACCGGGTCGACGCCGGAAGTGGGCTCGTCGAGGATGAGGATATCGGGGGAATGGATCAGCGCCACCGCGAGCGACAGGCGCTGGCGTATGCCGAGCGGCAAGGAATCGGGCAGCGCGTCCATGACCCCGACGAGATCGAATCGCCGCGCCATTTCCTCGATACGGCCCGGAATGGCGTTCGTGGCCATGCCGAAGAGACGGGCATGCAGATCGAGATTCTGGTGGACCGTCAGTTCCGAATAGAGCGAGAACGCCTGCGACATGTAGCCGACCCGGCGGCGCACCTCCATGTCCCTGGGGTCGACGACGCGGCCGAACAGGCGCGCCGTGCCCTCGCTCGCCGCGAGGAGCCCCGTGAGCATCTTCATCGTCGTGGTCTTACCGCAGCCATTGGAGCCGAGGAAACCGAAGATCTCGCCGCGCGCGATGCGGAAGCTGACATTGTCGACCGCCGTGAAGTCGCCGAAGCGCATCGTCAGATGTTCGGCCTCGATCGCGATTTCGGCCTGCTCTCCCGGCTGGCGCGGCGGTATGACCACCTCTGTATGCCCTCGGCGCTTCTCTTCGGGTAACAGCGCGATGAAGGCTGCATCGAGCGTCGGCTGCTCGGTCTGCGCCAGAAGCTCGGCAGGCGTCCCGGTGGCGAGCACGCGGCCGGCATCCATCGCCACCAGCCAGGCGAAACCCGCGGCCTCCTCCATATAGGCCGTGGCAACGATAACGCTCATGCCCGGCCTGTTGCCACGGATCTCGTCGATCAGCTCCCAGAACTGGCGGCGCGACAGCGGGTCGACGCCCGTGGTCGGCTCGTCGAGGATCAGGAGATCAGGATCATGGATGAGGGCGCAGCAGAGGCCCAGCTTCTGCTTCATGCCCCCCGACAGCTTGCCGGCCGGCCTGTCGGCGAAGGGACCGAGGCCGGTGCTCTGCAGCAATTCGCCGATCCGGCGCTCACGCTCATGCTTGTCATGCCCGAACAAACGGCCGAAGAAGTCGACATTCTCGAAGACGGAAAGCGTGGGATAGAGGTTCTTGCCCAGCCCTTGGGGCATATAGGCGATGCGCGGATAGGTCCGCCTCCGGTGGGCGGGATCGGCTATATCGCCGCCGAGCACGGTGACGTGTCCCTCCTGAACCCGATGGGCACCCGATATCAGCGACAGCAGGCTGGACTTGCCCACACCGTCCGGTCCGATCAGCCCGACCATGCAGCCGGACGGCATGTCGAGCGTCACGCCGTCGACGGCACGTGTCTTGCCATAGGAGAGCCCGACCGCTTCCAGACGCACGACTGGTGTCGCGGCGTCGGGCGCGGCCGCATTGGGCCGGGGCGTCATTGCACCAGCGTTCCGGAAAGCTGGGCCGGCCACTCGGCCTGCGGATCAAGCCGGACATAGGCGACGCCGGGAAGGCCGGTCTTCACCTGCCGCACATATTTGCGCAGCAGCTCCTGCGGGACCTGGGCCTTGACCCGGAACATCAACTTCTGGCGCTCTTCCTCGGTCTCGACCGTCTTCGGCGTGAACTGCGCGACATCGGCGACGAAGCTCACCTTGGCGGGGATCAGATATTGCGGAGCCGCATCCAGCACCAGCCGGACGTCCGCCCCGATGGCGACGAGCCCGGCCTGTGCCGTCGGCAGGAAGAAGGTCATGTAGACGTCGCCGAGGTCGACGAGGTTGAGCACCCGCCCGCCCGCGGACAGCACCTCGCCCGGCTGCGCCACGCGATACTGCACCCTGCCCTCGCGCGGCGCCGTCAGCGTGCTGTCCTTGATGTCCGCATCGATGCTGTCGATGGCTGCCTTGGCCGCCTCGACCGCTGCCTCGGCGTCGACGACGGCGGCCTTGGCGGCGCTGATTGCGGCATCCGAAGCGGCAAGCTGCGCCTGCGCAGCGTTGAGCGCAGCCTCGGCGCCCTCGGCGGTCGCGGTGTTGTCGTCGAGCACCTGCTGCGAAACCGTGTTCCTCCGAACCAGTTCCGCGGAACGCTCCATCGTCCGCTTCGCCACGTTGCGCTGCGCCTCGCGCTGCGCGACGACCGCGACCGCCGCATTCCGCTCGGCCTCCCTCTGCGTCACCAGGCTCTTCGCCGTATCGACGCCGATCACGGCCCGCCGCATCTGCGCCTCGGCCTGCCGTCGCTGCGCTTCCAATTGCTCGGTGTCCATGTGGGCGAGCACCTGGCCGGCCTCGACGAAATCGCCTTCGTTGACCAGAATTTCCCTGATTCGCCCCGGTGTCTTCGTCGACACATCGATCTCGGTCGCCTCGATCCGCCCATTGCCGCTGGCGAATCCATCGGGAAGCCCGCCGCCATTGATCTGTTGCCAGCCGTAATAAGCGAGGGCGACCAGGACCGCGACGACAGCGAGCACAAGCCAGGGCTTCCGTTTCGACTTCATTGTTGGGGAACCCTCTCCATATCGCCTGCGATGAGGCAGTGGCATAGGTCTCGGGTTCAGGAACCCCGAGCGAGCGAAGAAACTGGAAGATATTCGGTGGAGCGATCGCGTATCGTCGGCAGGCAAGGCGGGCAGGACGAAGCGGCCATGGCCCGAAGACGTGTGGTTATTCCAATCCGCATATGAATCTCCTCGGCTGACGACAGCGATGGCGGCACTTTTAGGCGCCGCCGACAGAGATACATTGATCCAGCGCAAACCTACGCCGGCCCCCGCAGATGCCGAGATTGAGGGAATGCTAGCGCAAAGGTCTGAGAAACCAAATCGATAATCGGGGCCGGGCGCGGATTGACACCGACGCGGGGCGTTGGCGCGGGCGAAAACCGTGCGGCTTTGACGAGCCGAGAAAAACGATACCGCCCCGAATTCCGGGGCGGTATCGTCTTGGCGGCCTTCAACTCGAAGCCGCCGGGATGCTGGATCGCCTCAGCGCAGCAGGTTCGTCCAGATCCTGTCGTAGAGCTTGACCACGGTCTCGTCGCAGGGCGGCACGAATTCGGGCTCCGGCGCCCCGGTCGGGATCACGATCTCGGGTGCGCCGAGCAACTCGGGGTCCATGTACTTCTCGGCGCCCTTGATGCCGCCCATGTAGCGCGCATGATCCGAGATCAGCGCCGCATTCGCCGGGTCCATGATGAAGTTCATGAACGCCTTTGCGTTCTCGATGTTCGGGGCGCCCACCGGAACCGCGACATTGTCCATCCAGCCGGTGAAGCCTTCCTTGGGATAGACATAACGCAGGCTCGGACGCTCGACGCGGGCGCGCATGGCGTAGCCGTTCCAGAACATCGTGGCAGCGACGTCGCCTGAGACGATCATCGCCTTCGGGTCTGACGAATAGGTCCGCACCCATTGCTTCTGCGTCGTCAGCAAGGCGGCGACCTTCTTGAGGTCGTCGGGGTTGGAGTTGCAGCGCGGCAGGTCAAGGTAGCGCAGCGCCATGTTGATGACGTCGTTGACGTCACGCATCATGTTGATCTTGCCCTTGAGCTGCTCGGGCGGATCGAAGAGCAGCGCCAAGCTGTCATAGGGGCCGTCGACCACCTTGGTGTCGACCTGGAAGGAGCTGGTGCCCCACTGCCAGGGGATCGAATAGAGGTTCTGAGGATCCCAATAGGGGCCGCGCCAGCGCTCGTCGACATTCACGAAATTCGGCAGTTGCTTCGGGTCGATCGGCTCCAGCAACTTCTCGCGGATCATGATCGCGACCATATAGTCGCCCGGCACGATCAGGTCGTAGCCCGTCGCACCCGACTTCAGCTTGGCGAGCAGGGTCTCGTTGGAATCATAGGTGTCGATCGTCACCTTGATCCCGGTTTCCTTCTCGAACTTCTCGATCAGCTTGGGGTTCGTGTATTCGCCCCAATTGTACATCCTGAGTTCGCCCCCGGCGAAGGCCGTGCCCGGCAGGGTTAGGCCGAGAGCCAGTATTGCCTTGTGTATCCATTCGGTGGTCATGTGTTCATCCTCCCTCCAATCATGTACCGGATCCGAAGGTAGCTTCGGAGAAAATCCGGTGCTGAAACAAACAGATAGGTCAGTGGCCCCGCCGGTCTCCGGTGCACCCACCGCCTAGGCCGGTTCAGAAGTCTTGCCCGCCGCCCGCAGCCCCCCGAGACGCATCGAAACCATCACCAGGACGATCGAGACTGCGAGCAACAGGGTCGAAATCGCGTTGATCGCCGGCGTCGCGCCATGGCGGACCATGCCGTAGATATGGACGGGCAAGGTCGCGGAACCGGCGCCCGAAACCATCGCCGAGATGACGAAATCGTCGAGCGAGATGATGAAGGCCAGGATCGCGCCCGAGGCGATGCCGGGCGCCAGCAAGGGCAGCGTCACCTTCAGGAACGCCGCGCGCGGCGATGCATAAAGGTCCCGGGCTGCGAATTCGAGCGAGGGGTCGAGCAGATCATAGCTCGACTTGATCGGCAGGTAAGCGAAGGGAATGCAGAACACCGTATGGGCGATGATGAGCGTCGTCAGCCCGAGTGGCAGGCCGATGGCGACGAAGAAGGCGAGGCTCGCGACCGCAGTGACGACCTCGGGCACCATCAGGGGCAGGTTGACGACAAGTCCCGACCTCTCCTCGCCCTTACGTATCCCGACGCGCCGCGCGACGACGGCCAGCAGCGCCGCACCCGTCGCCAGTGTCGTCGCCGACCCCGCCACCACCAGCGAATTCAAGGTCGCCCGCTGGATGTTGCCGTCGGCGAGGATTGCCTCGAACCAGCGCGGCGAAAAACCCTGCCAGACGGCGATGGTCGATCCGGCATTGAAGGCGTAGATCACCAGCACGACGATCGGAATGTAGAGATAGGCGAGCGCGACCAGGGAGATGGCTCGAAAGCCGGGAAAATCGGCGGAGTTGCGCATCATATCGGGCGCTCCTTGTCGCGCCGGACCGCCTGCGCCGCCTGGACGAACAGAATCGCAAGAACGACGGTCAAGAGGATCACCGACAGTGCAGCACCGAGCGGCCAGTTGCGCGCCTGCTGGAATTGCTGGGCGATCAGGTTCCCGATCATCATGCTCTTGCCGCCGCCCAGGAGGTCGGGCGCGAGATAGGCACCGACACTGGGAACGAAGACCAGCACGCAGCCGGCGACGATGCCGCCCTTCGACAGGGGAAGGACGATGTGGCGCAAAATGGCGAGCCGCCCGGCATAGAGATCGGCTGCGGTATCGAGGAGCCGCAGGTCCATCCGCTCCACGGCCGCGAAGATCGGAAGCACCATGAAGGGGAGATAGGAATAGACAAGCCCGATCCCCACCGCCCAGTCGTTGTAGGCGAGCGGAAGCGGCGCATCGATGATGCCGAGCGCGCCGAGTGCGTTGTTGATCGGCCCCTCGTCGCGCAGCATCAGGAGGATCGACAGGGTGCGGATGAGCAGGTTGGTCCAGTAGGGAATGGTGATCAGGAACAGCCACGTCATCCGCTGCTCGCGCGGCCGCGTTGCGATGAACCAGGCGGTCGGAAAACCGATGATCAGGCAGCCCAGCGTCGCGAGCAGGGCGGTCACGAAGGAACGGGCGAAGATCTCCAGATAGGCCGCCTGGAACGTCCAGACGCTCTCGTCGAACATGTCCTGCTCGAACAGGAACTGCCGATAGGCGTCGGGGGAAAACTCCCAGACCACCCCGCCGAACGTCGCCGGGACAAGAAAGGAATAGATCAGCACGATGGCGAGCGGGCCACCCATGAAGACGGCGATGAAGGCCATCGCCGGCAATTGCAGCCACAGGCGCGCGTCGCGTGCCTCACCACGGGGGGCAGCAGCCGGCGCGGTCATCGGGCGGTCGCCTCGGCAAAGAAACGGCCGGCGCCGGGCTTGAAGGCGAGCGGCACGGTCTCGCCGACCGCAACACGATCGGCCTCGCTGGAGGGCACGCGAAGACGTAGCGCCGTCCCGCTTTCGGCGAGTTCGATATCAAGGGCTGTTTCGGAGCCGAGGAAGGTCACCGCCTTCACTCGCGCGGGCAAGGCCTTTACACTGTTGCCGCCTTCGAGGCGCAGATCCTCCGGCCGGAAAGCCACCACGCCGCTGCCGGTTGGCGCGTCGCCGGCAACGTCGAGCGTGATCGCTTCGTCGATGCGGCAGCGTATCCTTCCCGCCTCCGCGCCGTCCGCCCAGGCGGGAATGAACGACATCTCGCCGATGAACCGGGCGACGAACATCGTCTTCGGCGCGCCGTAGATCTCGTGCGGGGTGCCCTCCTGCTCGACCCGCCCGTCGCGCATGACCGCGACCCGGTCGGAAATCGCCAGCGCCTCTTCCTGGTCGTGGGTGACGAGGAGGAAGGTGATGCCGGTCTCACGCTGCAGCCGCTTGATTTCAGCCTGCATGCCTTCGCGCAATTTGCGGTCGAGCGCCGAAAGCGGCTCGTCGAGCAGCAGAAGACGCGGAGAAGGCGCGATGGCGCGCGCCAGCGCGACGCGCTGCTGCTGTCCGCCCGAAAGCTGTGCCGGACGGCGGGTCGCAAGATGGCCGAGTTGAACCAGGGCCAGGACCTCCTCGACACGCGCCTTGATCGCAGCGGGCGCCTGCCGTTTCATCCGCAGGCCGAAGGCGACGTTCTCGGCGACCGTCATATGCGGAAACAGGCTGTAGCTCTGGAACACGGTGTTGACGGGACGCAGTTCCGGCGGCTTGCCGCTCTGCTTTTCGCCGAACAGCGAGATCTCGCCGGAATCCGGCTGTTCGAACCCGGCCAGGAGCTTCAGCAGGGTCGTCTTGCCGCAACCCGACGGGCCAAGCAGCGTGAAGCACGAATTCTCCGGAACGGTGAGGCTGACCGCATCGACCGCACGCATTACCGCGCGCCCGCCATCGGAGCGAAACGTCTTGACGACGTTCTTGATCTCTATGGTCATCCCCTCGCCCTTTTTGTATTTTGTTGTTCAAAATGCAATCCCAAGCCAAGACCTTTGTCAAGCGCGTTTTGCATCACCGGTTGATTTTGGTCGTCCGCCTCAGGCTGGGTATCGCCCACGCCGACCGGTCAGGACACGAGGTCCAGCATTGGCGTGAGGGATGTGCCCAAGTTTACTCTTCCTCGCCCGCGCCGTCCTTTAGCGCCGCCGGCTTGTAGTGGACGACGTCGGAAATGTGCTTCTCCATCAGGGCGGCGGCGTCCTCCAGCCGGCCTGCGAGCACGAGATCGATCATGGCGATATGCTCGCGATAGAAACCCTTGACGCGGTCAGGCGTGTCGTAGCTGCGATAGTCGACGAGCCTCCTCAGCCGGCTCTGCTGTTCGATGGCCTGAAGGATGAAGCGGTTTCCGGAAAGCCGTGCGAGCAACTCGTGGAACCAGGTGCTCGCTGCGAAGACCTCCGATGCCGGCGTCTCTTCGCCGACGCTTTCCAGTATCCGCACCTGGCCGGCCCTGCAGGCGAGAAGCTCCTCTTCGTCGATGCGAAATGTCGGCTGCCGAAGCCCTGCCGGTTCCAGCACGAGGCGGAAGCGCTGGCTCTCCTCATTCGCCCCGGCCGTCCGCAACAGATCGTCGAATTGCCAGCCATAGCCGGGACTGGCGCGAATGATCCCCTCTGCGGAAAGCAATGCCAGTGCCTCCGCCATCTCGGCACGATCAGCACCATAACGCCGCAGCAGGCTCGCTTCGCTGACGCGATCCTTCAGCGAACCGTCGATATAGTCAGAAATGATCGCCTGATAGATCGTTTCGCGCTTTTGGCCGTTTTCCTCTGTCGCGATCTCGGCGAGTTCCGAGCCGTTGACCCGCAGGAAGAACCCGCGATGCGCGACACGCTCGACATAACCTTCACGCTCCAGATAGCCCAGCGCACCGCGTACCGGCGTGCGCGACACGCCGAAGGATAATGACAGCGGCTCCTCCCTGAGATGCGCTCCGGCGGGCAGCGCCTCGCGTCGCGCAAACGCCAGGATGCGATTGGCGAGGTCGCGCTCGAGCTGGGTCACATCGCGTGCATCGACAGGCATCGTCTTGCGTTCATTCCGTCCACATCATCGCCGGCACCATAGCCGCGTGCGCCATTGGCGCAACGCGCCTCTTCCGTCGACAGCCTCTATTTGCCCGGCTCCGGCCGGAATTGCATCGGACAGAGCGTGACGCGATCCATGGTCTTCGCGACCGCCCGCGCCTGTTCGTCCGGCGAAGCCGTCAGCCCCGCCATGACGGCCGCCACGTCGCCGCGCCTTTTGTCCTGGCTCATCTTGTGGGCGGCATTCACCGACGTCACGTCGATCGAGAAGGAAGCGGTGCCGCCCGCATACATGTCGACGGTCCCGCTGCCGATGTCGGACATGCGCCAACCGGTTCCGAGCAGCCTCTCGAAATGCTCGACCGTGTGTTCGAGCACCCGCATGTTCTCGTCGGCCGTCCTGGCATGGGTCAGACGCCCGTGTATCTGGACGGCGGAGTAGTTCCAGGTGGGAACGTCCTCTTCCACCTCGTAGAGGCGAGGCGAGACATAGGCGTCGGGCCCCTGGAAGATCATCAGCACGCTGTCGCCGTCGGCGATGGCGCGCCAATGGTCGTTCGCCTTCGCCATATGCGCGATCATGCGTCTGCCCGACCCGTCATCGGGATCGAACAAGGCCGGCACGGCCGTCGCCTGCAACCCTTTGCTTTCGTTGTGCGAAACGAGCGTCGCCAGTCCGTGGCGTCCGATCATGGAGCGTATCTCGCGCGGGTCACGCTCGGCAAAAAATGCTGATGTGTACATGGGCTTGCCTCCAGTTCGGCGATATTGCATTTTGATTCGTAAAATACAATATCGCCTTGGAGGAGGAATAGGTGTTCGCTGAATATGCCGATTTCGACGGTCTCGGCCTGGCCGAGCTCGTCAGGACGAAGGCGGTCGAGCCGATGGAGATCCTCCACGCGGCCTGGCGCACGATCGACGCGCTCAACCCGCGCATCAACGCGATCGTCGCCTCGATGCGCGAGATCGCCGAGCGGGACATCAGGCGCGGGCTTCCACGGGGTCCTTTTCAGGGTGTGCCGATCGTCCTCAAGGACGAGTATCTGTTCTATGCGGGTTTCCCCTGCGATTTCTCCAGCCGCCTCGGTCAAGGCACGACGATGCCCTACGATTCGACGCTTGCGAAACGATACGCAGCCGCGGGCCTCGTCATCACCGCCAAGACAAACCTCCCCGAATTCGGCGCCAGCGTCACTACGGAGCCGCTTGCGAAAGGCGCCTGCAACAACCCCTGGAATCTCGGCCGCACGGTCGGCGGCTCGTCGGGCGGCTCGGCCGCCGCTGTGGCGAGCGGCATGGTTCCGGTCGCCTATGCCAATGACGGCGCCGGCTCGATCCGCATTCCGGCCTCCTGCACCGGCACCTTCGGCATGAAGCCGACACGCGGGCGCACGCCCACCGGTCCGGTCGACGGCGAATATTGGAACGGCCTCGTCGTCCAGCACGCCATCACCCGTACGGCGCGTGACAGCGCCGCCCTGCTCGACGTCTCGGAAGGCTGGGAATCGGGTTCGCTTTATCCGGCGCCGCCGAAGCTCCGGCCGTATCTGGACGAGGTGACGACACCACCCGGCCGCCTGAAGATCGCCTTCTCGACCCGATCTCCTTCAGGAACCGCCGTCCACCCCGACTGCGTCGCGGCGACGGAACACGCGGCGAAGCTTTGCGCCGAGCTCGGTCATGACGTCGTCGAGGATGCACCCGACTATGACGGCCAGCAGCTTGCAGATCATATCGCCAACCTGCTCGCGATCCATCTGGCTCAGGGCATCGATGCGCTCGCGGTTCATCATGGCCGGCCCGCCTCCGAAGCCGTCATCGAACAGGCCCATTACGACCTGAGCGAACACGGCCGCGGCCTGTCGGCGCTCGACATGCTGGCGGCATTGCAGCATTTCGGCGGCCTTGCCAGACAGGTCGCTCCGTTCTTCGAGCGCTACGACGCATGGCTGACCCCGACACTCGGCTCGCCGCCGGTCGAGCACGGGCACATCACCACCAACGATCCCGACTGGCAGCGCTACGTCGAACGCTACTTCGCCTTCGTCCCGTTCACGCCGCTGGCCAATGCCACCGGCGCGCCGTCCATGACGCTCCCCCTTCATCACGGCGCCGACGGCCTGCCCGTGGGCGTCATGTTCACCGGCCGCTTCGGCGACGAAGGAACCTTGTTCCGCCTCGCCGGACAGATCGAAAAGGCATCGCCCTGGATCGGACGCAAGCCGCCGGTGAGCGCGTGGAACGATTGACCCTACAGAAAGAGAGCACCGAAATGAGCAACGCACCCTTCATGCGCCTTCATCCGCATGGCCACGTCACCGACGGAATGAAGCCGGTCGGCCTGTCCTTCCCCGACGCCGTCGTTGCGGGCGACCCGCAGGAAAGTGCCCATGTCTTCTATGACCAGGCTCTGAAGCAGGCGACCATCGGCATCTGGGAATCCGAAGCAGGCGTCGTGCGCTTCGATCCCTATCCCTTCGACGAGCTCTGCATCGTCGTGGAAGGCGAAGTGGCGCTGCGCGACGCGTCCGGTTACCAGGATGCCTTTCGCGCCGGCGACCTTTTCATCATCCGCAAGACCTTCCGCGGGCTCTGGACGATGCCGAGGCGGCTGCGCAAATTCTATGTCGAGCTCAAGGCGGAGTAGACGATGCGCGACGCCCTGTTCATCGATGGCGGCTGGCATCCGCCCTCCTCCGGCCGCCACTTGCCGGTCATCGACCCCGCCACCGAGGAAGAATTCCACCGGATCCCCGCCGGAAACGCGGCCGACATCGCCAGGGCGGTCGATGCCGCCGAGCGGGCTTTTGCCGGCTCGTGGCGCAGGACCACCGGAGCAGAACGGGCAACGCTGCTCCGAAACATCGGCCGGGGCATAGAAGAGCGCAAGGACGCCTTGGCGGAACTGGAAGTGAGGGACAACGGCAAGCCAATGCCCGAAGCGCTATGGGACGTTGCGGATGCCGCCGCCTGCTTCAACCTCTATGCAGACTTCGCGGAGGAACTCGACAAGCGCCAGGGCGAGAGAACGGTGCTGCCTGACAAAAAGTTCGAAAGCAGCATCAGGCACGAGCCGATCGGCGTCGCCGGGCTCATCGTTCCATGGAACTACCCGCTGCTCATGGCAGCCTGGAAGGTGGCGCCCGCCATCGCCGCCGGCTGCACGATGGTGCTGAAGCCGTCGGAATTCACATCCCTCAACGCGCTGGAACTGGGTGCGATCACGGCCGAGGCGGGTTTGCCGAAGGGCGTCCTCAACATCGTCACCGGTCTCGGCCAGGAAGCCGGCCAGGCGCTGGTGCGGCATCCCACGGTGAAGAAGATCGCCTTCACCGGCAGTGTTCCGACCGGCGCCGGCATCGCCGCGGCGGCCGCGCAGGACATCAAGAATGTCAGCCTCGAACTCGGCGGCAAGTCGCCTATCATCGTCTTTGACGACGCCGACATCGAGGCAGCCGTCGAATGGACCCTGTTCGGCATCTTCTGGAACCAGGGCCAGGTCTGCTCGGCGACCTCGCGACTGCTCGTCCAGAAAGCTATCGCCCCAAGGTTTCTCGAGCGCCTTATTGCCGAAGCGAGAAGGATCACGATCGGCAACGGCGCGACGCCGGGCACGCTGCTCGGGCCGCTCGTGTCGGCCCGGCAATATGAGCGAGTCAACGCTTTCATCGAGAGCGGCAGGCAGGTAGCGGATCTGGCGACCGGAGGCGGCCGCCCCACACACCTGCCGAAGGGCTATTTCGTCGAGCCGACGATTTTTCTCGACGTTCCGGCCGACAGCGCGATCTGGACCGACGAGATCTTCGGTCCGGTCCTCTGTGTGCGCACTTTCGACGACGAAGCCGAGGCGCTGCAACGCGCCAACGACAGCGCCTTCGGTCTCGCTGCCGCCGTCATGACCGCGGACGATGCACGTGCCGAGCGCGTCGCCGAACGGCTGGAGGCCGGCATCGTCTGGATCAACTGCTCGCAGCCGACTTTTGCCGAGGCTCCCTGGGGCGGCATGAAGAAGAGCGGCGTCGGACGCGAACTCGGCCGCTGGGGCCTGGCCAACTATCTCGAGGTCAAGCAGATCACGCGCTACGCCTCGAAGGAGCCCTGGGGCTGGTATCTGAAATAGAGCAATTCCAGCAAAAGTGCGGAGCGGTTTTGCGTCCGGAAATTGCGTTAAAACAAAGAGATAGAGCATTCCCGCGACTCGGAGAAAAGCGGAAATGCTACCTAGCCGGCCGGAAGCGGCCCTGCCGAGGCGACTTGCGCTGCCTCGGCAGGGCCGGTCTGTTTCGTCACGCCGGCAGCTTTCGTGGCTTCGTGACACGCGACCTGCCGAAGAGGCCGATCGCGGCAGCGGTTGCGAACAGCATTGCGACGGCGATCGCGACCACACCGACAAAGGCGTCGTCGAAGGCGGCTCGCGCCAGCGCGACGAGGTCTCGCGCGGCATCCGGAGCGAGGCTTTCCGCCACGATCAGGGCCTCGTCGAGACTGTCGCGGGCGACCGCGTCGATCCCGCCGGGCAGCACCAGCATGGCCGTATAGACCGCCGACATCACGCTGCCGAGGACTGCGATGCCGAGCGCGCCGCCGAGCTCGTAGGAGACCTCCTCGACGGAGGCCGCCATGCCGGCGCGGTCCTCCGGCGCGCTCATCATCACGGCGCTGGAGGCGGCCGCCATCGCGGCACCGATGCCGAAGCCCATCACGGCAAGCGTGGGCAGCCAGACCACCGTCTCCGCGTCATAGGTCAGCAGGAATAGCGCGAGACCGAGCCCGGCCAGGCCGAGGGCGGTCGACATCACGCGTCCGCTTCCCCATCTCGGCAACATCAGACCCGCGATCGGACCGGCGAAGAAGGAGGCGAGCGGGATCGGCAGGATGACCAGCCCGGCCTGAAGCGGCGACAGGCCGAGCACGAGTTGCACGCGCTGGCTGAACACCAGTTCGACGCCCATCAGCGCAGCAGACGCGACCGTGGCGGCGGCGACGCCGGAGGCGAATTGAGGATTGCGGAACAGGCCGAAGTCGATCAGCGGCGACCGGCTGGCGCGCTGCCGCCGCACGAAGAGCACGATGGCCACCGCACCGATCACGCCCGCGACTGCCGCCGCCTCCCACGAAGGAGCCCGCTTGCCGGCTTCCTTGATCGCATAGGCGATGCCGACGAGGCCGATCATGATCTGGATCGAGCCGATGAGATCCCAGGGCCTGCCGGCTTCACCGCGGCGGTCGGCGAGCAGGAAGTAAGCGAGCACCAAGGCCACGACGACGACAGGCACGTTGATCAGGAACACCGAACCCCACCAGAAATATTCGAGCAGCAGCCCGCCGATGACGGGCCCGAAGGCGGCCCCGCCCGACGCCACGGCCGCCCAGATGCCGATGGCGAAGGAGCGTTCGCTGTCGTCCGTGAAGGTCAGCCGGATGATCGACAGCGTCGCCGGCATCATCAGCGCCGCACCGACGGCGAGCAGCACCCGCGCGCCGATCAGCATGGCCGGGGTCGGAGAATAGGCGGCCGTCAGCGACGCCACGCCGAAGACGACGAGCCCGGCCATGAACAGGCGCTTGTGTCCGAGACGATCGCCCAGCGTGCCGAGCCCGGGCAGTAGACCTGCGACGACGAGCGGATAGGCATTGACGATCCAGAGCTTTTCCGAGGCGGTCGCGTTGAGATCGTAGGTCAGGCGCGGCAGCGCCGTGTAGAGCACCGTCATGTCGACGACGATCAGGAAAAGCGCGCTGGAGACGATGGCGAGAACCAGCCAGCGATTGCGGGGTGTCATGGAATGATCGATCCTGAATAATTGATGTCGCGGCGGGCTGGTCCCTTGCCCACCGCACGGATTGAATATAAATACATACGTATGGAAAGAAAATCAACCAGCGCGTTAGGGCGCCCCAGGAGCATCGACCGCAACAAGGTCCTCGACGCCGCCGAAGCGGTCGTCGCCGAGACTGGCGCGTCGGGGCTGACGATCGACGCCGTGGCGAAAGCCGCGGGGATCACCAAGGGCGGCGTGCAATATTGCTTCGGCACCAAGGAAGGCCTGATCAAGGCCATGCTCGACCGCTGGTGCGAGAGCTTCGACCGCGACGTGGCGGAGCGCGCGGGCGGCAGCACCGACCCGATCGATCATGTCAGGGCTTATGTCGAGGCCAACCGCAGCTCAGACGAGGCCGAGAATTCGCGCTCGGCGGTAATGCTGGCGACGCTCGTCCAGAGCCCGGACCAGCTCGCCGAGACCCGCGACTGGTACCGCCGGCAGATCGGACGGGCCGACCCGGCGACCGAAGCCGGCCGCAAGGCGCGGCTGGCCTTCATGGCGTCGGAAGGAATCTTCTTCCTCAGAAGCTTCCGCTTCCTCGATCTGCCGGAAGAAGAGTGGCAGGCCGTGTTCGATGATATCGGAAAGCTGCTGGAGCGTTCCGGGGAGGATGCGACTTAGCTGCTCATCCCGTCAGAGGCCACATTACGCGACACAGCGGTGGCGGGTGATCAGCGGCAAAATATCCGCTTCGTCATCCAGGGACGCACGCAGCGAAGCGGAGAGCGCTGATCCGTGCTTTTCGTCCCGTCAGAGGCAACATTGCACGACAACGATGGCGGGTGATCAGCGGCAACATATCCGCTTCGTCATCCACGGACGGGCGCACGCAGCGAAGCGGAGGGCGCACTGATCCGTGGATCCATGCCAAGACCTACCCGAAGATCCTGGCGGCCGACGAAAAGGAGGCTCGACACCGACGCCCCGCTCCCCGTTTCGTTCGACGGGGAGAGGGTAATTCTGGCGGCCAATTCCGAAGTCTTGAGCCGCCCAACCTGCCGATATGCCTCACGCCTTGATGAGCGCAGCCTCGATCGCTTCGACGCCGTGGCCGGCAAGATCCTTGGCGAGTTCGCCAACCAGCTTCGTCTTGAGTTCGGCATGATAATGCCGGCGCATCTCGCCGAGCGTCCTGGGATCGGCGATCACGAAGATCGCTCCGACGTCGCCGGCCAGCACCTGCCGGTTGAGATGGTCGGCGGCTGCCGCAGCGAAGCCGTCCTCGCTCTGGCGCGTATCGTCGGGATTGGCGGCGCTGCTGCGGTGACGCA
>VFQN01005089.1_pt1 | contig 16536 bp, 14 predicted proteins | sample 3512371 | NCBI WGS metagenome assembly VFQN01 (sample SAMN10412370, study PRJNA504923) | tailings metagenome | isolation source: Replicate 2 from Balatoc abandoned mine | place: Philippines: Itogon, Benguet | collected 2017-08-28 | reverse complement strand
CGGCTCGACGATCTCGCCACCGGGATGGGGGTGAAGTTCGTCGCCACCAACGACGTGCACTATCATGTCCCCGAGCGGCGGGCGCTGCAGGATGTCGTGACGGCAATCCGCCTGGGCTGCACGGTCGAGGAACTTGGCTTGCGCCGCTTCGCCAGCGCCGAACGCCATCTCAAGGAACCCGCAGAGATGGCGCGCCTGTTTCGCCGCCATCCCCATGCCATCGCGCATACCCAGGAGATCGTGAAGCGATGCGGCTTCTCACTGCGGCAACTCACCTACCAGTATCCGGTCGTCTACGAGGGCGGCGAGTCCCCCATGGACAAGCTCATCCGCCTGACCTGGGAGGGTGCGAAGTGGCGATATCCGGGAGGCGTCCCGGACAAGGTCGCCGGCACGATCCGCCGCGAGTTCGCGCTGATCGACCACAAGGGAATCGCACCCTATTTCCTGACGGTGCATGAGATCGTGAAGGAGGCCCGCGATCGCGGCATCCTTTGCCAGGGCCGCGGCTCGGCGGCCAATTCCGCCGTCTGCTATTGCCTGGGCATCACCTCGGTGAACCCCAACGAGACGGAAGTGCTGTTCGAGCGCTTTCTGTCCAATTCGCGCAACGAGCCGCCCGACATCGACGTCGACTTCGAGCATGAGAGGCGCGAAGAGATCATTCAGTGGATCTATGAAACGAAGAGCCGCGACCGCGCCGCCCTGGCGGCCACGGTGATCTCCTTTCGCAGCCGCAGCGCCATCCGCGAAGTCGGCAAGGTCCTGGGCCTCTCGCCCGACACGGTGGGCGTGATGGCCGATACGGTCTGGGGCATGGGGTCGGGCGGCGTGAAGGCCGGCCATGTACGGGAGGTTGGTCTCGATCCAATGGATCCGCGCATCATGCTGGCGCTCGAACTTTCGTCGGCGCTGTGCGGATTCCCGCGCCACCTCTCCCAGCATGTCGGCGGCTTCGTGCTGACCGAGGGCCGCCTCGACGAGCTGATGCCCATCCAGAACGCGGCGATGGAGGATCGCACCGTCGTAGAATGGGACAAGGACGACCTCGACGTGCTGGATATCTACAAGGTCGACGTGCTGGCGCTCGGCATGCTGACGGCGCTGAGCAAGAGCTTTGCCCTGATCGAGAGGCATTTTGGAGAGAAGCTGTCGCTCGCCATGCGCCCGACCGACGAGAACGTCTACGAGATGCTGTGCCGTGCCGACTCGGTTGGCGTCTTCCAGGTCGAGAGCCGGGCCCAGATGTCGATGCTGCCGCGGCTGAAACCCAGGGAATATTACGATCTCGTCGTCCAGGTCGCGATCGTGCGGCCGGGTCCCATCCAGGGCGGCATGGTGCATCCCTACCTGAAGAACCGCGCCAATCCCCACGCCGTCATTTATCCCAAGGACGAACTCAAGGCGGTCCTCGAGAGGACACTGGGCGTTCCCCTGTTTCAGGAACAGGCGATGCAGATCGCCATCGTGGGCGCTGGATTCTCGCCGGAAAGGGCCGACGAACTGCGCCGCGCCATGGCGACGTTCCGCCACAACGGCACCATCCACAAGTTCAAGACTCCCTTCATAGAGGGCATGGTGGAAAAGAAATACGACCGCGACTTCGCCGAACGCTGCTTCAGGCAGATCGAAGGTTTCGGCGAGTACGGTTTCCCCGAGAGCCATGCCGCAAGTTTCGCGATCCTGGTCTACGCCTCGTCCTACGTGAAGCACTACTACCCTGAAGTCTTCGCCGCGGCCCTGCTCAACTCCCAGCCGATGGGCTTCTACGCGCCGGCCCAGCTGGTGCGCGATGCGAAGGAGCACGGCGTCGAAGTGCGGCCCCCCGACATCAATGCCAGCGACTGGGATTGCGTCCTGGAGCCGGGGCGGAACAATCGCTGCGCGCTGCGTCTCGGCCTGCGCCAGGTCACAGGACTATCCGAGGAGGCGGCCAGGCAGATGGTCGCGCGCCGGGGCGACAGGCCCTATCGCGATCCTTCAGACCTATGGCGGCGCAGCGGCCTCAGCAGGAAGCAGATCGCGGCGCTGGCCCGTGCCGATGCCTTCGCGTCCCTCGGCCTCACGCGACGCGACGTATTGTGGGCGGTGCGCGGCTTCTCCGATGGACAACTGCCGTTGCTCGATACGGAGGCGGGAGCGTGCGACTTCGAGCCCGCCGTCGCCCTTCCTGCCCTGACGCTCGGCGAACAGGTGGTCGACGATTACAGCAGCTTCTCGATGTCATTGCGATCGCATCCGCTGGAGCTGTTGCGGGTAACTCTCGCGCAGCGCGGCATGTCCAGCACCGAAGCGCTGAAGAACTCGAAGAACGGCCAACTCCTGACCCTGGCGGGTCTCGTGCTGGTGCGCCAGCGGCCGGGCACGGCCTCAGGCGTGGTCTTCGTCACCCTCGAGGATGAATTCGGCATCGCCAATCTCGTGGTCTGGCCCAGGGTGTTCGACACCCATCGCCGCATCGTGATGGGGGCCCGGCTGATGGGCGTGCGCGGTCGTATCCAGTGTCAGGGCGAGGATGAGTACAAGGTAATCCACCTCGTCGCCGAGGAGGTATGGGATCTCTCGGCCGAACTGGATTCCATCTCCGAACTCGACCTGTTCCACCTGGTCAACGCTCGTGGCGACGGCGCGCGCAGCGATCCCGGCGACCGGCGGATGAAGGTCGCGGAGGCCAACGCCACCCGCCATCGTTCGAGCCGGCATGTTCCCGAAAAGCCGGCCAACAAGCCGAATTACGACCGAACCCGTATCGTTCTCGACCGGCCCAGGATCCGCATCCAGAGCCGGGACTTCCACTGAATCTCTCTCGGCCCTTGACGGCCGGCGCCGAAGCGACACATGTTTAAAACACGTGTACTTTTGACTGGAATGTAACATGAGGCAGCTCAACTACGATCCATCGGCGCGGAAGCGGACAGTCAGCCTCACTCTGAATGGCGACCTCTACGCCAAGGCCAAAGCCCAGGGCATCAATGCGTCGCAGGTGGCCGAAGCGGCATTGGCGGAGGCACTGGCCGAGCGCATCTCCGAAAAGGTCAGAGCAGAGATCAGCCAGGATCTCGGCGCCTATAACGCCTACGTCGAAAAGCACGGCTCTCCGGCCGAGATGTTGCGGGACCATCTTGCCGATCGTGACAATGCAGCTTGAGGTCTTTTCCAATCCGCTCGTGCGGGCTCGCCGGGCGTACCCCTACGTGGTTGTTGTTCAAGCCGATATCGCAGCACTTGGCCGCGAACGCATCATTGCCTTCCTGGCCCCGCGGGCCGAAATCGGTCCGATCAGCGGTCGACTGATGCCCATTGTCGAGATCGGTGGCCGCGAATTCGTTCTGCTCATGCCCTCTCTCACGAATGTGCCGGTGACCGAACTACGCCGTTCCGTGGGAAATCTCGGGCCATTTCGCGACAGGATCGTCGACGCCATCGATTGGACGTTCCTGGGCATCTGACTCCTTGCTCAGAGCCGCGTCGCCTCGTCGATCAGTTCCTGGGCGGCGATGTCCAGAAGCTCGTCCTCGGCGGTGCCGTCGAGCACGCGTTCCTTGCCGATCTCGAGCAGCACCGGCACGGCGAGCGGCGAGATGCGGTCGAGGCGTCGATAGACGATGCGGCCCTTGGCGCGCCTCAGCAGGTCGCCCAGCCGCTTGAGGTCGGCGAGTTGCCAGGCTGCGTCCTGGCGCGTGGCGCGCAACAGGATGTGGTCGGGCTCGTGCTGGCGCAGCGTATCGTAGATCAGGTCGGAGCTGAACGTGACCTGGCGGCGCGACTTCTCCTCGCCGGGGAAGCGCCGCTCGATCAGCCCGGCGATCACCGCGACGTTGCGGAACGAGCGCCGCAGCATGCTCGACTCGTCCATCCAGGCTTCGAGATCGTCGCCCAGCATGTCCTCGTCGAACAGTTCCTCGAGCTGCTTAGGCGAGGCCGGCCGCAAGCCCCACAGGCCCAGCACATAGTCGGTCGCGACGAAGCCCAGCGGCCGCAGGCCCATGCGCTCCATGCGGCGCGTCAGCAGCATGCCCAGCGTCTGATGCGCGTTACGGCCCTCGAAGCAATAGGCGACCAGGAACTGCTTGCCGCCCCGCGGGAAGCCCTCGACCAGCAGCTTGTCGGCCGGCGGCAGCATCGAGCGGAAGACCTGAATGCGCAGCCATTCCTGCACCTCGGCCGGCAGCTTGGGATGCTTCAACGGATCCTGCAGGATGCCGCGTACGCGGTTCGCGAGGAACGTCGAGAGCGGCAGCCGGCCGCCGCCATAGGCCGGCACCTTGGGATCGCCACCGGTGGCCGGCGAACAGATCGCCGCCAGTTCCTTGACGCCCTCGAAACGCAGCAGGCGGCCGGCGAACACGAACGTGTCGCCGGGGACGAGCCCCTGCACGAACCCCTCCTCGACCTCGCCCAGCACGGGCCCGCGCCGCAGCCTGACCTTCATCAGGGGCAGCTCCACGATGGTGCCGACATTCATGCGGAACTGCTTGGCCACCAGCGGCGAGGCCAGCATCCAGCGCCCGTCGGGCAGCTGCTTCAGCCGATGCCAGCGGTCGTAGGCCGCGAGCGCATAGCCGCCAGTCGCCACGAAGTCGAACGTGTCGTCGAAATCCTGTCGCGGCAGGTCGCGATAGGGCTGTGCCCGGCGCACCTCGGCGAAGAAGGCCTCGCGGTCGATCGGCTGGGCGCAGGCGCTACCCACGATGTGCTGGGCCAGCACGTCGAGGCAGGGCGGCCGCGGCGGATCGCCGTCGAGCTCGCGGGCCTCGACGGCTTCGAGCGCGGCCAGCGACTCCAGCACCTCGAAGCGGTTGGCCGGCGCGATCATGGCGCGGCTGGGCTCGTCGAGCCGGTGGTTGGCGCGGCCGATGCGCTGCATCAGGCGGCTGACGCCCTTCGGTGCGCCCATCTGGATGACGAGATCGACGTCGCCCCAGTCGATGCCGAGATCGAGCGACGAGGTCGCGACCACTGCGCGCAGTTTGCCCGCCGCCATCGCCGCCTCGACCTTGCGGCGCTGCTCGACGGCCAGCGACCCGTGATGCAACCCGATCGACAGATTGTCGTCGTTGATCCGCCACAACGCATCGAAGGCCAGCTCCGCCTGGGCGCGCGTGTTGACGAAGATGATCGAGGTCTTGTGCTGCCGGATGATGTTGTAGATCTCGGGCACCGCATGGCGCCCCATGTGGCCGCCCCAGGGCAACCGCTCGTGCGCATCGATGATCGACACGACCGGCGGCGCGCCGGGTTCGCCCATCACGATCTCGACGGGCTCGTCGCGCAGGTTGAGGAACTCGGCCAGCGCCGGTGGATCGGCGACGGTGGCCGAGAGACCGACGAAGCGCGCCTGCGGCGCCAGCGTGGCCAGCCGCGACAGGCAGAGCGCCAGGTGATGACCGCGCTTGCTGGTGGCAAAGGCGTGCAGCTCGTCGATGATCACGCATTTGAGGCTGGCGAAGAACTTCGCCGCATCGAGATAGGAGAGCAGCAGCGCCAGCGATTCCGGAGTGGTCATGAGCAGGTCCGGCGGCCGCTCGCGCTGACGCAGGCGCCGGCTCTGCGGCGTGTCGCCAGTCCGGCTCTCCGCCCGCACCGGCAACTGCATCTCGGCCAGCGGCTGTTCGAGATTGCGGCGGATGTCGGTGGCCAGCGCCTTGAGCGGCGAGATGTACAGCGTGTGCAGTTCCCCCTGCCCCTTCTTGTAGGCGAGGTCTTCGCCGGCCTGCCGCCGCTCCGTGAGTTCGATCAGTGACGGAAGGAATCCCGCCAACGTTTTGCCGCCACCGGTCGGCGCGATTAGCAACGCGCTCTTGCCCCGCCGCGCCACATCGACCAGCGCGAGCTGATGCGGCCGCGGCGCCCAGCCGCGACTCTCGAACCAGCGTGCAAACAGGTCGGGAATCCCCATATCTGTTGGGTAGGATGCAGCGAGGCTCATGGCAACCGAGACCCTAAATCCCCGTACGTGGCTCTATCCGACGCCGCGCGGCCTCTATTGCGAACCGGGCGATTTCTATATCGACCCTGCCTTTGCCGTGCCGCGCGCGGTGATCACGCATGGGCATGGCGACCATGCGCGGCCGGGCCATCGCAAGGCGCTGGCGACACCCGAGACGCTGGCGATCATGCGAACGCGCTTCCAGGACATGCCCGACACCGAGCAGCAGGCGCTGAAATACGGCGAGAGCGTTCGCATCGGCGAGGTCGAGGTCGGCTTCGCCCCGGCCGGTCACATCCTGGGCTCGGCGCAGGCCGTGCTGGCATACAGGGGCCAGCGCATCGTGGTATCCGGCGACTACAAGCGCCGGCCGGATCCGACCTGCCCGCCGTTCGAGCCCGTACCATGCGACGTGTTCATCACCGAGGCGACCTTCGCGCTGCCGGTCTTCCATCATCCCTCCGATGCCGGCGAGATCGGCAAGCTGCTGCGCTCCGTCGCCACCTTTCCCGAGCGCACTCATCTGGTGGGCGTCTATGCGCTCGGCAAGTGCCAGCGGGTCATCCGCCTGCTGCGCGAGGCGGGCTATGAAAAGCGCATCTGGCTGCATGGCGGCCTGATGTCCCTGTGCAGGCTCTACCAGGAGCATGGCGTCGATCTCGGCGACGTGGCGCCGGTCTCCGAAGCGATCCTCGAGACCTTCAAGGGCGCCATCGTCCTGTGTCCGCCGTCGGCCATCGCCGACCGTTGGTCGCGGCGCTTCGCGGAGCCCATTGCCGCCGTGTGTTCGGGCTGGATGAACGTACGAGCCCGTGCCCGACAACGCGGCGCGGAGCTGCCGCTGATCATCTCCGACCATGCCGACTGGCCGGAACTCACCCAGACCCTGAAGGATGTCGGTGCCTCCCGGGTGTGGGTGACGCACGGCCGCGAGGAGGCTCTCGTCCACTATGCGCGCAGAATCGGCATCGATGCCGAGGCGCTGCACCTGGCGGGCCGCGACGAAGAGGATTCCTGATCGTGCAGGCCTTCGCCCGCCTTCTCGATTCCCTCTCCTTCCAGCCGGCCCGAAACGCCAAGCTGCGGCTGATCGAGACCTACCTGCGCGAAACGCCCGATCCCGACCGCGGCTGGGCGCTGGCCGCGCTGACCGGCGGCCTCGACTTTCCGTCGGCCAAGCCCGCGCTTCTGCGCGGCTTCGGCCAGGAGAAGATCGGCGAGGAGCTGTTCGCCCTCTCCTACGACTATGTGGGCGATCTCGCCGAAACGCTGGCGCTGATCTGGGAGACCGATCCCGCCGCCGGGCCGCCACCGACGCTCGCTGAAGTCGTCGAGACACTGCAGCGCGCCACGCGCACCCAGACGCCGGCGATCCTGAAGCGCTGGCTCGACGCCCTCGATTCGACCGGCCGCTGGGCGCTCCTGAAACTTCTGACCGGCGCGCTGCGGGTCGGCGTCTCGGCGCGCCTCGCCAAGCAGGCGGTCGCCAATATCGGCAGCCAGCCGGTCGATGCCGTGGAGGAAGTCTGGCATGGGCTGGAGGCGCCCTACCGGCCGCTGTTCGACTGGCTGCTGCAGGGCGCGCCGCGGCCCAGCAGCAACGCGGGGGCGGCGTTCCTGCCGGCGATGCTGGCCAATCCCATCGATCGCAGCGAACTCGACGCGCTGGATCCGGCGCATTTCCGCGCCGAATGGAAATGGGACGGCATCCGCGTGCAGGTCGCCGCATCGGGCGGCCTGAAGCGGCTCTACAGCCGCGCCGGCGAGGACGTGTCGGGAGCCTTTCCCGACATCATCGAGGCGATCGACTTCGAAGGCGTGTTCGACGGCGAGCTGCTGGTCCGCCGCGAGACGGCGGTGGCGCCGTTCAACGACCTGCAGCAGCGGCTAAACCGCAAGACCGTGACGCCGAAAATGCTGAAGGAGCATCCGGCGCATGTGCGCCTCTACGACGTGCTGTGGCTGGGGGGAGAGGACCTGCGCGGCCTCTCCTTCGACGAGCGCCGCGTCCGGCTCGAAGCCTGGATCGCGCTGAAGGAGCGCCCCCGCTTCGACCTCTCGCCACTGGTGACCTTCGCCGACTGGGCGGAACTCGCCGCCAAGCGCGAGGATATGCGGGCGGACGGAATCGAGGGGCTGATGCTGAAGCGCGGCGACAGCGCCTATTTGTCCGGCCGGCCCAAGGGTCCTTGGTTCAAGTGGAAGCGCGACCCTATGCTCGCGGACTGCGTGATGATGTACGCCCAGCGCGGCCACGGCAAACGAAGCTCCTTCTATTCCGATTTCACCTTCGGCTGCTGGCGCGACGGCGCGGCGGGCGGGCGGGAGCTGGCACCCGTCGGCAAGGCCTATTTCGGTTTCACCGACGAGGAACTGCGCTGGCTCGACAAATGGGTCCGCGATCACACGACCAACCGCTACGGCCCGGTCCGCGAGGTCGAGCAGAAGCTGGTGCTTGAGATCGCGTTCGACGGCATCGCGCGGTCGACCCGGCATAAATCGGGAGTCGCCATGCGCTTTCCGCGCATCAACCGCATCCGGACCGACAAGCCGGCCGCCGAGGCCGACACGGTGGATAATCTCCTGCGGCTGTTGACCAAATCGGCGCCGGAATCCCCCCTTGCAGGGGGTATGTCGCATGCCCATTATCCGGGCGTCACCGTAACCGAAGAGCCATGATCGACCCGTTCGGCCGCCACATCTCGTACCTCCGCGTCTCCGTGACGGATCGCTGCGATTTTCGCTGCGTCTATTGCATGGCCGAGGACATGACCTTCCTGCCCAAGGCGGAAGTGCTCTCGCTCGAGGAGTTGGAGCGGCTGTGCACGGCCTTCGTCCGCCGCGGCGTCAAGAAGCTGCGACTGACCGGCGGCGAGCCTCTGGTGCGCAAGAACGTCATGTCGCTATTCCGCGGGCTGGGAAAGCACCTCGAAACCGGCGCGCTCGAGGAGCTCACCCTCACGACCAACGGCAGCCAGCTCGCCAAGTACGCCCGGGAGTTGGCCGATATCGGCGTGCGCCGGGTGAACGTATCGATGGACACGCTCGATCCGGACAAGTTCCGCCAGCTCACGCGGTGGGGCGACCTCGACCAGGTCATGCGCGGCCTAGACGCCGCCCAGCAGGCCGGGCTCGCGATCAAGATCAATGCAGTGGCGCTGCGTGGGATCAATGACGGCGAGTTCGAGGAGATGATCCGCTGGAGCCATGGCCGCGGCATGGACCTGGTCCTGATCGAGGTGATGCCGATGGGTGAGATCGGCGACGCGGCGCGGCTCGACCAGTATCTGCCGCTGTCGCTGGCCCGCACCGAGATCGCCCGGCACTTCACGCTCACCGAGACGGATTACAGGACCGGCGGCCCCGCGCGCTACTTCCGGGTCGAGGAGACCGGCGGACGGCTGGGCTTCATCACGCCGCTCACACACAATTTCTGCGAAAGCTGCAACCGGGTTCGCCTCACCTGCACCGGCACGCTCTATATGTGCCTGGGCCAGGAGGATGCGGCGGACCTGCGCGCACCGCTGCGCGCGTCGGAGAGCGACGAAGTGCTGGACCGCGCCATCACCGAGGCGATCGCCCGCAAGCCCAAGGGCCACGATTTCATCATCGACCGCCGCCACAGCGGCCCCGCCGTCCCTCGCCACATGAGTGTGACCGGCGGCTGATCTCTCAAGCCTCCGGACTTCCCTTCGCCGCCGCCGTCTTGATCTGCGCCCGCCGCACCGCCTCGCGGTGGGAAATGTAGAGGGCGCTTCCGAAGATCACCGCGGCGCCCACAAAGGTCCAGACATCGGGCTTCTGGAAGAACAGGAAATAGCCCAGCATCGTGTTCCAGATCAGGGACAGAAAACCGATCGGCTGCAGCAGTGTGATGTCGGCCAGCTGGTAGCCGCGCTGCTGGCAGATATGACCCAGGGTGCCGGCCAGGCCCGCCAGCAGGAACCAGACGATGTCGCCCCATTGCGGCGTTTGCCAGAACCACAACGCGAACGGCAGGGCGCAGGCGACGATCACGATGTTCTGCCAGATCACGATCGTGGTCGCCGAATCGGTGCGGGCCAGCGCCTTGGAGATCAGGTTCGAGGCCGAGAAGATCGGCGTCGAGATCAGGATGCAGATGACGCCGATATGGATGTCGCCGAAGCCCGGGCGGATGATGATCATCGCGCCGATGAAGCCGACCAAGACGGCCATCCAGCGCCGCAGCCGCACTTTCTCGGAGAGGAACAGGGCTGCGCCGATGGTGACGAAGATCGGCCCGGTGAAGCCCAGCGCCGTGATCTCGGCCAGGGTGGTGAGCGGCAGTGCCACGAACCACAGCATCATGCCCGCGGTATGGATGGCGCCGCGTGAGATGTGCAGCGGCAGCCGCCGTGTGTGCAGCGAGCGGTAGAGGCCCAAACGCATCACGATCGGCACGAGGAACAGCGCGCCGAAGAAATAGCGCAGGAACGCCATCACGTAGGGATTTAGATGCTGCGCCGGGATCAGCGTGAAGACGTTCAGCAGGGCGAACAGGACGCCCGACAAAGCGACCCAGAGGATCCCACGCAAATTCGGCGGCAGCGCGAGCCAGCGGGCTACGAGAGCGGACACGCTGCGACTATGTCACAGGCCCTGCGACCCCGCACCATCGATGCGTCGGCGGCTTCCGAGAGGCGAGGTCCGTCGCTTGTTTCGAGGATCAGGCGTCAGGCCACGGCCGTGTCCGGCACCCGCTCCTCGCGCAGCCGAGCGACGCGCTCCACCAATTCCTCGAGATAGGCATCGTGGATGCCCAACGCCCGCGCGTGCTCGGCCGTGTTCAACAGGTACTCGCGGCAGGCACCGCGGCGGCCCTCGGCGAAGGCGATGTGGTAGGCGACGCGCTCGATGGGCAGGTCGCCGCAATACTGACAGTGCCCGGTCTCGACGACGAAGGTCACGGCGTTGACGGTGCGCCCGTCCCGCAGCCTGGTGGGCACCCAGCGCGGCTTGTAGACGCCCGCCAACATTTCGCGGTTCCACAGCAGGCCGAGTTCCTGCCGCACCAGATCCGGCGGCAGGCGATAGGCGATTCCCTCGCACGCGCCGCCGTCGGCCAGCGCCAGCATCAGGCCCGGCAGTTCGGGCGTGCCTCGGCCCATCGGCGTCCAGAAGCAGAAGGAGCGGCGCCACCCCTCCACCCGGCAGGGCTGGACCTCGGCATACTCGAGGGCCGGATTCCACATCAGCGAGCCATAGGCGAATACCCAGGTCTCCTCGCCCGGGGGGCGGCCGAGCAGTGCCTCGTTGAGGCTGGCCTCGCGCTCCGGCGACGACAGGAAGAAGTCGTAGCCGGCGGCTCGGGCATCGGCGACGATCTGATCGATCCGCTCCGACGTCAGGTCCTCGCGCGTAAGCAAACGCTGTCCCTCAGGTGCCGTAGACGATGGACATGGTCTCGGCCACGCAAGCCGGGCGCTCCTGGCCCTCGATCTCGATGGTGACCTGGTTGGTCAGGCGCACGCCGCCCTTGTCCATCGGATCGGCCGCGATCAGCTTGGCACGCGCCCGCACCTTCGAGCCCACCTGGACTGGGCTGGTGAAGCGCACCTTGTTGCAGCCGTAGTTGATGCCGTTGCGCACGTTGTCGATATGCGAGATTTGCTGGCTGAGCATCGGGATCAGCGACAGGGTCAGGAAGCCATGGGCGATGGTCTTGCCGCCCGGCATGTCCTTCTTCGCCCGGTCGACGTCGACATGGATCCACTGATGATCCCCGGTTGCATCGGCGAAGAGGTTGATCCTTTCCTGGGTGATCTCGACCCAGTCACTCACTCCGATTTCCTGGCCGACGTATTTGTGCATCTCGTTTGGATGGGCGAACTCACGCTTTGCCATTCTGTCCTCGACTTCATTGATTGCACTTTAAGCGCAATTTATAGCACAAATGTACGTCCAGCGTATCTGCGCCGCTCCCCGCATTTGTATCGTCGCGGGCTTTTGCTCATCATGCCACTCACAAGAATGCACAGGAGGAGACCCCCATATGGCGTACGAGACCGTCCTCTACGATGTGGCCGACCGCGTCTGCACGATCACACTCAACCGTCCCGAGAAGCTCAATGCCTGGACGCGGCAGATGCACCACGACCTCAAGGACGCCATGCACAGGGCGGGCGCAGATGCCGAGGTTCGGGCGATCATCCTGACTGGCGCCGGCCGCGGCTTCTGCGCCGGCGCCGACATGGGCGGCCTGCAGGCCATCGGCTCGGGGGCCTCGGCCGACCGGTCGACCAAGACGCAGGAGGGGCTTGTCGGCGGCAGTACGCTGCCGGAATTCAAGATGAACTATTCCTATTTCCCGGCGATCCCGAAGTTCATCATCGCGGCGATCAACGGTCCGGCTGCCGGCCTCGGCATGGTGATCCCGCTCTATGCCGACCTGCGCTTCGCGGGCGAATCGGCCGTCTTCACCACTGCTTTCGCCCAGCGCGGCCTGATCGCCGAGCACGGGATCAGCTGGCTGCTACCGCGGCTGGTCGGCCTGCCGACGGCGCTCGACCTGCTCTGTTCGGCCCGCAAGTTCCGTGCTCCGGAGGCGTTGGCGATGGGCCTGGTGAATCGGGTCATCCCCGACGACAAGCTGCTCGCCGAGGCCCGCGCCTATGGCATCCTGCTGGCCAATACGGTCTCCCCGCGCTCGGTGTCGGTGATGAAGCGCCAACTGTGGGAGGCCCAGTTCCAGACGCTGGCCGAGGCCACGGTCCAGGCAAACCACGAGATGGAACTGTCCTTCCAGACCTCCGACTTCAAAGAGGGTGTCACCCACTATCTCGAAAAGCGGGCGGCGCGATTCACCGGCCGGTAGGATCCTAGACCTTCTCCGTCTGCCCCGCCTTTGGTTGCCACGTCATCAGACGGCGCTCGACGACGCCCACCGCGTTGTCGAGCACCAGCGCGAAGGCGGTGAGGACGAGGATGCCGGCGAACACGGTGTTGATGTCGAACGTACCCTCGGCCTGGAGGATCAGGTAGCCGACGCCCATCGAGGAGCCTAGATACTCACCGACCACGGCGCCGACGAAAGCAAGCCCCACCGCGTTGTGCAGGCTGGCGAACACCCAGCTCATGGCGCTCGGGAGATAAATCGACCGCAGGAGCTGGCGCCGGGAAGCGCCCAGCATGCGAGCATTGGCGATCAGATTGGGGCTGACCTCCCGCACGCCCTGATAGACGTTGAAGAAGACCACGAAGAAGACGAGCGTTACGCCCAGCGCCACCTTCGACCAGATGCCGAGCCCGAACCAGACCGCGAAGATCGGCGCCAGAACGACGCGCGGCATGGAATTGAAGCCCTTGATGTAGGGATCCATGATCGCCGAGGCGGTTGGAGACAGCGCCAACCAGAGGCCGATGCCCAGTCCGAAGGACGCACCGATTATGAACCCAAGTGCCGTCTCCAAAAGCGTGATGCCGAGATGGGGGAATATCTCGCCCGTGGCGAACCAGTCGACGACCACCCAGAAGACCTTCTGCGGTTCGCCGAAGAAAAAGGCGGCACGGTTGTCCTGCTCGAAATAGAACGGCGGGATCAGGCCGGGCGCCGTCATCGCGTACCAGAAGGCGACCAGGATCGCGAGCACGAGCAGTTGCAGGAATCGAAGGCGCATCTCAGCCGACCTTCTGACGCTGATAGGCCTTCAGGACTTCTTCCTTCATGGCGCTCCAGATCTCGCGATGGAGCGCCAGGAACGCCGGCGTCATGCGGATCTCCTGCACGTCGCGCGGACGCGGCAGGTCCACCTTGAAGTCGCCGATCGGCCGCGTCGCCGGCCCGGCCGAGAGGACGACGACCCGATCGGACAACGCGATCGCCTCCTCGAGGTCGTGGGTGATGAACAGCACCGACTTCCGATCCTGAGCCCAGAGATCGAGCAGCTCGTTCTCCATGAGCTGGCGCGTCTGGACGTCGAGCGCCGAGAACGGCTCGTCCATGAGCAGGATGTCGGGGCTCAGGATCAGGGTCTGGGCCAGGGCCAGTCGCTTGCGCATTCCGCCCGACATCTGGTGCGGATAGCGGTCGCCGAAGCCCGCGAGGCCGACCCGACGCAACCACTCTTCACCCTGCACTCGCGCCTCGCTGCGCGACACACCGCGGAACTCGAGACCCGCCACGACATTGTCGATGCCGGTCCGCCAGGGCATCAGTGCGTCGGCCTGGAACATGTAGCCCGCGCGGCGGTTGACGCCGTCCGCCGCGTGCAGGCGCTGGCCGAAAACCTCGACGGATCCGGCCGAGGGATCGAGCAGCCCGGCCGCAACGTTCAGCAGGGTAGACTTGCCGCACCCGGTCGGACCGACGACGGAGACAAACTCCCCCGCTTCGACCGTCAGCGTCGTGTCGGCTACGGCGGTATAGCCCTCGCTCCTTCCGTCACGGTCCGCAAAGCGACAAGTGACGTTTGCCAGCCGCAGCGCCGGCACACCATTGGTATTCACGCCGGTCTAGCTGCGCTTGCCGGCTCGCTGGGCGAACTCGTTGGTCCAGGTGTCTGCGAGCTTGATCTTGGCCGGCTCGATCTTGGGATCTCCCTCGGCCAGGAACTTGAGGCAGTTGGGCGGGCCATCCGCAGGCATCACGCCGTCCGGCGAGATGGTGTCGCGCACGTTGGCGAAGGCCTTCTCGTAGATTGCGCGGTCGCCCAGCAGGAAGGCCTCAGGCACGGCAGCGGCCACGTCGGCCGGGCTGGCGGTCTGAAGCCACTGATCCGCCCGCACGATACCAGTGGCGAGCGCCTGCGCGGTTCCCGGTGTCTTCTTGAGAAGATCAGGCTGAGCATAGAGGCAGGCCGCCGGCATCGAACCGCCGAACAGTTCCTGGTTGCCCCTCATCGTTCGAGTGTCGACCATGATCTTGATCGCACCCTTCTCCTGCAGGATCGTCAGCGCAGGGTCCGCCTGCGACACCCCGTCGACCTCGCCTTTCTCGATCGCCGCGACCACGGATGCGCCGGCGCCGACGCCGATTGCCACGATATCGGACGGCTTCAGGCCGCCCTTTGCCGCCCAGTTGTTGACCAGCATGTGCGTCTGTGAGCCGGGCGCCGTGACGCCGAACTTCATGCCCTTGATGTCACCGGGGCCCTTGACCTTGGCGGCGACGTCCGTGCGCAGGCCGATCGCGAGTTGCATGCCGCGCCCGATCAGCGCAAACCCGACGATGGGCTGACCGCGCTGCTGCATGCGGATCGTGTGCTCGTAGGCGCCGGCCACGACGTCGGCGCTGCCGCCCATCAGTGCCTGCAGCGACTTGGCGCCACCCTGGAAGTCGTTGATCTCGACGTCGAGACCGGCCTCCTTGAAGAAGCCCTTGCGCTCGGCGATCGTCAGCGAAAGATAGTAGAGTGCCGACTTGCCTCCCACGGCCAGGACGACTTTGCTCTTCTCGGGCCTGGTCTGCGCGCGTGCGACATGCGGGGCCGCCAGGACGATCGGAGCGGCCGCCAGCAAGGTCCGGCGCCGCATCTGCAGCTTGGTCATCGTTTCCTCCGTGACAGGCTTGTTTTCCGGCAGCTTGCCGCAAGCCACCCGTCACGGCAACCGATCAGCGGGGGACGTCAGAACATCCCGTTCGGATTGGCCGCCTTCTCCGGCACGATCTGCAACACGTCCCAGTGCTCGACGATCCTGCCGTCGGCGTCCAAGCGGAAGATGTCGATGCCGGCCCAGGTGTGATCGCTGGGCCAGTCCTGGCGACAATGCAGGACGACGAGATCACCTTCGGCGATCACCCTCACGAATTCGACGCGCTTTCCGGGATATTCGCGGGCGGCTTCCTCGAAATAGTCGATGAAGCCTTGTTTCCCGCTGGCGACCCCGGGATTGTGCTGGATGTAATCGGCGCCGACATAGCGCTCGACGGCCTCGCGCGGACGACACTGATTGAACATCAGGTCGTAGAATTCAGTGACTGTCCGCTTGTTGCGCTCGAGCCGCTCGTGCACCGCGGCCTCCCCCTTACTTGAACTTGCGCTCCCGCCACCACGGGAAGTAGGACGGCATTCCGTCGCTCACCTTCATGGGGAAGCGAGCCGGTCGCTTCTCGAGGAAGGCGGTCACGCCCTCCTTCACGTCTTCGGACTTGCCGCGCGAGTAGATGCCCTTGGAGTCGACCTTGTGGGCTTCCATCGGATGGTCGGCGCCCAGCATCTTCCAGATCATCTGGCGATTCAGTGCGACCGAGACCGGCGCGGTGTTGTCGGCGATCTCACGGGCCAGCGCATGGGCGGCCGGCAGGAGGTCGTCGGGCTTGTGGATGGAGCGGACGAGCCGGCCGTTCAGCGCCTCCTCGGCGGAGAAGACGCGCCCGGTCATCACCCATTCCAGCGCCTGCTGCGGCCCGACCAGACGCGGCAGGAACCAGCTCGAGCAGGCTTCCATGACGATGGCACGACGCGTGAACACGAAGCCGTAGCGCGCCGCCTCGGAAGCGAGGCGGATATCCATGGCGAGCTGCATCGTGATGCCGACGCCGACCGCCGGTCCGTTGCAGGCGGCGATCGTGGGCTTCAGCGATTCGTAGAGACGCAGGGTGAAGAGGCCGCCGCCGTCGCGATGACCGTCGAGGCCCGGATCGACCG
>VFQN01005088.1_pt1 | contig 16538 bp, 16 predicted proteins | sample 3512371 | NCBI WGS metagenome assembly VFQN01 (sample SAMN10412370, study PRJNA504923) | tailings metagenome | isolation source: Replicate 2 from Balatoc abandoned mine | place: Philippines: Itogon, Benguet | collected 2017-08-28 | reverse complement strand
GCAGGTCGAGACCTACATGATGGCCCAGCCCGAGGTGCAGAACATGGTCTCGGTGATGGGCTTCAGCTTCTCGGGCAGCGGGCAGAACGCCGCACTGGCCTTCGTCACGCTGAAGGACTGGGACGAGCGCACCGGGCCGGGCCAGTCGGCGCAGGCGCTGGTGGGGCGCGCCTTCGGCGCGCTCGGCAAGATCCGCGATGCGTTCATCTTCCCGGTCAGCCCGCCGGCGATCCGCGACCTCGGCCGCGCCAACGGCTTCGCGATGCGCCTGCAGGACCGCGGCGGCAACGGCCACGCCGCGCTGCTGGCCGCGCGCAACCAGCTGCTCGGCCTGGCGGGCAAGAGCCCGCTGCTGGTCGCGGTGCGGCCGGACGGCCTGGAAGACGCCTCGCAGCTGCAGCTCGACATCGACCGCGACAAGGCCAGTGCGCTGGGCGTGAGCTTCGCGGCGATCAACGGCGCGCTGTCCACCGCGCTGGGTTCGTCGTACGTCAACGACTTCCCCAACGCCGGGCGCGTGCAGCGCGTGGTGGTGCAGGCCGACGCGCCGACGCGCATGCAGCCCGACGACCTGCTGCGCATCAACGCGCTGAACAGCGCCGGCAACCCGGTGCCGCTCGCCGCGTTCGCCAGCACGCGCTGGATCACCGGGCCGATGCAGAAGGTGCGCTACAACGGCTACCCGACTATGCGCATCGCCGGCGAGCCGGCGCCGGGCGTGAGCAGCGGCGCGGCGATCGCCGAGATGGAGCGCCTGGCCGCGCAACTGCCGCCGGGCTTCGCCTACGAGTGGACCGGCCTGTCGCGCGAGGAGAAGCTCTCCGGTGCCACCGCGCTGATCCTGTTCGCCTTCTCGCTGCTGTCGGTGTTTCTCTGTCTGGCTGCGCTGTACGAGAGCTGGTCGATTCCGCTGGCGGTGATCCTGGTGGTGCCGCTGGGCGTGCTCGGCGTGATCCTCGGCGCCAACGTGCGCGGGCTGGAGAACGACGTGTTCTTCAAGGTCGGCCTGATCACCATCATCGGCCTGTCGGCGAAGAACGCGGTGCTGATCATCGAGTTCGCGAAGGACCTGGCGGCGCAAGGGCGCAGCCTGGTCGACGCGGTGCTGGAAGCGGCGCACCTGCGCTTCCGCCCGATCGTGATGACCTCGATGGCCTTCATCCTCGGCGTGCTGCCGCTGGTGCTGGCCAGTGGCGCCGGCTCGGCCAGCCAGCACAGCATCGGCACCGGCGTGCTCGGCGGCATGCTCAGCGCCACCGCGCTGGCGGTGTTCTTCGTGCCGGTGTTCTTCGTCGTCGTGCGCAGCATCTTCAAGGGCAGCGAACGGCAGCGGCAGTTCGACCGCGAGCATGGCCACGCCATCGGCGCCGATGCGCCGGCCTCGCCGAAGGAGGACGCATGAACATGCGCGTGATCCGCAGCGCGGCAGCCCTGAGCGTCGTGCTGCTCGGCGGCTGCATGAACCTCGCGCCCAAGTACGAACGCCCGGCGGCACCGGTGGCCGAGCGCTTCCCGCTCGCGCCCGAATCGGCGGCCAGCGGGCCGGCGGCGGCCGAACTCGACTGGCCGCAGTTCTTCGCCGACGAACGCGTCAAGCGCCTGATCGCCATCGCGCTGGCCAACAACCGTGACCTGCGCATCGCCGCGCTGAACATCGAGGCGGTGCGCGCCCAGGCCGCGGTTCGCGACGCCGACCGCTGGCCGACGGTCAACGCCGGCCTGACCGGCTCGCGCACGCCGACGGCCTCGGGCGGCATCAATTCGCTGTACACCGCGGGGCTGCAGGTCACGGCCTACGAACTCGACCTGTTCGGCCGCCTGCGCAACCTGAGCGAGGCCGCCGCGGCGCAGGTGCTGGCCAGCGAAGAGGCGCGCAAGGCGGTGCAGATCAGCCTGGTGGCGGCGGTGGCCAACGCGCACATCGCCCTGGCCGCCGACGAGGCCCTGCTCGAGGTGACGCGCCAGACGCTGGCCTCGCGCGAGGAGTCGCTGCGCCTGGTCAGGCTGCGCTTCGACAACGGTGCCAGCTCCGAGCTCGACCTGCGTCAGGCCGAATCGCTGCTGGAATCGGCCCGCGTCAGCCTGGCCCAGGCCACACGCCAGCGCGCGCTCGACGAGAACGCGCTGGTGCTGCTGCTCGGCCAGCCGCTGCCCGCCGACCTGCCGCCGGCGCAGCCGGCGCAGGCCCTGTCGGCCCTGCCCGATCTGCCGGTGGGCCTGCCCTCGGAGGTGCTGCTGCGCCGGCCCGACGTGCGCCAGGCCGAGCAGCAGCTGATTGCCGCCAACGCCAGCATCGGCGCGGCGCGCGCCGCCTTCTTCCCGCGCATCACGCTGACCGGCAGCGTCGGCCTGGCCAGCGGCGATCTCGGCGAGCTGTTCCGTGGCGGCAACTCGGCGTGGAGCTTCGCGCCGCAACTGATCCAGCCGCTGTTCGATGCCGGTCGCAACCAGGGCAACCTCGATCTCGCCAAGGCCAACCGCGACATCGCGGTGGCGCAGTACGAGCGCGCCATCCAGAGCGCCTTCCGCGAGGTGGCCGACGCGCTGGCCGGCCGCGCCACGCTGGCCGAACAACTGCGTGCGCAGGAACGCCAGCTGGCGGCGGAGGAGGCACGCAACCGGCTGGTGGAGCTGCGCTGGCGCAACGGCGCCACCAGCTCGCTGGAGCGGCTCGATGCGCAGCGCTCGCTGTTCGCCGCGCAGCAGGCGCTGGTGCAGCAGCAGGCGCTCGCGGCGCAGAACCTCACCGCGCTGTACCGCGTGCTGGGCGGCGGCTGGAAGGCCGGGGGCACGCCGTGATCGCGTCGCTCCTTCCGCTCGGCTGGCAGCACTACCTCGCCGGCGGCCTGCTGATCGGCGCCGGCGTGGCGCTGCTGTACGTGGCCACCGGCCGGCTGGCCGGCATGAGCTCGGTGTTCACCTCGAGCTGGTCCTACGTGTCGACGCGCGCCGCCTTCCTCCAGCCGCGCTGGCTGGCCAGCCGCGCCTGGCGGCTGCAGCTCGCGCTCGGCCTGGTGCTCGGCGCGGCGCTGTGGTGGCTGTGGCTCGGGCCGGCCGAACCGCTCGCCACCGGCGTGCCGGCGTGGCGCCTCGCGCTCGGCGGTGTGGTCGCCGGCTTCGGCGCACGGCTGGCCGGCGGCTGCACCTCCGGCCACGGCATCTGCGGGCTGGGTTCGCTGAAGCTGCCCTCGCTGCTGGCCGTGCTGACCTTCATGGCCACCGGCTTTCTCACCGCGATGGCGCTGGCCGCGCTGGGGGTCGCACCATGACGGCGGCGATCGTCACCGTGGCCGCCGGCGCGCTGTTCGGCTTCGGCCTGGCGCTGTCGGGCATGGTGCGGCCCGAGGTGGTGCTGTCGTTCCTGCAGTTCCAGGACGTCGGCCTCATGCTGGTGATGGGTGGCGGGCTGGCCGTCACGCTGGCGGCCTACCAGCTCGCGCCGCGCTGGCGCCGCACGCCGCTGCTGGCCGCGGCCTACGAAGCGCACACCGCGCGGATGCACCGCGACACCTTCGTCGGCTCGGCGCTGTTCGGCGTCGGCTGGGGCCTCAGCGGCGTGTGCCCGGGCCCGGCCATCGCGGGGCTGGGCACCGGCAACCTCGACATGCTGTGGGTGATCGCCGGGCTGGCCGCGGGCGCCTGGCTGCAGGGCGCGTTCGCCTCGGGCGCCACGCCGGCCGCCGCGCCGCAGGAAGGCTGAGCGTCAGAGCGCGCGCAGCGCGGCGAGCAGTTCGCGTTGCGCCGCCTCGCGCCGCGGCGAATCCTCGTCGGCCCAGCGCGGGTGGGCCCGCGCCGGCCGCAGCAGACGCAGCAGCGGCTGCAGCGAGTCCATCGGCAACGCGGCGCGTTCCAGGTCGATGCGGTCGTCGGCCGCATGGCCGCGCGCCTGCAGCGCCAGGTGCAGGCCGAGCAGCCGCTGCGCCACCACCAGCAGCACGGTGTCTTCGAGCGACAGCGATTCGCGGCCCTGCACGGCATCGGCCAGGCGCCGGCCGAGCGGGCCGAAGCCCTGGCTGATCGCGCCGCCCACCGTGGCGCCGAGTGCGGCGGCGGCGCCGAGCGAGAGGCCGGCCAGCGCCACGTCGGCCGCCAGACCGACGCCGGCGCCGATGGCCGCGCCCTTGCCGAGCCGCACGCCGGCGTCGCGCAGCGTCTCGGGGTGGAAGAGGTCGGCGGCCCAGCGGCCGTCGAGCCAGGGCAGCATGGCCAGTTCCGCGTCGCCGCGCGCGAAGGCGTGCAGGTCGAGCAGCTCGTTCACCGCGCGGCGCGCGCGCTGCAGCACGTCGGCGCGGAAGGCCTCGACGATCGCCGCCTTGCGTGCCGCGTCGGCGAGCTCCTCGCGCGAGACCGTGATGCGCAGCGCCGCCAGCGAGAGCAGCGTGTGCGCCACCGTGCGCCGCCCGGCCTCGTCGCGCGCGGCGCGCTCGCGCTCGACGAACGCCGCCATCGTGCGCAGCGCGGCCTGGCGCTGCGGCAGCAGGGCCTGCAGCGCGGCATAGAGCTGGGCTTCGCCGCCGTCGAAGGGCGCCACCGCGTCGAAACGCACCTGCGCATGCAGGCCGAAGTCGGCCAGCAGCGTGCGCCAGGCGTCCTCGCGCGAAGCCGGGTCGCGCACGAAGTTGAGCACCGGCAGCACCGGCTTGCCGCACGAGGCGAGGATCTCCGCCTCGCAGCGGAACTTGGCCACCACCGGCTCGCGGCTGTCGACCACGAACAGCGCGGCGTCGACGTCGAGCAGCGCGCGCAGCACCTTGGCCTCCTGCTCGAACTCGGCCTGCGCGGCGCGCGTGGCCAGCAGGGCGCGGATGCGCTGCGGCGGCGTCATGTCGGCTCGCAAGGGGCCGAGCGCATCGAGCAGCCCGATCGGGTCTTCCAGGCCCGGCGTGTCGAGGAAGCGCAGCACCACGCCGTCGTCGCTGGCCAGTTCCACCGCCTCGACGTGGCGCGTGGTGCCGGGGCGCGCCGAGACTTCGCCGAAATCGCGCCGCCGCGTCAGCGTGCGCAGCAGCGAGGTCTTGCCGGCGTTGGTGTGGCCGACGACGGCGAGGGTGAGGGTCTCAGCCATGCGCGGCCAGGGCCTCGTCGGCGTCGGTGAGCACGGCGATGTCGTCGCGGCCGGCGGTGTCGAGCCAGTCGCGCCAGCGCTGCGCATGCGCGCCGTCGCCGAGCAGCAGCAGCGCGATGCGGCCGGCGCGTGCCGCCTCGAGGAAGCGCAGCGTGCCGCGGTCGGGCGTGGAGGGCGCGTGGCAGGCCAGCAGCAACTGCGCCGGCGGATGATCGGCCAGGCGGCGCAGCACGGCCTGGCGATCCTCGATGCCGCCGTCCAGCCGTTCGCTCCAGGCGGCGCGCGCGAGCAGGCCGGCAGGCAGCGGCAGCTCGGTCGGCAGCTCGAAGCCGACCAGCACCAGCGTGCCGGCCTCGAAGCCGCCTTCGGCGTGCGCGCGCTGCGGGGCGGGCGCTGCGTGCTCGCCGTCGATCACCCGCGTCGGGGCGAGTGCCTCCAGCCGGGCGAGCACGCGACGGTGATAGGGGTCGTCGAGATCGAGCGCGAAGCCGCGCCGCCGATTCAGCAGCACCGCACCGCACAGGAGCGCCAGCAGCGTGCGCGGCAGCGTGCCGTAGGCCAGCGTGCCGGCGATCAGCCAGCGGCCGAGCAAGCGCGAGGCGTCGGGGTCGGCGAGCTGCGCGGGCACCTGCGCCGGCAGGCCGATGCGCTCCGGCAGCCAGGCGATGCCGCTGGCGATGTCGTGCAGCGTCTGCGGTGCGAGGATGGTGGTCTCCCAGCCGAGGCGGTACTCGCTGAGCGCGAACACCGCCACCAGGATCAGCGCCGCCGCTGCATAGACCATCGCCCACAGCAGGTGGTTGAGGCCGCCCAGCGCCCAGGCGGTGAGGCCCTGCGCATCGAGCACGCGCGCCGCTGCCGGCCAGACGCGGCGCACGTGTTCCGGTGCGCGGCGATGCCGCGCCAGCGCCGCCACCGCGCGGCCGAAGGCGCCGGCGCCGCTGCCGCGCGGGCCGAGCGCGGCGAATGCCGCCCAGACGACGATGCCGAGCAGGTTGGGCGCGATCAGCAGCACGATGGCGGCCACCGCATTGATGCGCCGGCCGTCGCCGAGCATGGCGAGCGCGACCAGCCCGGCGAGCACGACGCCGAGTGCGGCCAGCCCGAGGCCCAGCGTCAGCAGGCGATCGCGCAGACGGTCCACGTCGGTGTCCAGGCCGGTGTCCGCCGCGAGGCGGCGCGCGCGCCACAGCACCCGGGCGCTGCGGTCGCCGCCGGCCGCCACCGCGCCGGCCAGCGCGGCGTCGTCGCGCAACGGCGTGTGCGCCTCGAGGTCCTTCACCGCCTCGGTGATCAGCAGGTCCTGGAGGGTGAGTCCGTCGTTGCGCGCAGTCATCGCGGCAAGCGTAACAGGGCCGCCCGGCCGGCGAGGCCGTGGCCGGTGTGAGATGCCGGCGTGAAATCCTCCCGCGGGCTGCGGCCGGCCCGATGGCGCCGCCGCCCGCCGCCCGTCAGACTGGCCGCATGAGCTCGACACCGCGCAAGACCCTTCACCAGATCGTCGTCAACGACGCCCGCGAGTTCGCCGTCTGGCCGAGCGCGAAGCCGCTGCCCTCGGGCTGGCGCCCGGCCGGCCGCACCGGCACGCGCGACGAGCTGACCGCGCACCTGCGCTCCTCCTTCGCGCCGCTGGTGGAACTGCCGCCGGCGCGCAAGTGACTGCCGGCCTGTCCGGATCCGCATTCGCACTGCGTGAGACACGGTGAGCATGGCGCGATGGGCGCCGTGCCCCTGCTCACGGAGTGCCCATGCGAACCCCGCTGCTTCTGTCCCTGTCCCTGACCGCCGCCACGCTGCTGGCCGGTTGCCTGCAGGAGGTGCCGGTCGAACCCGGCCCGATCCGGCCCACGGCCGAGCCGCAGTCCCGCTTCGAGCAGGCCACGCAGGCCTTTCGCGGCGGCCGCCATGCCCAGGCCTACGCGCGTTTCGCGGCGCTGGCCGACGCCGGGCACGTGCCCTCGGCGCAGATTGCGCTGGTGATGCACCGCCACGGCCTCGGCCTGTTCGGCAGCGACTGGGCCGCCACCCCGTGGCAGCAGGCGCGCTGGACGGCGCTGGTGGTCAACGCCGCGCGCCAGCGCATCGACCTCGAGGACAACGAGCGCGGCGACTGAGCCGCGCCGCACCCGCGGCCCACTCCCTTGGGCCCGGTCAGGCGGGCGCCGGCCCGCCGATGGAACAATGGGTGCGATGAACCGCCGCACCCTTGTCGTCCTGGCCGTCGCCGCCGCCGCGCTGGCCGCCTTCGTGGCCTGGATGTCGATGCGGCCGCCGCTGGTGCCGGCGATCGTGGCGCAGGAGCGGCCGCTGGTGCGCACGCTGGTGTTCTCGGCGCGGGTGGCCAGCGCCTCGCGCGTCGAACTCGGCAGCACGCTGACCGGCCGCGTCGAGCAGGTGAAGGTGCGCGAGGGCGATGCGGTCCGGCGGGGCGACGTGCTGCTGCGCCTGGAAAGCGAGGAACTGCGCGCCGCGCTGGCCCAGGCGCAGGCCAGCCAGCGACAGGCGCAGGCGAGGCTGGCCGGGCTGAAGAGCACCGGCCGCAGCGCCGCGCAGGCCGGCGTGGCGCAGGCGGAATCGGTGCTGCGCGCCGCGCAGGCCGACCTGCAGCGCACCGAGGATCTCGTCGGCCGCGGCTTCCTCAGTGCCGCGCGGCTCGACGACGCGCAGCGCGCCGTGGCGGTGGCACAGGCGCAGCGCGACGCCGCGCGGGCCCAGGCCGGCGCCAACGCCGACCAGGGCACCGACGTCGTCCAGGCGCAGGCCCAGATCGCCCTGGCCCAGGCCGCGGTGGCCGCCGCGCAGGCGCGGCTGGAGCAGGCCGAGATCGCCGCGCCCGCCGATGCGCGCGTACTGCTGCGCAGCGTCGAGCCCGGGCAGATCGTGCAGCCTGGCCGCGCGCTGCTGACGCTGGCGCTGGCCAGCCCGGTCGAACTCGTCGGCCAGGTCGACGAGCGCTACCTGGAGCAATTGCAGCTGGGCCAGGCCGCCACCGTGCGCGCCGACGCCTATCCGCAAGCGCCGTTGGCGGCCGTGGTGCGGCAGATCGCCCCGGTGGTCGATGCGCAGCGCGGCGCCATCGAGGTCAAGCTCGCGCTGCCGCAGGCCGCGCCGGCCTTCCTGCGCGAGGACATGACGCTGTCGGTCGAGGTCGCCACTGGCCGGCGCGAGCGCGCGCTGGTGGTGCCGATGGACGCCTTCAACGGCGATCGCGGCAACGGCAGCGCGACGCTGCGCGTGCTGCGCGACGGCCGCGTCGAGCAGCGCGCCGTGAAGCTCGGCCTGGCCACGCTCGATGCCGCCGAGATCGTCGAGGGCCTGGCCGCCGGCGACGTGGTGCTGCTCGGCAGCACGCTGCCGGCCGGCGCCCGCGCCCGCGCCGACACCGATGCGGCTGCGGCGCAGCGCGCGGCCCACGGCGGCCAGGCCTCGAAGGACAACGCCGGCGGCGCCATGGGCAGCGCGATGGGCCGCTGACGCGACACGATGCTGAACCTGCTGGGCTTCGAGTGGCGCGTGGCGCTGCGATTCCTGCGCGAAGGGCGCATGCAGACGCTGCTGATCGTGGTCGGCGTGGCCGCCGGCGTGGCGGTGGTGGCCTACATCTCGGCGCTGATCAGCGGGCTGCAGCGCAACACGCTGGACAAGACGCTGGGCGCGCAGCCGCACGTCACGCTGTCGGCGCCCGACGACGCCGTGCTCGCCGCGGCGCCGGCCGCCTCGGGCACCGAGGCGCTGCTGCAGACGCAGCCGCGCTCGCAGCGGCCGCGCTCGATCGTCAACTGGCAGGCCCTGATCCCGGTGCTGGAGGCGATGCCCTCGGTGGCCGCGGTCTCGCCGATGGTGGCCGGCGCCGGCCTGGCGCTGCGCGGCGAGGCTTCGCGCTCGATCGCGCTGGTGGGCGTGGACCTCGACCGCTACGACCGCATCGTCGGCCTGCGCAGCAAGGTGGTGGAGGGCGAGGCTCGGCTCGGCCCGGGCGAAGCCATCCTCGGCCGCGACCTGGCCAGCGATCTCGGCGTGCGCGTGGGCGACCGCGTCTCGGTGGTCGTCGCCGGCACCGGCGGCAACATCTCCGATTCGGCGCGCGTGACGGCGCTGGTCGACCTCGGCGTGCGCGAGCTCAACCGCCGCACGGTGATCGTGCCGCTGCGCGCCGCGCAGAGCCTGGTCGGCCTGCCCGGCGGCGCCACCAACCTCGACCTCACGCTGGTCGACGTGTGGACGGCGGCCGAGCTGTCGGCCGAGCTGGCGCGGCGCTATCCGTACAAGGTGGAGAGCTGGCAGCAGCTCAATGCGCAGCTGGTCTCGGCGCTGAATGCGCAGTCGGTCAGCACCACGCTGATCCGCGGCGTGGTGATGATCGTCGTGGTGCTCGGCATCGCCAGCGTGCTGGTGGTGTCGGTGGTGCAGAAGCGCCGCGAGATCGGCATCCTGCGAGCGATGGGCGCCACGCAGGCGCAGATCCTGCGCGTGTTCCTGCTGCAGGGTGCGCTGGTCGGCGCGGCCGGCTCGGCGCTCGGCGTGCTGCTGGCGGTGGTGCTGATCTGGGCCTTCACCACCTTCGTGAAGGGCTCCGACGGACTGCCGCTGTTCTCGATCACGCTGGCCCCGGCGCTGGCCTTGCGCATCGCGCTGATCGCCACCGCCTGCGGCGTGCTCGCCGCGGTGGCGCCGGCGCGCCGCGCCGCGGCGCTCGATCCGGCCCAGGCGATCCGGCTGTGAACGACTCACCCCAGCTTCTCATCCAGCTCGACGGCGTGCGCAAGCGCTACAACGTGGGCCGCCCCAACGAAGCCGAGGTGCTGCACGGCATCTCGCTGACGCTGCACGCCGGCGAGTTCGCGGCGCTGATCGGCCCTTCGGGCTCGGGCAAGAGCACGCTGCTGAACATCATCGGCCTGCTCGAGACGATGAGCGGCGGCAGCTATCGGCTGCAGGGCGAGGAAGTGGGCGGCCTCGACGACGCCGGACTGACGCTCAAGCGCCGCGAGGCGCTGGGCTTCGTGTTCCAGTTCCACCACCTGCTGCCGGCCTTCAGCGCGCTGGAGAACGTCACCCTGCCGGCGCTGATGCGCGAGGGCCACGTGAGCCGCGCCCGGCGCGAGCACGCCCGCGAGGTGCTGGCTGCGGTGGGCCTGGCCGGGGCGATGGACAAGCGCCCGGGCGAGCTCTCCGGCGGCATGCAGCAGCGCGTGGCGATCGCCCGCGCGCTGGTGATGCGTCCGCCGCTGGTGCTCGCCGACGAGCCCACCGGCAACCTCGACCGGCACAGCTCCGACGAGGTGTTCGCGCTGATGCGCCGCATGCACGCCGAGCTGGGCACCTCGTTCCTCATCGTCACCCACGACCCGCGGCTGGCCGAGCGTTGCGACCGCATCGTCGAGCTGGTCGACGGGCGCATCGAGCGCGACGCCGCGAACCCCTCTTGATCTGCCGCACCCCTCGCGGCGCCGGCGGCGTCACACTCCGGCCCATGAAGATCGCGACCCTTGCCTTCGCGCTGGCCATGCTGGCCGCGGGGCCGGCCCACGCCGCCGACGGCGCTGCCCTGGCCGCCGACCACGGCTGCCTGAACTGCCACGGCGTGCGCACCCATCCGCACGAGGCCCTCTTGCTGAAGGACCTGGCGGCCAAGATCGGCCGCCGCGGCGACGGCAGCGAGGCCGTGAGCCACGCGCTGCACGAGATGCGGGAGAAGGACCGCGTGCACGGCCATGTGTTCGTCAGCGACGAGGCGGCGAACGAGATCCTGCGCTGGATGGCGCAGGGCGCGAAGCAGCCCTGATCGATGCTGGCGACGCTCCCGCCGCTCGTGCGCGGCATCGTGACCTCGACGCTGCTCGGCCTGAACACGCTGATCAGCTTCACGCTGATGATCCCGCCGGCGCTCATCAAGCTGCTGGTGCCGGTCACCTCGGTGCGCAACGCCTGCACGCGGCTGCTCAACGCCATCGCCAACCGCTGGGTGGCCAACAACAACGCCTGGATCGGCGCTGTCAACCGCGCGCGCTGGGACGTGCAAGGCGTCAAGGGCCTGCACCGGCGCGGCTGGTACCTGGTCTCGAGCAACCACCAGAGCTGGGTCGACATCCTGGTGCTGCAGCGCGTGCTGCAAGGCCACGTGCCGATGCTGAAGTTCTTCCTCAAGGCCGAGCTGATCTGGGTGCCGGTGATCGGCCTGGCCTGGTGGGCGCTGGACTTTCCCTTCATGAAGCGCGGCCGCGGCCACGGCGCCCGCGCCAGCGACCTGAAGACCACGCGGCAGGCCTGCGAGAAGTTCAAGCGCATTCCCACCGCGGTGATGAACTTCGTCGAGGGCACGCGCTTCACGAAGGCCAAGCACCATTCCCAGCACAGCCCCTACCGGCACCTGCTCAAGCCGAAGATCGGCGGCCTGGGCATCGCGCTGGCCACCATGGGCGAGCAGTTCGAATCCCTGCTCGACATCACCATCGTCTATCCGCACGGTGCGCCGAGCTTCTGGCAGCTGCTGTCTGGCCGGGTCGACGCGGTGATCGTGCGGGTGCAGCACCGCGACATCCCGGCCGACGTGCTCGGTGGTGACCCGGTGGGCGACAAGGCCTACCGGCAGCGCCTGTCGGCCTGGATCGAGGGGCAGTGGGCCGAGAAGGATGCGCTGATCGGCGAGCTGCTGGCGGCTCGCCCGGGCTGATTCAACCCGCCTCGCCGAAGCGCCAGGGCATGGCCTGCTCCTGCGCGTCGCGCTGGCGGAACTCGCGCGGTGACAGCCCCACGCTGCGCTTGAAGACCTTGCTGAAGCCGAACGCGTCCTGGTAGCCCACCGCCTGCGCCACCTGCTCGAGCGTGCGCGAGGTCTCGGCCAGGATGCGCATCGCCTTCTGCATGCGCACGGTGCGCAGGTAGGCCAGCGGCGTCTCGCCCATCGCGGTGCGGAAGCGTTCGGCCAGCACGGTGCGCGACAGGCCGGCGCGCGCCGCGAGTTCCTCGAGCGTCCAGGGGTGGGCGCAGTCCTCGTGCATCAGCGCGACCACCGTGCGCACCGGCGGATCGGCCACGGCGTGGCTCCAGCCGGCCGCGCCGCCGCCCTGGCGCGCGACGATCTCGCGCAGCACGTAGGTGAAGATGACGTCGAGCAGCCCGTGCACGATGGTGTCGGCGCCGAGCCGGCGCTGGTTCACCTCCTGGTCGAGCAGCGCCACCGTCAGCGCCAGCGGGCCCAGGCGCGGCAGGCTCTCGCCGCGCAGCACGAACCAGGCGGGCATCTCGCGGAAGAAGGGGTGCAGCGGCTCGTTCCACAACTGGTAGGCGCCGCTGATCACCGCGCTGGCGGCGTCGGTCTCGTCGTCGCCCGCCGGCGCGGGCGTCCACACGGTGGCCGACGGCAGGTCGCCGCCGGCCGGCAGCGTGGGCAGCGTCGACAGCACGTGGTGGCAGCCGCGCGCCATCACCGCGATGTCGCCGGCGTGCAGCGCCAGCGGTTCGTCCAGCGAGTCGGCATGCACCCAGGCCCGGCCGTGCGTCACCACGTGCAGCCCGATGCTGCGTTCGCAGGGAAAGCGCAACGCGCTGCCGGCGGCCAGGCGGCGCAGGTCGAGCAGGCGGCGGCGCAGCCCGGCCTGGTGGAGAAGATCGGTGAGGAGGTCCATGGATCGGGACGATTGGACATGAAAAGCGGACGAATGTCCATTCTGGGTTCATCCTGGACCGGGAATCATGGTGCCTCTTCCACAACGCTCCGACTGCAGATCCTCATGTCCACCACCCTCGTCATCGGTGCCAGCGGCACCGTCGGATCCGAGCTGTCCCGCCTGCTCGCCGCCCAGGGCCAGACCGTGCGGCGTGCCACCAGCCAGGTGCCCACGCAGTCCGACCAGGTGCATCTCGACCTCGTGCGCGGCAGCGGCCTCGCCGCGGCGCTCGACGGCGTCGACCGCGCCTTTCTGCTCGCCCCGCCCGGCCACACCAACCAGCACGAACTGCTGGGCCCGGTGATCGCGGCGGCGCGCGAGCGCGGTCTGCGCCGCGTGGTGCTGATGAGCGCCATGGGCGCCAATGCCGACGACAGTGCACCGCTGCGCCGCGCCGAGCTGCAGCTCGAGCGTTCCGGCCTGCCGTGGAACGTGATCCGGCCGAACTGGTTCATGCAGAACTTCCACACCTTCTGGCTGCACGGCATCCTCACGCAGGGCCGTATCCTGCTGCCGGTGGGCCAGGCGAAGGGCAGCTTCATCGATGCGCGCGACATCGCCGCGGTGGCCGCCTCGCTGCTGTCCCGCGACGATCTCGCCGACCGCGACTTCGACCTGACCGGCGCCCAGGCGCTGGACCACGACGAAGTGGCCACGATCCTCTCGAACGAGACCGGCCGCGACATCCGCTTCCAGGACATCCCGCCCGAGGCCATGCTCGAGGGCCTGGTCGGTGCCGGGTTGCCGCACGACTATGCGGAGTTCCTCGTGCTCATCCTCGGCTTCTTCAAGGCGGGCTACGCCGAGCGCACCACCGACGCGGTGCAGGCGATCACCGGCCGCGCGCCGCGCCGCTTCGCCGACTACGCGCGCGAGCACCGCCAGGCCTGGCTGAGCTGAGTCAGCACCGGCGCAGGCGCGGCGGTTAGAGTCCGCGGGTGCCCCAGCCCGCGAACGACATCCCGCGCGCGCAGTTCGAGCGACTGCGCCGCGCCGCCTACCTGCTGCCGCAGGCCATCACCCCCGCCGAGTTCCACGATGGGCCGCCCGCCGATGGCGAGGCTGCGCTGCAGCGCGCCGGCTTCGTGCAGTCGCAGAAAGCCGCCGGCGGCGCGCGGCCGAGCCGCTGGATCGCGCCGGCCGACGTGGCCGCGGCGCTGGCCCACCTCGACGCCACCGGCGGCGCCGGCAGCGGCGCATTGCCGCAGATGCTGGAGCGCCGCGCCGCGCTGATCGCGCAGGGCGTGCAGCGCCAGGGCGGCGGCTTCGTGCGGCAGGTCTCGCACGCCGTCGACGTGCCGGTGCCCGATGCCCGGCCGTGGCGCGTGGCCGTGGCGCACCTGGTGCCGCTGGCCGCGGAGATGGCCTGGGCCTTCCACCGCAGCGGCGACCTCGACGCGCTGCGCGCCGCCTGGGGCACGGCCGCGGCCTACCCGCACGCCGGCGAGGTCCGCGACCACCTCGAGCGCCTGATCGCGCGCAGCCACGCCTACCAGCCGCGCCGGCTCGATTCGCTGCTGCCGCGGCTGTCCGCCGAGTGCGCGCAGCCACGCCCGCTGCCGGAGCTGAAGGCGGCGCTCACTGCGGCGCAGGACCGCTGGGAGCGCCTCGTCACCGAACTCGTCGCCCTCGAGGGGCTGACGCACGACCTGGCGTTCCAGCGTTATCCCGATGGCTTCGAGCCCGCACGGGCGCTCGGGCGCAGCATCACGCTGTACGTCGGCCCGCCGAACAGCGGCAAGACGCACGCCGCCTTCGAGCGCCTCGCGCAGGCGCTGGATGGCGCCTACCTCGCGCCGCTGCGGCTGCTCGCGCTCGAAGGCCGCGACCGGCTGGTGGCGCGCGGCGTGCCGTGTTCGCTGCTGACCGGCGAGGAGAACGTGCCGGCCGACGACGCGCGTGTGGTCTCCAGCACCATCGAGATGGTCAACACCACGCGCGTGCTGGACGTGGCGGTGATCGACGAGGCGCAGATGCTGTTCGACGTCTCGCGCGGCTGGGCCTGGACGCAGGCCATCGTCGGCGTGCCGGCGCGTGAGCTGATCGTGATCTGCTCCGACCATGCCGTGCCGGCCATCGAGCGGCTGCTCGCGGTCTGCGGCGAGCGTTGCAGCGTGCGCCGCTTCGAGCGCAAGCAGCATGTGCAGTTGCTCTCTCGCCCGGTGCCGCTGGCGGCGCTGGAGCGCGGTGACGCCGTGGTGGCCTTCAGCCGCCGCGACGTGCTGATGCTGCGCGACCAGATCGCCGCCGCCGGCCACGCTGTCTCCGTGATCTACGGCGCGCTGCCACCGGAGGTGCGGCGCCGCGAGGCCGAGCGCTTCGCCGGCGGCGAGTCGGACATCCTGGTGGCCACCGACGCGATCGGCATGGGCCTGAACCTGCCGATCCGCCGTGTGCTGTTCAGCACGCTGGAGAAGTTCGACGGCGAAGCCGACCGCCCGCTGGAGGCATCCGAAGTGCACCAGATCGCCGGGCGCGCCGGCCGTTTCGGCATGCACGAGGAGGGCTTCGCCGGCGTGCTCGACACCGCCGAGCCCGAGGCGGCGCGCGAGCTGCGCACGCTGATGGCCAGGCTGGCCGTCGAGCCGCCGGGCTTCAAGGCGCCGGTGGCGCCGAACCCGTGGCACGTGCAGACCATCGCCTCGCGGATGTCCAGCCAGTCGCTGCGCGAGGTGCTCGGCGTCTTCGTCGACCGGCTGCGGCTGGACGACAGCCACTTCCAGGTGGCCGAACTCGACCAGATGCTGCTGCTGGCCGAGCAGCTCGACGCCAGCGCGATGCGCCTGCCGCTGCAGGCGCGCTTCCGCTATGCGCAGGCGCCGGTGGACACGCGCACCGACACGCAGCTGCAGGAGTTCCTCGGCTGGGCCAATGCGCACGCGATCACCGGGCAGGCCGGGCGGCCGTGGTTCCTCGACGAGGTCGACGCGCACAGCCGGCTCGACCGCATGGAGATGGCGCTGCGTGCCTGCACGCTGTGGCTGTGGCTGGACCTGCGCTTCGCCGGCGTCTACGGCCACGTGGAGGAGGTGCTGGCGCTGCGCAGCGCGCTGAACGACGGCATCGAGCGCCAGCTCGGCGGCAAGCGGCCGCTGGCGCAGATGCGCCGCGGCATGCGGCGCGCGCGCTGAGCTTCAGGCGAGCGCGAGCAGGCCGAGCGGATCCTTGGTGATCGCCGTGGCCACGATCTGCGCGAAGCACAGCAGCGCGGCGATCCAGGCCGCAGCGCGCACTGCGAGCGGCCGCCCCGGCTTCAGCGCCACCATGCCCAGCCCGATGTAGGCCAGCAGGCCGACGATCTTGGCGCCCAGCCAGGGTGTGGTCAGCGGGTTCATCTGCAGCATCCACGCCAGGGCCACGGCCGTGGCCAGCAGCACGGTGTCGACGAGGTGCGGCAGCGTGCGCGCCACGCGGCCGCGGGCCCAGGCGGCGCCGGCCAGCGCCCCCGCGCCGCGGGCGAAGAAGCCGGTGATCGAGATCGCCACCGCGCCCTGGTGGATCAGCTTGAGGGCGGCGTAGTCCATGGATCGATTGTCAGCCGGGCTTGCCGTCCAGCCGAGGACGCCAGAGGAAGGGCGCATAGCGAACCGCGTAGAGCGCGAAGCCGCAGGCCCACAGCCAGCCGGCGACCAGCGAGGCGCTGACCGTCCAGGCCGGCACCGCGAGCGGCACGCCCACGCGCACCAGCGCGGCGAGCAGCACGCAGATGTAGGCGGCCACGTCGAAGGCATCGGCGCGCAGCGGCCGCGCGGTGTGGCCGCGTGCGGTGCGCGTCATCATGCCGATGGTCATCGTGCCGATCG
>VFQN01005087.1_pt1 | contig 16542 bp, 15 predicted proteins | sample 3512371 | NCBI WGS metagenome assembly VFQN01 (sample SAMN10412370, study PRJNA504923) | tailings metagenome | isolation source: Replicate 2 from Balatoc abandoned mine | place: Philippines: Itogon, Benguet | collected 2017-08-28 | reverse complement strand
CGCACACAGGGAACACGCGAACCCACAAAACACGGCCTCACCGCAATAATAAACCGTCTCGATGCCACCAGACTCGCGTCCTCAGCCCCTGCTCCTCCCCCTGCTCCCGCCCCCCCCCCCCCCCGCTGCCGCCTTAATCTGGTACGGCCACTAGTACGGCCTTGCCGCCTTGGTGGGGCTGCGGCTGCGGGAGAAGGGGCTGCGGCTGCGCACCAGCGGCACGCCTTCCACCGCCTCCATGAGCGACACGCCACGTGCGCCCCCAGGCGTGCTGCGGTTCACACCCGCACCCTGCGCAACATCAACCGTCGCTGGGGCCCAAGCCCCGACCGCCTCAGAGTCGCGTCCCGTTTGCACCTGCGCTGTACCACCCTCATGCGCTGGCTCTGCAAATCTGTCCGGCCCCCCTCCCCCCTCCCCCTCCCGCCGCGGCCCCTGGTCTGCCGCCACGCCCCGCACTCGGCCGCGCACCGCCGCCCTGTGGCGCCGCGCCTTGGCCGTTAGCCCAACCACGTGCGAGGGGGGCTGCCGAGGCGCGCCGCCTTCACCGTCGGGCGATGGGCTGCGCAGTAGCGATGGCCAGCCGCCGCCCGAGCCCTGCGCGGCCGCCGCAGCGGCAGCAGCAGCCGCTGCCGCTGCAGCTGCGGCCGCTGCTGCCGCTGCGGCCTCAGCCGCCGCTGCAGCCGCCGCAACGACCGCTGCCGCTGCGGTGCCGCGGGGCTGCAAGGCCGCGGGCTCCTTGTCCGCCTCCTGCAGGTGGTGGTGTACCTCCGCCCCGTGCCCCAGCGCCCCCTGCCGCCCCTGCTCCTCCTCCTGCAGGATGAGGGCCCGCCAGCCAGCGGTGGAGGCGCGGCCGCCCCCTGCCCCCGCGGCCACGATGGCCGTCACAACGTCGCCGGGGGCGCCCAGGGAGCTCTCGGCGAAGGCGGCGGCGCGGGCTGCGGGCGAGCCCGCCTGGGGCGTCGCGGCAGCGCCGTCGTGGCCGTGGTGGTCCCCGGTGCTGCAGGGGCTGCCGCAGGGGCCGCCGCCCTCCGCCGCCCTGCCGCCGCCCCCCGCCGCCCGCGGCTCGTCCTCCTCGTCCAGGCTGCCCATGGAGCGCAGCACGCTGGTGAAGCGGGCCCAGCCCTCGTCGCCTGCCGCCACCCGGCCGCCGCCACTGCTCGCAGTGGTGCTGGCGGTCGTGGCTCTGGTGGCGGTGGCGCCCGGGGCACCGCCACCTGCCTGCGGCCCAAGGCCAAGCGCCTGTGGGACGCTGTCCAGCTGTGCAAAGCGCTCCTCCAGCCTACCTGCATGGGTGCGCTTTGCCTTGGCTGTGGAGCCGTCTGCGTGCTGCTGCCCCCCCGCCCCACGCATGTGCTCCGCACGCGGCAACGGCGCGCTGCCCTCAACCTCTGCCGCCAGCTGCCGCCAGACGGCCTTTTTACACGCAACCCTGTCCGCTGCATCCTCTGCTGGCTGTGCCGACGGGGCCTGCAGCTGTTCTTCTGAGGCCTCCCCTGCCCCACGCCACGACAGGCGCTGCGTCGTCCCCGCCTGGCCCTGGGAACCAGTGCCTTCCGAGTCGGCGACGGCTGCGGACTGCTCCGCATGCCGAGGGGCGGGGGAAACGGCCTGGGCGCCGCCGCCCTCGCCCGGCCCGGTCGCCGCCAGAGGCTGCCGCAGGCGCCCCTCCCCCTCCCCCTCCGCCTCCTCCTCCGCCTCCCCCTCATGTGCGTGCAGCTCCCCGGCGGCCTCCTCCTCCTCCTCCTGCTTCCACGGCGCCCGCACGGAGGCCGCCTCGGCCGCCGCCGCACCATCATCGCTGCCGCCATTCGTAGCCCCGCCGGTGCCAGCGGCCGCCACCGTCGCACCGGCGTCTGCGCCGTCCGCGGGCCCAGTGGCGACTGGCCGCGGCCCCGTGTCGGTGTCGGCGGGGAGCACAGCCTCCGCGGCATCCGGCTCCACGCCATCGTCACCGGCGCGCGCGGAGGAGCCAAAGCTGGCGGCCGGGCGGCCCTCGGCGGCCGGGGGCTCGGCCTGCGCCACTGCCTGCGGGCAGGGAAAACAGGCATGCGCCAAAGAGCCAGTTCACTGTTTCGTCAACCTCATTCTGCGGTGCGCCACGCCCTCTCATGCCTATGCGGGAGGCGCCCTGCAACACAGTCAGGTCTGCTCCAGGGCACACCAGCTCCTCTTCTCTTACACTCACAGCCGCAGATTCGCGCACGCCATGCAGCTTCGTGCCATGCCGTGCCGTGCCGTGCTGTGCCGTGCGGTGCGGCGCAGTGCAATGCAGGTGCGCCCTCCCTACCTGGCCTGCCTCGGCAGCAGCAGCAATGGCCTCAGGAGGCTGCTGCTCCGACAAGGCCTCGGCCGCCCCACCGCCACCGCCACCGCCACCGCCTTCGCCGGCTCCCGCAGACAACGTACCCAGGTCCGCGCACTGCGCCCCTCCCTCCGCCGGCTCCTCCTCCGCCTCCATCACGAAGCTGCTGTAGCGCCGCCGCCCCGTGCTGCCCCCCGTGCTGCCCCCCACCGCACCGCTGGACCCCGCAGCCCCCTCCACGCGGGTGCTGCCCCCAACCACGCCCCACATCCAGGGCGCCGCCACGCCCGCGCCCACCGCAGACACGGGGCCGTCCTTAGGCACGTGCTGGACCGCGCCGTGGCCGTGGCCGTGGGGGGCGGCGTGCTCCGGTGTAGGGGGCGGGGCCGGGGGCGAGGAGGTGACGGCGGAATAGAGCAGCCAGTCGTCGCCAGACGCGGCGCTGGGCTGGGTTGCAGCGCACGGGGTTGAAGGGGGCAGTGGGCCAGTGGAGGTGGAGGCGCAGGTGGAGGCGCAGGTGGAGGTGGAGGCGCAGGTGGAGGCGCCAGGCGCTTCACCCTGGGCTGCGGGCTGTGCCGTGGAGCCGGCCACGGTGCCGTACAGCGCCCAGTCGTCGCCCCTGGGGGACACCGGCGGGGGCGGGGGGGCCGGGGCAGCAGCGGCCGGCTGCTGCTGCTGGGCCTGCGCCGCCGCCGCAATGACCTCGGCAACAACGTCCGAGTACACCTCCCAGTCGTCCCCCGAGGATAGGCTGGCGGTGGGGCTGGAGGAGGAGGCGGTCGCAGCTGCAGACGCGGTGGCAGTCGCGCCGCCGGCCGCCTCCGCTGCCGCCGTGGCGTGAGAGGGGGCCGCGACGTTGCCCGTTTCTGCCGCTGCCGCTGCCGGCGGCGCCTCGTCGCCCTCGTCGCGGCTGCTGCTGGGGCTGCTGCTGGGGCTGGCGGCGGGGCTGCTGGCCGCCACGGCGGCGTAGGCGCTCCAGTCGTCCCCCGGGGCCTGCGGCACCGACCAGTCGGAGCTGAACGAGGTGCCGGCGGGAGGCTCGGCGCTGCGCGAGGCGGCAGTGCTGCGGAACACGGCGGCGTATGCGCCCCAGTCGTCGGCGCCAACGGAAGCGGACGTGGGCGCGGCGGCGGCGGCAGCGGCCGCTCCGTGCGTGTGCGTGTGGGTGCGGTGCTGCTGGCTGGAGTTGTGGGGGCGGGTTGCGGTCGAGTTGTGTTGGGTAGTAGCTGCGCTGTCAAAAGCGCCCCAGTCGTCGCCCGAGTGGGGTGTGGGAGGGGTTGGGGGGCTCCCTGAGCGGTGGGCCCCCGGGCTGCGCGCGGCGCTGGACCAGACGCTGCTGGTGCGGTGCGCGGAGGCGGCCTGCTGCGCAGCCTGCTGAGCGCCGAAGATGCTGCTGCCGCTGCCGCTGCCGCTGCTGGCGGAGACACTCCAGTGCGGCGGAGCGTTGGGGCTGATGGCGCGCTTCACGGCAGCGGCGGCGGCGGCCCGGGCGGCGGCGGCGGCGGAGAAGGTGGCGGCACCCGGGTTGTAGTCGTCGGCGCCGCTGCTGCTGCTGCCGTCGGCGGCGGCGGCGTGGTGGTGGTAGTTGGGGACCGTGCTGTGCGGATTGGCGGCGATGATGTGGGCACCAACAGGGCGAAACGAGCGGCAATCAAGTACTTTTTGGTAGATGTAAGAGGGACTAAAGAATTGGCATTCAAGTAGCAGACCGGGCTGTCCATGGCTATTGTGGCGGTGCGCTGCGACGACCGGTCCGCCTGCCGTACATGTGCCACACCACACTCTACCATAACCCTGCCCGCTCGCGCCCTGCTTCGCGGCACCCACCCCGAGCGCTGCTGCGACCGCCGAGTGCTGTTGCCCTGCTGCCGCGACCCGGGCGGCGGCCGCCACCCGGAGCTGTGCCGCGACGCCGCTGCCGGGCCGCTGCCGGGGCGCGCGGAGGAGGCCGCCTGGTGCCGCCGCCGCTGCGGAAGGAGCAACGGAAAGGGGAAGGCAGGAGGGGGACCACAGCTCAAACGCCATGACTTGAACGACAGGTGCCCTGCGGCGCAGGGAGATTTGCTCACAAGGGCCGCACTCCTCATGGCAGGCCACGTGCGTCCTGAGGCTGCGGCAGATGCAGCAGCAGGGGCGCTGCGTCCTCGGGACTGCACGTGGCACGTGGCACGTGGCACGCACCTCCTGCTCCTTGAGCTGCAGCTCCCGGTCGTAGGTGGCGCGGCAGGACGCGTCGCTGAGCGTGTCGTAGGCGGCCTTGAGCTGCTTGAAGTCCTCCTCGGCGTCCAGCTGCAGGGAGGAGACGGGGAAGGGAGCGGAAAGAGGTGAAGACAAGGAGACGAGGCTCTGACGGAATGCGCAACACCATGGCAAGCAAGGCCAGAGCACACCAAGGCGAGGGCAGGGCACCCGCACCCGCGTGACGGTGGCAAAAAGCGCATGGAAAGTGAGCTGTGTCGGCACCATGTGACTCTGACATGTTATAAGATGCCTGGGTCGGGTGCCCGCGCGTTGTAAAGCGAAAACACAGAATGCAGGAAACACTGCCGACAGACTGCTCAAGAAGAACGATAGCCGGAGGCGGTGAAGATGTCGACAGCTAGGCACCGATTGATATTAAACCCTACTTAACAGGCATTCTTAACAGGCACTATGCTTGTGAGCCGGCCATCCACACTCACCGACTTTGACACGTCTGGGTGCACAGACAGCACCTGCCTTCGGAAAGCAGCTTTTATATCGTCAGCACTGGCACGAGAATCGACTCCAAGGACTTCGTACAGCGATCGTTCTGCGCAGCAACGACGTCAGCGTTACATGCATCTTGCCCTCCGCCCTCCCCCCTTCCCACCCCAAGGAGCAGCCATAACTCAGTAGCCGCCTTGAAATACATACTCACTTGCTGCGCAAATGATTCGTCCATGCCAGCGCGGCGTCGCGGTCACTCGCGGAGTCGCGGTGGGTCGTGAACTTAAAAGGCGTCGGGTATGAGCCGAAGCCATTGCTGACTGGGCCCGACAAAGGCGGTGCAGTGCACCCTAACGCGATTGGGCCCACACGTTGCCCGGGTGTTGCGCGGGGCCCGGTCAGAACCCGAGACAAAGGGTATGCAGGCCAGCTGGGCGGGCTTGACCTGCCACAGATGATTCAATTAGTGTACGCCCTATGCTAGCAATGCGGTTTGCATGTAGGTGAGTGGTGAAAGGTTGGACAATTCGCCGGGACAGGGGGCTCGTACAATTGCCGACCAACGGTCTCTCTTCAGGGCTCTTCCCAAGAATACTCTTGTTACCAGCAATTCGTGCAAGATCTGACATAACGCGACCAGCATCTGACACGTGCAGCGAACCTCTAACAGGATCGGTAGTCCGCGGCAGCGGCAGCGCGCATACGTTCCAGCAGACTGCATGCGGTTCCAGAGCATGCCACCAAAAAGAAGAGAAGTAATTATAATAGCTTCTAGCCAGGCATGACTGCAAACGCCAGAGGTGATGTCCGGCCCGTGCGTCCATGCACTTCCGAAAGCAACATGTTGTGCTCTCACCTCTCGCCCATGCAGAACCAGAGACAGCAAAGGCAAACTGTGCCGTGTGTACTGTGGGTAGTTGTTGGGTGCTTATTGCTTGCATGCTAAGCTGCATGCAGCGCCCTGCACGTGCACCACACGTGGCCTGCCTGCGGGTGTCCGTGTGTGCAGCGGTTGCAGTCGCGTGCAGGGGACCTCCCCTGGTCGCGTGTGCGTGCCACACCTGCAGCACCGCATCCGTCAACGCGAAGCTTCAGCAATGCTTTGTTTGCTTGCAGCTGTGTATTACATTATAAGCCAAGTGTACACCGCAAGGTGCCAACATTAGGCAGTACGAGGCCTGGCATGAGCTGTTGCGTGTTGCTGCACCAGGCGGCTGTTCTCGGCTGTGGGGATGAAGCAGCGGGGCAAACCGCTGCAGATTTTTGACATGAGCTGCAGCATCCTGTAGGTGGAGCTTACCTGCACCTGGGTGCACAGGAAAGGCCCCTAAGCGCTAAGGCGTCCACTGGGTGCAGAGTGCTATCACAGGACTACGCGCCTTGGTCTATTGGTCTACCCTTGCTACCGGTCCCGGCCAAGCTTGCCGGCTGCTCTGCGGACTTGCAATGCGCTATCTTGCCATCCCACACTAGGCCAAGCAAGGGTAGCAGCCGGAAAGCCCTTACCTACGCGCTGTTCTGCTAACAGCATCCGCTTAGCCTGATTGGAATTTACACAAAGCCACACAGGAAACACCTCCTCTAGCCCACATGCTCTACCGCGTGTGCCACTGTTGCATGGCAGCCCCAGCGGGGCGAGTCACAGGCGTCCGTGCACGTCCGGCCAGCACTGCGTCTAGTGCTACAAGCAGATACCCTCCTCTTTATCTATCTAACTCAAACTCGGAGCAACCCCCGTCGTTGCCCACCTTGCACAAGCATGAACACCCACCCCCAATGTGATAAGCCATGTCTACACAGCACCACTGCAATGTTGTCAAGCCTCGTGGCGGCTGCCGCCCAAGCTGGCGCTGGGGCTGACCGCGCGCTGCAGCAGCCCCCGCCACACACAGCCGCAGTTAGGGCCATGCGCAACGCAGGGCCTTGCTGCAGTGTGGCGCGCTCACTCCAGCGGGGTGTGGCCAAGCTGCCGCCGGCCGCGCGGCGCACCGCCCATGTCGCCGCGCCGCCTAGTACTGGCCGACGTAGATGATGCCGTACACCGCAATCCACACGATGTCCACGAAGTGCCTGAGGTAGGGAGCAAGGCGGCGGAGCGCGCAGCATCATCATCGACGGGCTATGAACGAAGAGGGGGTTCGGTGACTCTGCTCACAGCGCACTTCACTCTTAGCAGAGCAGCCGAGCCCCCCATGTCCTCGTTCCGCACCTCATACCTGCCAAAGGGGCAGCGGGTGGCGGCGGGTGCAACCCTGTGTGCCCCCGCCCCCAGCCCTGGCCCGACACCCCACATGCCTCGCCCCCGCCCTCGCGAGCCCCCGCCCGCTCCCCGCCCCCTCACCAGTACAGGATGGAGCTCTTGAGCGCCACGCCCGCCTTGTGCGTGCGCGCGTACATGCCCATGGCGCACGCCAGGTAGATGGAGCCCAGCAGCACGTGCATGCCGTGGAAGCCGGTGGTCACGAAGAAGGTGGTGCCGTAGGGCGAGTCGGTGATGGTGAAGGGCGTCTCGTTGTACTCGATGTACTGGTCGAACAGGAACATGGCGCCCAGGCCGATGGTGGTGGCCAGCGCGCCCATGACCACCTTGGGGTCCTTGGCCACCATGGCCACGTTGGCGCTGAGGGGAGGGGGCGATGCGGGTCGGGGGAGGTTGGGCGGGGGCAGGGGGAAGGAGGGTTGACGCGGGCGGCAAAGGAAGCGCTGCTGGTGCAGGTCAGGAGTGAGCAGGGCAGGGCACCGCCGGGCGAGTCCGTCGAGGGTGCTGCGCATGCTGGTGCTGGTGGGCTGACAAGTAAGTTGACTTTCCGCAGGGCTCCTCCGACCCGAACTATGTAATTTCGTCGTCTTCATAACCCAGAGCGAGACCGACACCGTTACTGCAGATGTGCGCGTGCGTCCACAATGGTGCTCTTCTACAGGTCCACGGGCCAGTGCACATGACAGGCCTCCCGTGCCACTGCAACCCCTCCCACCCACCGGGGCCCCACCCCCCCCCCCCCCTGTAGGACGAGGCGGCCAGCACTGCGCTCATGACCAGCGCGCGCTTGTCCCAGCCGATGGGCTCGATGCCCACCGGCGGCCACTGCATCTGCAGGTGCACGCTGGGCGAGATGCCCAGGTGCAGGCAGGCCCACAGCAGGCCGAAGAACAGCGCCGCCTCGGACACGATGAAGACCCACATGCCGCTGACCATGTTCTTCTTAACCACCTCCGTGTGCATGCCCATGTCGCCCTCGATGATGCAGTCGCGCCACCACGTGGTGGCCGTCCACGCCGTGTTGAGCAGGCCGAACGTCATGAGGGCCGTGCCGGTGGGGATCTGGTGGAACCACGCCACCATGCCTGGGGGAGGGGCCGGGGGACAGGGAAGGGGGGCGGTACGCCTCAGTACCGCCCTTCCTGCGAAACCTGCGCGCTAGTGCAGGTGGCACCAGCAGCCCTGCGCAACGCCCGAGCATGTCCCTGTGGGCGCCTGGCAACGCCCAGTCCCAGGCTGTGTCGCCCAGCCGTCCAGTGGGTACGATAACGACTAGGGGACGTCCGGCTGCCTCAGGCTTTGCTTCAGTGCCTTCCCGAGGAGTCTCCTGGACGGTATGTGAACTCGGCAGCCGTCCTCGCACATGCCGGCCATGCACCCGCCGTGTGGTCTCATGCGGCTGGCCATGGCCATGCGCCCGACACTGCTGCCGCGCCGGCCGCGTCCGCCCCCGCGCCACGCCCACCTAGGCAGGTCACGAAGGCGCCCCAGCCTGCCAGCAGCGGCCAGGGGCTTGGCGGCAGCACGTGGAAGGGATGGCGGTTGGCGGTGTGGCTCATGTAGGTCTCCTTGGCGCTCATCTCGTGCCCGTGCGCCGCGGTGCCCATAGCGCGCTGCCCAGGGGGAGGGGCCAGGCCGCTGCAAGGGCAGGACGGCGCGGATGCATAGGGTCAGCACGAGTGCGGATGCGTAATCGTGCTGTTTCGTATGCAGCAGTTTCAGGTGTGTGCAATGCGGCGCAGCCCTGCTGTGGGCGGCGAAGCGGCGTTCCGTTCCTGCGCTTGGCAGCGCCACCCCCGCCTGCTGCAACCACGCACCGGGTGGGCCGCGGTGGCAGCAGGGTCAGCGCAGTGGGCACCTTAGGGGCCTCTTGCGGCAGGGCGCTCTCCTTCTTGTCGTCCCCGTTGGCGTTCGCCAGAGTGCTCATGAGGTGGCCCTGCAGGCTCAGCGGCATAGCCATCTGCACGAAAAGCGACGCAACAGGAATGTCACGTGGGAACATGCCTTTCATCCATGGCCGCTCTATGGAATGGCTCCTGTAGCTGCTTCACTTACGCGACCAAAGCCCAGGCCCTTCGGAACGGTGCTGTTGTCATCCCTGCGGCTGTGGGACGGAAGAAGGTGCTCAACGCTGCTACAAAAGCTCAGCGCTTAGGGTGAGCAGCAATGCAGCACTTGCGATATTATTGGTCCAACCCGGCGTGTCCCGATGTACCTGTTGAGCAGCAGGTTGGTAGCCTCGCCCGAAGACAAGCCAGCGCGCAGGGCCTGCAGGCCCTCGCGGCTGAGACCTGCACATGTAAGAGGTGTGCATCAACGTCGACTGACCACTCGCGGAGGAGAGCTGGGTGAGGGGCTTCCGGCGTGGCCATCATGGACAGAGTGCTCCCCGTTGTTGAACATGTTCTCGCAGTATATCTGGCATCGGATTGTGGTGCCCTTCTGCCGCTGTCCCAAGGTCAAAAGCAACACAAGAGTGCCTTGTGCCGGAGCGATGCTTCTTGTGCTGCTTGCTGACCAGCTTGTTCCCCCGCCCCCGCATCCTTCACACCTGCAGGCGCCCGCTGTAGAACGCGGAGCAGCTGCTGTCTCATTGTCGCAGTTGCATACACCAGTAAAACTGTTTCCTTCCGAAAGACAGGGCTTTGCCGAACCCGCCCCCCAGCGCAAAGTAATTTCTTGATGCTTTGGGAGCTCTGACGAGCGCTTCGCGAGCCCTGGCGAGCAACCGAGCACCCAGGTCGTTGGTCGTTGCGTCCAGGGGGGCAAACCGCCTCCCCACACAACACATTTAGAGCTTGTTATCGTGTAGCAAACGAACGAAACTTGATCAATAGCTACGTATTTCCAGTGGACAAGGGATCGTTGACACAAAGCCCCCTCCCGCCTCTCTGTGTTCTCTTGTGACGCGCTGAACTGCGAGCATACGTGCCATACGTGTTGCTCCGCTGGAGATGCAATAGATTATTTGACACCGCCAACGCAGCTGCGCGATCGCTGTTACGGGGAGGTCCTTTGGCGAAGGGCGAAAGGCGCCCGGTGAGTGCCATGGGCGCGGCAGTACAGGCACCAGGGTACATGGATATATCTTCTTACAAAGAGAGTCTAAAGAGGAAAGGTCGTGTGGTGTTTTCTTTGCAGTCCCTTGGGTAGTGAAGGCCTGGCCCACGGTTCGGCCGGCCGTGGCACTTGGACCCGGCCAACACACCGCTGCCCACTGCACGCATGCCGCCGTACAACCACGCGATTTGTAGAGGTTTCTAATTGCTTTCTGGGTCACCGTGGGATTGGTTCGTTCCTCGCGGCTGCCGGTCTCCCGGCAAGGCGGTCGGGGTGCCCGACGGGCGCGTGCGCTGTACCCATCGCCCAGCGCCCTCATGGGGCCGCACTGCAGCTCGGTGCACCGGTGCTGCTCGGAGGTAGCAGTTGTTGGGTACATGTCTGGCGTCTTTTCAAGTTCTGGGCATGGTCAACCCTCTGGTCTGGCAAAAAGGCAGAACACCCCAGCAGCTTACATAGTTGCTGGCCGAATGCGTATTGATACACGGTGTGTTTATCAACCAACCCCCAAGGCCCTTGTGCGTACATGCCAAGACCCTGCCCATCATCATCCGCACCTCCCCACTCCGCAGGGCCATGTTGAGTGCCGGTGGGCCCGCGGCCGCCGCCGTGCGCGGGGCCGGCCTGGGCGGGGGCCGCAACCTGCCGGTGCCGCTGCCTGTGACCGCCAGCCATGGTGACAGCAGCGCAGATGCAGCGCCTGTCAGACTGGGCCTGGGGCTGCGTGCGGGTCAGCGCAGCGGCGGCATGGTCGGGCCGTTCAGCCGCCGCGGTGGGGTGGTGGCGGCGGCTGCCCGCGGCTCCGCCTCCGCCTCCTCGGCGCGCTCCAGGTCCCGCGGGAGGTCGCGGAAGGACGGCGGCGGCGGAGCAGACGGCGGAGACGGCGGGGACGGCGTCGGCGGCAATGGCGGCAGCGCCGACAACGACAGCACGGAGCCCGGCGGCGAGGGCGAGGGCGAGGGCGGGGGCGAGGGCGGGGGCCAGGGCAGCGTGGAGGACCGCGAGCTGTACGACGAGGCGTACGACTCCTACATGGGGGTGAGGGGGGGGGAGGCTGGGGTGGGGAGGAAGGGCGCTGAAGGGTCGGCTGGGTGGTAATGGTTTTGGCGTGCGGTACAACAGAAGGCACCTAGCCTGGCAGCCTTACCAGGGCCTTGCCGTCGCCTTGCGTTTGCCCTGCTGGCCCGTTGCTGGAGCATACGCCCTTTACCAATCCGGAGCGCAAAGCAAGCTGCCTAAGCCAGCATGGAAGTCCTGCCCACTCTTCCACCCATCTCTGCTTATCCCCCGCCGTGTCCTCCCGCCCGCCCCTCCCGCCCAGTACGCGCTGTCCGTCATCGTGTCCCGCGCGCTGCCCGACGCGCGCGACGGCCTCAAGCCCGTGCACCGCCGCATCCTGTACGCCATGCACGAGCTGGGGCTCACGGTGGGGGGGGGGGGGGCGGGGGAGGGCTGCAACCGCAGAGCGGCAAAGCAACAGAACCGGAACCCAGTGCAGCCTACGGTGGGGATACCCCGTGGAGCGGCACCATCGGGAGCACCGCGCCATGGGCAGCACACGAGGGCCGTGTGCTGTAGGCCGGGGGACGGAGTGCATCAAATGCAACGAAAGACACCTTGATGGTCAGTAGGGAGCATCATAGCACAAGGCAACACTTGCCTACTTCCTAGGCAGGTAGGCGGCATGCAGGCGGGGTATTCGCAGATCTGTTCACCACCTTCACGCACCGGCAAACGTGTCCCCTCTCAACCCTTGCCCTCCCCCCTCCCGCCCGCAGCACACCAAGCCCTTCAAGAAGTGCGCCCGCGTGGTAGGCGAGGTGCTGGGCAAGTTCCACCCGCACGGCGACACGGCGGTGTACGACGCGCTGGTGCGCATGGCGCAGCCCTTCAGCATGGGCATGCCGCTGGTGAGGCAGGGGAGGGGGGGGGCAGAGCGCTGCAGCGCATGCACCGCAGTGGAGCAGGAGCTGGCGCTGGGGGCATGGCGGCAGAGCGGTGGAACCGTGGGCACCACGCGTGCGCACCACACAGCGTGCCACACACGCTCCTCGGCGGCTTGTGGCGCCCAGGCCAGCCCGTGCCCTTCACTGCCCGGCCCTCACCCGCCCCTGCCGCTCACCCTGCCCCGCCTGCCTCCTTGCCCCCTTGCCCCCTCCCCATGCAGATCCAGGGCCACGGCAACTTCGGCAGCCAGGACGCCGACCCCGCCGCCGCCATGCGCTACACCGAGTGCCGCCTGGCGCCGCTGGCCACGGACGCGCTGCTGGCCGACCTGGGCGGCACGTGGCCGCGGAGGGGGGCCACCGTGGACTGGATCAAGACGTTCGACGAGTCGCAGGTGCGGGCCGGGCAGGCGGGCAGCAGGCAGCGTGCCATCAGGAAGCAAGGGGTGTTGCTTGGGAAAGTAACAAGGGGGGGGGGCTAGGCGACGGGGAAGTAGCTACAGCCTAACACGGTGCCCGGCCGGCCCTGTGCTGCAGTCCTGCTGTGCGATGTTGCGTGGCAACGTGAGGCGGCGGGGGCTTGAGAACGGTGGCAGGTCTGGGCGGCGCTAAGCCCTTGCAGGCCTGGGTGTGCGGCGGTTGGCATGGCTCCGTTGCCCTGCTGCACCCTCCACCCTCGGCACGCCGCTGCCGCTCGCGTCCTGATCCCCTCCCCCGTGTGTTCATACCCGTGTACGCCGTCGTCACACAATCTCTAACCTCACCCTGGCTCCCCCTCCCCTCCTCCGCCCCCAGGAGGAGCCCAGCGTGCTGCCCGCCGCCGTGCCGCTGCTGCTGGTCAACGGCTCCAGTGGCATCGCCGTGGGGCTGGCCTCCAGCATACCGCCGCACAACATGGCGGAGGTGGTCGCGGCGCTGAGGTGGGGGGCGGGGGGCGTGCGGGGTGCATGACGCCTTGTGGAGGAGTCAAGGTGGTTGGGCGGGCTCAGACCCTGGCACAAGTGGGCAAGTTGATATTGGGCGCGGCGTTGTTGAGGCTCCTCCCTTCGTTGCGCAGGCGTTTCCATGTGAGTGTAGCGTGTACGGCGTAGAGGGCGTAGCCGCTGTACTGCACCTCCTGCAAGTAGTGCCTGCCGCATTGCCCCCTCCCTGCCAGGCACCTGATCCACCACCCCGAGGCCAGCACGGAGGAGCTGATGGCCTTCGTGCAGGGGCCGGACTTCCCCACGGGTGGGGGGGAGGGGGGGAAAGGGGGACGGGGCTAGTACGTCGGTATGCGCTGGGCCGAGCGGGAGAACTTAGGGTTTTACGGTTTGGCCCAGCGCCCGTGCGGGCCGCAGCCCCTGCCTCCAGCACGCCTGTGGCCCCAGCGGCTTGCAAGCAGAATTCCTCTGCCTCCCCGCCGCGCTGTGGCTACGAACTCCCAACCCCTCTGCCGATTACACCGCACGGTGGCTGCGTTTCCACTCCACGCCCCCCATCCCCCGCGCCTGCCCCTTGCCCGCAGGCGGCGAGCTGGTTGTGGGTCCCGAGCTGCAGCAGGCGTACGACAGCGGGCGGGGGCAGGTGACGCTGCGGGCCAAGGCGGCGGTGGAGGTGCGGGCGGGCAAGGGCGGCGACAGGGAGCGCATCGTCATCACGGAGCTGCCGTACCAGGTGGCCAAGGTGGGCGGGGGGGGGGGGGGAAACGGGATCAAGGCGGGGAGCGGCTGGGTGGGTCGGCGCAATGTGGTAAGTTCCACCGCTGCGGTGCAGCGTGTGCACGCCAGCGTCTCCCTCCATCAACCCTGCACCCTCCCCTCCACAACACACGCGACGGAACGTTCCTCCCCCACCCCCCAGGCCGACCTCATCTCCACCATTGCCGCGATGGTGACTGACAAGGAGCGCTGCCGGGAGCTGGGTCTGGAGGGCGTGGCGGACGTGCGGGACGAGAGCGACCGCAGCGGGCTCAAGGTGGTGGTGGAGCTGCGGAGGGGGGCGGGCGCGGAGGACACACTGGCGCGCCTCTTCAAGCACACCAGGCTGCAGGTGGGTGGGTGGTGGGGGCAGGGGCCGGGCCTGTGACGGGTGCAGCACTCATATGCCGCATGGCCATGCCACCCGCTGCACCACCTGCCTACCCGCCTACCCCTGACCCCACCTCCCAACCCCCGCCTCATTGCTCCTGCCCCCCCCCCACCACCGCAGACCCGCGTGTCCTTCAACTGCGTGGCCATGGTGGGCGCCATGCCGCACCACATGGGGCTGCGCGCCATGCTGCAGACCTTCCTGGACTTCAGGTGAGGGGGGCAGGGGCCAGCTGGCACGTCGCACCTGCTGGCCGCACAGGCCATGTTCGAGTTCCATTTACACGCGTCACCGGGCGCGTTGCACACCAGGCGGCTACCGGGTGGCTGCGCCGCCTGTGCAGCAAGCGTGGAAAGGTACAAAGCGTTCGCCTGGAGGCCTTCCCTACACACACGCACACAACTGTCCCCCAGGTGCGAGGTTGTGCGGCGGCGCTCCGAGCCCCCCTTGTGGGGTGCCCGGCCCGGGCGCGACGTTGAGGAGGGCGGCGGGGGGGGGGGCGGGGGCGGGGGAGGGGGGGGGGCGGGGGGGGGAGGGGGGGAGATGGGGTACAGGGGAGAGGACCAGGGTGCTGGTGCGTTAGGGGCTGATTCTGCGGGGCCGACAGCAGGCTTGGGGGAAGGTGCGAGGGGACGGGCGCTGTGAGGAGCAGCAGGCGCGTCCATTCCGTCCCGTGAACCCTCATCAACCAATCGCACAGGTATAAACTTCAGCCCCCCCTCCCGCACACGCACACACACACACCCCAGGATGGACGCAGTGGTTGCTGAGGTGCGCGGTGCCCCCGACGGCGCGGCGGCCAAGGCGGCGCTGGTGGAGCGGCACGGGCTCAGCATGGAGCAGGTGGGGTGGGTGGGGGCCCAAGGGGGGCGCGGGTGCAGGGTAGGGGCCCCCGGCAACCAGCCCGTGCCTCTAGGGCCTGGGCCGTGACTGCCGCTGCAGGTCGACAGCTGCCCTGCATGACCCCCTACCCCTAATCCCACTCAACTTGCCCCTTCCTTGTGGTTGAACGCTGGCGCCAATCGCCCCCTGCCCCCAGGCCGCCGCCGTGCTGTCCCTGACGCTGGGCCGGCTGACGCACCTGGAGGCCAGCAAGCTGGTCAGGGAGGCGGAGCAGCTGGCCGTGTCGTGAGTGGGGCGGGCGGGGGGTTGGGCGGGCGATGCCCGCTTTGGGAGCAGGCAGGAAGGGGTAAAGGGGAACCGGCCCGGAAGGAGGCCCATCCCATGGCTGGCTGGGCCTCCTCTCATGCCTGCAGCCTCGCCCCCCTCCCGCGCACCACTTCTGTTCAGGCGTCGCGGGTTGACCGGGCACAACTCCAGCCACTTCCGTCTGGGTTCCCCTTTCGCTCCCTTGCAACGCCCCTGCCCCGCCCTGCCCCCAGCATCTCCGGCCACCAGGCGGTGCTGTCCGACAGGGCCGAGCTGCTGCGTGTGGTGGAGGAGGCGGCGGCAGCGCTGGTGCAGGACTACCCCACGCCGCGGCGCACGGTGGTGCTGCGGGCGGAGGAGGGTGAGCGGGCCGAGGGGGGAGGGGGAGGGGGAGTAGCCGGGATAAGGCCACGGGGGTAGGTGACGGCGTGCGTGGTGGGGTCAGCGGCGGGCAGGCTGCCCGCTTTCGGGCTGCCGTGGCCCCTTCCCTCTGCTGGTGCTGCTCCGGCACAGCCTAACCTCCGCGTCCTGGTGGTCCCGCCCCCGTCACCGCATGGTGCCACCTCCCCGCAGGCTCGTCCCCCTCCTCCGCCGCGCTGCCCCCCGCGGCCCGCGCCCCCAACCGGCCCTGCCTGCTGCTGGCCACCAGCAGCGGCTTCCTGCGCCGCCTGCCGGAGGACGGCGTCAGGGCGCAGAACAGGGCCACCAAGGGTGAGGCCGGCGGCCGGGGTGGGGGGTGCTGGGTGGTGCGGGGAGCGCAGCGCAGGGCCGTGCCACACCCTCACCTGACGTGTACCCAGCATGCTCGAACCCCACACTGCTTCCACACTCCATCCCAGTCGATTGGGCTGTACCGGCCAGCCGGTGCCATGGAACTGTGCGACAGGCAGCCAGCAGCCGTTACCCCATCGTCGACCCCCTGCGTCCCCCTGCCACCCCTGTAACTTCACGCCCCCCCCCTCCCCAGGCAAGACCGGCATCAAGGTGCGCGGCGAGGCGGGGCTGGCGGGCCTGGTGGCGTGCCGCGAGCAGGACCCGCTGCTGCTGCTGACCCCGGGGGGGCA